>OCTA010001224.1_pt1 | contig 23716 bp, 23 predicted proteins | sample 1538991 | NCBI WGS metagenome assembly OCTA01 (sample SAMEA3539302, study PRJEB22396) | soil metagenome | biome: tundra; feature: field; material: soil | place: USA | collected 2010-05 | depth 0.15 m | reverse complement strand
CACTACGACGAAGACGCCCCGCCCTGGATCGAATCGCGCCTGCAGGATTTCTTCGGCACGTGCGCGGCGCCCACGATCGGTGGGGGCCGCGTGCCGCTCACGGTCCACCTCCTGGCGCCGAATGGCCGCGCCGTCCAGGTGACCCGCGATCTGGCCGGCTTCTGGACGCAACACTATCCTGCCCTGCGCCGCGAGCTCGGACGTCGTTACCCCAGACATTCCTGGCCCGAAGACGGCGCGACGGCCCGCCCGCCGCCGCCGTCGAGCCGAAGGCGCTAGCCGTCTATACTGAGACGAATGGCCCCCCCGTTCGATCCGCAGAGCCGACAGGCGCACGAAACGCGCCGCGCGCGGTTGGCCGCGCTGCTCGGCAAGCGACCGGCATTGATCGCGGCCGGCCTGCCGCGCCCCCGCAACTACGCCGCCAATCTCTACCCCTACCGGGCCAGCAGCCATTTCCTGTACCTCTTCGGCCTCCCCCTGCGCGGGGCGGTCGCCGTCTACGACGGCGCCGATTTCACGCTGTATCTGCCCGAGCCGCAGCCCGATCAGGCCCTCTGGGAGGGCGCGCCCGCGACGTTCGACGACATCGCGGCGGCGACCGGCTGTCCGGTGCGCCCGCTGGCCCGACTGCCGGCCAGCGTGCGCGGCCGCGCCGTCGCGACGCTCTCGGCACCGGACGTCGAGACCTGCCTCGAGCAGAGCCGCCTGCTCGGTCGCGAGATCCGGCGCGGCGTGATCGACGTGCTCGACGCGCCGCTGGCCGACGCGCTCATCGAGCTGCGGCTGCAACACGACGCCGCGGCAGTGGCCGAGCTGCGGCTGGCCGCCGACGCCACCGCCGAGGCGCATCGCGCCGGGCTGGCGGCGACCCGGCCCGGTCGCACGGCGGCCGCCGTTCGCGCCGCCATGGAGTCTGTCTTCATTGCGCGCGGCATGAGCTGCGCCTACCCATCGATCGTGACGCCCCACGGCGAGGTCCTGCACAGCGAGCGCTACGATCACCTGCTCGCCGATGGCGATCTCTTGCTGGCCGACGTCGGTGCCGAAACCCCCGGGGGCTGGGCCGGCGACGTCACGCGCACCTGGCCGGTTTCGGGCCGCTTCTCGCCCACGCAGCGCGATCTCTACGAGGTGGTCCTCGAAGCACAACGGCGCGCCATCGCCGCGGTGACGCCGGGAACGCGCTATCGCAACGTCCACATCCTCGCCTGCCAGACCCTGGCGTCCGGGCTCGTCGATCTCGGCATCTTGCGGGGCAATCCCATCGAGCTTGCCGCCGATGGCGTGGTCGCGTTGCTCTTCCCGCACGGCATCGGGCACCTGCTGGGCCTGGACGTCCACGACATGGAGGACCTGGGCGATCGCGCCGGCTACGCCCCGGGTCGCGAGCGCGCCAAGGAATTTGGGTTACGCACATTACGTCTCGATCGCGACCTGATTCCAGGCATGGCGATAACCATCGAGCCCGGAATCTACTTGGCCCCGGCAATTCTCGACGATCCCGCACTGACGCGGGTCGCGGGCGATCGCCTCGACCGCCGGCGACTGGCGGCATTCGTCGATGTCCGCGGAATCCGGATAGAAGATGACGTTCTGGTCACCGAGAGCGGCCGGGAGGTGCTTACCGAGGCGATCCCCAAATCCGTCTCAGCCATCGAAGCTGCGGCCGGCGGCTGATTCGATTTCGATTCGATTTCGATTCGATTCATCTGGACTCGCGAGTCGCGAAAGTGCTGAAATAGTTTTTGGCTCGAATTAGTCTCGACGAAAGTCGCCTCTCGAAGAGACTGACCGATTTGTCTTCTAACTAACGGTCTCGCCGTACGGTCTGAACCTCGCTGGCACATCTCGAGGAGGCCCCGTGGAGAAGCTCGAACCGCAGCAGTTACCCGGTCTGATCCGCGACCTCCAGGCCGAACGGCGGGCGCCGAGACCCGCCGGGCGCCCCCAGGGGGAGCTGCACGAGATGGCGCGACGGCGCATCGAGGCTCCGCTCGAGATTCTGGACTGGGCGATGCGCGACCGGCGCTGGTCATTCACGCTCGCCGAGATTATGGCCGGCGCGGTCGGCCGCCCGCGCGAGCTGGCCGCCCGACTGATCGTCGCCATCGTGGATGAGCTGGAGGAAGAGGATGAGCTCCTCGCGGCCGAGGCCGGCGCCACGACATAGGAGATGTCCGCGTCATGTGTCTGGCATGTCGGCCAGACGTAACGCGCGTCGAGCATATTTTTTTTGCACGAGCCGCCGACTGGCTTTATATGATCGATCCATGAAAACAACCGGGCGGAAGACAGTGAAGGGGGAGAACGTTTCGGCACCAAAGGCGGTCAAAGCGACGTCGAGCAAGGCGGCTGCGGTCGACTCGCAGGCGGCGCCGACGCACGACGAGATCGCCAAACGATCTTACGAGCTCTACCTCCAGCGCGGCGCGGTCGACGGCTACGCCGGCCAGGACTGGGCTCGCGCCGAAGCCGAGCTCAAAAGCAGGTCATAAGATCGGGACCCTCTGAGGGTCCCGCGCCCCCAGCGACGAGCTCCGGCGGGCAAAGCCCGCCTCCGCTCACGCGATCATCGTCATCATCGTGGGGACCTTGACCTTATCTCTCAGCTGTAGCGGCTGAGGATCAGGCAGGCGTTGGTGCCACCGAACCCGAAGCTGTTGCTGAGCGTGTGCTGCACCCGCACTTCGCGGGCGGTGTTCGGCACGTAGTCGAGGTCGCACTCGGGATCGGGCGTCGTGTAGTTGATGGTCGGTGGGATTGCGCCGCGCGCCAGGACCAGCGCGCAGATGGCCGTCTCGACACCGCCGGCGGCGCCCAGCATGTGGCCGGTCATCGACTTGGTCGAGCTGACCATCAACTTGCGGGCCGAATCCCCGAAGACCTTCTTGATCGCCAGGGTCTCGGTGGCGTCGTTGATCTTGGTCGAGGTCCCGTGCGCGTTGACGTAGCCGATGTCGGCCGTCGTCAGCTTGGCATCCTTGAGCGCGAGCTTCATGCAGCGTTGCGCCCCCGCCCCTTCGGGCGCCGGCGAGGTGATGTGGTGCGCGTCGGCGTTGGCCCCATAGCCGCGCAGCTCGGCGTAGATCTTGGCGCCCCGCGCCCTGGCGTGTTCCAGCTCCTCGACGACCAGAACGCCCGCCCCTTCGGCGATGACGAAACCGTCGCGTTCGCGATCGAACGGACGCGAGGCCTCGGTGGGCGCCTGATTGCGCGTCGACAGCGCCCGCATCGCGTTGAAGCCGCCCACGCCCAGCGGCGTGACGGTCGCCTCGGTGCCACCACAGATCATGGCGTCGGCGTCCCCGCGCTCGATCACCCGAAAAGCGTCACCGATGGCGTGGGTGCCCGTCGAGCAGGCCGAGACCTGCGACAGATTCGGCCCCTTGGCGCCGAACTTGATCGACAGGTTCCCCGACGCCAGGTTGACGATGATCATCGGCACGAAGAAGGGGGAAAAGCCGTGGCGCGGGCCCTTCTCCCAGAGCGACTTGCAGGTCGCCTCGATGGTGGTGACGCCGCCCAGCCCCGCGCCGACGAAGCAGCCGACCCGCTCGGCGAACTCGCCGCTGATCTCGAGCCCAGAGTCCGCGACGGCCAACGATCCCGCCGCCACCGCGTACTGCAGGAAGGGATCGAGGGTCTTCGCCTCGCGCGCGGTCATCCACTTCGTGGGGTCGAATCCCTTCACCTCGCCCGCGAAGTGGGTCGCGAACGCGGTGTGATCGAAACGGGTGATGGGGCCGATCCCCGATCTACCCGCCAGCAGACCTTGCCAGGTCTCCTCCGTGCCGATGGCGATCGGCGTGATGAGCCCGATCCCGGTGATGACGACCCTTCGTGCCATTCGCGATCTTCTCCCGAGCGGCGACGGCCGCGTTGCTTACTTCGCGTGCGACTTGATGTAGTTGATGGCGTCCCCGACAGTCTTGATCTTCTCGGTGTCCTCGTCGGGGATCTCGATCTTGAACTGCTCTTCGAGCGCCAGCACCAGCTCGACGACGGCCAGCGAATCGGCCTTGAGGTCTTCGGCGAACGACGCTTCGGGCTTCACCTTGTCGGGCGAAACCTCGAGCTGCTCGATGATGATCTTCTTGACCCTGTCTTCAAAATCTTCGGCCATGGTCGGTCTGTCCTCTCGCTGACGGGTGTTTCGACGTGTGTTTCGGGCTGATGAGCGGCGTACCTTACATTAAAAGTCCGCCGTTGACGCGCAAGACTTGCCCGGTGACGTAAGCCGCGCCCGGACCGGAAAGATACGCGACTGCCGCCGCAACCTCATCTGGTTTTCCGACGCGCCCCAGCGGAATAGTTTTCAGGAGGTCCGCCCGACGCGCCTCCGGCAGCTCGCTGGCCGTCATGTCGGTCTCGATGTACCCCGGCGACACCGCGTTGACGGTGACGCCCCGCGAGGCGTACTCGCGCGCCAGGGTCTTGGTGAGGCCAATGATGCCCGCCTTGGCCGCCACGTAGGGCGCCTGTCCCGCCGACCCGGTCTCGGCGGTAACGGAGGTGATGTTGATGATGCGTCCCGCCTCCCGGGCCTTCATGAGCGCGCGCAGCGCGGCCCGGCAGCAGTAGAACGTGCCGTTCAGGTTGACGTCGATCGCCCGTTTCCAGTCCGCGTCCTTGCCGCCCAGCACCAACCCGTTGACCGCGACGCCGGCGTTGTTGACCAGGATGTGCAGCCCCCCTTCGGCGCCGATCACTTCCTTGAAGGCGGCATCGACGGCGACCGCATCGGCGACGTCGAACCGCTTGGTGACCGCCACGCCGCCGGCGGCGCCGACCGCGGCCGCGGCTTCGCTGGCGGCCGCTTCGTTGGCGGCGTAATTCAGCACCACCTTGGCGCCGAGGCGACCGAGCGCGATCCCGATGGCCCGGCCGATCCCGCGCGATCCGCCGGTCACCAGCGCGACCTTGCCGGTCAATTCACGTTGCTCACGCATGGGGCTGCTCTCTCGGGGTCAGATCGCCGCCGGCCAGATCCGCGATCGACAACGGATCGTTGGCCGCATGCACGGTGAGCGCCGGAGCAATCCGACGCACGAGGCCAGCCAGGACGTGCCCGTTGCCGACCTCGAGCGCGCCGGTCGCGCCCATCGCCACCAGGCGCTGGACCGATTCTTCCCAGCGCACGGCCGCGGTCACCTGTCGGGTCAGAAGATCTCGCACGCGGTTCCGGTCCTGGTTTGGCTCCGCCTCGACGTTGGTCACCACCGGCACCGCCGGTGTGGCAACCTCGACCCGCTCGAGCTCGTGCCGGAGCCGCTCGGCGGCCGGCTGCATGAGGGCGCAATGGAAGGGGGCGCTGACCGCCAGCGGAACCGCCCGCTTGGCGCCGCGGGACTTGACGGCCACACAAGCCCGCGCCACGGCCGCCTTGTGGCCGGCGATCACCACCTGCCCGCCGCCATTCAGATTGGCGGGGCTGACCACCTCGTCGCCGGCGACCTCGCGACAGACCGCCGCCACCTCCCCGGCGGGAAGGCCGATGATCGCCGCCATCGCCCCCAGGCCGGACGGCACCGCCTCCTGCATGAACTTGCCGCGCAGGTGGACCAGGCGGACGGCGTCGGCGAAATGCAGCGACCCCGCCGCCACCAGCGCGCTGTACTCTCCCAGCGAGTGCCCCGCGACCGCCATCGGCCGGAGCGGCGTGTGCGCCGAAAGGACCCGCCAGGCCGCGACGCTGGTGGCGAGGATCGCCGGCTGGGCGTTGGCGGTGAGCAGCAGCTCCGTCTCCGGACCCTCGAAGCAGATCTTCGACAGCGAAAAACCGAGAGCCGCGTCCGCCTCGGCAAAAACCGCGCGGGCCTCCGGGTACCGCTCACACAGGGCCCGACCCATCCCCACCCGTTGCGAGCCCTGGCCGGGGAAGAGAAACGCGACCGCGCGCGCGGGTGTCACGCTCACCACCTCACCGCCGCGGAGGCCCAGGTGAGACCGCCGCCCAGCGCCGCGAACAGCAGCAGATCGCCCTCCCGGATCTTGCCCATCTCGAGGGCCTCGTCGAGGGCGGTCGGGACCGAGGCCGACGAGGTATTCCCGTACCGGTCGACGTTGGTGAAAAAGCGCGTCATGGGGATCCCGACCCGATCCGAAACGCCCTCGAGGATCCGGATGTTCGCCTGGTGGGCCACCACCCAGGCGACGTCGTCGGGCGCGAGACCGTTGGCTTCCAGCGCGATGCGGGCGCCGGCCGCCATGTTGCGGACCGCGTGCTTGTAGACCTCGCGGCCGTTCATCTGGATGAAGCGGCGCTTGGTGGCCACATTCTCCACGGTGGCGGGCTCCCGGCTGCCGCCCACCGGCTGCAGCAAGATGTCGGTGAGGCCACCGTCCGCGAAGAGGTGTGTCGACAGAACGCCGCGCGAGCCGGCATCGGCGCGGTCGCCCGCGGTCATGAGCACCGCGCCCGCCCCGTCGCCGAAGAGGATGCAGGTTCCGCGATCGGTCCAGTCGGTGATGCGCGACAGCACCTCGACCCCGATCACGAGCACGTGCTTGAACTGACCCGCGCGCAGAAAGGCGTCGGCGATCGACATTCCGTAGAGAAACCCGGCACAGGCCGCCGACAGATCGAAGGCGCAGCCGCCGGGCCGCGCCCCCAGCTTCTTCTGGACGAAGGTCGCGGTCGACGGGAACGGGCAGTCGCCGGTGACGGTGCCGACGATGATGCAGTCGACCAGCGCCGGGTCGACGCCCGCCTTGCGGCAAGCTTGCCGACCGGCCTCCGTCGCGAGATCGCTGGCCGCCAGCGACGGCTCCAGGATGTGGCGCTCGCGGATACCGGTGCGCTCGACGATCCAGGCGTCGGAGGTGTCGACCATGCGGGAGAGATCGGCGTTGGTCAGGACTTTGGTGGGAACCGCTCGGCCGGTCCCCGCGATGCGGCTGCGGATCACGAAATGGCCTCTGCGCCCGATGCGCCGGGAGGCGCCCCTTCCCACACGAAGAGGTTCCGCGCGACGGCGGCCGCCAACTCCTTGCCGAGGCCGATCTGCGCAAAGCGATCGGCGACGTAGACGGCGTTCTTGATCGCCGGGACGGTCGATCCGCCATGGCAGATCAGCGCCACACCGTCGACGCCCAGGAGCGGCGCCCCGCCGTGCTCGGCGTAGTCGGTCCGCTTGCGGAGCCGCCGCAGCGCGCCCGTCATGAGCGCCGCGCCGACCTTGGCCAGGATCCCCGAGCGAGAGACCTCCTCGCGAACCATGCCGAGCATGGTCTCTGCCGCGCCTTCCACGCACTTGAGCACGACGTTGCCGGTGAACCCGTCGGTGACAACCACGTCGACTTCGCCCTTGAAGATGTCCCGCCCCTCGACGTACCCGAGGTAGCTGAAGTCTGAATTTCCCGCCGATTCGGCGCGCGCCAGGATCTGATGGGCCTCACGCGTGAGCGGCGTCCCCTTGTGCTCTTCGGATCCGTTCGACAAGAGGCCGACCTTGGGCCGGGTTTTGCCGTGCAAGAGGCGCGCGTACACAGCGCCCAGCACGCCGAACTGCGCCAGCACCGCCGGCTTGGGATCGACGTTGGCGCCCATGTCGAGTAGCGCGCACTCGCCGGCCCGGGTCGGGAAGGTGGTCACGATCGCCGGACGCTCGACGCCCGGAAGCCGACCGAGTACCAGCATCCCGCAGGCCATCATGGCGCCGGAGTTTCCGGCCGAGACGACCGCATCGGCCTCGCCGGCTTTGACCAGATCGAAGCAGACGCGCATGGACGATTTCTTCTTCTGCTTGACCGCCATCGAGGGCGCGTCGTGCATGGTGATCACGTCGGGCGCGTGGCGCACCACGATGGGCTCACTCTTGGCGCCCAGCGCGTCGAGCTCGGCGCGCAAGCGCGTCTCGTCGCCGACCAGGATCACCTCCATGCCGCGCGCACGCACGGCGGCCACGACGCCCTCCACCTCTACGCGAGGCGCGGCGTCGGACCCCATGGCATCGACGGCAATACGCGGCATGTTGGGCGGGACCTCAGCGACCTCGGTCGCCTCGATCCGACGGCCGGCGGGTCACGCCTGCTCTTCTTCTTTGGGTTCGATCACCAGCCGGTCGCGGTAGTAGCCGCAACCTGCGCACATCCGGTGCGTCAGCTTCGGCTCGCCGCAGCGGGGGCAAGGGACATGATTCGGCACCGGCAACTTCATGACCTGCGCGCGGCGGATCGCCGATCGGGATTTGGACTGTCTTCGCTTCGGAACGGCCATCGTACGTACCTTTCTACTGTTGGGTTGGCAGCTTGATCTTGGCGAGCGCCGCCAGGCGCCCGGTCGGCGCGGGCTCGGTCTTGCAGCCGCAGGCGACGAGGTTTCGGTTGCCGCCGCAGACGAGGCAGAGACCGAGGCACGCCTCCTGGCACAGCGGATTGATGGGAATCGCCAGCAAGATCTCGTCGCGAATCTGGTCCCCGACGTCGATCTCGCCGCCCTCCAATTTGACCAGATCCGGATCCTCGTCGTCCTCGGCGTCGTCCGCGTCTTCCGAAACGAAGGTCACCGCCAGCGGAAGGTCCAGCGCCAGGCGCGCTGGCTCCAGACAGCGTGCGCAAGTCGTCTCCATCTCACCGCGGAGATTGGCCCGCAGGAGGTAGTCGTCGCCGGTCTTCTCGAGCCGGCCCCGCAACCCGAGGCCGGACGGACCGGGCCGCGCCTCCAGATCGGGGCAAGCGGCGGCCACCCAATCGGCCGTCACGCTCACGTTTACCGGGAGCCCCTCGGGCCCGATCTCATTGATTTTAAAGCGCATTGTTGACGAAAAGCCCCCGGCCGGCTGGCCGAGGGTGAGTTACTATAGGAGGCACGCCCCTGGAGTCAAGCGTAGCGCTAACCCGCCCAATCTCCCAGTTTGATGGGAGCCCGGGCTACTTACTCGCGGAGCCAGCGGCGGCGCCGCCGCCGAACAGCAGCAGCGACTTGAGGTCCTGGTCGTTGAAGCTCAGCTGGGCGCCCAGGAAGTAGTCGAAGCCCCCGCCGGCACCGGCCTTGCCGCGGGTGTAGTTCAGGAGGTCGTCGGCGCCGCCGACCACATAGAACGTCTTGTTCCAGACATCCCAGGACACGGTGGTCTTCACGCGCGGGTACTGGCCCACGTTCGAGGCGGCGAAGTTGAAGACGTCGACCGAGAGGGTGAGGCGATCGTCGAGCATGAACAGATCGCCACCGAAGCCGCCGGTCGACTCCTTGATGCCGAATCGCCCGGCCACCGGGCCGACGCGCTTGCCGAGCATGAGCGAGAAGCGAAGCGAGTTGGTGGTGGTCACCGTTTCCTGGGTGCTGAACGGGGTCGCCGAACCCTGCGTCACCGTCTGCGTCGTGCTCGAGTAGCCGCGCGGATCCTCGATGAGCTCGATGAGATAGAACTTGTCGGGCCGCGGGATCAGCTGCACGGAGAGGTAGTTCTTCACGCCGTTGGAGATGAAGTTGTACTCGGTCCGCAGGCCCACGACCGTCTGGAGCTTGGTGATGCTGCGGACGAACCCGCTGGCGTTCTCCGTGATGTCATCGATGTTGTTCGCGATCGAGTCGTCGGTGAGCAGCTTGCCGGCCGTCCCCTCGCCCTTCTCGAGGCGGCTGGTGACCGCCTCCATGTTCTTCATGGTCTTGTCGAGGTTGTCGAGCGTCGACTGCAGGCGATCGATCGAGCCCTGCACCTTCCCGCCGGTGCCGGCCACTTGCCCCTGGGTCTCGCCGATCAGCGACTTGATGGACTCGGTGATGTCCCGGACGTTCTTGATGGACGCCTTGACGTCGCCCGACTCGGCGGTGGTCACGCTCTCGACGTTGGCCGCGATGTTGTCGACGCGGTTGAGCAGCTGGCTGAGCGTGTCGGCGTTGCTCTCGATCAGCTTGTTGATGTTTTCGGCGATGTCGGTGACGGTGCCCGAGGTCAGCTTGTGCACGTCGTCCAGGATGTCGTGCAGGATCGGCATCAGTGTCCCGACCTCCGCCATGATGTCGCCGAGCGCGGTCGGCTCGCGCACGTTGACGACCTGATCGCCGTCCTTGAGCTGACGCATGGCCTTGGGCTGACCTTTCACCTCGGCCATGGGGGTACCCGGATCGATCTCCAGGTAGTACTCGCCCAGCAGCGAGGCCGACTTCTTGGAGACCACCGCGTTTTCGTACATCGTGATGCCGGGCAGCAGCTTGATGGTGACCTTGGCGCGGGCGGTGACGGGATCCAGCTCGCGCTTGTCGATCTCACCGACCGAGATGCCGGCGGTCTGCACGCGCGACTTCTCGAACAGGCCGGAGGCGTCGTGGAACAATCCCCAGACCTTGATGCCCTTCGACCCGGAGGTGTGCTCGCTGGTCGACCGGATCAGGAAGTAGCTGATCGCCGACACGATGACGACCAGGAGGCCGACGGTCACGGACGCCCAGCTCCGCCTCACGGATGCGCACCCGCGGCAGCCGCGGCTACCCCTGAGGTCTCGACGAACTCGCGGAGCTCGGGCAGCCGGCTGGCCAGCACCTCTTCCGATGTGCCGCTCACGATGATCTTGCCGCCCGCGAGCATGGAGATCCGATCGCCGATCCTGAACGTCGACGCCATGTCGTGCGAGATCACGACCGAGGTTACGCCGAAGTCGTCGGCGGTGCGGCTGATCATCTCGTCGACGTTCTTGGCGGCCACCGGATCGAGCCCGGTCGTCGGCTCGTCGTAGAGCAAGATCTCCGGCCGATCGATGAGCGCACGCGCCAGGCCGACGCGCTTGCGCTGGCCACCCGAAAGCTGCGGCGGGAATTTCTCCTCGATGCCGGTCACCCCGGCCAGATCGAGCCGCTTCAACAGGTCGCGGACCCGCTCCATGATCTCGCCGCGCGACAGGTGGTAGCGCTCGATCAGCGGAAAGGCGATGTTTTCGACCACGTTCATGGAATCGAACAGCGCCGCGTACTGGAACACCATCCCGAACTTCCGGCGCAGCCTTCCCATCTGCTGCGTCCCGAGCGGCACGATGTCCTCTCCGTCGACCCAGATCTGACCGGCGTCCGGCTTGAGCAGGCCCATGAGGTGCTTCATGAGGACCGACTTGCCCTGCCCGGAGCCACCGATCACGATGTTGGTCCGTCCGCGTTCGATGTCGAGGTCGACGCCGCGCAAGACGTGCTGAGGCCCGAAGGTCTTCTGTAGTCCGCGCACGCGAATCTGCCAGCGCTCGTCGCGCTTGCTGAAATCGCCTGATCCGCTGGGCGGCGCGGTCACGACTTGTAGGGCCACAGGATGTGAAAGATATCGATCAGGAAATAGTCGGACACCAGGACCGAGACAGAGCCTGCGACCACCGCCTGCGTGGTGGCAAGCCCCACCTCCTTGGCGCCGCCGCGCACGTTGAAGCCCTGGTAGCAGGCGGCGACGGAGAGGGTGACGCCGAAGACCGCGGATTTGACCGCGCCGATGATGTAGTCCTTGGGGTCCGTCCAGTAGGTGAACTGTTCGATGAACTGCCCCAGATCGATGTGCTCCAGGAAGATGGCGTAGAGATAGGCGCCGAACAGCCCCACGATGTTGAACACCATCGTCATGATCGGCATCATCAAGACGGTGGCCACTATCCGGGGCGTGATCAGATACTGAACGGGATCGACGGCGAAGGTGGTGAGCGCGTCGATCTGCTCGGTGATGCGCATCGAGCCGAGCTCGGTCGCCATCCCCGACCCTGCCCGCGCCGCGATCATGAGCGCCGTGAAGACGGGCGCCAGCTCTTGCGCCAAAGAGAGTCCGACGGTCGCGCCCACGAAACGCTCTTGATTGAAGATCCGCAGCGCGGCGATCGCCTGCTGTGCCGACACCGCGCCCGAAAAGAAACCGACCAGCACGATGATGGTCAGCGACCCCACGCCGACGAATTCCATCTGCTCGAGGAACAGCCGCAAGCGAAATGGCTTTCGAAACAGCGCCGCCAGCGCCAGCCAGAGCAGGAGGGCGTGCTCGCCGATATAGGAGAAGATTCCGCGAACCGGCGAGAGCGCGGCCTCGATGAGCGCCGCGCCCACGCCGAGCTGCGGCTCCGAAGGACCCTCGACAGAGGCGGTGCTCATGGCGCGGCCGTTGGATTCGGCATCGGGCGCGGCGGCGTGATCGCGGCGTCGCGCAGAACGCGCGGCACACGCTTCGAAATGCCGCATAGAATCTCGTAGCTCACGGTCCCGGCCCAGCGGGCGACGTCGTCGATCGTGATCGCCTCCGACCCGTCGCGGCCGATCAGGGTCACCGGGCCGGCCAAAGCCGCCTCCGGCAGGTCGGTCACGTCGATCATCAACATGTCCATGCAGACGGCGCCGACGATCGGAACCCGGCGCCCGCCCAGCAGCACCGTCGCATCGCGGACATGGCGCGGGTAGCCGTCGGCGTAGCCGACCGGCAGCGTCGCCACCCGCGAGGGACGCGGCGCCCGCCAGATCTCGCCATAGCTCACCCCCGTGCCCGCGGCGATCTCGTGCACCGCCATGACCCGCGTTCGGAGCGAGAGCGCGCCTTCTAGTCCGGGCAGCGGTACGGTTTCCGATGGCATCGCCCCATAGAGTGCCAGCCCCGGCCTCACCGCGTCGAGGCGCGCGTGCGGAAACCGCACGGAGGCGGCGCTGTTGGCGGCGTGGTTGACCAGATCCCGAAAGCCCGCCTGCCCAGCGCGGGTCAGACAGGACTCGAAACGGCCCAGGGCCTGGTGGCTGGTTCCAGGATCCGGCATGTCCGCCGATGCGAAGTGCGTGCAGAGACCCGCCAGACGCAGGGACGGCAGATCGCCAAAGCGCGCGAGCGTCGCCTCCAGGTCGCTGACCGGGATCCCCAGCCGGCTCATTCCGGTATCGATCTTGACGTGTACGTCGGCCCGACGGCCGCGGCGCGCGGCGGCCGCCGCGAACCGGTCGATATCGCCCCGATCGTAGACCACCGGCGTCAGCCGCTCGGCCAGAACATCGTCTTGGTGCCGGTTGTAGTAGGCGCCGAGCACGAGGATGGGGGAGCGAATGCCTGCCGCCCGTAGTTCGAATCCCTCTTCGACCAGGGAGACCGCCAGCGCGTTGCACAGCGGCTCGAGCGCCCGGGCCACCGGCACGGCGCCGTGTCCGTAGGCGTCCGCCTTGACGACACCGAAGATCCCGACGGCCGGACCGACCACTTGCCGGAACCGCACCAGGTTCCGCTGGACGGCGCCCAGATCGATCTCGGCCACCGTTGGACGAATGGAGGTTCGGATGTCGACTTCGGCAAATGGGACGAAGGTCCCTTCTGCCGCCGACCCGCTGACTTTGGGTTGGCTGGCCAAGCCCTGCAAAGTTTCGCCCGCGCACGGCACAGCGTCAACGTTTGCGCAGGCGATAGTCCGAGACGCCCCGCGACGGATGCCCGCTCGGCATCCCCCTACATGGCGTTTTCGACCAGCTGCTTGCTGACCAGCAAGGACCGCCCGCGCGGCGTGAGCAGCCCCTGACGTACCAGCTCCGAGACGGTGCGGGAGACCGTCTCGCGGCAGGCGCCGATCTGGTTGGCCAGCTCCTGCTGGGTCGGGCGGTTTCGAATGAGAAGTCCCTCCGGCCCCGCCGTCCCGTCCTGCCGGCCGATCGCGACCAGCCGGGACACGACGCGCTCCTGAACACCCGCCAGGGCCAACCCGGTGGCGAGCTGCTTCGAGCGCTCGAGGCGCGCGACCAGCTCGGCCCCGAGCGCGAGTGCGAGCTCCGGGGTCGCACGCAGGCACGCGAGGAACGCGTCGCGCGGAATCAACAACAGGGTCGAGGCCTCGACCGCTTCCCAATCATTGGCCAGCGGCGTCTCGGGCGCCAGCGCGCCGTCGGCGATCAGATCGCCCGCGCGAAACATCTCGACCGAAATCTCCCGCCCGTTGACCGCGCGGCAGACCGCCCGAATCTTCCCGCGGACCACCAGGATGGCCGCCTCGAGCCGTCCACCCTGGGTCGCGAGGGTGACGCCCCGATTCAGGGAGCGAAGGGTCGCATCACGCGCGAGTCCCCGCAGGGCCTCGATCGGTGCGCGCTGCAGCTGGGGGCATGCTCTGAGCGCCTCCAGACCGGGCACTTCGACCGGCAGGGCCGGCCTCATCAACTTACCGTAGGAATCGAAATCGAGTGTTGCGGTCGCGATGGCCATGCTCGCCTCCTTAGGCTTCGGACCGCAAGCCATCGCAACGGCAGTGCCAACGCCAGCAACCCGAAATCCCTACGGATTTTCGGGACGGTGGTGCCTGGGACGGGTGTGACGTGGCGCTCACGCCACACCGGCCGTGAAAAACTGGGCCCCTTTTGGGGCTGGCACCCGACCCGGTCGGTACTCTCGAGGCCGGCCGGGTCGGGCCAAGCCCCCAGCCTCAGGCCGCTTTCTTGGCCTTTTGCTTTTGGGCGCGCCTCGCCTCGCGATGTTTCTTGATCTCCGCTTTCGGCAGATCCTTGTGCTTGGAGCAGACCATTCCAAACACGGGCGCCGCCCGATTGGAGCAGCCGGGCACGGGACAGAGCTGGATCGGTCCCTTGCGGCGTTTGCGGCCGACGCGGACCGCGCCCAGCGCTTTGGCTGAACCGGCACCGCGCACGGTCGCTCCCGCCGGCGCGTGGCTCCCGAATGCCTGCAGCACGGCATCCCGTGCACGCGACACCGCGTCTTGCTCGATCAACGACGACAAACTATCTACGAACTGTTGAACGACATCCTGAATCTCAGACCTCTTTGGCATCATTTCCCCCTAGGTTGCGGCGCACACTAGCTGCGAACGATCGGCAGTGCAACGCAAAATGCTTGATTTCAGGGCTCTGCGTGTCAAAACGGCTCCCGCATGGGTCGTCTTCTAACCTTCGTTGCGGTGGCGCTCTGCCTGCTTGCCGGCATTCATTACTATTTGTGGGCGCGCCTGATCCGCGATCCGCAGCTGCCGGCGCCGTGGAACACGGTGGCTGCCTCGCTCCTGGTTCTACTCGCGACGAGTATTCCCGCCGCCCTGGTACTGGGCCATGGTCATCCAGGATTCGGGAGGATGCTGGTATGGCCGGCCTATATCTGGATGGGTGTCATGTTTCTGTTCCTGGTCGGGCTGACCTCCGCCGACCTCGGGCGCCTGTTGATGGCACTCGCGCGACGGGTTGTTGGCACCGGCGGTGTTCGTCCCGATCTCGCCGATCTCGCCGCGCGTCGCACCTTCCTGGCGCGAAGCGTCGCGTCGGGTGTGTCCCTGGTGGTTGCCGGTCTGACGGTGGCGGCGATCCGTTCGGCCCGTGGACCCATAGGTGTCCGCAGGGTCCGCGTGCGGCTCGATCGGCTGCCACGGGCTCAGGATGGGTTCACGATCGTCCAGATCACGGACGTTCACGTGGGGGCGACCATCGGCCGCGGGTTCATCGAGGACATTGTGCGCAGAACGAACGCGCTCGGGGCCGACCTGGTGGCAATTACCGGAGATCTCGTTGACGGGGGCGTCCCTCAACTGAGACATTTGGTCGAACCGCTGGCCAACCTGCGCGCCCGCCACGGCGTATTTTTCGTTACCGGCAACCACGAATATTTTTCAGATCCAGTCGGCTGGCTGAATGAGCTACCGAGACTCGGAATTCGCGTATTGCGAAACGAACGGATTTCCATTGGCAATGGGAACGGAAGCTTCGATCTAGCCGGAGTTGACGATCGCTCCGCTGTCCATTACGGCGGTCTGGACACGCGAGAGGCGTTGACGCAGGCGCTGGCCGGTCGCGATCCCCAGCGCGAGCTGATCCTCTTGGCGCACCAGCCCCGCATGCTCTTCGATGCAGACCCTTTCAACGTTGGGTTGCAGCTGTCCGGCCACACGCATGGCGGGCAGGTCTGGCCGTTCGGATATCTGGTCCGGCTCCAGCAGCCGTTCATCGCCGGGCTCCACCGCCGGGGCAATTCCCAGATCTACGTCAGCTGCGGAACAGGCTACTGGGGCCCCCCCATGCGCCTCGCCGCCCCCCCCGAAATCACCGAGATCCGCCTAGAAAGCGGCCTGCCCGCCTGACAGCCCCCTCTCGAACGTACATCCCAAGAGCCAAGCCCCCACAAGGCCGCTGCTTGATCGCGTGAGTCGCGGGGGGGTCAGGGGACCCTCCCAGGGTCCCCTACTTGATGTTCACGAAGCGTGTCCCGTTGGCGCCGCGCACGCGAAGCAGATGGCCGTTCCGCTGGCCGCTCCGGAGCGCGGCCACGGCCTCGTCGGCCGAAGAGACCGGCCGCCGATCGACCTCGACGATCGCGTCGCCCGGCCGCAGGCCAGCATGCTCGGCGGGGCTGCCGGCCAGGACGTCGGTGACGACGGCCCCTTTCGTGCCGCGCTCCATGCCCAGCGAAGCCGCGACATCGGGCGTGAGGGTCTGTAGCGCCATGCCGATCTTCCCTTGGCCGTCCGCCTGACCGTCGCCGGCCTGCCGGGCGTCCTCATCGGGGAGCTCGCCCAGCGCGACCTGCGTCTGAGCGGGCCGTCCGTCGCGAACGTAGTGCAGCAGCACCCGCGCCCCGATTGTCTGATTCGAAACGTAGTCGACCACGTCGCCGGCACCGACGATCTTCCGCTCGTTGACCTCGGTGATGACGTCGCCCGGGCGCATCCCGGCCTTTCCAGCCGGCCCTCCCGGTGTCAGCTCGGCCACGAACGCCCCCGCCATCGGCACCGCCTTGCCGAGCTTGGTCTTCTGCGCGTCGTCGAGATCCTTGACGTCGGTCAGCATCAACCCGAGGTAGGGGTAGCGAACCCGTCCGTCCTTGACCAGCCCCTGCGCGACGTGCCGGACCTCGTTGATCGGGATGGCGAACCCATAGGCGCCTCCGGCGCCGACCTGAATGAGCGTGTTGACGCCCACCACCTCGCCCTCGAGATTCACCAGCGGTCCCCCCGAGTTGCCGGGGTTGATCTTGGCGTCGGTCTGGATGTACCCGCGCACGCGCTTGCCGGACATCTGCACGTGTCGTCCCGGGCGGCCCTTGCCGCTCACGATCCCGGCGGTCACCGTCTGCTCGAGCCCGAGCGGGCTGCCGATGGCCACCACCCACTCGCCCACGTCCAGGCGATCCGAGTCGCCCAGCCGCGCCACCACCAGATTGGCCGGCGGGTGCTCGAGGCGAACCACGGCGACGTCGGTCTGAACGTCCTTGCCGACCACGTGCGCCGGGTATTCCTTGCCGTCGTTCATGGTGACGGTGACTTTGGTCGCGCCCTGAACGACGTGACGGTTGGTGATGATGTCGCCGTTGGTATCGATGATGAAGCCCGAGCCGACCCCGTGCTGGGGTCCCGGCTCGGGCATACCGCCGCCGCCGCCCGGTCCGAACTGGAAGAAGTGACGGAAGAACGGGGGCACCTCGTTGCCCCCGTCGTTCTCGTCACCGTCGTCGTTCGGCATGCGACCGTGCGGCGGCTCGCCGCGCGGCGAGCCGACCTCGACCTCGATCCGGACCACCGACGAGCCGAGCGCCTTGGCCACGTTCGAAAACGCGTGCGACAGAGCGCGCGCCTCGCTCGGCACCTCGGTCTTGGGCGTCACGGCCGCGCCCGCTGCGGCCGCGGGTGCGGTCGTCAGCAGCTTCATCGGCGCGCGGCCGGCCAGGCCGATGGCCGCGCCGAACACCGCCACGGTGAGAAGGACGCGCAGGTAAGTCCGGATCATGTCGTTCCTTTGTATCGAGTTGGATGAGCTGTCAAGTCGGCGGGGATGCCCGCGGCGGTCGAATTTTTGGGATCCGCACTGGATAACCGGCCCCGGACCATGAAAAATTCCGGCGGCGACCACCCATGAACCTGATTCGCCGCCTGCGCGAAGCGCCCGTGACCCTGGGCCTCATCGCCGTCAACTTGCTGGTCTACGTCATCATGGTCGCGATGTCGCGGCGGTTGGTGTCCTTCGACAGCGCGACGCTGACGGCGGCCGGTGCCTCGGGCGTCGGCCTCGCCGTCCCGCAGTGGCGCTGGCTCACGGCCGCGTTCGTACACGTCAACCTCCTTCATATCTTCATGAATCTATGGGTACTCGCCCAGATTGGGGTCATCTCCGAGCGGGCGCTCGGTCGAGGCCTCTTGGCTGCGACCTACGTGGTGACGGGCACACTCGGCAATGTCCTGTCGAGTGTGCTCGCCGCAAACAGCCCGAACCCTCCGATCTCGGCCGGGGCGTCGGGCGCCATCATGGGGCTCATCGGGATGGCGACGGTCTTCGCCTGGCTGTCGGGGCAACGCGCCGTGGCGCGCTCGCTGGCGTTCAACATTCTCTTCGTGCTCGGTGTCGGGCTGTCGCTCTCCGCGCGCGGCGTCGGCCTGGTCGACAACGCGGCCCACATTGGGGGCCTCTTGGCCGGCGCCGTGGTTGGGCTGGTTCGGGTCCGGATCCAGCGGCCGGCGCCGCGGTGGCTGGATGCGGTGCTCATCGGCGCGTCGATCGCGCTCACCGCGGTGGCCTTCGTGGTCGTCGAGACCTCGGGGACCTAGGACCCAGCAGGGACTCAGGACCTACGACGGACTAGAAAAGCAACGGCGTCCGTGGCCCCGGCCACTTGAGGCTTGGGTTACTTCTGGGATAGCCTGGCTGTGTCCATGGTGTCGGTGGGAACGAGGATCTGGGTTCGACGGCAGCCCTGCCGGAATGTGGGCCTGCTCTGGCTCGGTCTCTTGCCGCTGGCCTGTGGCAGCGTCACCAAGACCTCCGACGCTGGAAATGACGGCGCGACGGACGCCCCGATAGAGGTTGCCCCGCCCACCGTGGCTCAGGCGTGCAACCAGTTCGCGACCAGCGTCTGCGACGCGCTCAGCGCCTGCGGCGCGCTGGCGCTCCAGCTCTTCTACGGCGACAGCACCACCTGCGTGACACGGCAGACCTTGTCGTGCACCACCGATCAGATGGCGAGCGGGATCAGCCGCACCACGACCGACATCGTCACCTGCGCCAAGGCGGTGAGCGGCGCCTCGTGTTCCGACGTCCTGGCCCAGAACTTTCCCAGCGCCTGCCAGGTCACCCCCGGCACGGTGCCGAACGGCGGCGGCTGCGGGTCGAGCTGGCAGTGTCAAAGCACCCACTGCGAAAAACCCAGCGCCGCGTGTGGCACCTGCGCTGCGCGCCAACCGGCCTCCGGGTCTTGCACCACGGACGATGGCTGCAACGTGGGGATGGTCTGCGCCAACAAGAAATGCGTGGTCCCCGGCGGGCTCGGCAACAGCTGCGACGACAACAACCCCTGTCAGGGCAATCTTTACTGCGGCGCCGCCGGGGCCTGCGCGACGCTGGTCGAGCTGGGCGGCTCCTGCGCCGACAGTTCCAGCGCCTGCGATCTGGCGAACGGCGCCGGATGCAATCCCCTCAACAAGACTTGCGTCGCGGTCGCCATCGCGAAGGGGGGAGAGCCCTGCGGTATCCAGAACGGGACCCTCACGCTGTGCGTGGAGGGAGACGCGTGCCCAAACCTCACGGCCGCCAACCCGACCAGTGTCTGCGCCAGCCCGGCGGCCGACGGCGCGGCTTGCGGCACGGCGGCGCCCGGTCAGAACTGCGTCCCCCCCGCCACCTGTCAGATGAACCTCTGCCGCCTCCCCAGCGCCGACAGCTGTCAGTGAGCGGGCCTGCCCGCGGGCGAATTTGCCCTTAGATTGACGGCATGGCGATCGAGACGGTCAATCCGGCCACGGGCGAGCGGGTACGGACGTTCGAATCGGACAGCCCGACCGCGATCGAAGAGAAGCTCGCGCGCGCCACCTCGGCCTTCGCAAACTGGAGCCGGCGCCCGGTGGCGGAGCGAACGGCGGTGGTCGGACGCGCCGCCGAGATCCTGGAGACCGAGCGGGAGACCTTCGGCCGTCTCATGACGCTGGAGATGGGCAAGCCCATCGCGGCCGCCGAACAGGAGGCCGACAAGTGCGCCTCCGGCTGCCGCTACTACGCCGAGCATGGCGAAGAATTCCTGCGCCCGGAGATCGTCGCGGAGACGCCCGACGGCCGCGACGCGATCGCCTTCGAGCCGCTGGGCGCGGTGCTGGCGGTCATGCCCTGGAATTTCCCCTTCTGGCAGGTGATCCGCTTCGCGGCGCCCGCGCTGGTGGCCGGCAACGTCGGCCTCCTCAAGCACGCCTCGAACGTCCCCCAGTGCGCGCTCGCGATCGAGGATCTTTTCCGGCGCGCCGGCGCGCCCGCCGGAGCGTTCCAGACGCTGCTGATCGGATCGGACTCCGTCGGCGCGCTCATCGCCGACGATCGGGTCGCCGCCGTCACGGTCACCGGCAGCGAGGCCGCCGGGCGAAGCATCGGCGCGGCGGCCGGGGCGCACCTCAAGAAGAGCGTCCTCGAGCTGGGCGGCAGCGATCCCTTCCTGGTGCTCGCCAGCGCCGATCTAGACCAGGCGGTCGCGACGGCCGTGAAAGCGCGCGTCGTGAACAGCGGCCAGTCCTGCATCGCCGCCAAACGTTTCATCGTCGCGGACGCCATTTATGACCGGTTCGTCGAGCGGTTCGTGGCGGCGATGGCGGCGTTGCGCGTCGGGGATCCGATGGATCGCCAGACCGAGGTCGGACCGCTCGCGACGGTGGCGATCCTGGAGGAGGTCGCGGCGCAGGTCGATCGCTCGGTGGCGGCGGGGGCGCGGCTCCTCACCGGCGGCCGGCGCCTCGCCGGCCCCGGCAACTTCTACCCACCGACCGTGCTCTCGCAGGTGCCGGCGGCGGCGCCGGCCGCCCGCGAAGAGGTCTTCGGGCCGGTTGCCGCGGTGTTCCGGGTCGCCGGCCCCGACGAGGCGATCGCGCTGGCCAACGCCACCCACTTCGGCCTCGGCGCCGCCGCCTTCACGCGTGACCGCGCCGAAGCCGAGCGGCTGGCGCGGGAGCTCGAGGCCGGCAGCGTGTTCGTCAACGGCATGGTCGCCTCCGACGCCCGCTTCCCCTTCGGCGGCGTCAAGCGCTCGGGCCACGGGCGCGAGCTGGCCCGCTTCGGCCTGCACGAGTTCGTCAACATCAAGACGGTGCGAATGACGGGGCTCCCGAGCGAAGGTCGGACATCGCCCCGCCGCTGATCAGCTCGGCTCCTGCTGTTCGAGTCGATCGAGGCGCGCCAGCGCCGGCGCCCGCCAGGCGGTGAGAATCGTCACCACGATCGTGATCGTGCCGCCCATCACCACCGAAGGGACCGTGCCGAGGAGCTTGGCCGCCACGCCCGATTCGAAGGCGCCGATCTCGTTCGACGAGCCGATGAAGATCTGGTTGACCGCCGAGATGCGACCCAGCATCCCCGACGGGGCGAGCACCTGCATGAGGGTGCCGCGGAAGTAGACGCTCAGCATGTCGGCCGCACCGCTGGCTGCCAGCAATGCGAGCGAGAGCCAGAACCAGCGCGAAAGACCGAAGGCGATCGTAAACACGCCGAAGAGGCCGACCGCGGTCAGGAAGGTGCGCCCCGCGCGCCCCGGCGGCCGGCGCAGCGCCAAAAGTCCCGACATCAACACGGCGCCCACCGCGGGCGCGGCGCGCAGCGCACCCAGCCCCTGTGGCCCGACGTGCAGGATCTCTTGCGCGAAAATTGGCAGGATCGCGACAGCCCCTCCGAACAGCACCGCCAGTAGGTCCAGGGTGATCGCGCCCATGAAGATCGGCCGCGTCCAGAGAAACGCCAGGCCCGCCCGAACGCTGGCGACCAGCGTCTCGGACCGCACGATCGCGGGCCGCGGCGCGACGCGGATCTTGGCCACGGTGACGAGCGAGGTCGCCATCAGCGCCGCCGCTATCGCGTAGGAGGGGGTGGCGCCCAGCCAGGCGTAGAAGATGCCGCCCAGGGCCGGTCCGCTGACCGCCGCGACCTGCCAGATGCCGGTGCGCCAGGCGACCGCGCTCGGAAAGAGCGGCCGTGGCACCAGGTCGGCGCCGAGCGCGTTTCGAGCCGGGAGCAGGAAGCTGCGCGCGCCGCCGCAGATCACGATCACGCCGTAGATCGCCCAGCGGATCCCCCGGCCGGAATGGCCCCGTCCGATGAAGAAGAAGCTCGCCACCGCCAGCGCGATCGCGCAGGCGAACAGCACGAACAGCGCGCCCAGCGCGACGCGGCGGCGATCGAGCACATCGGCCAGGTGCCCGGCGGGCAGGGCGAACGCGATGAACGGCGCCGCTTCGGCCAGCCCCACCATCCCCAGCGCCAGCGGATCGTGGGTGACGGCGTACATCTGCCAGGCCACGACCACGCCCTGAATCTGGGCCCCCATCGCCATCGCCAGGATGCTGGCGACGAACCAGCGGAAGCTGGCGATGCGGAGCGGCGCGTAGGGATCGTGCGGGGCGGGAGCTGCGGCGGCAGGCGCTGAAGACATTCGGCCCTAGATTACGGTACAAAGTCGATCCCCACATCCAACCTGAGGACCGCGTGACGCTCGGAAAAAACTTTCGCCTGCCGTCGGACATCCGACCCAAGAGCTACGACGCCGATCTGCGGATCGACATGGCGGAGGGGCGCTTCGATGGCCAGCTCATCATCACCTTAGGGTTGACGGCGGCCCGCCGGGAGATCGTGCTGCACGCCGTGGATCTCGAGGTGACGTCGGCCCAGATCGGCCCAATTGGCCAGATCGGATCGCCCGGCTCGCCCGGATCGCCCGGCTCGCCCGGCTCGGCGGGAACCTTATCGACGGCGGCCACCGCCGATCCCGTCAGCCAGACCGTCACCCTGACGTTCGCCGAGGAGCTACCGGCCGGGCCGGCCAAGTTGACGATCGGGTACCGCGGCGCCTTCAGCCCGGGCCTGCGGGGCCTCTACCGCGCCGGTCCGCTGGCCGTCACGCAGTTCGAGGCCGCCGACGCGCGCCGGCTCTTCCCTTGCTTCGACGAGCCGGCATTCAAGGCGATCTGGCGGCTCTCGGTCGGCGGCGTGCCCGATGGCGCGGTCGCGCTCGGCAACGGCGTCGCCACCCGCGACGAGCCCGACGGCCCGGGCACCCGGCGCGTCACGTTTGCGCCGACGCCCCCGCTCTCCTCTTACCTGGTCGCGCTCATCGTCGGTCCGATCGTGCCCAGCCCGGTGGTGCGGGTCCGCGAGGTGCCGCTTTGCACCTGGACCACCGAGGACAAGCGCCATCTGGTCGCTTTCGCGCAAGAGACGGCCGCGGCGGTGCTACCGCGGCTAGAGGACTACTTCGGCCTGCCCTATCCCTTCGGCAAGCTCGATCAGATCGGCGTCCCCGACTTCGAGGCGGGGGCGATGGAGAACGCCGGCGCGATCACCTTTCGCGAGGTGGCGCTGCTGGCCGACCCGGCCACCGCGCCGCTGGCGGTTCAAAAGCGCGTCGCCGAGGTGATCACCCACGAGCTCGCCCACCAGTGGTTCGGCAATCTGGTGACGATGGAATGGTGGGACGATCTGTGGCTCAACGAAGCGTTTGCCACCTGGATGGCCTACAAGATCGTCGACGACTGGCGCCCGAGCTGGCGAATCTGGATGGACTTCGAGGGCGGCAAGGGCGTCGCGCTGGCCCTGGACGCGCTGGTCTCGGCCCACCCGATTCGCGCCGAGATCAAGAACGCCGAAGAGGCCGGCGAATCGTTCGACGCCATCACCTACGAAAAGGGCGGCGCGGTCCTGCGCATGCTGGAGGGATTTCTGGGCGCGGATCACTTCCGCGACGGCATCCGCCTCTACATGCGCCGGCACCGGGAGGCGAACGCGACCGCCGACGACCTGTGGGGCGCGCTCGAGGAGGCTTCGGGACAGCCGATCGTCGAGATG
>OCTA010001223.1_pt1 | contig 23717 bp, 28 predicted proteins | sample 1538991 | NCBI WGS metagenome assembly OCTA01 (sample SAMEA3539302, study PRJEB22396) | soil metagenome | biome: tundra; feature: field; material: soil | place: USA | collected 2010-05 | depth 0.15 m | reverse complement strand
GATTGTCCAGCCTGGCGGTGGAGCGCGGCATCGGCATGCACGTGGACGGCTGCTATGGCGGGTTCATGCTGCCGTGGCTGGAGCGCCTGGGTTACGCGATTCCGCCGTTCGATTTCCGGCTGCCCGGCGTGACGTCGATGTCCTGCGACACGCATAAGTGGGGCTACGGCCCCAAGGGCGCGTCGGTGGTGCTGTACCGGAACCGCGCGCTGCGGCGCCGGCAATACTTCACGGTGAGCAATTGGGCGGGCGGGTTGTATGCCTCGCCGACCCTGGCGGGCAGCCGCTCGGAGGGAATCTCGGCGGCTACTTGGGCGGCCATGGTGTCGCTGGGCGAGGAGGGTTACCTGGAAACGGCGCGCCAGATCATGGCAGTGGCGGGTGCCATCAAGGCGGGCGCTGCCGCGATTCCCGAGATTCGCATCGCCGGCGAGCCGACGTTTTGCATCGCGTTCATGTCGGACAAGATGGATATCTGCCATGTGAACGACTATCTGACCGGGAAGGGGTGGCGCATGAATGGGCTGCAATTGCCTCCGGGGTTCCACTTCTGCATTACGCGTCCGCAGACGGTGCCGGGGTTGGCGGATAGATTTTTGGCGGACTTGCGGGATGGGGTGGCGTATGCGGCGGGACCGCCGCCGCAGCCGTCGAAGAGCGGGGCGATTTATGGCGGGGGGTTGGCGAGTGTGCCACCGGCTATGATCGCGCAGTTTATGTGCGATCATTTGGACGGTATGTACGCGGTGTGAGGGGTGACTGGTGGTTGGTGGTTGTGCAGGCGGCGGGAGTGGGCTGAGGGGAAGCCAGTGAATGAAGGTGGGCGCACCGGGCACGCCGCTGCCGGCCCGGGCGCGTTTTACGCGCTTTCGGCGAACTTCGTGCGGACCAGGGCCTAGGCTTTAAAACAGGTTTGCGCGTCAGACCTGCGTTCGCAGGCGCGATCAGGGGCCGGGCACTCCAGCCCGACCACGACCCGGGTGTACGACCGGCGCCGCCGGCGCGTGACGCGGAATATTGTCGAGAGGATTTCGATTTAAGGGAAGCTTCGGAATGTCCAATCTCACCAGCCTAGAGAAGCGCAAACTTGAACAGTTCCTTGGGATGGAGACCGGCTACGTGCTGAACTTTTCCAATCGCAGCTTCGCGGAGCTCGTCCGCGATAGCACGGGCCACGATATTTTCGACACGCGTTACGACTACGGAAGCGGGTCGAAGGCCAACCGCCTCCGGGCCTTCTGGCAGAAGGAAGAGAATTGCGTGGTCGGAAAGCTCATGAGCGACATTCTGGATTACAGCGAGGCGAAAGGAGCGCAGTACGAAGTATGCCGTCTCATCGTCGCGCGTCTCCTGCAGGATGGTCTGGCGCCGCAGGCGCAATCCGCTTCTCAGCATAAAGAGCAATTTTTCCAACAGCGACGCTCTCAAGCGCTTGGCCAATTGAAGGAGGAGTTCTTCCAACTCGCCGCCGAGCGTGACCGAAACAAGGCTGGGCTGGCGCTTGAGAAGCTCCTGAATCGACTGTTCGAATTATTTGAACTCCAACCCCGGCAACCATTCCGCGTCGTCGGAGAACAGATAGACGGCTCGTTTCTGCTGGATGGTGATGTCTATCTCCTGGAGTCGAAGTGGGAGAAACATCCGCTACCAGAGGCGGACTTGCTCGTGTTCAGGGGCAAGATTGAAGGCAAGTCCACCTTTACGCGGGGCGTTTTCATTGCGCTGAACGACGTCAGCGTACAGGCGAGAGAGGCGATAACCAGAGGGAAAGCCCCGTCTTTCTTTGTGATGAATGGGCACGACCTTGCGATGATTCTGAGCGAAGCGATCAGCCTGCCGGCGTTCCTGCGAAGTCGCGTCCGCCTGTTGGCCGAACAAGGGTGCATGTGCGTTCATATTTCAGAGCTCCTAAAATAGCCGGACGCCGTCCAGGCTGCATGGGGAACCATCTATCAAAGCAGCCGCGCACCCCGCCGGTACTCTTCGGGAACGTAGCGCACCAGATCGCGGGCGCCGTGGCACACGCGCCCCACCTCGATCACGCGTTCCTCGCGGCGGCGATAGAGAAGGAAATGCCGCGGCGCCTTTACGCATTACGCCCCGGCCCTTCACTCTGCCCCCGCTGAACTCAAGATGGTACGTGCGGGCTCCTTCGATCAGGATCTCCGGGCGTTCCGTCGATCCGGGCCGCTCGGGATCGGCGCCAATATCGCGCAGGGCCTGCTTGATCCTTAATGCCGGTCCTGCGCGCCGTGATAGACGCGCAGGACCTCGATGGCCTGCTCCGTTACGCGATAAACGGCGACATAGGGCAGGGGCGGAAGCAGAATTTCCCGGGTGCCTTCCTCGCTTCCGGGCCGACCACGCCGCGGCCATTGCCTTAATGAGCGGATAGTCTCGTAGAGTTTCCGCATGGTGGGTTGTCGATAATGGGGATAGCGTTCCTTGAGGTAATCGCTGATATTCCGCAAGTCCGCGGCGGCGGCGGGCGTCCACCGGATGCGCATGGTTTAGGATCGCAACATCTGTTCGAAGCGGGCGTCCATTTCTGCTTCTTCAATAAACTCGCCACGGTCGGCCTGGGCGGCGCCTTCACGGACGGCGGCGCGGAAGCGGGCCTCTTCTTCCAGTAAGCGTAAGGCAGCATCCTTCACCAACTGTTCAGGACCGGTCCCTGCCTTGGTTGCGATCTCCGCCAGCCGCGCCTGCTGCTCGGGCGTGAATTGAACGTCCATGCCTTCAGCATACGGGAAATTGGGCTCCGCGGCAATACCTTCCAGGAATTTCGGCGCGAACTCGCGGAGGGTTTACGGCTCGGGAAGAAACGGCAGAAAACCGGTTGCTTGTGCCCGATAAAATCCGCTATCGGACGAAACGGTGTCTGCCGCGGCACCGCGGCGGGGAACCGTCCGTCAAAGCAGCCGCGCACCGCGCCGGTACTCTTCCGGAACGTGGCGCGCCAGATCGCGGGCATCGTGGCACACGCGCCCCACCTCGATCACGCGTTCTTCGCGGCGGCGATAGAGAAGAAAATGCCGCGGCGCCTTTACGCCCTGGCCCTTCACTCTGCCCCGGCTGTACCAAAGATGGTAGGCGCGAGCTCCCTCGATCAGGATCTCCGAGCGTTCCGTCGACCCGGGCCGCTCGGGATCGGCGCCAATATCGCGCAGGGCCTGCTTGATCAGCGCCTTATAGCGCGCCGCAGCGGCTTCCCCAAATTCCTTCCGGCTCCAGTTTAGGATGGCTTTGACGTCACGCTGCGCCGTACGAGTAAGCCGGACTTCAAGGCGCCGGGAGCGGCGCTCAGGCACGCTTCTGCCCGGCTGCGAATTCGGCTGAAGCCTCTTCTCCAAGTCGATCGATAAAGTCGTCGATCTCCTTGCCAGACCGCAGGGTCACATAGTCGCCGCGCTCGATATCGTCGAATCCTTCTTTGGCGGCGGCGCGAAGCCACTCGATCTTGGCTTGGTCTTCCCGCTCGCGCTGCTCCAGCAGGCGGAGGCCCTCGCGAACCACCTCGCTTGCGTTACTGAAGCGACCGGAGGTGAGGCCAGCCTCGATGAAGCGGTCAAAATGTTCGGTGAGATTGACGTTGCGGGTTGGCATAGGAAAGCTCCTTCTAAACACCAGTCTAGCAGGACTGGCAATTATTGCCAATTATAGTCTGGGACATTCCAGCCGCCGGGGTCGCAATTGTCGAGCGCGATAGAGGACACTATCATACGGTCGGAGGAGCAAACGAAAGGAGCGTCTGGGCTACGCGATTCCGCCGTTCGATTTCCGGCTGCCCGGCGTGACGTCGATGTCCTGCGACACGCATAAGTGGGGCTACGGCCCCAAGGGCGCGTCGGTGGTGCTGTACCGGAACCGCGCGCTGCGGCGCCGGCAATACTTCACGGTGAGCAATTGGGCGGGCGGGTTGTACGCCTCGCCGACGCTGGCGGGCAGCCGCTCGGAGGGAATCTCGGCGGCTACCTGGGCGGCCATGGTATCGCTGGGCGAGGAGGGTTACCTGGAAACCACGCGCCAGATCATGGCAGTGGCGGATGCCATCAAGGCGGGAGCCGCCCGGATTCCCGAGATTCGCATCGCCGGCGATCCGACGTTCTGCATCGCATTCCTGTCGGACCAGGTGGATATCTGCCATGTGAACGACTATCTGACCGGGAAGGGTTGGCGCATGAACGGCCTGCAATCGCCTCCGGGCTTCCACTTCTGCATCACGCGGCCGCAGACCGTGCCGGGGTCGGCAGATAGGTTCCTGGCGGACTTGCGGGAAGCCGTGGCGTATGCCGGCACGCCGCCGACGCAGCCGTCGAAAAGCGGCGCGATTTACGGCGGCGGCTTGGCGGCCATCCCGCCGGCCATGATCGCGCAGTTCACGTGCGATCACCTGGACGCTATGTACGCGCTATGAGGGGTGGGGCTGACAGGGCCGCGGGCGAACATCACGCGCCGGGCGGATCCGCGGAACCGCGCAGACCCGGGCGTAGGCACTAAAACAGGCTTCCGCGTCGGTTTCGCGGCACCAGGAAGTGCGACATGCAACATAAAGGCGTTATGTCCGCGCTTAAAAAAGCGAGGCCCCCGCTTGGCGCGGTTTCCGCAGTTCTGTTCCCGAATCGGATTCGCACACGAGTTTCGGCCCTTGAGACCAACGGAGATTCGCCAGTCCTGGACGCCTCCGGGTGTTCAACTTCCAGCAGCCGTTAGATTAGACCAAGAAACGGTCGCGGCCATTGTCCGCATCACGGGCGGCAATTTCAGGTTGCTGAACCGCCTGCCGGCCCAGATGGACGCGTGCCCGCACCAGCGACCTCCGCGTTACGAAAAGCGAACGTGCGGCCCCAGGCAGCGCCTGGTTCGCCAGCTCAGACGTGCTGATCGACGAGAATCGGGTTTCCGTCGGGGTCCACCGCGATAAAACTGGCGGGGCCCGTCGTGCTCTCGTCTGCCTCGTTCACCATCTGCACGCCTTGCGCCTTCAACTGGCGCTGTAGTTCGCGCACGTCCGTGAAAGCAGCTAGCTTTTGGGCGTTACTGTCCCAGCCAGGGTTGAAGGTTAGTATGTTCTTGTCGAACATGCCTTGAAAGAGGCCGATGGCGTGATCGCCGTTCTTCAAGATCAGCCAGTTCTGTGAGGGATCTCCAGCGAAGGCCTTGAAACCGAACTTCTCGTAAAACTGCCTCGAAGCTTCAAGGTCCTTGACAGCCAAGCTGATTGAAAACGTACCGAGCTCCATGCCTTACTCCTTTGGTGTATTGTACCTGCTAAGTGCTACGAGATGTCGCCCTATTGAACTCTTGCTTCGCATTCGCTGTCATGGCCTGTCATGGCCTGCTGCGCGCGGCCGGGCGTAATCAATTACGGCTCCGGTTTCAAGAGTCCGATGGTATTGCCATCGAGATCGGAAAGCCACGCAAATGTGCCGGTCGGAATTTTGATCGGTGGAACCAGCGTTTTTCCTCCCAAGGCCGCGGCCTTATCCAGGTACGCCTGAACATCATCCACTTCCACGTAGAACATCGTGTAGTGGTGCGGTTCGTGGCTGAGCGAGGTAATGTGTCCCGGAATTCCCTGCTGACTGGCCGTGTCGATCGTCGAGGCCGGGCCATTTTGCTGAATATGCCAGCCGAACAAGTCCGCGAAAAACCGCTCCGTTTTTGCCTGGTCCCGACATCCGATCTCAAAATGCACCACGGGGTGTCCCATGTGTCCTCCTCCAGGTTGAACGGTTTTTCGCGATTGACTCCATGCCGGCACCGCAGCGGTAACGAGCGTCAGAGCCGCACGACGGGTATACAAGTTTGCAAGTCGAATGTCTCCCATCCTATTTCCTCCGGAAGCCGTACGAACATCTCCATCGCCGGCAGATCCGCGGGCTCGAAGGCGCCCGAAGGAAGCCAGATCCGGTACAGATAGTGCCAGGCGCGATCCACATGGGCCAGGTCTCCGACGCAGTGGAAGGCGACAATCTGCTGGGACGCGAAATCGCGGATGCTAAGGCCGGCCCATCGCATTCGGACTGTGTCGGCAACGATACGAGAGGGGCCGCCGCCCGTCCCCGCGAGCGGATAATCTCGCCCAGCATGCCGCCCGGCTGCCGCGGGAAGGCGATGCCCAGATCGTAGCGGCAATTTTCGGAAGGCGTGATGGACGGATCGTCCAGCGACATGCCAATGACGACAACATCCCGGATGTCGGTACGCCTCTCCGCGAGCCACGCGGTGAGCGCGTGGTAGCTGTCCACCAACCGTGTATTGCCGTAGGGCGCGTAGATCCGGCTGTAAACATAGCGAAAGGCGCTGAACCGGTGGACGCGAACCCGCACATTCTTTGCAGCGGCTTTCCAGCGATGCAGTTCCTCTACAGTATGGAACGAGAGCATTTCCGGTGCTTTGCAAATCTTGCTTTTTTCCAGAGGGCTTCGCCGGTCCCATGAGCTGGCGGTTCTGTCAAAGTGATTCTTGAACGCGCGGGAAAATTCAGCGGTTCCCGCGAAGCCTGTCTCAAGGGCGACATCCGTGATGCGCTTTCGAGGCGATGTTTTCATTAACAAGGCGGCTCTTTCGAGTCGCACACGCCGCACATGGCTGTTCAGCGTCTCGCCCGTAACGCCCTGAAAAATGCGGTGGAAGTGGAAAGGGGAGAAACAGCCGATGCCGGATAATCGGGTCAGCGAAAGTTCGCCGTCAAGATGCTCCGAGATGTAGTCGAGCACGCGATTGACCCGGTCGTGATAGTGCTGGTTGCGCCGCATCCTACGAGTCACCAATATGCACAGCCTAACAGCATAACGCAAGATCGTCTACGACCCCGCAGGCGAAGAGATGCTTCGGCCCGCATGTCGATTCCGCGAACACCCCATAGTCAGCCTACCCGAATGGGCCGATCTCGACAGTGCTTCTGTCGACTCGCAGTGAGCGGCCTATTTGGACCCGGCCGGGTCGATCACTCCTGCCCTGTCGAGCAGTGTTCCGCTAAGTGGTACCCGAAGCGACGCCGTACCAGTGGATCGGCGGCAGAGCTGGCTTGCACATACGTCCGGTTTCGCAACGAAGTGGCAGCCTCAGCGTTTCCTAGGTCACGTTCATGGAACGGCTCGGGGAAGCCAAAGCCGGATTCCGTAGCCTGACCGAAGCAATCGATATTACCACGCCCGCCGGTCGAATGATGATGCAGATGGTGGGTGCTTTTGCGGCGTTCGAACGGGCCATGCTCAAAGAGCGAAGCAAAGCCGGTTTGGATGCTGCTCGCGAGGAGGGGCGGATTGGCGGACGCCGCCAGAAGCTGTCGCTTCAACAACAGGCCGAGATCCGGAAGATGGTTTCCAAGGGTGACAAGACGGTGCCGATGCGGCACGCCTATTCAAGATCCACCCGGCGACTGTCTGTCGGCTCCTCGTCCGGCCGCCATCAGCCAAGAAGGCCAAACACGCCAAATAATGTTGACGACGCTATGCCAGATTCGATTTCGCGAATCCCTAACCGATGGTTAGGAATTGCTGAAACTCTACAACATCCGCCCCGACCCTGTCAACACAGCGTTCGGCGGCCACTGGGGAGGTCCAAATGCGCCGGATTCAAGGAAATACGCTGTTACGGATTTCTGACCGAACTGGGTCATCTGGGCGGGATGAAGGCGTTGAGAGTGGTTATTCCGGTCGAACGACACTGACACAGATGCAAAACAGCTCGCCGTCTGGGGTCCGGAATACCATACAGGCTGAACGAGCCATCCGGTCGCCGGGGCCGGCTTCCGTTTGCACGAAAGCCCTTGGGAGAGCGTTGCATCCATTCAGAGTGTGCCTGCCTGCGGCCAGTGACTCGCTGCCCCCCAAGCCAGTGTAACGACAGCCTCCGGCGCAGATTATGGCAATTCGTGCATCTGCGGCAATCCTTTCCTGCACCGCGCAACGTTACGGGAACGGCCGGATTTCTGACTGCTGACCCGAGGGATTACCCGTGTGGACTCCTTCTCCGCACGCCAGTGTAGGTTGTCGCAATGACTTACGACAAACGTTAATACGTGTGTCGAAGGCCATAAGCTTGCTCGGGCTATAACATGAGAATACCGACCGTTCCAATCGTCATCGCATTCGCAATCGCTCCGTCGTTCGGCCGACCGAACATCCCGAATTCGGGCAAAGGACAGAAGATCTTCCAGGACAAGTGTGTCGGCTGTCACGGAGCTGACGGCCGGGCACAGACGGACCTGGGCTAAAAGGTACAGGCGGCGGACCTCACGTCCGGCGCCGTTCAGCACCAGAGCGACTCGCAGCTCGCGACAATCGCCACAGATGGCAAGAGCAAAATGCCGTCGTTCGACCAGAAACTCTCTGACGCCGAAATCCGCTCGGTGATCACGTATATCCGTCGGATAGCAAAAGCTCACTAACATGAAATCCCATACCGGCCGCGAACTACCGATCGCGCCCGCGATTTACGACGACGCCCCGATTTACAGATGGATGAAAACTATGCCAGATAGTTCTAAAAGTGACAGGGGCGGGGAAGCGTCTATCAGAGCAGCCGTGCATTCCGCCGGTACTCTTCGGGAACGTGGCGCACCAGATCGCGGGCGTCGTGGCACACGCGCCCTACCTCGATCCCGCGTTCCTCGCGGCGGCGATAGAGAAGAAAATGCCGCGGCGCCTTTACGCCATGGCCCTTCACTCTGCCCCGGCTGAACTCAAGATGGTACGTGCGGGCGCCTTCGATCGGGGTCTCCGGGCGTTCCGTCGATCCGGGCCGCTCGGGATCGGCGCCTTATCGCGCGCCGCAGCGGTTTCCCCAAATTCCTTCCGGCTCCAGTGCAGGATGGCTTTGACGTCACGGTGCGCCGTACGGGTCAGCCGGACTTCAAGGCGCCGGGAGCGGCGCTCAGGCACTATTCCGCTCGGCTGAGAATTCGGCTGAAGCCTCTTCTCCAAGTCGATCGATAAAGCCGTCGATCTCCTTGCCAGACCGCAGGGTCACATAGTCGCCGCGCTCGATATCGTCGAATCCTTCTTTGGCGGCGGCGCGAAGCCACTCGATCTTGGCTTGGTCTTCCCGCTCGCGCTGCTCCAGCAGGCGGAGGCCCTCGCGGATCACCTCGCTTGCGTTACTGAAGCGACCGGAGGCGATGCCAGCCTCGATGAAGCGGTCAAAATATTCGGTGAGATTGACGTTGCGGGTTGGCATGACACTCCAGCCGCCGGGGTCGCAATTGCTGAGCACGATAAAGGACGGTATGGGCAGGGGAGGGGGTCAGTTCGGTGCTCATAGAATTCCAAGAAGGGTCCACCAGTCCTGCGCGGCATGCAAGACGCGCAGGATTGAAACGCCGTCCGGGCGGGGCAGATAGAAGATCAGAAACTTTTCAAACCCGCTAACCCGCCATTTGCGCAACCCGGCCAGCTTCGGCGAGCGCAAGGACAGCGGGGCGCCCATGCCGGGATTCCGGGACAGATCTGTGAAGCTCGCGTCGGCATTCGCCAGGAACCGTTCCGCGGTCTCGAAGTCGGCATGCTCGCCCAGGTACACGTACTGTTCAACCAGGTCGCGCTTGGCACAGGCCCGCTTATGAACCGTGGCCACGTCAGTCCTTCTTTTTGCGGCGCTTGAGCTGCGCCAGGGCTTCCTTGCGGATATCCTCGAAATCCTGCTTCGTCAGCTCGCTCTCTTCACTCTCTAGCCCTTCGAGCAATAACGCCTCCAGCCGTTCTTCGGCCTTGCGCTTCTCGTCGTCGCGGATCAGCTCGCGGATGTATTCGCTCACGCTGCTGTAGCGTCCTTCAGCGATCTGATGATCGATGAAATCCTTGAGCGGATCGGGCAGGGAGATATTCATGGTTTGCATGACACGAACTCCTGATGCTGCCGATATCCTAGCATGCGTGGCAATTCTTGTCAATTGTTGCCATAATCCGTTACCTCGATCCTAGGGAACTAAGGGTGTTATAAAGAACGTTACCGTATGGTTGGAGGCGCAAACGAATGCCCGATCAGCGTAAGCCGTTAGGGAAAAGGCGGGTCTGGAGACCCGCCGCAGGCGTAGACGCCCGCCCCACATGAAACAAGCGGCTGCACTGCGGCGATGGCTGGTGCTTGCGGCGTTCCTCGGCGCGTTGATTCTGACGCAGGTCTTCTGGTACAACTTTGCGCCCCTGATTTCGCTTCTAACGGCTAAGTACCACATCAGCGGACTGACCGCCAGTTGGACCATACTCGTGTTTCCCTTGGCCAGCATGCTGTTCTCCGGCTACGCCGGCGCCTTGATCGATCGCCGCGGATACCGCTTTGCCATCCAGTGCGGGCTGGCCCTCATGGCCCTCTCCGCCGGCTTGCGTATCTTTGACGGCTTCTACATGCTGCTGGCCGGCCAGATTGGCATCGCCATCTCGGTTCCCTGCATCGTAACCTGCATCTCGACGCTGGTCGCCGACTGGTTTGGCCCAGCCGAGGAGGGCCTCTTCACGGGCATCTGCACGATCGGAATCTTCGTGGGCATGGCGCTCTCGCTAGCCGCCTCGCCGCCGCTGGTGGAGTGGCTGGGATTCCGCGGCGCCATGTGTCTGCTGGCCGCGGTGGCCGCCGGATGGGCTCTGCTATTCCACTTCACGGCGCGCGAGAACCACCCGGTGCGCGAGCCGGCTTTGGCGGCGAAGTCTGCCGGCACACCGGTGCGCGCGCTGCTGCTGAACCGCAATCTCGCCGTCATCTTCGCGACAGCCTTTATCGGGCAGGGGTGCTTCAATGCCCTGACCACCTGGCTGGAGGCGATCTGGCACGAACGCGGTTTTTCGAGCGATGCCGCAGGAATGGCGGGCGGCATGATCATCGCCGGCGGCATTGCCGGTGCGCTGTTGATCCCCCCGTTGCTAGACAAGTTCGATCACCCCCGTGTGCTGCTGTGGATTTGCCTTGCGCCGAGCCTGCTGCTGGTCCATCGATTTGTGTTCGCGGCGAGCCCACGCCTGGGATACTGCTGGGGCGCGTTGTTGGGCTTTCTCTGGCTGCCGTCGCTGGCCATTACGCTGACCATCATCGAGCGCGTCGCCCACAAGGAGCATGCCGGCGCGGCTTCCGGGATTTTTTGGACGATCGGGAATGCGGGCGTGCTGGGGCTGACGGTCTGCTTTGAAGTCATCAAGGAGGCCACCAACTGGCGCACGTCGATCAACTTTTTGGTGCTGCTGTTGGCCGCGATGAACGGGCTGATTGGACTGCTCCGCATACCGGGGCGGCATGCCGCCGCCGCTAGCATAGGTTATGGGACACTGCCGGGATTGGATACTGCCGCGCCCGATGACCAGATTGAGCGACAATAAAACTGTGGCACAGGCGAGGGTCGGGATTCCTGGAAGGATTCGCAGCGGTGTCCCGCGCCTTGCTCGTTGACAGGAGAGCCAGCCATGACGGAAGGTGAAAAGGAAAAGGCCAAGGTGGCCGCGATCGCCGGTGTCGGGGCCGGTGTCGGGAGCGCCGGGGGTGCGACCGTTGGCGTTTTGGAACTTGCCGCGTGGGGCGCGGCGACCGGTTTTTCCGCCGGCTTGGTGATCGGTATCGGAGCCGCCGCCGGAGCCGGACTTGCTTACGGGATCTATCGTCTTTTTAAGAAACGCAGCGTTTGAGCGGGCCGTGAGGCCTGTCCCACGGCGTTAAAATAAAGGCCTGTGCACCGTTTCGTTCTCCACAATGAAGAAATTCGGGATGCCTCCGACAAACTGCTCGCGCCGGGGCAGGTGGGGCTGCTCTCGGGCTGGGGCGTCTTCAGCACCATCCGCGTGGTCGACGGCGTGCTCTTTGCCTTCGAGCGCCACTGGGCCCGCATGCGCAAGGACGCCGCCGCGTTGCGCGTGCCCCTGCCGCCCGACCCGGAAAGGGTCCGCCGCAAGCTGCTCGAACTGGTGGAGGCCAACCTGGCGCTGGATGCCACGTTGCGTGTCGTAGTAGTCCGCAATACCGGCGGCATGTGGGAGGGACCGGGCATAGGCCGCGCCAGCGACCTGATCGCGCTGACCTCCGCCACCAACGACTGGGGCAGCGGTGTGCGGCTCTGCTACACGCCGCACGCGCGCTATGCGGCTGGCGAGTTCGCCGGCGCCAAGATCCTGTCGTGGGCCATGAACCTGACCTGGCTTGAAGTGGCGCAGACCCGCGGCTTCGACGAAACCATCCTCTTGAACGAACGCGGGGACGTGGCCGAGTGCACTTCGGCGAATATCTTCGCGGCCGAAGGAAACCGGGTGTGGACCCCGCCGGTTAGTTCGGGTTGCCTGCCGGGCGTGACGCGCGAGCTGTTGTTGCACGAGATCCACGTGCCCGGGTACACCATTGAAGAGCAGGCGCTGGCGCCAGCGGACCTGGAGCGCGCCGGCGAGGTTTTCATTACTTCCACCACCCGGAGCCTGCTGCCGGTGGCCGAGATCGAAGGCCGCGCCATACCGCAATCCGGCGGAGCCTGCGCCGCTCTGCGGACCGCGTTTGCCGCTTACGTTGACGCCTACGTCGCCCGCAGCGTCGACCATGGCAGGGAAGCGCCCGTGGTGCGGTTATGACGGTCAGTTGCCCGGCCTGCGGCAGCCGGTACCTGCGCCTGAGCCCATGCCGCTCTCCGCGAGAAAAGTTGCGCGATCTGGTGGGCATCTCCCCGCTGTGCTGCGGCGACTGCGGGACCCGCTTCGTGGCCCGAACCTGGAATCTTACCGTCTTCACTTACAGCCGCTGTCCGAAGTGCCTGCGCATGGATCTCAACGTCTGGACCGAAGAACAGTATTGGCCCGGCACGTTCATGAAGTCGATGATCAGACTCGGGGCGCACGCGTGGCGCTGCGAATATTGCCGCCACAATTTTGTGGATTTCAGGCCGCGCCTGGAAAGGTTCAGCTTCAATCGTTGGCGAGAGCGAGGACGCCAGAATTAGGATTTCCCCGCGCCGGCCAGCATCTCCATCGCTTTGTCGAGTGCCGCGTCCCGGCCGCCATCCAGTTCTTCGCGCGAGAAGAAGGGCACACGTACATCCGGCGGCACACTCGGCCCGTCAAACGACTTGCCGTCCCTGGTCAGGTGAACCTCATTGGGCACGCCAAATGTCCAGCCGTTGGGAAGCGTGCGTCCCAGGACATCCGAGAAGACGCCCTGGGTGTTCAGGCCGAGGCCGCGGGACATGCGGTTCGCGGCCCATCAGGGCCATGGCGCTGATGGTGCCGGGCCCGGTGAGCAAGACAACGTTGCCGCGGAAGCCGGGCCGCGTGCCGGCGGGTACCCAGGTCTCCTGCGGAGCGGTGAAGTGCAGCGGTCCGTCCGGGTTGTTGCGCGTCACCTTGCTATAGGCCAGATATCTTTCGCCGGTCAGCCGCGAAGCGATCTCCACCTCAGGGGGTCTGCGCCCCCCGAGTTGCGGCACACATCGATCACCAGCCCGCGGAATTGCCGCGCGTCCCGGAAAACCGAATCCAGCGCGGACTGTAGGGCCAGCAGTTCGTCCGCATACGCGCCGCGCGCGTAGCTGTTGAACGAGTCGACGCGGAGGAGCTGCACGTTGGCCCTGGCAAAAGTACTTCGACTCAATGATCTCCCTGGCTTTCGGCCACGTATCCCCATCCAGATGGTTTGGATCGGGGCGCCGCCCGTTGAAACGTCCGATGCCACGGGCGGAGATCCCCGTGTGCGCATCCTGGAGCGGCTCGATCATCGCATGAAAAATGCGGAACAATTCTTTCGGCGTTGGTTGCGGGTGTCACTTGCGGCCGGAATTGCGTGTCGATGGCCCGCCAATCCACGTGCCGCAGATCGAAGAAGGCGTAATGCTCGGCAAACGTCTGCCAGAAGATCGCGTAATTCTCCTGCGGAGTGTTCTCCGGCTTTTGTTCACAAGCCTTGGGCTTGGCGGAGATCCGCTTGCAGCGCGCGCGCATCGTCCGCGGGGCGCCCGGCAGGAGGTGGACCAAGCCGCCATCTACTGTGAAGCCGGTCTGCCGGCCGCTCGCGGCGCCGGGCTGCGGGTGCCCTTCGAGGAAAGCATGCAACTGCTAGCGGTGATCTCGAACACGCTCAGGCTGTCGAAGTGGATCTCGGCCAGTTCACCGTAGCCGTCGGATATCCAGAGAGGCGGCCGCCCCAATCGGCGCATGGGATTCTCACTGGCGTGAAGGCGGCGGGCAAAAAAATTGGTTCCAAGTGATCCGAAGCTCAGCCTGACCCGACGCCGGCATGCACGGCTCAGAGCTTTGCAGCCGGATCACCGGCGATAACTCCTCAGCTCCCCGCCGCCCCTTTTGAGAGCCACGGATTAACGCCTTGGAGGTCGCCTGCGTTCGCTCCGGCTGGAACCGGCATCTCGCAACGGCCTTTCGCTCCCCCGTAACGACTGCCCGTTTCCAGGCCGCCATTCCGGGATCGAAGTTCCCGGCCTGCCGCTTCGATGCGTTGCTGAACCTTCGCCAAGCCCGTTCGGCTTACGGCTCCCTCGCTCTCTCCGGTTAGCCCCGGTTCGGGCGAGATCGCCACCGCAAACCCGTTTCTCGACTCCAGTTCCGCAATCTCGATCAGCCCCCGGATCTCTGCTCCCCGTCAGGGCTTTTTGTGCCCCTCCGGATCAAAGCTTCGACCCAGCCACTGATCGAGAGGCTCACCTCCCGAATGCGTCCGATTGCCCTTCGCTCCCCGCCGCCCGCTCTATTGGAATAGTTTGGGCTGCGGATCAACGTTCCAGGCTCGCTTCGCTTCCGTTCGGCTCGCTGTTCCTCGAACCTCTTGGAACCAAGTGCTATGTTGCCTCCAAACAGCCACTACAGTCAAATGAATTTCGCTGCCGCACGCCAGTTTTCCTCAAGATTGTTGGCGTCTATTTTGTTACAGTTGCAAGACACTCGCTTTGGATTGTTTGTGGATAAAACACGCGGCTTAGGCTTTGTTGTGAGGGCTGGAGGCGACTTGGCGAAGCCCTAGCCTAGCTGACCTTTTGCAGGCCCACCAAAGCGTCGAAGCCTTCGTGGAAGAGTGTGAAGAAGCTCACCAGGATTCGTTACTCGCCCAGAAGGAACGTGGCGAGCGGGGTTTCCGCGAGGGGCGCCTCACAACCTGGGACGAGGTCAAGCGGCGCAACGATCTGTGATCGTTCTTTTTGCCGAGGGAGTTCCGGAAGTGTTTGCGGAGCTTCCACGAGAAGGGCGGCAGCGCGCAGTGCATTCACTTTTCGGTCGCGGCGACCGAGGTTCGCATTTACGGCGATTATCCCAGCAGCGATGCGTCGCGCATGACGCGCCGAGCCTGAAACCGGCACGACCGGAATGTTCCCCAATCTTCAAGAATTGCGACAGCGCCAGAGCGCGGCTTCTTACGAATCGAAAGATCCAGGTTCGAACTGCCCGAATACAGTCTGATCGGATGGGCGAGCGATGGAAGAATCCGCGGTTCGACATGTGCTATTGAGGCTCGCAGAATGCGGTGACAGTTTTGGTCACAACCAAACGTGGGGCGGGCCCCCTGACCCGCCCCACCCTCTGATTGTCACTGTATTACGCGAGCCAATAAGAGGACCCGGCGATCCATCCATACTGCCCTCTGTGAACCCTTCTGAGCAGTCTGGAGGCTCGCACACGCGGCCACACGCGTGGACGGTCCTGCCGTTCTCCGTCGCGTACGCTAAGCGCGCGCGGCCTAAGAGGTAACCGCGATCCTGCCCACCGCATAGTTGATCAGTTGGCTGGTAGGCGTTGTGCAGGCCTGGATGCAGGCCAAATAGTTTCCAGGTGCAACCGGTGCTCCAGCGTCATTCAGCCCGTTCCACCTTAAGCTCTCTCCCGGTGCGTTGACCAGCGCGAAATCGTGCAGCGTCCGGACCAGGACCACGCCGGGCTTGGCATCGCTATCCTGGATGATCTCCGCGGAAGTGTAACAGGAGGTCCGGATGTGGTAGGTGATAGCCGTCGACTGGCCCGCCGAGATTGAAATTGTGCGTGGCGAGGCAACCGGCTGCCACAGAACCGGGGGGGTTGTCGCGGGAATGAAAGGGTACGGAGTGTACGCGTCGCCCAACACGGTGACGTTGCTGGTATCCGGCGGCCCCAGGCCCGCTTGCGACGCATAGTCCAAATAGGTCACAGCTTTTTGGGGAATCTCCATAACATTCAGCCCCACCCGGTCCACCGCCACCGGATTCAGGCCCGCCAGCACCACATTCACGGCGACGGGTGTTCCGTTTATGGGGCCTTCGCCTTCCATACCCCAAACGCCGTCGATCACGGCGAATCCGATCGGCCGCACCAGATTGAGATCCATGATCGATAGATCGATGCCGCGCAGATGCAAGTCATGGCGCGGATAGCCTGTGGCGACCGGTTGGGCGTAGGCTGTCTCGGAAGCCAGGCCGACCAGGTTTTTCATGGACAGCGTGGCTACCGCGTTTTGGTGGGTCTTCAGTTTGGCCGCGCTGATAAAGAAAGTATTCGGTTGCAGCACGAGCGACGGGACCCACATCGCTCGATAGGCGTAACCGCCGCCGGGCACGGGGTGTAGAACGTAGGTCCCCGTCCGCAAATCTACCAGTTGCACTTGCGGATAGTTCTGAAAGACCGCCGTATAACCACACGGGCCGAAGTTCGAACGTTTTCCAGGCGCCGCAGCTTCGACGATGAGAATCTGGGCCGCCCCTGCCGCGAGGCAGAGATCCACGATAGCCTGCGCCACTAGCGGGTCGGTCGTGGCGCCGGAGGTGGACGGTTTGCCAATCACCAGGTTGGGCTTGATCACCACCGTCTGCCCGGCAAGGTTGGTGGGAAACTGCCCACAAGCGGACAGAGCCACCGACGCTGCAGTATACGGATCGCTGGAATAGCCGGCGCCTACATAGTAAGGGGGTCTGCTTGATGCTTTGGCGGCAGCCAGGAAGGCTGAGTTGGCCGCCAGCAACTGGATGAAAGACCGCCTGTCAATCCCGGACACGGCGCGGCTCACCCTGCCTTTGCGTGAATCGGTCACGGCAACATTAAACGGAAGCATCTATCCCCTGCCCTGTCAATCATAGCTGGCCCGCGGCATAATTTACAAGGGGGGCTGGCCACGCCGGCGCGGCTGGGCACGCCCGGCTGAGCGGCGGACGCAGCGGTCGAAGCGGTTAATCTAAATCCATGCGGACCTGATGGGACGTTGCGGTCCCCTGGCTCGCGCGCAGGCTTGGTAAGCCGCGACGGGCACTATAATGGTGGATCTGTAGGAGACCACAACACATGCCAAAGCACGAGCGGACGCGCATAGGCCGCCGCGAGCTTCTCAAGACATCCGGCGCCCTGTTGGGTGGAGCGGTGTTGGGCGCGCGGGCCAAAGCCGCTCCGGAGCCGCCCTTTCAAAACGTCAACACCAACTCGAGCCCTTCCACTTTGAAGATTACCGATCTGCGGGTGGCCACCGTGCGCAAGCCCGGTCCGAGCCCCTGCACTATCATCCGGCTCGACACCAACCAGGGCGTCTACGGACTCGGCGAAGTCCGCGACGGCGCCAGCGCTACCTACGCGCTGTTCCTCAAGAGCCGCGTGACCGGCGAGAATCCGCTCCGCATCACCTACATATTCGAGAAAATCAAACAGTTCGGCGGCCACGCGCGGCAGGCGGGCGGAGTGGTGGCCGTCGAAGAGGCTCTCTGGGATATCGCCGGCAAGGTCTATGGAGTGCCCATCTACCAGATGTTGGGCGGCAAATTCCGCGACAAGATTCGCATTTACGCCGATACCGAGGAGTCCCCGGATGTCACGGAATACGCCAAGCGCCTGAAGGCTCGCAAGGAAGAAATGGGCCTCACATGGCTGAAGATGGACCTGGGCATCAACATGGTCGCCAACATTCCCGGAACCGTGACCATGCCATCCGGAGAGACCCCTTGGGAGCGGAACCAACTGCCCCATCCGTTCACCGCAGCGGAGGTAACTGAGAAAGGAATCGAGAAGCTCTGCGAATACGTAGCGGCGGCGCGCGAGGCCGTAGGCATGGAGATTCCGCTCTCCATGGATCACTTGGGCCACCTCGGTGTGAATTCCATCATACGGCTGGGAAAGGCTTACGAGAAATACAACCTCTCTTGGATGGAGGATGTGATTCCCTGGCAATACACCGACCTTTTGCAGCGCATCACGATGGAAAGCCCCACCCCCATCCTCACCGGCGAAGATATTTACCTGAAGGAATCGTTCATCAATCTGTGCGCGAAGCACGCGGTCAGCAAGATTCATCCGGATATCTCCACATCGGGCGGCATCCTCGAGACCCATAAGATCGGAGACGCCGCCATGGAATACGGCGTGCCGATGGCCATGCACTATGCCGGCCTGCCGATCGGCGCGCTCGCCAGCGTTCACTGCGCCGCGGCCACCGAGAACTTCCTCGCCTGCGAGAATCACTCGCTGGATGTCCCCTGGTGGCAGGATCTCGTGGAGGGTATCGAAAAGCCCATCATCAACAAAGGCTTCATCACCGTCCCCGGCAAACCGGGCCTCGGCATCACACTCAACGAGGATGTAGTGCGCCAGCATTTGGCGCCGGATACGGGCTTCTTCGAGCCCACGCCCATGTGGGACAAAGAACATTCCTGGGACCGGCTCTGGAGCATGGCGCCGAAATCGCCGGCCCAGGCAGGATAAGATCTTAGCCGCAGATGCACGCAGATACACGCAGATGAAAAACAGGTGCTGGACTCGTCACCTATCACCCGTTTTATCCGCGTGCATCTGTGTGCATCTGTGGCTAATGTTCTTTGCCTTGGGAGCGGCCGCGCAGCCCGCCGATACGCGGCAGATATTCGAGCGGGGACAGCACGCCATGGATGCCGGCGACCTCGCCGCGGCGGAAAAGGCCTTCCGCGCGGTGCTGGCGGCCGAGCCGGACAACGTGGGCGCGCACGGCAATCTGGCCGTCGTGCACATGCGCCGGAAGGAGTGGAACCGAGCCCTGTCGGAGCTGCGCGCCGCCGAGCGGCTGGCGCCTAAGATGCCCGGCATCCGGCTGAATATCGGGCTGGTCTATTACCGGCAGGCCGATTATCGGCACGCTATTCAACCCTTCGAGTCTGTTGTGCGCGATCAGCCGGAATCCACCCAAGCGCGCTACCTGTTGGGGCTCTGCTATTTCTTCAAGGAACGCTACGCGGAAGCAGCCCAAACGCTCGAACCGCTGTGGCCGCGCGAGTCCGAAAACCTGAACTACCTCTACGTGGTGTCGATCGCTGCTAACAAGGCCGGGCTCACGGAGCTCGATCGGCGCGCCACTACACACCTGATCGAAGTCGGCCATGACTCCGCCCAGTTCCACTTAATCATCGGCAAGGCGCACGTGGGCGCCGCGATGTACGAGCGGGCCATGGATGAGTTCCAGCAATCCGCGCGTATAGATCCGAAGCTGCCCTTGGTGCATTACTTCCTGGGAACCGAGTACCGGCGGCAAAACGACCTCGAACGGGCCAAGAGGGAATTCCTCAAAGATATCGCTATCGCACCGGACGTGGCTTACGACTATGACGAACTCGGCGCGGTCTGTTACGCCCTTAACCAGATTCCGGAAGCCGAGCGCTACTTCAAAGAGGCGCTACGCCTGGATCCCGCACTGGGTACGTCCGACTACGGGCTGGCCAAGATCTACAAGCAGCAGGGCAAGTACGCCGCGGCGCTCGATGCGCTGCGCGCCGCCGGCGCGATCGACCCGCAGAGCTCCAGCGTGTACTATCTGCGCGGCCAGACTCTCTTCGCCATGGGCCGCCGCCGGGAAGCTAAGTCACAATTCGATGAAGCCGCCCGCCTGAAGCAGGCCACCCGCGACGAGCTGGAGCGCAAGATCGGCGGCCAGCACCCCTCAGACCCGCAATTGGCCCGCGAAGACCGGTAGTCGTTGTTGAAGCCCGCTAAAGCTAAAACGTAGTCGCAGTACCCTTGACTCCGAGGCGGCAAACGCATAACCTATATTCGTGTATTCTTATCCTAAGTCGTGTTGCGGGCGTGGAGTAAGAAAACGGGGGTGTTTTGGCCAATGAGCGGCTGTACATAAGAGCTGAAATACTCGGTCGTGCCATGCGCCAGGATGCCATTCAAGGTCTTCTCCTCATCGCTTACGGCCATGGATGAATTATCTATAGGATACACGTGAAAACTTACGCCCTGCCCAGTGAAGTGAACACCGACGGGTATGCCACCATGCCCTTCGAGTCGTACATCTACAACGGGATTTTCCTCGCGGAGTGGGTCGCGCGTATGTCCACGATTCCGCAGGTCAAGGCTGTTGGAGTAAGCATGCTGTTTCTTCCAAACTTTTACAACCAATCGATGATCCGCGCGGTGAACGACTATGAGAGTTACCTGGGCGCCAAGGTTAAGAATAACCCCAATTACGTTACCGATACCTCGACCAATCCCAACACACAGTTCAGCTTCGATTACTCGACCGACGCCTTGGCCATGGAGATTGCGAATCTGGCGATCAACAGCAGCAATGCTACCTGGCCTACCACGGTGACTGGCGGACCCACGGTGCCGATCGAGGGATACGATGGCAATCCCGTGCCGGCCGTCTTTGCGCAAGGATACCAGGGCACGGACGGGACACACTACCTCTTGATTACGAACAAATCCGGCTCGTCCATTCCCATGGCCATAGAGGTCGACGGAAACGTGCTGCAGTCGAACGTAACGGTTTCCTCCATCTCCAACGCCAGCGACACCGCGCAGAACAGCGCGACCGCCCAGACCACCGTGCAGATTGTGACCGCCACCTCGCCCAACCCGGTCACGATAGGTCCTTACAGTGTGACGCGCGTTCAGTGGTGATGGATGCGGCTGGCGATCGTTGTGGGGCGGTCCCCCGGGGTCTGCCCACAAAGTCCCGCGTTCAAGCCCTGAGCAATTTGTGAAACACGGCATTGCGGGGAGAGTTGGTCTCGACATGGTCCGCGCCTGCCGCCGTGAGCACATAGTCCGAGTTGTCTCCCATCTGCACGAAGCCTCTGTCTCTCAGATACCAGACCGCGAAAGAAATGTACTCGCGCGGAAACGACATCAGCCGCTCCAGATCCAGCAACGAAAGTCCCGGATGCTCCATGTCGGACCGCCGCCGGTTATAGAGCAGGCACAAGATACCCAGCCGGCGGTTCTGCTCGCCCTCGATCCCGTCCACGAATTCTTTCAGCTCGAAGGCCGGCAGCGGCTGGCATTCTCCGACGCGCCGGGCGGCGTCGTAGGACGCGCGCTTGTCCGCATCGGAGAGCACTTCATAAGCGTCGTTCAGCAGCAGGAAGCGCTCGGAATCGCCGGTCTGGGGATTGTCCGGATGGAACCGCGCGGCCATGATGCGATAGACCCGGTGAATGGTCTCCGGCTCGGCATTCTGGCTGACCTGCAGCACCTCGTAGAAATCGACCGCGTCCACCAGCGGAAGGCGTACCGTCCGCTTGGTTTCTTCGGAAAACTCCAGTCCCACCAAGTACCCCGAGCCACGCCGCGCGCAGTTGCGCACCATGGCCTTGCCGGCGAGATTGTGGCGCTCGGCTTGCAAGCTGACCGGCACGCCCGTATGCATCTCTTCGTTGGATTCGATGCGCATGCCTGACTTGGAAACATTCAGGCCACGGACCCGGATGGCCCGGCTCTGGCCGCGCGCATCCTCCCAGGTAACGCCAAACATGGCGTTGGTGAAGCGCCGCTGTTCCTTCCTCTTTTCCGACATTCTTCAGGCTCTTTATATGGATACCTTGGCGAGGGCTGCCGCGGCAAGTTGGCAAAGGTACTCTGGGTAACGGTTAGCGTTGGACGTTGTCAAGTCCGGCTAACGAGAGTTAATGGAGTCATCGGCCGGTCCAGCACGGCGCGCGCTTTCCCAGAAAGGCCGAAATGCCTTCTTGCGCGTCCGCCGCCAGCGAGTTTATAGACATGGCTTCCTTGGCGTAGGCATAGGCTTTGGGCTGGTCCAGGTCGATCTGCGTGTAGTAGGCCTGCTTGCCCAGCGACACCGTGAGGGGGCTGGCCTCCGCGATGCGCGCCGCCAGCTTCCGCGTTTCCGCCTGCAGTTCGGCCGCCGGCGCCACCCGGTTGACCAAGCCCCAGTCCGCCGCGGTGGCCGCGTCCACCATCTCGCCGGTGAGCAGCATTTGGAGCGCGCGTTTGCGTCCCACCGCGCGGCTCAAGGCCACCATGGGGGTAGTGCAAAACAGGCCGATGCGCACGCCGGGCGTGGCGAAGGCCGCCTGGTCCGACGCGATGGCCAGGTCGCAGGTGGCCACCAACTGGCACCCCGCCGCGGTGGCGATGCCTTGCACCTCCGCGATCACCGGTTGCGGAATGGACTGGATCTTCATCATCAGCTCGCTGCACACGTCGTAGAGGCGCCGGTATTCGTTGATATCGCGGCCCACCATCTCGGAGAGATCGTGTCCGGAACAGAAGACCTTGCCCGCGGCCCCCAGGATAACCGTGCGAATGGCGCGGTCGCGCCCGATGGCGTCCAGGCAATCGATCAGCTCCAACATCAACTCCAGCGACAGCGCATTGCGCCGTTGCGGACGATTCAGCGTGACCACGGCGGACGGGCCGTCCGGTTGCACGCAAAGATTCCGATAGCTCATGATGGCGTCCTTTCTTTCAGTAAAGCACGTGGAGCGGGGCAGCGGCCCAAATGCCGCTTCGGCATGGCAAAGGACAGGCCAGGAGGCCCGGCGAGACGCCTGAGGACCAGCGGGCAACCTGAAAGTGAATAGCGCCAGCGGGCGCCGGTTGACGTAGAATTAAAAGGGACAAGTATTTATGCAACGACGCGTCTGGTTCGCCGGGGTGGTTTGCGTTCTTGCCGTATTAGTGCTGGGGTACGCGGGGTGGAAGGGTTTTGCCCAGGCGGATGCCGATCAGTGCTATGCCTGCAAACGGCAGGTGCACGCTCACTCCAAAACCGTGGCATTCATTGACGGACGTTCGAGACTTTTCTGCTGTCCTGCGTGTGCCCTCTCCCAGAGCCAGCAGATGGGCAAGACCATCACCATCACTCGATTGACATCGTTTCTGACTGGGAAAGCACTCTCGCCGGATACCGCATACGTCGTGAGGGCAAGCGACGTCAATATGTGCGAGCGGACAAAGGAGCTTGTCGACGGCGACAAGCGGGCCGCCGATTTGCGTTATGACCGCTGCGCGCCAAGCCTCATTGCTTTTGCCGGACGGAGCGACGCTGTGCAGTTCGCTCGGGAGCACGGCGGCGAAGTAATGCCGTTCAGTCAAGCGGCAGCCGCATTCGCCAAGTAGTCTGCTGGATTGCCGGAATTGAACGGCTAGCGAAGCGCGGTTGAAAGCCCGGCTTCAGCCGACAGTTTCGCAAACGGCGAACTGAAGTTCGCCGCGGCACGCTGAAGCGTGCGCCACAGCAGACAAAATCTACTGTGCCCCGGCCGGGTCCCTGTACGAATTCAGTATCCTGAGTCCTTTCGACTGATTCAGGCGCAACCACAGGTCGTTGTAATGTGCCTCTTCGAGCCGTTGCTTCAACTCGAAATTGAAGCCTTTCAGGTTCCCATAATGAGTTTTGGCGCGCTCGAACGTAGTGATCGTCAATTGGAACGGCCCGGAGGTGCTGACGGTCTCGATATCCTGGTATCGCCACGTCCGCGACTCGATGGCCTTCGCCGATTTGAAGACAATCTCGTCCGCGCCAACCTGGAGAACGCCTTCGTCGCCGCCGAAGCGGAGCAGATGCTTGACGGGAATTTCCCA
>OCTA010001222.1_pt1 | contig 23737 bp, 22 predicted proteins | sample 1538991 | NCBI WGS metagenome assembly OCTA01 (sample SAMEA3539302, study PRJEB22396) | soil metagenome | biome: tundra; feature: field; material: soil | place: USA | collected 2010-05 | depth 0.15 m | reverse complement strand
CCCACACGCCCCTTCCCGGAAGGCGGTCGCAACCCCAGCGCTATTTTCCCCTCAGAAAGCCCTCGGCGCTGTCAAACACTCGATCCTGATCGCCTGCTGGCACATGCTCAGCACCGGCGAGCTCTACAACGACCTCGGCGGCGACTACTTCCGCAAACGCGACCCCGAACGCATCACCAAACGACTCATCGCCCAACTCCAAGCACTTGGCCACCACGTCACCCTGGAGGCGCTACCCGAGGCCGCCTGAACCCAACCGCGCCCAGGCCCGCCGCGTCTATTTTCCTGTCAGCGAACGAACCTGTGACCACGCCGGGAGAGCTCTCGGTCGAGCTCGTCCAGCACGATGTTGGACAACAACGGCGAAAGGACTGCTCCCACGCAATCGCAAACTTCGAGTTCGAGCGGTCGGTTCGCCGTCCTGGCAGAAGGAGTTTGCCGTGAGGTGTGGTACTCAAGTGTCTGATGGCCAGCCGCCGAGCCTACGCCGACGAGTACGCGGTTCGGGTGAACCGCGCGGTCGAGTTGCTGGTCGACCTTTGGCCCGCGGATGCGGTGCGGGCGCTGCAGCCCGAGCACGAGCTGTCGGAGCGCCAGGCGCGTCGGTACGTGAACGCGGCGTTGGAGCGGCCCGAGGGCGTGGCGGTGCCGGAGCGCACGGCAGTGTTCACCGTCCGCCTGGCGCCGTCGTTGATCGTCGGCCTGCGTCGGCATGCGCGCTCGCGTGGGCAGACGCTGAGCGCGACTGTCGCGGAGGCGGCGAGGCTGTATCTCGATCACGTCCACGGGCGACATGGCGGCAAGGCGCGTTGAGATCGAGTTCGTGGGCGACAGGCTCGCCGGCGCGCGACTGGCGCAGGCGTACGGGATCGTGGTGCCCGACCGGCGCGGCGTGACTCACGGTGAACGAGCGGAGGGAGCGAGCGATGACCGAAGCAGACACGCGGACCGGCAGGATGGCGGCGATCTACGCGAGGGTGTCCTCCGAGCGCCAGCGCCAGGATCAGACGATCGGGAGTCAGACCGTCGGGCTGCGTGAGCTGGCCGTCGAGCGGGGGCTGCTGGTCGCGGAGGACTTGGTGTTCGAGGACGAGGGGTTCTCGGGCGCGACGCTGACGCGACCGGCACTGGAGCGGCTGCGTGACCGCGCGGCCGAGGGAGCGTTCGAGGTGCTGCTCTGCCACGCGCCCGATCGGCTCGCGCGCCGCTATGCCTATCAGGTGCTGCTGCTCGAGGAGCTCGCGCGCGCGGGAGTCGAGGTCTGCTTCGCGAAGGAGCCCGAGCGGGGCGACACGCCCGAGGATGAGTTGTTGCGCCAGTTCCAGGGGATGATCGCCGAATACGAGCGCGCGCAGATCCGCGAGCGTTCCCGGCGCGGGAAGCTGCACCGCGCGCGCGGCGGGTCCCAAGCTGTGCTGTCCGCCGCACCGTATGGCTACCGGTATGTCAAGAAAGCAGACCATTGCGATGCGTACTGGGAAATCGACGAGCTCGAGGCGCAGGTCGTGCGGGACGTGTTCGCCCGCTACGTCGATGAGGGTATCTCGATCGGCGACCTCGCCCGGTGGCTTACAAGCCGCGGCGTGCGGACCCGGACGGGCAAGGCGGTATGGGACCGCTCGACCGTTTGGGCGATGCTGCGCAACCCCGCCTCCCGCGGTCAGGCCGGGTTCGGGAAGACCAAGACCGCCGATCGGCACGGCGCTCCGACGCGCACCACCCGCGCGCGGGGTGAGCGCCACGGCCGCCGCCCCGCCCGCTACGACCAGCCAGCCGAGAAGTGGACGTTCATCCCCGTCCCGCCGCTGATCAGCGAGGAGACGTTCGAGCTCGCGCAGGCGCGGCTCCAGGACAACAAGCGGTTCTCCAAACGCAACACCAAGGAGCTGACGCTGCTGCAAGGCGTGCTGGTCTGCCGCGAGTGCGGCTACTCCTGCTACCGAACATCCACCCGCACCAGCAACAAGCGCATCTCCTACTACCGCTGCATCGGCCAAGACGGCTGGCGGCACGTCGGAGGCCGCGTCTGCCAGAGCCGCCCAGTTCGCGCCGACGAGCTCGACCCGCTCGTCTGGGGCGAGGTCCGACGGCTGCTCGAGAACCCCGAGCTCGTCCGCGCGGAGATCGACCGCCGACTCGCCGCGCTGCGGACCGAGCACCCCGCCGCCCGCCGTCGCGAAGCGCTCGAACGCGACCTCACCCGCGCCGCCCACGCGACCGACCGGCTGATCGAGGCCTACCAAGAACAGCTCATCTCGCTCGACGAACTGCGCGCCCGCATGCCCCACCTCCGCAAGCGCCAGAGCACGTTGCAAGCCCAACTCGACGCGCTCGACAGCGAGCTGCACGACGCCGAGACCTACCTCAAACTCGCCGACACACTCGAAGGCTTCCTCGGCCGCCTCGCCGACGGGCTGGACCAGCTCACCCTCGACGAACAACAACGCATCCTGCGGCTCGTCGTCCGCGAAGTCCTCATCGGCGGCGAGGACGACACGATCACCATCCGACACACAATCCCCACCCCCACAGGCCCCAATGACCCAAGTTACCTTTTGCGTGGGAGCAGTCATCGGCCCGCCTTGCGGAACGCCCTGCTCGCTGTCGATCACAACGCCGTCCGGCAGCACCACCTTGGCCTTGAGCATCCTTGAGATCAGCACGAGCAGCCGACGATCGCTGACTCGCTCAGCGAGTTTGGCGGTCAGCCGCTGGTGGCAGACGAGATCGAAGAACTTCTCCAAATCAAGATCTACCACCCACTCGTAGCCGTCTTTGAGATGCGCCTTGGCCTCGTTGATCGCCGTGTGGCAACTTCGGCCAGGTCGAAACCCGTGGCTTGAGGGATGGAACGTCGGCTCCCACAGCGGTTCGAGCACCTGCCGCACGGCCTCCTGGACCACCCTGTCGACCACGTCGGGAATCCCCAATCCGCGCTGCCCGCCTCCCGCCTTGGGAATGTACGCCCGGCGAATCTCGCCGGGCCGATACGTCCCTTCCAGCAGGTCGGCTTGCAACCGTGGCAGCACGACCGGCCACTGCTCAAGCAGCTGTTCGATCGTTTGCCCATCCGGACCAGGGGCACCCTTGTTCGACGCCACCTTCAACAACGCACTCGTCAATCGATACGCAACCTCCTCCGTCGTCGCCGACGTCGCGTTCTCTGCATTGACGATCGCCTTCGGCACCCCCGCCCGGACGGCCCCAAGCCGGTCCCTGGTCGTCCTGCGGGTGGCCCCTTTCGGGTTTTCTGCTGTCGCGATCGGCAGTTGGAGCTGCGACCCCGTTCCTTCGACCGGGACCGCCTTCCCTTGCCCACCGGTGCTCGACCCGGCGCGCTCAGCAGGCATTACACCCGCCTTCCGGTAGTACGCGGTCCTCCGACTTCTGCTGGGCCATCGGCCTTCGTCCTCTCGTTCTCCGGCCTACCGAACCTCAGGACCCAGCAGATCTCCCGGGGTGAAACGTTGAGATTTCGCCGTGATCGCGTCGCCACTACGCCCTCGGCACGACAGGTACAGGGCATCGCTGCTGCAGGCCAGCTCGCCCAACCGAGGAACGCCTTACGGCGCTTCACTCTCGTTCGCGACCACAGCGCATCTATAGCCTCCTTCAGACCCGCCCTCACGGAAGCCCGCCCAGCCAAACCAACCGCCAGCAGACCGCCCGGTCAATTCCGGGCCGCGCCCTTGCCTCTTCGATGTTGGATTCCCCCCGTCAGGGCTCCAGGACAGGACTCACACCTCCGATCTCAACGTCCGTGCCCGGCACACCCGGCGGCTCGCCTGGCGGCTCGCCGCCGGCGCCATACAGATCAGAACAAGCTCGCTGGAAAGGAACAGACTTCTTCTCATTGGTTGAAGGCATGACGCTCGGGTTCGATCACGCCTTACACAAGTCCTGTGACACTCCCCCTGAGCACGGCGCACGCCCGCAGCAGCTGCGATGAGACGAATGCCGACCCGCGGTCCACGAGGATCCCCTCCGGGACGCCGCGTGCCATCAGCCCCGGCCGCAGCGCCGTCCCCAGCCGGATCACATCCTCGCCACCTCCGCACCGCCAGCCGATCAGCAGCCGCGAGTGGTCGTCGATGAACGCCAACAAGACCGCCCATCGCCCGCCGCCGTCGAGCTTGGGGCCGTACAGCCCGTCCCCGGTCCACAGCTCGTTGCGCACCGAAGCCTCGAACCGGCCATACACCTTGTCCGGCGAGCGGCGTCCGCGCGGACGTTCAACCCCGCACGCGCGAGATGCGTCTGCAACGTCCGCAACCCGGGAGCCGGCTCCCCGGCCGCGAGCATGATCTGGCGAACCTGCGCCTTTCGATCCGGCCGCTCGCGCGTCAGCTCAAATGCGAGCTCGAGCACCCCTGCCGGGGTGCGCGGTGACACGACCCGCGGCCGTGGGACCAGCGCTCCGAAGCCCCCGTGACGATACGCGCGAATCAGGTCATCCAGCGTCGTGCGAGCAACCCGGACCAGCCGACCATCCGGGCCGACATGCTCGCGGTCGGCGAGCGCGCGGACCAGCCGGCCGCGCTCAGCCTTCGACCGAGCAGGGTCTGCCGCGTCGCGAATCAGCGCATACCTGAAGAGCCCGACCTCGCGGCCGCCGGCCTCATCCACGCGCGCTCCGATCGCTCGACATCGAGCGCACGATTCCAGGTCACCGAACCGGCGGGAAGGGGCAACTCGTGTTGCACAACAGCCCGCCGCCCGACAACGCGCTAACCAGCTGCCACACCGGCCACGACCCGAAACGCAGCACCCACGCCCGGACCGCCACAGCGATCGCCTCCAACGCATCCGCGAACACACTCCCCGCCGGCAACACCGGCCCGAGCTCCGGATCAAGCGCGAACGCCCACCGCGTAAAATGCGCCCGGATCGCCTCCGCCCGGGCGGCGAACCGCCGCAGCCAGCCACGCACCGTATCCTTCGGCACCCCGAGCCGCTCAGCGATCCGGCGATGCGCCGTTCCCGCCACCTTCGCCTCGATCGCCGCGCCGATCGCCGACACCCCATCACAGACGACGCAAAACACCAGATCAGGCAGCAGCACGTGCGTTTCCGCGCACCCCCGGCAGCGCGCCCGCCGCGGCCGCAACCAGCGATCGCCCGCCGCGCACCGCACAACCCGTGTCCGTGCGTGCCCCCACGGCCCCAACGTCCCGCAACACGACGAGCACGACAAGACCCCGCTCACGAGATCGGACTCGACCCGCGCCTGCTCGGCGCATACGATCAGCATGGGTGCCACCTCCGGCATCCGCAGAGCCCTCCCGGCAGAACCAGCAAGCTCGACGGGTGGGCTCTCGCGCGTCCACGAACGCGCGAAGCCTGCCAACTCCGCCAACCCCATCCCAACCGTCAACAGCGCGAACACCCCGCGGGTGCCGAAATCAACCGGCGCTCAACATGCACCCGCTGGCCAAGCGGCTGCTGTTCGAAGTGAAGCGCGCCTCGACGCGCAAGGACGCCAACCGCGCGATCGATCCGTTCGCCGAGTTCGAGCCGAAGTGGCCGAAGGCCGCCGAGAAGGTCGTCAAGGACCGCGAGGAGCTGTCGGCGTTCTCCGACTTCCCGGCCGGGCACTGGCGGCACCTGCGCACCACGAATCCGATCGAGAGCAGTTTCGCGACTGTGAAGCTCCGCACCCGGGTGACGAAGGGCGCCGGCTCCAAGGACGCAGCGCTCGCGATCGCCTACAAGCTCCTCGACGCAGCGCAGTCCCGCTGGCGCGTCTTCAACGGCGCCGAGCTCGTCAAAGAGCTGCTCGACGGAGCGACATTCAAGGGCGGGATCAGGGTTACGAACGACGACACGACGACAACGGACGAGAGGGTCGCCGCCTGATGATCGTTCACCCTCTCATCCACAACACTTGACAATTGCTCGAGGTCCCCTCGTCGGCCCGCGCTAACCTGCTTCGTGTGATGTTCGCCAGGGGCACCGGGTTAGCGAGCCGGACGGTCGTCGGCTCTGCAGAGAAGCTTCTGTGCGGCGAGCGGCGACCCGGCCCAGGCGGTCGCTCAAGGACCCGGCACGGCGGATGAAAATTCTGCTGCTCACACCAATCCCACCGGATCGCACCGCCCCCTTAGCGATCCCGGCACTTTTACATGCGCAACTACGTGGGCTAGCAACGCATCACGAGGTTGCAGTGGTTACCGTCGCCGGTCCGGATGAGCAAGAGCTGGCGGCTGTCGACCGGCTCGTCGACGAGGGATTCGAGGTTCACGCTGCTCGACGCGTAGCTCCAGTCGGCGTAGCCCGCTGGTCGCGCCGTGGCCACCTCATAGCGACGTGGCTACGACGCACCTGGCCGTGGCGGACAGTCTGGTTCTGGGAGCCCGGCCTCCAGGAAGTAGTCGATCGGTTGGTCGGCGAGCGGCGCTTCGACGTCGTGGCCGTGGAAGACAGCGCGATGGGCGTGTATCGCATCTCGGCAAGCGTGCCCCGGGTCTTCACGGAGCACGAGGTGCGCGACGAGGGTCGCGCGCCGGGCGCACTGGAAGGCGCGCGCGGGGTACCGACTTGGTTCGCCCGTCAGGTGAACTGGCGGCGATGGGGCGCCTACCAGCTCGCCGTTTGGCGTTCGTTTGATGTCATCCAGGCCTACACCGATCGCGACGCTGTGTCGATTCGCGAGCGGCTCCCCGGATCGGCCCCTCCGGTCCGCGTCAACCCGTTCGGAATCGAGCTGCCGCCCCGAATCGAATCGCCCGAGGACCCTGACCTCATCGTCTTCGTCGGCAACTACACCCACGCGCCCAATGTCGATGCTGCCCTCTGGCTGGGCAAAGAGATCCTACCCGAGGTCCGCCACTTCCGTCCGAGCGCCAGACTTGAGCTGGCCGGTGCCTATGCGCCGACGTCGGTGCGCCAACTCGAGGGCTCGAACTTGCGAGTGCTTGGCCGCGTCGCGGACGTTGAGGAGCTGATGAGAAGGGCCGCGCTCGTTTTCGCCCCCGTGCGCACGGGAGGAGGGATGCGGATGAAGACCCTGCACGCGATGGCGCTCGGCAAGGCGGTGGTCACGACGCCGCTGGGGATCGAGGGACTGGCCGTCGGGGGCCGCGTTCCGCCCGTGGCCGTTGCCGACAACGGGGCCAACCTGGCGCGGGCCGCCGCCGGGCTGCTGGGTGATGTCGCATCGCGCCGGCGATTGGGAGACGATGCTCGCGCCTTCGTTGAACGCCACCACTCGCCGGAGGCATACGCGGCTCGGCTGATCGACACCTACCGGTTCGCGGTCGAGATGCGCACTGATCGGGGCGCGACACGTAGATAGGCTCTCGTTCATGCTCCTTCGTGTGCAAACGCTGTACGAGCGAGCGCTGACGTTGGTCTCTCACCCGCGGATGCGTGGTATTTCTGACCGGGCGGATCCGGTGAAGCCGGTTCTCACGGCGTTCGCGAAGGCTACGGCCGATGATTCTGTGACGTTCGTGCAGATCGGCTCTAACGACGGCACCACAGACGATCCGCTCCGTGCGCTCACCGAGGCATATGGATGGTCGGGGGTGCTCGTCGAGCCGGTCCCCTACGTCTTTGCGCGTCTGAAGCAGGAGCGGGGATCTGATCCGCGGTTACGGTTTGAAAATGCCGCCATCGGTGATCACGACGGCGAGGCCGACTTCTTCCACCTGCGTCAGCGTAGGATCGGAGAGGATCGGCCCGACTGGCATGACCAGCTTGGTTCGTTCTCTCTTGAAACGATCCTGAGCCCTGAGCATGAGGAGCACATTCCGGGAATTCGCGATCTTCTGCTGAGGACGACGGTCAGGACCTTGACTTTCGAGTCGCTGTGCAGGAAGCACGACATCGAGAGGTTCGATCTGCTGCACATCGACGCGGAGGGTTACGACTGGGAGATTCTGCGCCGGATCGAGCTCGAGCGCTATCGACCCTCGGTGGTGCTCTATGAGCACAAACACCTGACCCCGGAGGACCAGCGAAGCGTCGAGACACGGTTGGAGATCGGTGGATACGCCTGGCATCAGGCTTGGTTGGACACACTCGCTGTTCGGCGCGATGCTTTGGTTCAGGGTAGGATCATGCGTCGTGCGTGGAGACAGATCGGGGGCGCTCCGCTGTGATGGCTGACTCGGCGATGGGTATGGCGGATGTGGTCGGCTGCACGACGGCGACGGCTACGCACCTCGCGGGAGCGCGTGTGGTGGCGGCGTCCTGGCGGCGGTTTCACCCAGGTGCTCCGTTTCGGATCCTGCTTGCCGATGCGGATCCGGTCGATCGTCCGGTCGATGACCCATCGATTCTCGTGCCCGAGGACCTCAGCCTCGACCACGCCGAGATACGCACCCGCCGGGCTATCTACGGACCGTTTGAGTTCGCGACCTCGCTGAAGGCCGATTTGCTTCGCTTCCTGCTTAGGGAGGGCGCTCGTGCGGTCGTATTCACCGACTCGGATACCGACCTGTACGCACCGCTGGACGACCTCGCGAACCTGGCGGCAGATGTGGGAACCTGCCTGACTCCACACGTCCGGGGGCCGCTACCAGTGGATAGGATGGGCCCCGATGACTGGACGCTCTGGAGCGTCGGTGTCTACAACACCGGGCTTGTGGCGGTGGGCCCCTCCGCCGTGCCGTTTCTCGACTGGTGGGCCGATCAACTGCGCCGTGACTGCCTCGAAGCCTGGGAGGACGGATTCTGGGTTGAGCAGCGGTGGGCGGATCTGGCCCCCACTTATTTCGCGGCCCGCATCGTCGCCGATCCCGCGCTGAACGTCGCGTACTGGAACCTGCATGAGCGGCAAATCGAGGCGGTGGATGCCGGGTTCGAAGTCAATGGTGAGCCGTTGCGGCATTTTCACTTCAGCGGGTTCGACCCCGACCAACTACCGGCGCTGTGCGGGCAACTCAAGGAGAACCTCTTTGCGCCGCCCGCGCACCTCCCGCTTCGCAATACCCTTGCCGACCAGGCGGCGCTTCAAGAGCTCGTCAACGGCTACGCGCGGCGGCTCCTGGAGGCCGGCCATCGGAGCTATCGATCCGGCGCTTACGCGTATGCGGCTGCCACCACCGGCCGCCGGTTGACTCGCTGGGATCGCCTGCTTGTGCGCGAGGCGACACTGGCTCACGAGGCGGGGGCCGCGCCGGCGCCGCCCGATCCGTTCGATGCGCGCCAACAGCGACAGTTCGCGCAATTCATGAGCACACCGATCTCGTCGCTGCCTCTATCCCGTCCAGCCCAAACCCGGCTGAGGCGGGCTCATGTGGCAATCGCAGACCGCAGAGCCGTGGGACGCCGCGAGCTGCTCGACGCGGCGGCGCGACGACTAGCCGGACGATGGCTGAGCATCGAAGAACACGAACTGGTTACGGCCAGCGCACGAGTCCTCGCCGAGTACGGCTGCGACTCGCTGACCTCGGCCGGACCACATTCAAAGCTCGGCGCGGCGGCCTATTAGCTCCCATGAAGACACGGCGGAGCATCTCGCAGGCGTAAGGTTCAACGGATGGCTGTCCGCGAGGACATCACCTGAACTTCGCTTGCCGCTTCATGGCATCCAGCAAGATCTCGGCTCTGGGCACGCCGCAGTCGAGCATCATCCGAAGGAAGTTGACAACGAGCTGCGAGAGCTGACGCGCGCCCGTCGCGTGGTGCGCAGCTGGGCGTGGTTCGCCGATCCGACCGGACCTCACGGACCTAGCGCTTGTGCGGGAGAACCCGCATGCACGGTGTGCGCGCGACATGACCAGCAGCTCGGGGGTGCGAGTCCCCTGTGGAGGTTGATGGCACCAACCACAAGCCGATGGCAACTGCTCAGTCGTGAGGCTGGGTGGGGAGGAAGCCGGAGTGCGAAGTCGCGACCCTAGGAACACATGGCGCATCTTGGCCCTTGGGGCCGGGATGGGCTGCGCGTATAAGGCGGGGCGGCTCGGGCGAGTCTGCACCACGAGGCGAAGCCCGATGTCATCAAGGGGCCGTTCCGTAAACGCGGTGGGTGTGCGATGAAGGTTGCTGGTCTTACTCGTGGAGATCTCCGCGGGTGTCCCAGATGCCCCGTCCTTTTGGTTCGCGGGGTGGTGCGGGACGGTCGGGGTCGAGAGGCCTTGGCTCGCTGTGGAGAAGTCAGCAGAGGTCGTATTACCGGCGGGATCAGTGTTCGCCGGGAAGGACCGAACGCGAAGCCGAGGCGCAGGACGCTCGTGCTCGTGGGATGGACGTTGAACGCAGCCAACCCCGCGAGGGGCCTGGGCGGGACGGTCCGACGGTGAAGCCCGAAGACCACCACTCAGCGCAGAGTCCATCCCCGGCGCCTGGCGATACCGCTCCTCACCCCGCCGAGGCGAGCTTGTGGGAGCTGTTCATGGCCCGCGGGAATCTCGCTGAGGCGCTCAGACGCGTCGAGCAGAACGCCGGTGCCCCGGGCATCGACGGGATGAGCACGAAGGAGCTGCGGCCGTGGTTGAAAGACCATTGGCCGGAGGTCCGCTCGCAGCTTGACGCGGGCACCTACCGGCCGCAGCCCGTCAGGAGGGTGATGATCCCCAAGCCCTCGGGTGGTCTGCGGATGCTGGGGGTGCCGGCTGCGGTGGATCGGTTGATCTGCCAGGCCATCGCGCAGGTGCTCACGCCTGTGTTCGACCCGCATTTCCATCCCCACAGCTTCGGGTTTCGCCCGGGGCGTTCGCAGCATCACGCTGTGAAGCGGGCACGCCAGTTCATCGTTGATGACGCGGCGTGGTGCGTCGATTTTGATCTCGATCAGTTTTTCGATCGCGTTCAGCACGACGCTTTGATGGCTAGGGTCGCCAGACGGGTCCACGACAAGCAGGTGCTCAAGCTGATCCGGGCCTACCTGGAAGCGGGCGTCATGGCCGACGGGCTGGTGCACGCGAGCGAGGAGGGAACCCCTCAAGGGTCTCCGCTCTCGTCGCTGCTATCGAACGTCATGCTCGACGACCTCGACTGGGAGCTGGAGCGGCGCGGGCACTCCTTCGCGCGCTACGCCGACGACGGACGTATCTACGTCAGCAGCGAGCGTGCGGGGCAGCGCGTCATGGAGAGCATCACGCGATACATCGAGCAGCGCCTGAAGCTGCGCGTCAACCGGCAGAAGTCGGCGGTCGCCCTCGCGGTCGAACGGCCCCTCTTGGGGTTCCAGTTCTTCCGCTACCGGGACGGCAGGGTCGGTATCACGGTCGCTCCGAAGGCCCTCAAACGGGCTGAGGATCGAATCCGGGAGCTGACCACGCGCAACTGGGGCGTCTCGATGGAGCGGCGGATCACGGAGATCAACCGCTTCACGGTCGGGTGGACGGTCTACTTTGCGTTGGCCGACACCATCCTGCCGTTCGAGAAGCTCGAGAAGTGGTCGCGCCGCAGGCTCAGGCAGGTCCGCTGGAAAGAGTGGAAGCGCCCACAAACGCGCTACCGGAACCTCCGCGCGCTCGGTATCCCCGACCACGACGCCCGCTCATGGGCGGCGTCGCAGAAGGGGTACTGGCGCGTCGCCGGATCCTGGCCACTCCAACGCGCCCTGCCGAACGCCTACTGGCACAAGACCGCTGGCCTGAAAGGGTTCACCGACCCCTACCGCCGTTTCCGGGAATGCTGAGCGAACCGCCCGGTGCGGACCCGCATGCCGGGTGGTGTGGGAGGCGCCGGGGTGAGCCCGGCGCCTACCCGATTCGACGGGGGCGGGAGGAGACCGGCGTCAGTCGGCAGCCCCACTGCGGCGCCAGGCGCCTCTCGCCTACCCGACCAAACCCGCGCTGATCGACGACCAGATCCTTACCGAACCGACGCGAAAGCCACCGACGGCCGACGACGTTCGAATCCCCAACGACTGCACACACACACCACTCTCCCGTCTGGTTAGACTCAAAAGGGAGAGCATCCGTGATCGGCGCAGGACATCGAGATAGGCTCTGTTGATGGTCCGTCGTGTGCCGACGCTAGGCAAGCGCGTCCTCACATTGGTCTCTCACCCGCGAATGAGCATCGGCATCGCTAGAAGGTCAGATCCGGTGAAAAGTGTGCTCATTGCGTTCGCCCAGGATACGGCCGGTCACCCCGTGACGTTTGTACAGATCGGCTCCAACGACGGCACCACAGGTGATCCGCTCCGTGCGCTCACCGAGGCACATGGATGGTCGGGGGTGCTCGTCGAGCCGGTACCCCACGTGTTCTCGCGTCTTATGCAGGAGCGGGGATCCGATCCGCGGCTACGATTCGAGAACGCCGCCATAAGTGATCATGACGGCGAGGCCGACTTCTTCCACCTCCGCCAACGTCGGATCGGAGAGGAGTTGCCCGAGTGGTATGACCAGCTTGGCTCGTTCTCTCTAGCAACCATCCTCACCCATGAGGAGGAGATACCGGGCATTCGCAATATGCTGCTGACGACGACGGTCAGGACCCTGACTTTCGAGTCGCTGTGCAGGAAGCACGACATCGAGAGGTTCGATCTTCTGCACATCGACGCGGAGGGTTACGACTGGGAGATCCTGCGCCGGATCGAGCTCGAGCGCTACCGACCCTCGGTGGTGATCTTCGAGCACGCATACCTGACGCCGGAGGACCGGCGTAGTGTGCACATCCGGCTGGAGATCGGTGGATACGCGTGGCATCAGGCGAGGTTTGACACGCTCGCCGTTCGGCTGGAAGCTCTGGGCAAGGGTACGGTTCTCCGCCGTGCATGGAGACGGATCGGGGGTGCTAGCGTCTGATGAGTGGGTCCGCGTAAACCATGGCTGATGTGATCGGCTGCACGACGGCGACGGCCACGCACCTTGCCGGGGCACGCGTGGTCGCCGCATCCTGGCGACATCTTCATCCAGGCGCACCGTTTCGGATTTTACTCGCCGATGCGGATCCTGACGATCGCCCGGTCGATGACCCGTCGATCCTTGTCCCCGAAGACCTCGGCCTCGACCGCGCCGAGATACGCACGCGCCGCGTCATCTACGACCCGTTTGAGTTCGCGACCTCGCTGAAGGCCGATTTCCTTCGCTTTCTGCTGCGCGAGGGCGCTCACGCCGTCGTCTTCACCGACTCGGATACCGACCTATACGCACCACTCGACGCGCTCACCAAGCTAGCAGCAGATGTGGGGATCTGCCTGACTTCACACGTCCTGCGGCCGCTGCCAGCGGATGGGAGGGGACTGGATGATTGGGCGCTGTTGAAACTCGGCGTCTACAACACCGGCCTCGTCGCGGTGGGCCGCTCCGCCCTGCCCTTTCTCGACTGGTGGGCCGATCGCCTCCGCCGTGACTGCCTCGATGCTAAGCACGACGGATTCTGGGTTGAACAGCGGTGGGTGGATCTGGGCCCGACCTATTTCTCTGCCCGCATCGTCGCAGACCCGACGCTGAACGTTGCCTTCTGGAACCTGCATGAGCGGCAAATCGAAGCCGCGAATGGTAGGTTCGAAGTCAATGGCGAGCCGTTGCGCCATTTCCACTTCAGCAATTTTGACCCTGAACAACCGTGGGCGCTATGCGGGAACGTCCCGGACCTGCTTGGCCTCCCGCATCGCACAACCCTTGCCGACCAGCCGGCGCTCAAGGGGCTCTTCGAGGACTACGCGCAGCGGCTGCTGAAGGCTGGCCATCGGCGCTGTCGCGGCCGTGCCTACGCATACGCGGCTGCCACCACCGGCCGCCCTTTGACTCGGTGGGATCGACTGCTTCTGCGCGAGGTGACACTGGCTCACGAGGCGGGTGCCGCGCCGGCGCCGCCCGATCCGTTCGAAGCTCACCAACGGCAGCGGTTCACGCGATTTACCAGCACTCCGATCTCATCGCTGCCTCTGTCCGCGCCGGCGAGAAGCCGCTTGACGCGTGCCCATGTGGCACTTGCGGACCGCAGACCCGCCGGACGCCGCGAGCGCCTCGTGGCGGCGGCGCGACGGCTGGTGGGGCAGCGGCTGAGCATCGAGCAGCACGGACTTGTCACGCCGAGCGCAGAGGTCCTCGCCGAGTACGGGTACCCCCCACCGACCCCCCGCACGACCAGACCACCGTCCGAGCTCGGCGCCACGGCCGGAAGGTCTCACGAACGCGCCGCGGACGCGCCGATTCATCGCATCCAGTGAGACCTTCGTCCTAGTCACGCCGCGGTCGAACAGCATCCCAACGAAGCTGCCAGCCAGATGCGAGAACTGACCCGCACCCGCCGTCTGGTGCGTCGCTTCGAGCCCGGCAGTCGATCGCTGATCCTGCTCTATCACCGCATCGACAGACCCATCACCGATCCGTGGCGGCTCGCCGTCAGCCCGGAGCGGTTCGGCCAGCAGCTCGCGGTACTCCGCCAGCGGTTCCGCCCACTGCCGCTCGCCGACCTGGTCGCGGGCCTGCGAGCCGGACGTCCGCCGGCCCGAGGAGTTGCCGTGACCTTCGACGACGGTTACGCCGACAACCTCCTTCGTGGTGTACCGCTGCTGCACCAGTACACGATCCCGGCGACGATATACATCACCGCTGACTATCTTGGGGCGCCCCACGAGTTCTGGTGGAAGCAGATTGAGCAGCTGCTTCTGGAGCCTGGCGAGCTCCCCCGGCGACTCGAGATAGATCACCCATTGCTCAACTGGTCGTGGGATTTGGGGCCTGAGGCGGTGTACCCTGCTGAACACGCGCTCGCGCTTCGTGACTGGATCATCAGCGGGCAGGCTGGTGCGGCGCCCACGCGACGGCACGCAGCGTTCCTATCGCTCCTCCACGCGATGGAGCCGATCGATTCTGGCCCGCGCGAGGAGATCCTCGCGGACCTCTTCGCCGCGGCCGGGGTGTCTCGAGCCAGCCGCACGTCTCACCGCATGCTCACGGTAGAGCAGGCACAAGGCCTACAGGCGAGCGACGGGATCCAGGTCGGGGCGCACACCCTCAGCCATCCCCGGCTGTCGATGATATCTCCGACGCAGCAGGAGATCGAGATACGCCACGCCAAAACAAGGTTGCAGGACCTGCTCGACGCCGCGAACGTCGAGACGTTCGCGTATCCCTTCGGACAACCGGCCGACTTCGACGCCACAACCGTCCGGCTTGTGCATGCTGCTGGATATTCGTCCGCCGTCGCAGTCCGCGATCTTGCTGTCTCGCGCTCGAGCGCGCTGTTTGAGCTGCCACGCGTCGGCGTTGCGGACTGGGACGGTGACGAGTTCGAGCGTCGCCTGGAGTGGTGGCTGCGCCGCGGTTTGTGATGTGCTCACATCCGTCGCGCAACGAAGCGCGCGCCAGGAGAGTCACACACGCCTCGTCCCGCCGCGAGCGACTCTCCTCTCCAGCTAATCGCCACGCAACACTCCCTTGCTGCGCAACTCGCGCTCAACGGCCTCGGAATGGTCGTCGCCCTTTCGAGCCTGGAGCTCGGGCACGAGACTGCGAAGGCCAACGTCGATCGGCAACGAAGGTTCGCATCCGAGGATCATCTGCGCGCGCTGGATATCTGCGATCGAAGCGTGGATATCGCCGACGCGGAATCGGGTCGACAGCTCGACCTCGGGTTCGCAGCCGAAGGCGCGACCAAGCGCAGCGGCAAGCTCGACGAGCGTGAGCGAGCGACCCGAACCTACGTTCAGCGTCTGCGTGGGTTCCAGGTCCGCGGTGAGCGCGCGAACGTTGGCGGAAACGACGTCATCCACGTGAACGAAGTCTCGAACCGGCGAGCCGCACTCGTAGAGCACGAGCGGCCGGCCAGCCAATAGCCGCAGCGCAAACGTGGTGATCAGACCGGTGTAGGGGTTATCAGCGGACTGCCGGGATCCGTAAACGTTGAAGTAGCGGAGGATCACCAGCGAGACCCCGAGTTGCGCCGCCTCCATCTGACTGATTTGCTCCTGAAACAGCTTCGTCATCCCATAGGAGGACGAATACCTGGGCTCGAGGCTTTCGTCCGAGGGGATTGGCGTTAGACTCGAGCCACAAATGGGGCAGCGAGGGGCCCAGATCCGGGCGTCCAGATCATCGACGGAGCGCTGGCCAGGGTTCACCCGACCGCAGTGATCACACGTGTATGCTCCCTCACCATAGACGGCGCGTGACGAGCCGACGATGACTCGGCCCACGGCGATGCGTTCTTCCCTGATCGCGCGGAACAGCACCGCTGTGCCGCGGGCGTTGACGTCGACGTGCACGTCACTCTGATACATCGACTGGCCGACCGAGGTCTCGGCGGCTAGATGAACAACGTGGGACACGCTGCGCAGGGCCCGACGAATCGCTGCGAGGTCGCGCACGTCACCGCGGACCAACTCGGCGTCGGGTGGGAGGTAGGCCGGAGTGATCCCGCCCGGATGAACCTGCGGATGCAGGCGGTCGAAGATCCGCACCGCGTAGCCGTGACGCAAGAGCCGATCAACGGTATGCGAACCGATGAAGCCAGCCCCCCCGGTCACCAAGACTAGGTCAGGCATCGCGCACTTGGCGGGGGCTCCCCCGGCGCGTCATCGGCCGACACGCCCGTATCCGGCCCGCGTCCGATCGCCGGGTCGCGGGTCTGGCATCCATGGGGCACGGGGCGCACGCAGACCGCGAGCGAACCTGCCTCGGACCGCCTCTGTGATTCTGCGCCGGTTCCAGCCGCCTCCGTTAAGCGCGACGCGGCCATCCGCGAGCCGCGAGAGCGCGGCCTCGGACAGCAGGCCAGCGGATCGCGGGTTCGTGAGCAGGCGCTCGAACTCGGCTGCGCGACTCGGGTCGAAGGGGCTGGGCACGCGACCATCGCCCCGGGCTTCAGCGGCCAGCAACGCCTCCCGGTAGACCCGGCGCTCCCACAACCCGAGCCGGGATCCGGCTACGCTTCGGTCATAGCGGTAGGGAAGCGTGCGCCTTTCCTCGTATCCGGCGCCGCGTAGCTTGTCCGCGTATTGTCGACACAGGCGGGCGAGCGCGACGTCGTCGAGATCTACGCGAAACGGCGCTTCCCACCGATACCAGGTCACGCGATACGGACGAAGCGGATCGAAGCCAGCGAAGTGAAAGCTTCGGAGCGGGGCACCATTGACCGTGAACAGACCATCGGTGAAGGCCAGTCGCCGCTCGTGGAGGTTCCAATGCGCGACGTTCAGTGCAGGATCCCGTATCACCGCGTGATCGAAATAGAGATGGACCCAGTCGAGCCAGCGCTGGTCGGCGTGCATGCCTGCGGCTTCGGCGAACAGGCAATCCCATCGCGAGCGGCTCATCCACCAGTTGAGAAACTCGGTGGCGCTGCTGCCAACAGCGATAAGACCCGAGCAGTACATGCCGACGACCGCGAGCTCGAGCTCGCTCGGAGAACGTCCGTCGAGTGGAGGCGGCTCGAGCAGGTTCGGCGAGAGTGCAACGCCGCTCCGAGCCGCCAACTCGGCGACATGATCCATGCTGCCGAGGATATCGGTGTCGGAATCGACGTACACGACAGCGTCCGCCCCCTCGCCGAGTAGAAACCGCAGCAAGTGCGGCTTCAGCGCGCATGTGAGCTCCTGAACGGTGTAGATACCTCGAAGCCGCTCCAGCTCGTGCGGAGAAATCCCTATCGCGCGTGGACTGAGAAAGCGGCAATGGGCGTCTGACGCCGGACGGTCCTCGTCATCGTCGATGACGAGCACCGCGAACGGATGGCCTGGGTGGAACCGGAGCCATCCGTCCCCCGCAACCTGTGCGTAGGAAAGGTAGTTCCGCGCGACTACGGTGCAACCCACTGCGCGCATCAGCGCGTTCCTCTCCGCCGCGACCGAAAGGCTTCGTGGGTCATATACCGATAACTCCAGCCCTCGGACGGCTGCACGACTCACCTTCTCCTGGCCGCCCTATGTTTGACCTATGACAAGCCGCATCTTCCATAATTCTGCAAGCTCCAGCTTGACGGCAGCGACTGCTGGAATCGGAGAGATATGTTATGACGTATCCGTGTCGCGAGCGCGACGTATAGAGGCTCGGGCGGCTCGAGAAGCCGGGTGGGGCTTGAAAGCCACGACCAGAGGCAGACACGGTCATCAACTCTACCCGAGCAGTCCGCTGAGGCGGTCCGCGCCCGGCGGTCGAATCGCGCGAGAAGCCGGCCCCTCGATGAGTTCCTGGTCGCGAAACATCTAACTGAAACTTTGTCTCTTCAGCGACGACTCCTCCCTTGTAAGCCGCGCCCGCGTCGTCTGTCTGAAAGCTACGGTGTGCGCGCGCCGTAGAACTCGCGCTGGCATCGTCTGACTGCGAGTTACTCTGCGTTCGATTCGACGCACCGGTCCCCGTCTCAGCCAGACCGGGATGGCGTCGGGCGGTAGCACGATCGTCAGATCGGGTCCGGTAAGCAGCCGAACCAACAGCTCGTCGTAAGGTTCGTACATCAGGCATCCCCGGGCTTCCGCAAACCAGGGCTTCGGACGGGAGAAGTGATGCAGCAGCATCGTGCTCGTCGCCCTGTCGCTCTGGCATTGGAGCGAGAGTCGCTCCACGATGCGCGTCGTATCCTCCGGCTCGGGCACGCCAGCCCTGTGCCAGTCGCCAATGACCACGGCACTCTCGTCGACCTCGCTCATGAGGATCGCGTTGAGAACATCCTGATCAAGATAGGCGAACGGGTGTACGTCCGCCTCGTGCATAGGGATCGAATGCGGCAGCAGCGAACGAGACTCGCTGACTTCGGCGCACAATTCAATCCACCGCTCCAGGAGCCCTACCCACCGCGAGCTATCCAACGCGATGAAGCCCGAGTTGATGTATGGCTGCTCGCGCAGCGGACGCCGGAGGTGTAGCCGCTTCGTCCAGGCATCCTCGAAACGGCGAGTATGATGGCGCGGCGGTCCATCGGGAAGCACGCAAATGCGGCCTTCCGCGGCAGCGATTGCGGTCGACTCGAGCGACGCGGTTACTATCATGTCACTGTCCAGGAACACAAGAGTCCCCATCGGCGCGGACATGAGCGCCCGGGGCTTGAGGAACGGGGGAAGCACCTGGGAACCGCAGTTTTCAAGGCGGCGGACGTCAGCGACGGCCGCGAGTCGATCGCGTTGATCGGACCTCAGTCCAGCGTCGACGATCAAGATGTCATGGCCATTCTCGGTGAGCCGCAGAGAGTTCACGAGCGCAACGGTTCCGATGAAGAACCGCTCGTCGGTTAGTGTCACGTACCGGATACCGCGCAACGTCACCGGTCCGCTTAGGAGGCAGCTTTCTGCGCTCGGATAGCCACAATCATGGGGAAGGCCTGCGACGCGACTTGCAGGTCCGACTCGCGTAACTCCTCTGCGGCCAGGCCGCTCAGAAAAGCGATCGCTGCCAACACGTTACCCCGCACCTCAACGGTCGTATTCTTCGATCCAAAAACCGAGGCAAATTGTTCTAAGCAACCGGCCGGCGTCATTCGCCACCGATCGGCGACCGGAAGGCCAAGATCGAGCTGTGCGATCGTCGGCACCGTCACGAGCGCGACGCCGCGAGGTCGGAGTAATCGATGCAAGGCACGTATCGCAGCCGGCACATCGGAAACATACTGCAGTGTTTGCGTGATGATCAGACAGTCGAATGTGTCAGCGGGTAATCCGAGGGGTTGTGAGAGATCCCCGATGAGCGTTGCGCGCGGATTGCCGGCGTCTATGTCGAGGACATCGCTACTGGAAACGCCAGTGCCGAATCGCAGTGTGTAGGCGGAATCCTTTACCTCGAGTACACGTCCGCGGACGTCGTGCGCTTGGCGCTCGAGAAAGCTCTCGATATACACGCGGTCGATCGGTGTCCCGCGACCCCATCCGCGATCGCTGATTGGCGTGGTGTTTCGCAGCACCCCGAGTCGGATTGGCCGAAGCGTGCGACGAATTCGCTGCCTCGTCCCCAGAGGCACACAGCCGCCGGCGGTTGACCAGAGGGCGCGCAAGCTCGTCACCGAGTTTCCTGTCGGCCGACCCTGCCGGCTCAGGCTAACGGGGCGCATCTTCAATGACGCGTGTGGTTAGCCGCTCGCAGCTCCAGCTCACCTGCGGTTGGATCATGCGGCGCCGGGCAATGGACTCCTGACGGTCGTCGGCTCGGGGGAGGATCGAAAATGTGAGCGCCTCGCGGTCAAAGAAGGCCGCGTATTGAGTGCCGAGCCATATGCCGAATACGTAATCACCTGCGCGCAAGACCGGCGGCACGCGCAGTCGGACTATGTAGGTTCCAGGGGTCGCTGCCAGCGAAGGCAGGTCGGGTTGATCGTACCATCCCTCCCAGAGCATGGCGGTCCCATCGCTCGAGGTTACCCACATGAACAGGTTGAGGTCAGGCACAGGCTCGCGCGCGACGATTCTCGCCTGGAGGCAGAAGGGCTCCTCTCGCACATGCTGGGTAATCGGGCGACCCAGCTCGTCGGTGATCATGGCCTCCTCGACACCGACCTCGTGATCGACGACGAACTCTCCGCGCCCGGCTTGATCTAGCAGCGTCGCGTAATAAGCCTGCACGACCTCGCGTGCCTCCCCATCGCGAACCATTTCACCGCGATCGGCCCAGACGGCCCTGGAGCAAAGGCGCGTGATGGCGCCCAGATCATGGCTGACGAAGATGACTGTGCGCCCCTCGTCGCTTAGCGTTCGCATGCGCGACAGGCAGCGTCGCTGGAAGTCCACGTCACCCACTGCGAGGATCTCGTCGACGAGCATCAGTTCGGGTTCGAGATGGGCGGCTACGGCGAACGCCAGGCGCAGCACCATCCCTGATGAATAGCGCTTGAGCGGTGTTTCGAGGAACGGTTCGATGCCGGCAAACGCGACTATCTCGTCATACCGCCGGCGAACATCCGCGCGGGTCATGCCCATCACGGCTCCGCTCAAGAAGACATTCTCTCTGCCCGTGAGCTCCGGGTGAAAGCCTGTCCCAACCTCGAGCAGGACGCCCACGCGTCCGCGGGTGCGGACCATGCCGCAAGTTGGCTCGGTGATTCGGGCTAGGAGGCGTAGTAGGGTCGACTTTCCGGCGCCGTTTCGCCCGACCAAGCCGACCGACTCGCCTTCGCGAACGGATAGGTCGAAGTCTCGAAGCGCCCAGAGCTCCCGCGTCGGAGCGTTCGTTGAGCGTCGGGATCTCAGGCTGGCCAAGCTGTCGCGCAGGCTGCCGTAGGCTGCCTGTTGCTGGCCGAGTCGGTATAGCTTGCCGACTCCCCGCGCCTCGATCACTACGTCGGCCATCAGATCCTGTCCGCGAACCGCCGCTCCATGCGGCGGAAGAAGAGGAGGCTAGCAGTCAGGAGGACCACTGTCGCACCCAGCGAGACGAGCAGCGTCGAGCTGTCGACGGGCGCCCCGAGGATCGCCCACCGGAAGAAATCGACGAGGCCGACCAGCGGGTTCACCGCCAAGACGGTTTGTAATGCACCGTGAGTCAGCGTGCTTGGGTAGACGATTGGGCTTGCGAAGAAGAGCAGCTGGATGGAGAAGCCCAAGGCGTAGCGCACATCACGGTAGAGCACGTTGAGAGACGACAGGCCTGCGCCAAAGCCCACGGCGATCGCTATGTACCACAAGATGCCGATGAGCAAGAACGGCGCGGTCGGCTGCAGCGGCACGCCCGCGACGACGGAGACCACCAAAGCGATCGCCGTAGCGATCGCCAGGTCGAGCAGCGAAGCGAGGATGGCTCCCAGGGGGGCGAGCAGACGGGGAAAGTAGACCTTGGTCACCAAGGCTGGATTCTGGGTGAGACTCTCAGCAGAGGTCGAGAGAGCCGTGTTGAACGGGAACCAAACGGCCAGGCCCACCAGCACGAATGCCGAGTACGGCAGACCCTGGCTAGGAATTTTGGCGCCGCGGCTGCCGAGCACCAGGGTGAACAGGACCATCGCCAGGAGCGGCTGCAGCAGCGCCCACCCGATACCGAAGAACGTCTGCTTGTAGCGGACTTTCACGTCGCGTAGGGCGAGGATGATTCCCACATCTCGATATGCCCAAAGCTCCCGAAGGTCGAACTTAGGTAGTAGGGTGCTACTCGACGGACGGTTTTCGACCCACGGGCGCGCCTTCAGAGCCCCACTGCCCCGCGAGGCAGTCGATGGTGGCGTGGTCACGTTAGCGGGCGGATCGGATTCGCGAGTAGAGGCCATACACGTAGGCGCCGCGGATGAGTGAGCAGGGCCGGCCGGACAGACCATCACCCCGGGGTCCGGAAGCGCGGGAATACAAGGTTACCCCACACGCGGGTCTATGGTCGGCCCGCGCCGGTGGCAATGGCGTGGGGACGGGGTTGGCCGTCCCTCGGTCGATTCCCAGGCGTGGACACATAACATTCTGGGTGTTGCCGTCGCCTGCCAGCGTGTATATGTTCACCGACACGACCGCGTACGGCGGAGCTGAGAAGGTGCTCCTGGCCTTGATCGAGGGTCTCGACCGGCGCCGGTGGCGACCAGTCCTGGTCTATCACGACGCGCCCGGAGTGGCGCCCATGCTCAGCGCGGCGGGCTTGCTTGGCACCGAGCTGTGGGCTGTTCCCCCTATGCCCGAGGGCCTCGCCGGAGCCTCGCTGATCCCCCGTTTTGCCGCGGCCCTGCGCGCGCGCCGGCCCGCCGTGTTCCATGCCCACCTCACCTGGCCGATCTCGTGCAAGTTCGGGCTGGTCGCCGCTGTGCTGGCGCGGGTTCCGGCCGTCGTCGCGACCCAGCATGCGTTCCCCGATTTTCCGTTGAGCTTTTCCGCCTACGCTCAGCAACGCGCGCTTGGCGCCGGAGTAGGGCGTTACATCGCGGTCTCGCGCTGGATCCAGCAGCGGCTCCACGAAACGTTTCGCTGGCCGTCATCGAAGATCGTGGTCGTGCCGAACGGGATTGACGCCAGCCGGCTGCGATGTGAACCCGATGCCGCTCTGCGCGCGATCCTGAGTCGCGACGGGACGCGGCCGGTCGTGCTCACGATGAGCCGGCTCGTCCCAGCGAAGGGCCTCGTTTGCCTGCTCGAGGCGATGCAGGAGCTGGCGCAGGTCCAACTCGTGATTGCGGGGGACGGCCCTCAGCGAGAGGAGCTGATGATGCGCGCGCGCGATCTCGAGCTCGCCGATCGCGTGGACTTCCTCGGTCATCGAGACGACATACCCCAGCTGCTCGCGTGCAGCGATGTGTTCGCCTCGCCGACGCGCAACGAAGCTCTCGGGCTCGCGATCCTCGAAGCGATGGCGGCCGAGAAACCGATCGTGGCCACAAGCGTCGGTGGCGTGGGCGAGGCGATCGTCGATGGGCACAGTGGGCTACTCGTACCGCCCGGAGATCCAGCGGCGCTTGCGGCGGCCGTTCGCCGGTTGCTCAACGACCCGCCGGCGGCGGCCGAACTGGCGCGAGCGGCGAGCGGTCGGGTGCAGGAGTCGTTCTCAAGCACACGCATGCTGGAGCAGGTCACCGGCGTCTACGACGAGCTGCTCCGGAGCTCTCTTGCCAGGCTCGGAGAAGGTCGTACGGCTCGGAGAAGGTCGTAAGGCTTGGGATTACCATGTCGGGCTCCGCCCCACGGCGGTCGCTCGCCAGGCGGCTGTTTCGGTACACTAGCGGGCATCCGCAACGCGGGCCGCGACCAGACGCTGAGGCCGGGTGCCCTCTATTGAGCAAGACGTCGCCGCGAACCCTGGCGGCCTCGGTGATCGTCCCGAGCAGCGACCGCCCCAAGATGCTCAGCGAACGCGTTGCGTCAATCCTCGCCGGCAACGAGCTCCCACGTGAGCTCGTTGCCGTGGACTAGACGGAAGTTTTCGTGGTTGAGATGTTGAATCCCGCGTGGTGGTGCGGGATTCGGTTGTTGCGGGCTGGTTTGGCTTTGGCTACTCGTGGA
>OCTA010001221.1_pt1 | contig 23741 bp, 17 predicted proteins | sample 1538991 | NCBI WGS metagenome assembly OCTA01 (sample SAMEA3539302, study PRJEB22396) | soil metagenome | biome: tundra; feature: field; material: soil | place: USA | collected 2010-05 | depth 0.15 m | reverse complement strand
CAACCGGACCGCCCGCCCCTGGAAATGGGCCTACGACGCCCGCGCCGACCACGCGCGGTACCGCGCCCGCCACAGCGGCCAGCACCCCGCAACCACCGAGCCGGCTACCACTCATACCCTCCCGCAGGCCGCATAACAGCAATGACCAACCATCAAACCAAACCCTGTCAAGGACTTCCGCGGGGCTGCACTAGGCCCAGGCTGAGGGGGCCGTTCACCAGGACCAGAGCGTCCCAGGCTTAGGTCCCGGGCGATGACATTAGCGGTATCCGCTGGTGCTGGCTGAGGGTGGGTCAGGGCCCGGCGCCTCTGATCGCAGACTTGGCTTCCCTCAGGCAGGTCTCCGACAGAGCTGCGCCCTTTCAGGCGCCGCCCTGAAGGCTCATAGCCATGAGGACATCGTCGACATAGGTGCCGTTGATATGGAACTCGCTGCGCAGCACACCCTCGCGTTCGAAGCCGAGCCTTTCATACAGGCCGATGGCGGGCTGGTTCGTGCTCAGCACCCGGAGGCTGAGCTTGCGCCCGCCACGGGCGAGGGCGTGGTGCCCGGCTGCCGCCAGGAGCGCGGCCGCGATGCCCCGGCGCCGGGAGGAGGGGTGGACGGCGAGTCCTGATACTTGGATCACGTGCGCGTTTTCTGGCAGGTGCGTGGGCGGCTTCAGCCGGATGTAGCCGACGAGGATGTCATCCATCTCCGCCACGAGGTGAATCTCGGGCGGATTCTCGCTGCTGAAGAAGGCAAGCTCCGGGCCGCTCCCTGACTGGATCACCGACGGGAAAGCCGATTGCGGTGACCACGCCGCCGCATCGAGGGCGGCCAGGACGGCCTGATCCTCCACCCGGGCCGGGCGGACATGGACGCTTGAGGGCGAATTCACCCGGCCATCGTGGCAGATCACTACCGAAGCCGCATCCAGCTGCTGACACCCCTGCCAGAACGCAAACACGACGCCAGGCAGCACGACGCACCCGATGCGCGGCATGACAGCGTGTCCGTGCGCTGCCCCGAGCAAAACCTGCAAATGTGGCCAGCGGGGATGCGCGGTGGAAAACATGCCGGGGCGCGCGATGGATCTCTATGCGCGCTCCGGTGGCGGCCTTGCGGAGTTCCTGGCCCGCACGGGGGACTCGGGCCGATGAGTCGGCCAGCCACCGGAAAACGTCCGCACCTGTGACGGCGCAGACGGCGGGAGACAGGCGGAAATTCCGGCTCCCTGGCGGCTGGTTCGATAGGCCTAGTCGGCGGTAACGTGTCCGGAACGTGCTCCAGGGACGGGGACTGGTTTCGGCAGGTCAGCGCGTCTGCGCGTTGTGAGCTGGCGGGTGGCAGCTTGACCGTGGCGCCACCGGACAGTTGAGACGTGGTTGAGTTTCAAGCCTTGCTGCTACGGGCGATGGCTTGGTGTGAGGGGCAGGCGCCGGGGGTCGGGGAAGCCGAGGCTGGTGTAGCCCGGGGCGCGTTTCGCCAGGGACGCGGCGAGTACGCCGGTGCCGGTGTCGTGGTAGTCGTGGATCTCGGCGGTGTTCTTGCCCGGGCGGGTGCGCAGGATCCGTCCGGCGTACTGGATGAGGCGTCCCTTGAACGCGATCGGCGCGGCGAGGAACAGGGTGTCCAGTGCCGGGCAGTCGAAGCCTTCACCTGCGTAGGGCCCGGTGGCGACGACAAGCAGCGGCGGCTGGCCGGGCTGGGGTTGCAGGCGTGCAAGGGCAGCGGCGCGGGCCTTGGCGCCCATCCCGCCTCTTAGCATTACCGGGTCGTGCCCCTTGTCTCGCAAGGCTTCGGCGATGTGGTCAAGATGAGCAGTCCACTGGGTCAGCACCAGGCAGTGTCGGCCCCGGTTCACGGCCTCGGCCACGTCGCCGGCGACCTGGGCGGTGCGAGCGTCGTCGGCGACCAGGTCCCGGTAGATCGCCGCCATCCCGCCGGGGCCGGACGGGTTGGCGTCCCCGGAATAGCAGAACGTGGTCGGGTGCACGCGCAGGACGGGAGCCGGGCGTGAGGCAGCGTCGCCTGGCCCGAATTCCAGCCGGGCTACTTGCCCGTCTGCGTTCCGGCTGTGATCGCTGGGATGGGAGATGGTGTGCTGGACCGGGCCGACCTGCAGGTAGATCAGGTCGTCGAGCTTGTCGCGCCGGTAGGGGGTTGCGGTCAGGCCGAGCCAGCGGCGGGCGGGGATCTGCTTGACCGCGTGCTCGAAAGCCGCTGCCGGGACGTGGTGGCATTCGTCGGCGACTATCAGGCCGTAGCCTGCGGTGAGCATGGCGACGTCCTGGTGGCGGGCCAGGGTCTGCAGCGTGGCGATGTCAATCGTACCGCGGAGCTTTGCCCGCCCGCCGCCGAGCTGCCCCGGCGTGACCCCGAGATGGTCGCGGATGCGGGCGCGCCACTGGTCGGCCAGGGTCTTGCGGTCTACCAGCACGAGCGCGGAGACCGCGTGCGCGGCGATGACCGCGCAGGCGATGACAGTCTTGCCGGAGCCGGGCGGCGCGACCAGCACGCCGAGGTCGTGGCGTATCAGCGCGTCAGCGGCCTCGCGCTGCTCGCCGGTCAGGGTGGCGGTGAAGATGAACTCCTGATCCCCGCCCTGGGAGCGTTCATCTGTCACCTCCAGGCGGCTTCCGGCCTGTTCGGCCAGCGTCGCCATGGTGCCAGCCAGGCCGCGAGGCATGATCAGCCCGCCGTCGAGGGTCTCGTCGTAGCTGCGCAGGAACCGCGGCACGTCCCAGGTTGAGGCTCGCATGCGCTGCCGTTCGTAGAACAGCGGATTCGGCATCGACGCTGCGTGCTTGAGAGTTGCCAGCAGCGCTGGTGTCAGCTCCGCTGATTCAACCCGCACTCCGGCGCCGAGACAGGCATGGATGACCGGCGCTGGCGTCGGCCTGGTCCGTGTTGAAGCCGGAGCGCTGATCCGGCTGACTTCTGCCCCGACCGCGACCTTTCCGGTTCGTTCTGCGGCCTGGGTTGCCTCCCGCGGGCTCATCCTCCCGAGCGTCGACAGGTACGCCCACTGGTCGTCATGTGGCTCCAGCGTGGACAGGTCCAGGAATACGGTCGTCCCGTCCCGGCGGGCCCGGCCGTGCAGCGGCGCCGCGATCAGGTTGCCGACGCCGCCGGCTGGCAGCACGTCCTGGGACGGGAACAGGCGGTCGTAGCTGGCCAGGTCCATCTGGCCGCGCAGCGCCATCGCCTCCCGCAGCAGGCCGGTGCCTAGGCGGCGCGCCGTTTCCGCCGGAACGGGGGCAGTGAAGAACACCCACGCGTGCGCCCCTACTCCAGATCGCGACACCTCCAGGGCCGTCGGCACCGCCAGTGAGCGGCCTGCCTTCAGGAACGAGAGCGCGTCCATGATCGCGGCCGGCCCGTCGAAGTCGGCAGCCAGCCACCAGCACCTGTCCCCGTCGAGCAGCGGGTACAGGCCGATGTGTGCCTGCCCGGACAGGTGCGCGGTCAGCACCTGTGGTGTCAGCGGCAGGTACTCCCGCTCCGCGTGCGGAACTCCCTTGCGCCACCCACCCCGTACTGCCGGGAGCCACCCGGCTTTCCCGCTGCGTGCGTTCTCCCAGCGGAGTGCGTAGATATCGGTGCGGGCGGCGAACAGCGCGCCGAACAATGCGACCTTTGCCTCAGCGGGCGATCCTGCGTGCACCGGCCCGGGCGGCGCCTCGAAGAACCCGGCTTGGGCTGGCCCCGGCGGCGCAGCTTCGGCCTGGGTCAGCTTCAGCAGCCGACGCAGCCGGGCGTTCTCCGCCCGGAGCTGCGCGAACTCCGCGGTCACCGTTGCGGGTATCTCGCTGCTGGCGAGTCTCTCGCTCACGCTGACCACCGTAAAGCACCACGGCGCCGGAACGGACGACCTACCGAGCCCTCAGACATCGGGTGTCCCCGCGGCCTGGCGGGTGGCGTAAATGGCCGCTCTGGCTTCTCGCGGCTGTCGGACCTGCCCTGGGAAGTCGCATGCGCAGACGCCCCTGGGGCCTTACGCCGGACTTGCCGGATCCATTCGGGTATCCAGGCAGGCAGGCAGGCAGGCCAGCAGCTGCCGACGCTGGCTGGCACGCACGCGCTACAGAAGCCGCCCAAGCTCGATGACCTTCTGGCTGCGCCGCTATGCGTAGCAGAGTCGCACGCACTGCCTCCCCGGTCGCGGGGCAGGCGGGGAGCCGGCGCCTACTGCCCGGTGCCTTGTTATTTAACCTCTGCTGTCCCGCTTGACATAGATGGCCGGTCTTGACCGGCGTGTCACTCGACGCCGGGTATGACGTGATGCGGCTGGCGTTCCTGCTGAAGGATCTCCCGGTAGAGGTGCTGGGGCGCCTGCGCAGCGACCGGGTACTGTGCTTCCCGCGCCGCCGCGCGGTCCCGGCCAGCCGGGACGGCCGTCCCGCTCGGCCGCGAGTTCAGGCCCGCCGAGGAGACCAGCTGGCCAGCCCGGCCGGTTTCCGCCATCACCCAGGCCACCCGGTACGGCACCGCCGCAGCTCAGGCATGGCACCGGCTGCATCCCCGGCTGACCCGCCGCGCCGCCTGGGAAGCCCACGACGGCGAGCTGCCGGTCATCGAGGGCACCCTGATCCGGCTGACGTTGATCACCTGCCCGGCGACCGCAACCCGAAACCGCTGTGGCTGTGGTCCTCCCGCCCCGCCGCCAGCCCCGGCGAGGCAGACCTGCTCTTGCGCCGCTTTGATATCGAGCCCACCTTCCGCCCGTTCAGGCAGGTCCTCGGCTGGACCGCCCCGAAGATCCGCGACCCGCACGCCGCCGACCGGTGGACCTGGCTAATCCTCGCCTGCCACGCCGAGTTCCGGCTCGCCCGGCCGCTGGCCGCAGACCTCCGCCGCCCCCGGGAACGCCCGGCCCCGCCCGGCCGGCTCACCCCCGTCCGGGTACGGCGCGGATTCCGGAACATCCGCGCGACGGCGGGCTGCCCGGCCGGCGCGCCGAAACCCAGCAAGCCGGGCCCCGGGCGGCCGCCAGGATCAAAGAACCGGCGGCCAGCCACACGCCATGACGTCGGAAAGAACCTGAAGAAGACCACAGCCAACAAGGCTGCCAGGAACCAGACAGGTTAAACGGCAAGCTAAGGGCCTGACTGGATATCTCGGCTGTGCCTGCGGCCGCTAACTCGGCGACCCTACAAGCGTGGCTGCCAGGCTCATCGTCGGCGAATTCAGCTAGGCGAAGAGCCCGCGAATGTCGTCGGCGTCGAGGCTGGCGCCGAAAACGTTGCCGTTGTCGAGGACACTGGAGAACAGCTCTGCCTTACGCTCTTTCAGGGCCATGACCTTCTCCTCGATGGTGGCCTTGGCGATGATGCGGTACACCATGACGTTGCGGGTCTGCCCGATGCGGTGGGTCCGGTCCACGGCCTGCGCCTCCGTTGCGGGATTCCACCACGGGTCCAGCAGGAAGCAGTAGTCGGCCTCGGTGAGGTTCAGTCCGAATCCGCCCGCTTTGAGGCTGATAAGGAACACTGGCGCCGAGCCCTCCCTAAAGCCCTGCAACACCGTTGCCCTGTTGCGTGTCTTGCCGTCCAGGTAGCAGTACGGCACGCCGGCGGCATCCAGCTGCCCGCGTACCTTGTCGAGGAATCCGGTGAACTGGCTGAAGACCAGCGCCCGGTGCCCGCCGCCGACCACGTCACGAAGCTGCTCAAGTAGTGCATCGATCTTGCTGCACGGGAGATCCCGGTACGCGTCGTCGACGAGCCCGGCGTGCAGGCTCAGCTGGCGCAGCAGCGTCAGTGAGCGCAGGATCGTGAACCGGTGGGAGTTCATGTCGTCGATCAAGCCGAGGACCTTCTGCCGCTCCCGTTGCAGATGAGTCTGATAGATCTTGCGGTGCCGCGGATGCAGGTCTACCTCCAGTACCTGCTCCTGCTTTGCGGGAAGGTCGGTGGCCACTTGTTCCTTGGTGCGGCGCTTGACCAGTGGCTTGATCCGGCGCCGCAGCTGGGCGAGAAGCTCGGCATGGCCCTGCTTCTCGATCGGGCGTGCGTAGTAGTCGCGAAAACGCGTGGGATTCGGAAAGAGCCCGGGCGCGGTGATCGACAGGAGCGACCACAACTCCATCAGGTTGTTCTCCATCGGCGTGCCGGTGATGGCGACCTTAACCGGGGCCGGCAGCCGCCGCGCGCACTGGTAGATCTTTGACTGGTGATTCTTGGTGAACTGGGCTTCGTCCAGAATCAGACCCGACCAGCCCAGCTTCGAGTAGGCATCGACGTCGAGCCGGAACAGCGTGTACGAGGTGACCACCGCATCGGCGCCCCTGATGGTCTCGCTGAGGGGCTGGCCGCGGCGCGATACCGTGTCCGAAATCGACACCACCTTAAGGCCTGGCGTGAACCGCGCAGACTCGGCCGTCCAGTTCGACACCACGCTCGTCGGGGCGACTATGAGGAATGGCGGGATGGCAGGGTCAGCCTGCTTGGCGTGGCAGATGAGCGCCAGGGTCTGCAGCGTCTTGCCGAGCCCCATGTCGTCGGCGAGGATGCCGCCGAGACGATGTTCCCAGAGGAAGGCCAGCCAATGGAACCCGTCCAGCTGGTAGGGACGCAGCCGTGCCCGCAGCGTGGCCGGTAGTTCCTGGCGCTCGATCGAGTCGATCGCCAGCAGTCCCCGGACCTGCTGCTGCCACGCGGTTGCCTGGTGGCTGACCACTCCGAGCTCGGTCAGCTCATCCCACAGCCCGGCCTGGAATCGGCTGATCTTGAGCCCGCCGTCCGGTGAATCCTGCAGTGCCTGCGCCTCCTCGATGAGCCTGGCAAGAGTCTGCAGTTCAGGCTTCTGCAAGGAGAAGTAGGCGCCGTTGGCAAGCAGCAAGTGCGACTCGCCCCGGCTGAGCGCCACGAACACGTCGGTGAACGGAACCTTTCGTCCCTCAACGGTGATGGTGACCCCGAGGTCGAACCAATCCGTGTCGCCCGCAACCTCGTCCGTGGAGACGCCGATGCGCAGCGAGTCGCTTGCCTCGCGGTAGTCGGCGGGATTTCCGGTGATCTCGACAGCTACGCTGGGCTGGCCCGCCAGCAGCGGCAGCAGTTCAGTGGTGAACCGCATGGTTTCGGTGCCGCCGAGCTGGACGTGCGGGGCCAGGGCCTGTTCCGGATCGGCTGATGCCGGATCAGGATGCATCAGCCCGAAGCGGTCGAGCGGGAGGTCGAGACTAGCCAGGATCATCCGCTCGGCATCCAGATCCCGGTATGCGGCATCAGCCGAAGGCTGATCCGGCGATGCGGTGAGCCGCGAATCGCCTACCTGGTAGGCCCACTCCCAGCCGGCCTCGACAGTGTGGCCAGCGCCATAGGACGCGCGCAGCACCAGGGTGGGCTCCGAGATCGCCGGCGGCGTGAAGGATCCGTCCGAGGAGGTCACCGCGGCCGCCTGCTGCAGCCGCGGATAATATTCACCGCGGAACCGGGACTGCTCAGCGACGGGAATCTCCAGCCGCTGGCCCGCGAGCGCCATGCGCTGCAGTTGCGGCGGAACGGCCCTGGTGAGCTTGGCCAACCGGAAACGCCAGCGGCTGTAGTCGGTGCTCTGCTGGACTTCCGCGCGGTCGACATAGACGAGGCCGTGACCCTGGGCCCCGATGAACCCGACCGGCGCGGCGTCGTTAGGTGCCCCGTCGACCCGGATCAGGGGCGCGATCACGAGCGCCCCGGACCGTTCGCTGCGGGTGACATCCAGGCAGAACTCGGCGGAACGGTACTTCTCCATCGCGCCGAGCTTGCGGCCATGCACCAGCCGCAGGCCCGCTGACTCAGCCTCGTCCAGCAGTGGCCAGAGCTGGCGAGAGTCGAACGTGGACAGGTCGATCGACTTTTCCCCGCCATAGGAGTAGTAGACGGAATAGTTAATGTGCGACCTATACGTGGCGTATAGCTCTTGGAGCAGCTGCACTTGCGCAGCGGGGTAGCCGCCGTAATAGCGCAGGGAATCCAGCTTGCCCCAGCTCAGAGAGCCGCCGATCCAGCCGCCAGTCTTGCCCCGCTGTACCAGCCGGGCCGTGAGCTTCAGCGGTGGCCCGCCCGCCTCCGGGGCGCGTGCGTGCACCGGGCGCGTCTTGCCGGACAGTGTCAGCTCGATGGCCAGCGGTGTTTCATTAGGACGGTTAGCGGCAACGGCCGGCCGGGACTCCAGCAGCGACTCCAGTGACTGCTCCCACGCAAGGGATCGCGGACCTGGGCGCGATGCGGTGCTTGCGGTGCCGGGATCCGCTGCCGCCAGGACCAGTGCCACGGCATGCCCGCAGTTGAACCCGACAGGGCAGCTGCAATGGCCCTGCACGAACTCCGGCGGCAGCCCGTCGTCAGGAGAGAAGTACGCGGTGGTCGTGTAGAACTCGCCGGTTCCCTCATGCAAGGTGCCATGAAGTGCGCTCTGCGCAGGATCCCACCGCATGTCGATGACTGCCCGTTGCCGGGCGTACTGAGCACCCCTTGCGTAGCAGGCGCCCCCGACGGCATCTTCGAGGGAGGCGGGATCGAGGCCACGCAACATCAAACGCTGCATGTTGGCGAAACTATCGGCCCGCACTGACACTGTGCGCTCGACATACCGGTACCGGAGCATATCTGTTGTGGATGAATCCGGCCGCCGGAGCGGATGCGTGGGGGTGCGCTGCTAGCTCCGGCCGACCCGCAGGACCGGCTGACCGCTCGCTCACCTGCCTCGCGATCGCCACTGACGCAGCAGCAGCGCGTGCGCGGCAGCCGTTCAGGAGCTGAGGGAGCAGCAGTACCGCACTAAGTCGGGGGTCGGGCGCATGTCGTGCGGCCAGCGCGTCTGCGGTCGGCGGCAGGTAGTGGCGCTGCATGCGGGACGCCATTACGCCACCCGCCCTGCACCGCCCGCCCGGTCGCCAGGACCCGCGACCATCCATCCCTCGTCGTTACTACCCAGAGGTGCCCGCTTCCCCTGGTGAAAGGAGAGGCGCCATCCCAGACACCGCAGCGGACCACCGGTCGACATCTATTTGCAGCGATCGATCCTTACTGGAGGAGCTCCTGCGGCGGCTGCACTTCACGGTTCAGGATCTTGCCAGTGGGTCCCATGGGCAGCTCGTCCACCAGCCAGACATGGCGCGGGTACTTGTATGCCGCCACCCGCTCTCGGGCGAACGCGCGCAGCTCCGTCGGCGTGGCGGTCGCACCCGGCTTGAGCTGCACGGCAGCGCCGATTTCCTCGCCAAGATCGGTATGCGGGATTCCTATCACGGCCACCTCAGCGACGGCATGATGCTCGTGGAGGACCTCCTCAATCTCGCGCGGGTACACGTTGTACCCGCCGCGGATGATCAGGTCCTTCTTGCGGCCGACGATGAAGAAATAGCCGTCGTCGTCCAGCCTGGCCAGGTCGCCGGTGCGGAACCAGCCGTCCGGGATCGCCTCGGCGGTGGCGTCCGGCTTGCCCCAGTAGCCGGTCATGACGTTGTGCCCGCGGATGGTGATCTCGCCGACCTCGCCGGCGGGCAATCCAATGCCGTCGGTGTCGACAACGCGCATCTCGGTCCCGGCGAATGGCGTGCCGATCGATCCGGGCTTGCGTGCCCTGCCCGGGTGGTTGAAGGAAGCGACGGGGGAGGTCTCCGACAGCCCGTAGGCTTCGAGGATCATGCACCCGAAGGTCTGCTCGAATCCGCGCATGATCTCCACTGGCATCGAGGCGCCGCCGGAGATGCAGGTCCGCAGGGACGAGGTATCGGCGTCGGCGCGGCCCGGGCAATGCAGCATCGCGGCGTACATCGTCGGCACTCCCTCGAAGATCGTCACCTCGTCGCGCCCGATGATGTCCAGTGCCTTGCCGGCGTCGAACCTGGGCAGCAGGGTCAGCGTCCCCCCGCCGACGATCGTCGCGTTCAGGCCGCAGGTCAGCCCGAAGACGTGGAACAGCGGCAGGCAGCCCATGACCACATCGCCGGGACCGGCGTTCAGCATGGTGGCGGCCGTGAGCTCGGCGTTGCGGGTCAGGTTCGCGTGCGTGAGTTCGGCGCCTTTGGGCCTGCCGGTGGTTCCCGAGGTATAGAGGATCACCGCGTCGTCGCCGTCGGCCTGATCCGTGCTCGGGGGAACCGGGGCCAGCCCGGCGAGCAGCCCGGCCAGGTCGAGTTCGTCGACCTCGATTACCCGCGCGCCCGTCCCGGCGGCGCCCTTTGCTGCTTCCCCCGCCGCCTCGTGCCAGGCCAGCAGGACCTTCGCCCCCGAATCCCCGAGATAATAGGCGACCTCGCGGCTTTTCAGCAGCGGGTTCATCGGCACTACTATGGCCCCGGCGCCGAGCGCACCGTAGAAGGCGATCGGGAAGGCGGGCACGTTGGGCAGCATGATGCCGACACGGTCACCTGGCGCTACTCCGAAAGACGACAGCAGGGAGGTCGCGCGGCCTGCGGCGTCCCGCAGCTCCGAGTAGCTCAGCACCAGGCCGTCCAGGCGCACAGCCGGGCGCTCGGCATGCTCGGCGGCCGCTCGCGTAAGCACGGAACTCAGATTTGCCATCACGCCTCCCAAAAGGGGCACAGTGTTACTATCACCCCTACCTGCATCATGCCCCCGAATTGCCCCAATCGACAGGCCTGGCCCAGCGCGTCAGCACGGTTTGAGGTCACGAATCGGAGCCGCCAGATGTTCTGTCAGATTTAGGACGTTCGTCCCTACCCTGCGCAGACTCGGCCAGCGGACCCTGTGACAGGGCCTGGATGACCCGAGGCTTCGTGCAAGAGCAGGTCCGGCTGATGTTATGGAACTCCGGTTGTGCGGGTCCGTGGTCTGGCCGCGCCACTGCTGGATCTGGCTCAAGAAACTGCGTCGAGCGTCGTTAGCGGTTGGTCTCGGAGAAGAACGACCCGGCTTAACCGGGTTGAAACTGCTGCCTAAGGTGCGCGAAACGTGCGTGTTCGATGATCGGCACGGAGGCCGGAAAGGCCCGGTTATGGATCCGCACAACAGCATCGGCGCAGCGCTGGTGACCGATTATCTCTATTTCGGGCTGCGTAGCTATGGCTGCCCGCCGATGGATTCACAGTCGGCGTTCTGATCGACATCGAGATGAACCGGAGCAACGTCAGCTTGGGTAGATTCATGGCGGTGCATGATGGGCGGCACCGAAACGATCCAGACCCTCATCGTCGGCCGGCACGTCACGGGCGTCGGCGCGCACAGCTGACCGCCCCGTCAATGGCGGTTCGCTCGGATTCGCTCCAGGAGGAACACCATGCGTATCCCAGCGGAATCCCTGTCCGGCAGGTCGGTGCGGGACAAGATCGTCACCGCCGTCGAGGCGGTGCGGCTTATTCGTGACGGCGACTCGGTCGTGATCGAGGGATTTATGGGGCAGTGCTTCGCCGAGGAGCTGACGCTGGCGCTGGAGCGGCGTTTCCTGCTGACGGGGACCCCACGCGACCTCGGGCTGGTGTTTACTGCGGCGCCGGGGAACCGGCTCGGTCGGGGCCTGGACCGGCTGTGCCACAAGGGCCTGATCAAATGGGCCGTGGGCGGTCATTGGGGCATGTCGCCCGACCTGGGGAAGATGGCCGTGGGCAACGATATCGAGGCGCATAATCTGCCGCAGGGCGTTATCTCGCAGCTGTTCCGGGACACCGCAGCCGGCAAGCCCGGCTTGCTGACCCGGGTGGGACTAGGTACCTTCGTCGACCCGCGGCAGGGCGGCGGGAAGATCAATGGACGGACGACCGAGGACCGCGTCGAGCTGATCACCCTCGATGGCGCTGAGTACCTGTTCTACAAGGCGTTGCAGCTCGATGTGGCGTTCCTGCGCGGTACCACCGCGGATCCCGGAGGGAACATCACCATGGAGCGCGAGGCGCTGATCATGGAGGCGCTCGCCGTGGCGACCGCGGTGCACAATGCCGGTGGCTTGGTGATCGTGCAGGTGGAGAGGGTTGCCGAGACTGGCAGCCTGAGCCCGCGCGAGGTGAAGATCCCTGGAATCCTGGTCGACTGCGTCGTCGTTTCGCAGCCCGAGCACCATTGGCAGACCTTTGGCACGCCTTACTCCGCGGCGTTGAGCGGAGAGCTGCGGCGGGTCCGCAACTCTGTCCCGCCGTTAGAGCTGACCGAGCGGAAGGTCATCGCCCGCCGGGCGGCGATGGAGCTTCGGCCCGGCAGTGTGGTCAATCTCGGCATCGGCATACCGGAAGGCGTCGCCAATGTGGCGGCCGAAGAGCACATCCTGGACTACCTCACGCTGACCGCCGAACCCGGTGCGATGGGCGGTATGCCGGCCGACGGGCTGGATTTCGGCTCGGCGGTGAACGCGCAGGCCATCCTGGATCAGCCGTCCCAGTTCGACTTCTACGACGGCGGGGGTCTTGACGCCGCCTTCCTGGGCATGGCTCAGGTGGACCGTCTGGGCAATGTTAATGTCAGCCGGTTCGGGCCGAAGCTGGCGGGCTCGGGGGGGTTCATTAACATCAGCCAGAACGCCAAACGGCTGGTTTTCGCCGGGACCTTCGTGGTGCCGAGCCGCTGCCGGGTGCAGGATGGCCGGATGGTCATCGCTGACGAAATCGTGGCGGCCAAGTTTCTCGCCGATGTCGAGCAGCGGACCTTCAGCGGCGAGTACGCGGCCGCCGCCGGCCAGCCGGTGCTGTACGTGACCGAGCGGTGCGTCTTTCAGCTCGCCCCCGACGGCCTGGAGCTCATCGAGATCGCCCCGGGGGTGGATCTCGAGAAGGACGTCCTCGCCCACATCGGGTTCGAGCCCATCATCCGCGGCGAGCCGAAGCTGATGGACGCGCGGATCTTCACCGCCGAACCCATGGGCCTGAAGGAGGACCTGCTGACCATGCCGCTCGAAGCCCGGTTCGCCTACGACGCCGAACGCAACATGTTCTTCTTGAACATGGAGGGCATGTCGCTGGTCAGTGAGGACGAGGTCCAGGCGATCGGGGCCGCGGTCGACAAGCGCCTGGCAGCCATCGACAAGAAGGTGCAGATGGTCGTCAACTATGACAACTTCTACGTGGACCCGGCCCTGACCGACGACTACATCTCCGTGGTCCGCGGGCTGGCCGAGCGGCACTACGCGAGCGTGACCAGGTACACGACCAGCTCCTTCATGCGGCTCAAGCTCACCAAGCAGCTGTTCCACCGGGAACTGGCCCCGCACATCTATGAAAGCCGTCAAGACGCCATGAACTGGCTCGAGAAACATACACCGAGATCGTGAGCAGGATCGGGCTGTCGTCCGATTCCGCCGGTCGCTCCTGCGACCACAGCGCCTCCGGCGGATACGAGCCGGTGCGTGCCTGCCATCCGGGATGAGTACCCAGGCTGCCTCGTTGCGGCGCGGGCGACAGGCGTACGTCCGGTCCCGCGCCGAGGCGGTCGAGGTGGCGGCGGATCGGCCGGACATGCTTGACACCAGATCCAGCGGCGTGGTACGCCCGGCCGCATGCGCGCGATACCGGAGTGTAGCTACCTGGTTATCGGCGCGATGGCCAGCCAGTACGGTCCGAGCGAGTTCTCCTGCGGTGGTTAGTGTGCATCCCCTCGCCTTGATCGTCGGGCAAGACAATGCCGCGGGGAAGCCGCCGCGGCCGCATTGTTCGCCGTACCCGCTGTGCCGATTATCACTGTGAATGTGCTGAGGATCCGCGGGATCCGCCGCAGCAGGCAAGCCGTTGAGGAGTAGTCAGACGGTCGAGCAATCATGGCGAAACAGAGAGCTCCTGTGCTCCCTGCAGCTGCCGTTGACCGGCGATACTGTGCGGATGGACAGTCTCAGCCATTCAGCGTCGATCGTAATCGCGCGCTCACCGGAAGCCCTGTATGACCTGGTCTCAGATGTGACGCGGATGGGCGAGTGGAGCCCGGTCTGCAGGGCTTGCTGGTGGGACGATGGGGCCGCCCCGCGGGCGGGTGCCTGGTTCACCGGGCGAAACGAGGTGCCCGGAAGGACCTGGGAGACGCGATCCGAGGTCGTGGCGGCGGAGCCCGGCCGGGAGTTCGCGTTCGTCGTCGGTGGGGCCTGGGTGCGCTGGGCTTATACATTCACCCCGGTTGATGGCGGGACGCAGGTAACGGAGTCCTGGGAGTTCCTCCCCGCCGGGATCGACCGGTTCGAGGAGCGGTACGGAGCCGACGCGCAGGCACAGATCGCTGACCGCATCGAGGCTGCGCGCACCGGCATCCCCGTGACTCTCGCCGCAATCAAGAGGACGGCTGAATCGCCATGAGCTGCTGAGCCGCCGCCCCAGTACGCGTCAGGTACCGGCGCAGTCCGGGCCCCTGGCAGTTACCGCGATGTCCTCTGCATAATGCGACCCATGATTATCGGTGTCGGATTGGATGCCCGGTTTGGCCTGCCGTTCGGCCGGCTGAGAGAAGTCGGCCGCGAAGCAGAGCGGCTCGGGTTCGAGAACTTGCGGACCCGGCCGGCGAAGTGCCATCCTCCGTCCCGGTGTACCTGGCAGCACTCGGTCCGCAGATGCGGCTGCTGCCCGGCGGGCCTTCTACCCCGTCATCGGCTCGTTCTCGGTCCCTGGTCGGGGGAGTTCTCGCTTACGAACGCCGGGATTGGTCACCCCTGCCGCTGCTGGCGGGGGGGTTGTCCGAGGTCCACCTCCAGAAGGCGCTCAAGCGGCTGGTGCAGGGAACCCTGCCACCGCAGGAATACCCCATCGGACCGCCCGGGGACTACCTGTCGGGATGCGGCCCGCACCGTCATCACCTTCGGGCTGCTGGCGCACCTGCTGACACAACGCTGGGGCAGTCCTGCAGCACATCGGCGGCCAGGGGCGCGCCTCGGTGCAGCTCGCCGGAGAGGTCGTCAGGTTCGAGCTGGCTGCAGGCCAGTCGCTGCGGGCCCATCGAGGGCATGTCGGGATGTTCGAAGCTTCGGTCGTCTTCCAGCCCATACAAGTCCAGGGCATCGCTAACCGGTACTTCGGCGGCGCGCACCACTTCGCGGTACTGTCCGGTCCGGGCACCGTGTGGCTGCAGTCGCTGGCGCTGTCGATTCTCGCCGCGTCGCTCGCCCCCTACTCCGGCGCGGGGACGGGCCGCGGCACGGCAGCCGAAGGCAGCGACATCAGCGCAGTCAACAGTGACTCGCGGTAATGACCGGCAGCACCCCCGCCACGACTGTCCGCGCAGTAGACCTCCACTACCAAGAAGAGACCGAGGTCACAAAAATGAACCGAGCTAGCTACACCCCACGCACATACGCAGTCTGCGCATCCGCGGCTGTCGCCGCCGCCCTGGTTCTGGCCGGCTGCGGAAAGAGTTCCGGCTCTGGCGCTGACAGCACGTCCAGCCCCGCCGCTTCCAGCCACGCCGTTTCGGGAACCGCGAGCGCTTCGTCCGCTGCGGGCACGTCCGGCGGCAGCGCGACTGATGTCTCCGCCCTCTTCCCGATCGCGGTGGGAAACACCTGGGTCTATACCGAGCAACTGGGCACCGGGAAAGGCATGTCGACCAACCGGATGACCGCCGTCACCGCTACGCCCGACGGCAAGCGGGTGACCATGGCGATCAGCACCCAGCTGCCGGGCGTGCCGACAGCATCGACAGCCACGCACGTCATATTCGTCTTTCACCCGAACGGCTCAATCACGATTCCGCTGACCCAGTTCGCCGGTACCGCGGTGCAGATCAAGTCGGGCAGCGTGCTCTGGCCCGGCGGGGCCCAGCTGGCATCCGGCCAGCCGAATCACGACACGCTCGTGATAACGGTGACAGAAGGCGGCCAGACGACCACCCTCGATGCGCACATGGTCGTCAAGGGGGCTGGCACGGCGACGGTTACGGTGCCAGCCGGCACCTACCGCGCCACCGTCATCACCGAGACCATGACCGAGCGAATCGAGGGCTTCACAGTGGATACGGAAATCCGGAACTGGGTGGCGAACGGGGTCGGCCCGGTGAAAACCGAGGTCCTCGCCACGGCCGACGGCCGGACGACCGTGAGCAGCGTCGCCGAGCTGAAGTCCTTCACCAAGGCCTAGCAGCTGGCCGATGCGACCATCAGGCGGCTTGACCGGCTCATCCCTGGCTTGCCCGCTGACGCAGCCAGATGCCGGCGTCGTGCGTTCGGCGGCGGAGGCGACTGCCGCCCGCTTTGCTCAGTCCGTCGCGGCAGTCATCCGCCGGGCCTGCTTCGCCTGGGCGAGCAGCGCGAGCGCGAGCACTGCTCCCACCCCCTCGCCTGCGCGCAGCCGCAGGTCGAGGAGGGGCTCGAGGCCCAGCGCATCGAGCAGCTGCACGTGCGCCGGCTCCGCGCTGAGGTGCCCCGCGACCAGGTGCGCCTGCACCTCAGGACGGTGCCGAACGGCGACCAGCGCACTCGCGGCGGGGAGCAGTCCGTCCAGCACCACCAGGCCGCCTGCGGCCGCGACTCCCAGGCATACTCCCGTGAGGAAGACCTGCTCCGGGCCGCCGATTCCGCTGAGCAGGTCCGTGACGCCGAGGCGATCGAGCTGGCCAGGCGGGGGAAGCCGCCCGCCCATCCGCGCCAGCGCCTGCCGTACGACCAGTTGCTTGCGGATGACCATGGCGGTGTCGCTGCCCGCGCCCCGTCCGGTGACTTGCTCGGCGGCCACGGCCAGCAGGGCCGCGGCGAGCGCGGATGCCACAGTCGTGTTGCCGATGCCAACTTCGCCCAGGGCAACGGGGCCAGCAGCCGCGAGCTCCTGGCCGGCCTGTTCGCCCGCGGCGAGCAGCCCCGCAACGGCGCTGCGGTCGAGCGCATCCGAGCTAGCCAGGTCGCCCCGCGGGCCCGCGGGTCGCAAATCCCGCCAGCCGTCGATGCAAGCCCCGTCTATGCCGCAGTCGGCCAGGCATATCTGCAGGCCTGCGGCTCTGGCCATGGCGGCGCCCTGGCCCTGCCCGGCGGCGAGCGCCCGCGCGACCAGCCGGGTGGTACTGCGCGGGAATGCGCTGACGCCCAGGTCGGCAACGCGGTGGTCGGCGGCGGCGATCACCAGGGTTCCGGCGCCTTCGCATGCGTGGACGGACTCGGCGCGCAGCAGCGTCTCGCCGAGCAGCCCGAGCGACCCGGGCGCGGCCAGCAGACGGTCCTCGCTGTCGCGGGCCAGGACCCGGGCACTGCCCAGCGCCGTGTCGGCGCGATCAGCAGGCGGGGCGGGCGCCACCGCATCCGGCCAGCGATCTTGCAGGACGACCTCGGCGAGCGGGAGCCGCCGCGACCATCCGTGCCGCTCCAGTCCCGGTGCGGGCAGTCGCTCGTCGGGCCAGCCGAGGCAGAGCCATCCGAGTGTCACCACACCGTCGGGCAGATGCAGCAGAGCGCTCAGCTCATCAGGGTCGAACAGCGTGACCCAGCCCAGCCCGAGCCCGTGCCCGCGAGCGGTCAGCCACATGTTCTCGATCGCGCACGCGCAGGACCACAGATCGGAGTCAGGGAAGGTCGCGCGGCCGAGAACGCCGGCCGGGCGGGCGCGCCGGTCACAGCAGACCACGACACCCACCGGGGCTTCCCGGATCCCCTCGAGCTGCAGGCTGCGCAAATGCCGTGCACTGTCCGCGTCGAGCTGTCTGGCCTGGGCAAGACGAGCACGGTCGGCCATGACTGCCGCGCTGGCCCGAAGGTGGCGATCCCGCACGACGAGGAAGCGCCACGGCTGGGAGTGCCCGACGCTCGGCGCTGCGTGGCCGGCCGCCAGCACCTCGCCGAGGATGTCGGCGCCGACGGGGTCCGGGCGAAAGCGGCGCACATCACGCCGGGCGGCGACGACCTCGGCGAGGGCGGCACGCGTCGCGGGCGGCAGGGCCCAGCTCATGGGGTCGCCGGCCCGCTCGGCGCTGCTGGTGCTGTCCCCTATCAGCGGCCGCGGGCGCGGCCACGGCTTCGGTGCCTCAGTGCTCATTGGTCTTGCTGAGACTGCCGCCCGCCGCCCGGCGCGTCAAATCCGCGCGGCGCCCGCTGGGAGGCTGCACCCCGCGCTGGCTCGACGATCTGGTGAACTGGGTGCAGTGCCCGGCCTTTTGGTGACCCCGAACCGGGCATGGGCCGACGGTGCTACGGCGTCGGGAGCTTGATCGCAACCGGAGTACCCGGGCTGAGCAGGTATGGCTCGCCCCGGACGCTGACGTTGAGCGGAGTGCCCTTTTCCACGAGGTAGCGCTCCTCGTCATGGGTGAGCTTGACCCGGATCTGCCGTCCGCAGAATCGCAGCGAGAATGCGAGCTCGTTCCACGCGCGCGGCAGATTGGGCGCGAAGGACAGCCTGCCGTCGAAATCGCGGACGCCGCCGAACCCGAATACAAGCGACGACCACACGCCGGCGGCTGAGGCGATGTGAACTCCGTCCGATGCGTTCCCGGCCACATTGCCCAGGTCCATGAGCAGCGCATACTGGAAGTACTCGAGAGCCTCACGTTCTTTGCCGATCTCGGCGGCGATGATGCTCTGCACGCACGCGGACAAGGACGAGTCGCCAGTGGTGAGCGGGTCGTAGTAGTCGAAGTTGCGGCGCTTCTGCTCCGCGGAGAACTCGTTGCCCAGCAGGAACATCGCGAGCACGATGTCGGCCTGCTTCAGCACCTGGTGCCGGTAGATCACGAGCGGGTGGAAGTGCAGCAGCAGCGGGAACTTGTCGCGCGGTGTTTTGTCGAGGTCCCACATCTCCCGGCGCAGGAACGTCTCGTCTTGCGGGTGAATGCGGCGCTCGTCATCGAACGGCACGTGCATTGCTGCCGCAGCGCGCTCCCAGGACCCGATCTCCCTGGGCTGAAGTCTTACTGCGTGGACGAGCGCGGTGTAATCCTCCGGTCGCTCCTCGCGCAGCCGGCGCACGGTGGCGGCGGCGAAATTAAGGTTCAGCCGCGCCATGAGGTTGGTATAGGCGTTGTCGTTGACCACGGTGGTGTACTCGTCGGGCCCGGTAACGCCATGAATGTGGAACCTCTTGTCGGCGCCGAAGAAACCGAGGTCCTCCCATAGCCGGGCGGTCTCGACCAGGATCTCAGCGCCGATCTCGCCGAGCAGGCGAACATCGCCCTGGACGTGCGCATAGCGCCTGATTGCGTAAGCGATATCGGCGTTGATGTGATACTGCGCGGTGCCCGACTGGAAATTGGACGAAGCCTCCTCGCCGTTGATGGTCCGCCACGGGAAGAGCGCCCCTCGCTGGCTCACTTCCTGCGCCCGCTCCCGCGCGCGGCCAAGCATGCTGTGCCGGAAGCGCAGGAGGTTTCGGGCGATCCTTGGCTGGGTGTAAGACAGAAATGGCAGGACGTAGATCTCGGTGTCCCAGAAATAGTGGCCCTCGTAGGCCTGCCCGGTCAGTCCCTTGGCCGGGACTCCGGCCCCTTCGGCCCGCCACGACGCCTGCGCGACCTGGTAGAGGTTCCACCGGATCGCCTGCTGCTGCCGCACCGGATTGAGCCGGGCCTGCACGCGCACATCGGCGCTGTCCCAGAAGCGGGCAAGGTTCGCGCGCTGGCTCGTGACGAGCATGTCGAATCCGTCCCGGACCGCCCGGTCCAGCGTCCGGCGGCACCGATCGACAAGCTCGGGCACCGGGATGCTGCGCGAGGTCTGGTAGGCCGCATACTTGGTGATCCGGATCGGCACGCCCGGCACCGCATCGGCGGTGACGAGGACCTCGCTCGTATCGTCGTCGAGGGACCCCACCGCGTGATAGGAGCACGCCGCGTCGATCACGTGGTCGACACCGACGCCGAGCGTCATCCCGCTGTTGGTCGTCTGGTAGCCCAGCAGGGTGCGCCGGTCCGCAAGCTCGGCAGCCCGCACGTTGAGTACCCGGTGCGGCAGTACGGTCGCGAGGCGGGGATCGCCCGGCCGGTACTCGGGCAGGTCTTCCCGCAGGTGTGCGTCCTGGCGGTTGAGCACCAGCGAGGAGATCACGACAGGTGCGGAGTGGTCGAGCAGTGTCACCTCGTAGGTCATCGCGACCAGGTGGCGGTATTCGAGCGAGACGATCCGGCGCGAGCGGACCCGGACGTGCTTCCCGGCGTCAGTGGCCCACACGAACTCGCGCGTCAGCGTCCCGGCCCGCATGTCCAGGACCCGCGAGTAATCATGGATGCGCGCAGTCGGCAGGAAGAACGGCTCATCGTCCACATAGAGCTTGAGGATCGTCGTGTCGGGCACGTTCACGATCGTCTGACCGGTCCGGGCGAGCGCGGGCGCGCCTTCCGCATGCACAATCGGCCAGGTCTCGTGGAAGCCGTTGACGAACGTCCCCGGGCACAGGGTCGGGCGCCCCTCCTCGAAGCTGCCGCGGACGCCGACGAAACCGTTGCCGAGCGAAAAGACCGTTTCGGTGCGATCGACAAACTCATCCGAGTACGGGGCCTCCACGATGCGCCACTCGTCCGCTGGGTAGAGATGCTCCGGCGGCAGGACGATCCGATGCTTCAGCATGACTCGAAGGTAATCCGGCCCGGCCGATACCGACAGGAGGCGCGGATGGCGATTATCACCGTCGTCAGGTTTCACTGGCGTCAGGCGGGCCCGGGCCGCGGGCCGCCGTCAGGTGGCGAGGCCGCGCGGAGCTGACCCCGACGGGCGCGCTCCAGCCGGTGAGCGGCTGCCGGTCTGCCGCGGGCGTTTGGCATTATCGGGGAATAGCGAATGATTCTGACTACCGCTCCGTGACCGTCGAGCGGATCGCGAGCGGCGAGTTCACGTCGCCAACGATCGTGGCGGGCAGATCGTGTTCGGCACCGGGGGCAGTGCCAAGTTCACTCCGGTCGAGCTGCTTCTTGCCGCGATCGGCGGCTGCACCGCAATCGACGTCGACATCCTGACATCGCACCGGACTGAACCTGACGCGTTCGAGGTGCAGGTGGACGCGAAGAAGGTGCGCGACGCCGAGGGGAACCGCCTCGCCGATATCGAGGTGACCTTCCGGATCGTGTTTCCGGACACCGAGCAGGGCGACAGGGCTTGCGGCGTGCTGCCTGACGTGGTGCGCAAGTCCTGTGACCGGCTCTGCACGGTCGGCCGGACTGTCGTGATCGGCACGCGCATCGCCACCCGCACCGAGTAGCAGGTGCCCGGCGCATCGAGTAACAAGAGCCCGGTACATCGAGCGCTTCGGGAGTGGCCGAAGTGGCCATGCCCGATTTATGGTGACATTCACGGCGCCCAGTGACCGCGCTTGCCTGGCGCTGGCCGCGGTTTCTGCCGCCTGCCGCTGCATGCAGGATCCGGGCACGTCGAAACGGCATCCGTTCGGGCTGGGAACCAGGAGGGTCGATGAAGACCAGGGCCGCGATATTGCGGGGAGCGGGTCAGGATTTCGAGGTCACCGAGCTCGACCTGGATCCGCCGAAGGTCGGCGAGGTGCTAATCCGCTTCGTGGCTGCGGGCCTCTGTCACTCCGACGAGCACCTGCGGCACGGCGACATCACGCCGCGCTTCCCGATGGCCAGCGGCCACGAGGGCGCCGGGATCATCGAGGAAGTCGGCGAAGGCGTCAACCGGCTGCGGCCCGGTGACCATGTCATCTGCTCCTTCCTGCCCGTCTGCGGCCACTGCTGGTGGTGCTCGACCGGCAAGTCCAACCTGTGCGACATGGGTGCCACCATCCTGGACGGCATGCTGCCCGACGGCACCTACCGGTTCCATAAGGATGGTGAGGACCTCGGCGGCATGTGCATGCTCGGCACTTTTTCCGAGCGCGCGACCGTCTCCGAGAATTCCTGCGTCAAGGTGGACTCTGACCTGCCGCTGGACAAGGTCGTCCTGATCGGCTGCGGGGTGCCCACCGGCTCGGCTCCGCGGTACACGCCGCCGCCACCGAGCCGGGCGACACCATCGCCATCTACGGCATCGGCGGCATCGGCATCAAACGCCGTGCAGGGAGCCGCGCTGGCGGGTGCCCGCAACGTGGTGGCAATCGACCCTCTGGCGAACAAGCGGGAGGCCGCCGAGCAGTTCGGTGCAACGCACAGCTGCGAGACCCCCGAGCAGGCCCAGGAGCTGATCAGCCAGCTGACCCGCGGAGTGGGCGCCGACAAGGCGATCGTCACCGTGGGCGTGGTGACCTCGGAGGTCGTTACCAACGCCTTCAACGCGATCCGCAAGGGCGGTACCGTTGTCGTGACCGGGCTGCCGATCCCGCCAAGAACACGATCGAGCTGTCGAGCGGCGTCCTGACCTTGTTCGAAAAGCGCATCCAGGGCAGCCCGTTCGGTTCCGGCGATCCGTTCCACGACATCCCGCGGATGGTCGAGCTTTACCAGTCAGGGGACCTGAAGCTGGACGAGCTGATCACCACAACGTACACACTCGACCAAGTCAACCAGGGCTACCAGGATCTGCTGGACGGCAACAACATCCGCGGTGTCATCCTGCACGCCAATTCCTGATCTGCCAGCGGCGGGAACAGTGCCCGGCGCGCCGCGGGTAGTCGGGCTGCGGCGGGAGCGCGAGGTGCTCACCGTCGCGCTGCAGGCTGGCCGGCACGTGGTCATCGAGGGGCCGCCGGGCACCGGCAAATCCACCCTGCCCTGGGAGATCGCCCCGACGCGGGCAAGGAGGTCGTCTTCGTCGAGGGCAACGCCGAGCCCGGCTGGTGGGTCAGTACGATCCCGCGCTGGTCCTGGCGGAGGGCTACGTGCCGGCCAGCTTCACCGACGGTCCGCTCCCGATCCAGCCTCCGCCGTGACCGCGCCGAGGGCGGCGCGCGGCGGACCATCAGCCGCGCTGAGCTGGCCGGCGGGCCGCCTCGTTCGGTGATGTGTCTCCCGAGGCCGGGCTGCTCGACGGCGGCGCCCACGCCAGGCTGCTTGCTGCCGACCCCGATTCCGCGGTGACCTTGCTGGCCGACCTGGCGGTCGCCACTGACCGGGAGCTGCGCGCTGCCGCGCAGCGGCGGCGAGGACCTTCGTCCAGCTCGGCGCGGTCGGCGGGGCTCCGGTTCGCGGCACCCGGCGGCTCGGCCCCAGTCACCGCGGGGAGGGGGATCTCGATCTGGATCGCACGCTCGACCGCCTGTCCGGCAGCTGGCCGCCGGCCGATGGCGACCTGGTGACCCGGTCCTGGCGCACGCACCGCCGGGCGGTATGCCTGCTGGTCGACACCAGCGGCTCGATGTCGGGCCGCGCGGTGGCGATCGCCGCGGTCGCGGCGGCCGCCGTGGTTCTCGCAGCGGACGGGCGGCTGGATCCCGCGATCCTCGCGTTTGGCGCTCAGCGCACTGAGCTGCAGCCGCAGGGTTCCCGGCGGGTTCCCGAAGAGCTGGTCGGCGAGCTGGTGCAGCTGCGCGGGCACGGAATGACCGATCGCGCCGGCGCGCTGCGCGCGGCCGCGGTGCAGCTGGCCCGCGCGACCGCCGACGAGCGGTTGACAGTCCTGGTGTCTGACTGCCTGCGGACGGCCGGCGGCGCCCCCGCATCGGCGCTGGCCGGGATCGACCGGCTGCATGTACTGTGCCCGCTGCCCACGCCCTATTCGGGGCTTGCCGCGGCCGAGCTGGCGCGAAGCGGCGGTGGCATCAGTCAGCCGGTCCGGCGGCTGTCCGAGGTAGCACCGGCGCTGACCCGCGTCCTGGCGCGGCTGAGATGATGGGTACCGTGGCAGCACGGAACGTGGGAGCCGAAGAGGAGCTGCTGCTGGTCGACCCGGCCAGCGGGCAGCCGCGAGCGGTGGCGGGTGCGGTCATGCGGCCGCAGAGGAGTCAGCTGTGGGGCGTCAACATCGGCGGCCTCCCCGTCGCCGCCGTCCGCCCCGGGCGGGTCTGGAAGGCGTTCAGGCTCAAGCCGCACCTGGCGGACGGCTTCAA
>OCTA010001220.1_pt1 | contig 23749 bp, 28 predicted proteins | sample 1538991 | NCBI WGS metagenome assembly OCTA01 (sample SAMEA3539302, study PRJEB22396) | soil metagenome | biome: tundra; feature: field; material: soil | place: USA | collected 2010-05 | depth 0.15 m | reverse complement strand
GCGGTCGACCGCTATGTCGCGATGACCCGAGCGACCCAGCAACTCGTCATCCTCAAGAGCTCCTGACGTCGGCCCAGACGAGGTGATCGCCGCCTGACGATCACTATTTGCCCGTCCGCTAGGTCGCGCTGATGTCCTGGTGGTGCTCAAACGCGGCCACGAAGCCCGAGACGTCGCCGCGAGCCTCCAGGTCGAGCGATTCGTCGCCGGCGAAGGTGATGGTCAGTTGCCACCACGACTTGCCGGTCTGCGCGCGTATCCCGGTGATGCGGGAGAGTTCCATACTGCCGAGGTGATCGTGGACCTGGCTGAGCATCGGGTCTGCGGACCAAACGTGCAGCACGTCCGGCGCCAGGCCGATCACGACGGCCGCATCGAGCGGCATGTCGGTCCGCTCGCTGTCGCGGTGCGCGGCGGCGCGCGCCGCGGGACGGGCGACGAGGTAGTTGCCGAGCGGGCCGAGCAAGTGGGTGAAGCTCGCCGCGGTGTGCACCCGCGCGTAGATCGCGGCGAGCAGAGGCGGACCGTCAGTCTGCTGGGAGAGGGCGGTGACCAGGTCCTTGTCATCGACGTGCATGAGTACCTCCTGGAGGGGGACGGCCAGCGGCCCAAGCCGTGGCCAGCTCCAGGCTACCGGAAAAATACTTTGTGAGGCAGAGTAATCCATGACAGGGACGCTCAGCTAACCGCAGGCCGGCAAGTCCTGGTCGGTGAGGGACGCGTAGGTACCGCGGAAGAACACGAGCGGGCCGTTGGGGTTGGTGCTGGTTTCCACGTGTCGGACGCGGCCGACGATGATCTCGTGATCGCCGCCGGGCAGCGCGTGCTCGACGGTGCACTCGAGAACCGCGAGCACATCCTCCAGCCGGGGGCTACCGGTCGGCCCGCGCCGGTGCTGGACCCCGTCCCAGGCCGCGGCGAGTCCGCGGCGGGCGAAGTTCCTCGACAGGTGCTGCTGCGGTGCCGCCAGGACGTTCACCACGAACGCGCCGTGGCCGCGGATCGCCTGCAGCGTCATGCTGCCGAGGTCGAAGCAGACGATGACGAGCGGCGGGTCGAGCGACAGCGACGTGACCGCGCTGGCGGTCGTCCCCACCGGCTGGCCGTCGGCGTCAACCGAGGTCACGACGGTAACTCCGGTCGCGAAGTGCCCCATCGCATCCCGGAACTCGGCGCCCGAGACCTCCCTCCCCGCAGGCCCCTCCTCAGCAGGCCTCTCGCCGGAATACCCGGTACCGGAATACCCGGTACCGGGGTGCCGGGTCATGGTCAGATCTGCCCGTGGTTCGGCGGCAGGACGTCGTTGAGCAGGTAGTTGCCGACGTGGTGATACTTCCAGGCCACCGGATCATGGCTGGCGTGGGTGCGGGCGTTGCGCCAGTGCCGGCTTAGGTCGTAGCGCTCGTCCGTCGCGCCCGACCGGTCCCGCTCGATCGCCCCGTCCGCCAGGAACGCCGCCAGGTTCCGCGCCGCCCTGATGGCCTCCGCGCCCGAGGTGAGGACCGGGATGCGTACCGCGGTCGTCGCGGTCACGCCGGAGGACGCCGTATCCGTTGGCATGGAGAACTCCCCTCAGCTGAGCAGGCGACCGCACCTTCAGGCTTCCATCCGGCCCACGCCAAAGTCAAGTATTACGACCAGGTTTATAGACTTAAGCGGCTGGGCGAGTCGCCAGGACCTCCCGGCCAGCCCCTCGGCGAGGCCTGCGGCGGCCCGCGGCAGGGGCCCGCGGCCCCGCTGGCTATGCGCCCAGGCAGCCAGGTGAAACGATCGAGCCGTGACGCCATCGCAGCCGGGCGAGATCGAGGTCACCGATCAGCTCGAGCGCCGTATCCGCAAGCCGGTCGACCTGCTGCGCTGCACGCTGTCCTGCATCGAGATCGTCGCGCTGGCGCTAGCCGGGATCGCGCTCAGCGCGACCACGGTCGGGGTGGAGACCGACATCGTGGGCGCGAGCCGGCGGCTGCCGCACGCGCTGCTGACAGTGGCGCCCAAGGTCGCCCTGTTCGCCTTGTTCATCCTGCCCATCGCCCTGGCCGTCCAGTTGCTGGTCAGGCGCCAGCCGCGACGGCTCGCCGAAGCGGTGGCAACGGGCATCCTGGCCGGCGTGGTGACGGCGGTGGTCAACGTCGCCCTCCAGCACGGCGCGGCCACCCGGCTCTACGACGCGATCATCATGTCCCGTCCCGGAGCCAGCCACGTCGCCGCGCTCGACCCTTACCTGGCGGGCCTGGTCGCCTACACCACCATGATCAGCCTGGTCGGGCGCAAATCCTGGCGCAACGCCCTGTGGGCCGCCGTCGGCGTTTACGCGGTCGTGCACGTCGGGGCGCTGCACACCACCGTCTTGACCCTCCTGATCACGGTGATCGGGGGCCGCGCGATCGGCCTCGCCGTCAGGTACGTGGCCGGCTCAGTGTCGCAGCGGCCCGGCGGCCGCGAGATCGCGGCGGCGCTGGCCGCCACGGACGTGCCGGTGACCGCGATCCGGCGGGTCCGCCCGGACGGACAAAGCGGACGAGCCGGGCAAGCCAGCGCCGGGTCCCGCCACTACACGCTGACGACCGAGACGGGAAGCCTCGACGTGGTGGTGTACGACTGGGACCAGCAGGCGGCCGGCGCGATCTACCGGGTCTACCGCTCGGTCCGGGTGCTCGGCCAGGTGTCACGCAACGCCCCGCTGTCGGTGGACCGCGAGGTCGAGCACCGGGCGCTGCTGTCCTACGCGGCCGAGGACGCGGGCGCGCCCACGCCCCGGTTGCGCGCCCTGGTCCGGGTCGGTCCCGAGGCCGCCGTGCTGGCCTACGAGCACCACGAGGGCACCACGCTGGCCCGGCGCCATCCCGGCTGCTCCGACGCCGAGCTCAGGCAGATATGGGACGCCATGGACCGGCTTCATGCCCGCCGGGTCACGCACCGCGGGCTGACCGCGGACCGGATCCTGCTCACCGGCGACGGCGAGGCCATGCTGCTCGACCCGGGCGACGGCGACGTGGCCGCGAGCGACCTGCAAGTCCGCCTGGACGTGACCCAGCTGCTGGCCGAGCTGGCGCTGTACGTCGGGACCGACCGGGCTGCCGACCTGGCCATCGAGAAGGCCGACCCCGACGAGCTGGTGGCCGTGGTCTCACTGCTGCAACCGGTTGCGCTAGCTCGCTCCACCCGGGCGGCGCTTCGCCGCCGGCGGGACGTCCTGCCCGCCCTGCGCATGCTGCTCCTCGCGGCCGTGCCGGGCGGCGAGGTGACCCCGATGCGGCTGGAACGCATCAGGCTGCGTACTCTGCTGACGCTGGTCGCGAGCGTCGCGGCCGCCTATCTGCTGGCCGGCGAGCTCGAGAAGGCCAGCCTGGGGAGCGTGCTGGCCTCGGCGAACTGGCGCTGGAGCATCGTGGCGCTGGCCGCCTCGGCGCTGACCTACGCGGGTGCCGCGCTGTCGCTGTCGGGGTTCGTCACCGAGCGGCTGAACTTCTTCCGTACCGTGCTCGCCCAGCTAGCCGGATCGTTCGTCACGCTGGTGACCCCGGCCGCGGTCGGCGGAGCCGCGCTGAACATCCGGTACCTGCAGCGCAGGAAGATCCCCGCGCCGGTCGCGGCGGCCAGCGTCGGCGTGGCCCAGGTGGTTGCGTTCGTCCTGCACGTCCTGCTGATCGTGGTGTTCGCCGCGATCGCGGGCACCTCGGTGAAGGATCCGATCCAGCCGCCGCGATGGGCCTACTTCGTGCTGGCCGGCCTCGTCATGGCCGCGCTCGCGGTGTTCGCGGTCCCGGCTGGGCGGCGGCTGCTGCGCGCCCGGGTCTCGCCGATGCTCGGCCAGGTGCTGCCCCGGCTGCTCGAGGTGGCGCAGCATCCGCGCAAGCTGGCCGGAGGCATCGGCGGCGCGCTGCTGCTGACCGGGGCCTACATCGCGTGCCTGGCCGCATGCGTGGCGGCGTTCGGCCATGGGGTGCCGATCGCGAGCATCGCCGTGGTGTACCTGACCGGGAGCGCCATCGGCTCGATCATGCCCACGCCCGGCGGCCTCGGCGCGGTCGAGGTGGCGCTGACCGCCGGCCTGACGGCGACGGGCATGCCGGGCGCGGTCGCGGCCACCGCGGTGCTGTTGTTCCGGCTGCTGACCTTCTGGCTGCCGGTCCCGTTCGGCTGGGTCTCGCTGAACTACCTCGAGCGCAAGCAACTCCTGTAACCGGGAACCATAAGCCCGGCCGACGGCCGTGACATGTTGCCATCAGCCGAACACGGGGTAGCGTTAAAGATGCGAGGCCATCACCCCAGGGGGAGTGCTCATCTCTTCATTCCTGCGCCTGACCAGGACCGCCGCTTTCTATCTCGTCACTTTCGGAATCATCACGGCCGGCTCGATCTGGCTGGCGCTGCAGGTCGCGCCGCTGCAGACGGTGTCCGCGGCCGGCCAGAGCGCCCAGGTCGGCGCGGCTGTCCCCTCACTCAGCCTGTCCGGTCCAGGTGAGCTCGACCTGTTCGGGCAGGTGATGCCGACCAAGCCGCAGTTCGCCGGCCCGATCCGCCCGCTGCTCCAGCTCACCCACATCACCATCGACCCGCAGGTGGCCCAGCTGCTCCGCTCGGACAGCCCGCGCAAGCTCGAGCTGAACCTCAGCCAGCAGCTAGCCCAGGGCTGGACGCGTTACTTCGAGTGGGAGACGCTCATCGCGGCCGGCTTCGCCGTCGTCGGGCTGCTCGCGGTGGCCGGCATCCGCAGGCAGTCGCACGCGAAGATGGCCCGGACGGTGATCGTGGGCCTGGTCGTGGTCTGCGCGGTGAACGTCGGCGGCATCCTGCTCACCGCGTCCAGCACGCCGGGGGTGCTGCGCAGCGTCAAGACCCTCGATGACCTGGTCGGCGCCGATCCGCTCGTCACGCTTCCGCAAACCGTGAACCACCCGCTGACCAGCGTGCAGGCGGTCGTGATCGGTGACTCCACCGCGGCCGCGGTGGGCAACCCGCTGCCGGCCGGAGCCAGTGCCCTGGACCGGGCCTGCGGGCGCAGCAGCGAAGCCTACGCCGCCGACCTGGCCGTGGTGAACAACTGGAAGGTGCTGAACCTGGCCTGCAGCGGCGCCACCGTCGGCAACGGCCTGCTCGGCGTGCAGGTGCTCAGCGACGGGCGGGTGGCGCCGCCCCAGCTGATCGAGGCCCAGCGGGCCACCCACGCCAAGGTGATCATCGTCAGCGTCGGGGCGGACGACGTTCAGTGGTCGATCATGACCCGGCTGTGCGTGGCCAGCGCCGTGTGCAACGACAAGGTGTCCTCCGCCTACTTCAGCCAGGAGATCAGCGCCTTCACCAGCAGCTACTACCAGCTTCTGGGCGACCTGGATCAGCTCCCTGGCCACCCGGCGGTGCTGGTCAACCAGTACTACTCGCCGTTCGGGACCGATATCGGCTGCCTGCACAGGTACGGCATCACCGCCGCGAAGGAGAAGGTGCTGCTGTCCCGGCTGGGCCAGCTGAACGCCGTGCTGGCCCAGGGGGCCCAGACGTTCGGGTTCGGGGTCACCGACCCGCCGTTCACCGGCCACGAGCTGTGCACGACCGATCCCTACGTGCAGGGCCCGGGCGACCCGGCGCCGCTGCACCCGACGGCGGCCGGCGAGCTGGCCATCGCCCTAGCCGACCAGCAGGCTCTGCCCAAGGTCGAGAACCTGGTTCCCGCGCCCTCGCTAACGCCCCCCGCAGCGCGGGAATGATCTCGTCCCGGTAGGCGGCGAGGGTCTTTTCCTCCTGGTCGTGCATCAGGTACAGGGCGAACTGGTCCACCCCGATCCCGGCCAGCTCGCGCAGCCGGTCCACGTGCGCGGCGGCCGGGCCGAGCAGGCAGAACCGGTCCACGATCTCGTCCGGCACGAACCCCACCGACGGATTGCCCGCCTTGCCGTGGTGCGCGTAGTCGTATCCATCGCGCCCGGAAATGTAGTCGGTCAGCGCGCGGGGGACCGGCCCGTCGGTGCCGTACCTGGCGACCAGGTCCGCCACGTGATTGCCGACCATGCCGCCGAACCACCGCAGCTGCTCCCGCTGGTGCGCCAGGTCGGGCCCGGCGTAGCCGGGCGCCGCCACGCAGATGGTGATCGACGCCGGATCACGCCCCGCAGCAACGGCCGCCGACCGCACCGCGCCGATGGTCCAGCGCGCGATGTCCGGGTCGGCGGTCTGCAGGATGAAGCCGTCGGCCTGCTCGCCGGTGAGCTTGAGCGCCTTCGGGCCGTACGCGGCCATCCAGATCTCGAGCTTGCCGTCGCGCACCCACGGGATCCGCAGCGGCTGGTCGTGCAGCATGACCTCGCGCCCCTCGGCCAGGCCCTTGATCACGGTCATCGCCGCCGACAGCGTGGCCAGCGTCATCGGCGACTGGCCGATGACCCGCCGGGCCGAGTCGCCGCGGCCGATCCCGCACACGGTCCGGTTGCCGTACATGTCGTTGAGCGTGGCGAACAGCGACGCGATGACCGACCAGTCCCTGGTGCCCGGGTTGGTCACCATCGGGCCCACGGTCATCGCGGTCGTCGCGGCCAGGATGCGCGAGTAGATGACGAACGGTTCCTGCCAGAGCACGTGCGAGTCCCACGTCCAGCCGTAGGAAAAGCCGGCCTCCTCGGCCCGCTGCATCATCGCGACCACGCCGCTGGCCGGCGGGTTCGTCTGCAGGACCACCCCGAAATCCATAATTTCTCCCGAACGGACTGTGGTTCGTGCCCTACACCAGGTACTGATTCAGCCCCCGGGCGAGGAACGTCCCGTGGCCGGTGTGCCCGGTGTACGTGCCCTCTTCGATGACCGGCCGCCCGCGGGACAAGGTGGTCACCACCCGGCCGGTGATCTGCATGCCCTCGTACGCGGAGTAGTCCACGTTCATGTGGTGGGTCGCCGCCGACAGCGTCTGCCGCGCGGCCGGGTCGTAGATGACGATGTCGGCGTCGGAGCCGGCCGCGATCACGCCCTTGCGCGGGTACAGGCCGAACATCCGGGCCGGCGTGGTCGAGGCGACCTCCACCCAGCGCGGCAGCGTGAGCTGGCCCGCGGCCACCCCGGCGTGCAGCAGGTCCATCCGGTGCTCGACGCCGGGCATCCCGTTCGGGATCTTGGAGAAGTCGCCCCGGCCCAGTTCCTTCTGGTCCTTGAAGCAGAACGGGCAGTGGTCCGTCGACACCACCGACAGGTCGTTGGTCCTCAAGGCCCGCCACAGCGAATCCTGATGCTCCCTGGGACGCAGCGGCGGCGATGCGACGAACTTCGCGCCCTCGAAGTCGGGCCGGGCCAGGTCGTCCAGGGACAGGAACAGGTACTGCGGGCAGGTCTCGGCGAACACGTTCTGCCCGGCGTCCCGCGCCTGCGCCACCGCCGCCAGCGCCTGCGACGCCGACAGGTGCACGATGTACAGCGGGCAGCGGGCCACCTGGGCCAGCGTGATCGCCCGCGATGTGGCCTCGCCTTCCAATTCTGGCGGCCTGGTCAGGCCGTGGTATAGCGGCTCTGTGCGGCCGGCCGCGATCGCCTGCGCGACCAGCTGGTCGATGGCGATGCCGTTCTCCGCGTGCATCATCACGGTGGCGCCGGAACGGGCCGCCTGCTGCATGGCGAGCAGGATCTCGCCGTCGGTCGCGTAGAACACGCCGGGGTAGGCCATGAACATCTTGAAGCTGTTCACCCCGGCGGAGATGCAGGCGTCCATCTCCTTGAGCGTGGCGTCGTTGACGTCGGAGACGATCATGTGGAAGCCGTAGTCGATCGCGCAGTTGCCGTCCGCCTTGGCGTGCCACTTGTCCAGGGTGGCCAGCAGCGAGGTGCCCTTGGCCTGGACCGCGAAGTCGACGATGGTGGTGGTGCCGCCCCAGGCCGCGGCGCGGGTGCCGGTCTCGAACGTGTCCGCGGAGAACGTGCCGCCGAACGGCATCTCCATGTGCGTGTGCACGTCGATCCCGCCGGGCAGCACGTACTTCCCGGTGGCGTCGATGACCCGGTCCGCGGCTGCCGCGGCGGGCGTATCTCCGGTAACCTCTCGCGCCAGCACGGCCGCGATCTTCTCCCCGGCCACCAGCACGTCGGCGTCCAGCGTCCCGGACGCCGTCACCACCGTCCCGCCAGAAATCAGGATGGTGCTCACGGCTGGACCAGCGACTGGTAGGCGTCGGGGCGGCGGTCCCGGTAGAACTGCCACAGGTCACGGACCTCGGTCAGCAGGTCCAGGTCCAGGTCACGCACCAGCACCTCGTCCTTGTCGTCCGCCGCGGCGTCGCCGACCAGCTGGCCGCGCGGGTCCGCGAAGTAGGTCTGGCCGTAGAAGTCGTTGTCGCCGAGCGGCTCCACGCCGACCCGGTTGATCGCGCCGATGAAGTACTCGTTGGCCACCGCGGCGGCGGGCTGCTCCAGCCGCCACAGATAGGAGGACAGGCCGCGGCTGGTGGCCGACGGGTTGAACACGATCCGGGCGCCGGCCAGGCCGAGCGCCCGCCAGCCCTCGGGGAAGTGCCGGTCGTAGCAGATGTACACGCCGATCCGGCCGACCGCGGTGTCGAAGACCGGGTAGCCCAGGTTGCCCGGCCGGAAGTAGAACTTCTCCCAGAACCCCTTGACCTGAGGCAGATGGGTCTTGCGGTATTTGCCCAGGTAGCTTCCGTCCGCGTCGATCACCGCGGCGGTGTTGTAGTAGACCCCCGGGTGCTCTTCCTCGTACATCGGCGCGATGATCACGATGCCGTGCTCGCGGGCCACGTCCTGCAGCAGCCGGGTGGTCGGCCCGTCCGGGATCGCCTCGGTATAGGAGTAGTAGTCGGCGTCCTGCACCTGGCAGAAGTAAGGCCCGTAAAACAGCTCCTGCAGGCAGACCACCTGCGCGCCGGCCGAGGCCGCCGTCTGGATATGGCTCACCGCCGCCGCGATCATCGATTCCTTGTCCCCGGTCCAGCGCTGCTGGATCAGCCCGGCCCGGACGATCTCCGCCATCGGCTCTGCCCTCCTGTAGTCCGCGTGCCCTATCTTCCTACCTGGCCTATCTTCCCGCCTGGCCAGTCCCTCCGTAAGCCGCCACGCTCCAGGGAAGCCCCGCGTATCGGCTCACCCTTTGTATATCCCGGCCACCTCCGCCCCCCGCCCCCGGGGGCCGGGCTCGCGGATCCTAGCTGGCGCGGCCGGGGATATCGATCTCTGCCCAGGCCGCCCGGCGGAGGTCCCGCCTGCCAGCAGTGCGCTGTCCGGCGGCAGCGCCCCGGCCCACAGCAGCGCATCGGCCACCACCGCCACGATCTGCGCGGTATCGAGTTCCACCGTGCCGCCAGACGCGCCGATCGACATGGACGTGACCGCAGCCAGCTCTGCCAGGTAGCACTCGGCCGGCGTCGGCCACGGCGGGTCGGCCGTGCCCATCGCTACCCGGTCCGGCGCAGGCATGACAAGCCGGACGGCCGGGCCTGACGCAGGAGCGAAATCCAGCCAGCGGACCCCTTCAGCGGTAGCGAGCCCGGCTGCGCGCCTTTGTGGCTCGGCCAGCATCTCGCCATCCCACCTGGCCGCCGGCTGCCCTGGCCGCCCGGATGGGACGGTGCTGCGCCCGCGGACCGGCCGCAGCCGGTACTTCTGGCCCAGGTTGTCGGTTACCGGCACCCCGGCCTGGATCTTCTCGGCGAGCTGCTGGCCAGGCGGCACGCGATAGGGTCGCCCAGGTTGGCCGGACATGCCGCTATCGAGTTGTCCGGTGGCGCGGAAGCCCAGCCGCATGCCGCCAGGAGTCAGCGTCGCCCCGGTCAAACTCAGCTCCATGCCGTCGAGCGCTATCGGCATCATCTCCGCGGCAACTGCCAGCGGAATCCGGGTCAGGCTGTCCCGGCCGACGGCCTGTGCGTCCTGGAACCCGTGCGCGCCCGGACGCACGCTCAGCTCACCGGTCAGCACACCGAACCGGAAGCCCTTAGCCTCCAGCCCTGTCCGGTACTCAGCCAGGATCTCCTCGGCGCGCGGCTCGGGCAGCAGGCCCAGCATCACGAACGCGTTCGCGGCCGCCTCCTGGCTGAACGGGACACCGGGCAGCGGCTCGCCCCGCCGCGCTGCGCTCAGCGGAGCCATCATCGCGCGCAGGAAGGCCTCAGGATCCTCCGTGGGCATGAGAACAAGATACATCGCGACGCGTTGAGCCCGATCTGGCGTCGGGTGTAATACTCGCGGCCACGGATCGGATTTATCACCCTCCCCTGTACGGGAGGTGACGATCCGCGATGTTGCTAGCGGCGATCCCGGGGGCGGATCTGGGAGCCCCGGGTCATGGCGGGGGGCTCTATCCGGCGGTGCCGGCGGATCCTGGGTTCCCGGTCCGGCGGCGGGCCGGGGTCCGGGGCGTCCCCGCGGGCGACGTGGGGCAGCACCAGGCCGGCCGCGGTGATCAGCGCGGCCGCCGCCAGCAGCCGCAGCCGCGCCGAGCCGGCCCCGGGGCTCAGGGCGGGCAGCATCCCGGCCCCGGCGCCGAGCGCGAGCAGCCCCGCGCCGATGGCCAGCACCCGGGCCTGCGGCCTGAGCGCGCCGAAGGAGGTGTCCGATTCGGCCAGGTGCGTGGTCAGCAGGTAGGCGAGGAGCCCGGCACCCAGCACCGCCGTGTGCCAGGGCCGGGCCGGGTGCAGCACCTCCAGCCACAAGATGGCGACGAGCGCGCCTTCCTCCCAGGGCACCAGGCGCAGGATCTCCAGGAGCCTCAGGCCAGCACGCAGCGGCACCGGCAGCAGGTAGTTGTCTTCCGGCACCGGGACGTCCGCCAGGGCGAGCCGCAGCACGCCCGCGGCCACGGCCACGATGGCCAGGAACAGCGCGAAGCCCGCCCAGCCCTGGTGGGCCGGCGGCACGGTCGCCCACGCCAGGCAGCCCGCCCCGATCAGGCCCGCCCCGATCAGGCCAGCACCGAGCAGGCCAGCACCGAGCAAGCCCGCCGAGCCGCGTAGAGGGCCGGTCATCGGCGGGCCGCCAGCGGGCGCCGGGTGTGGCCGGCCAGCGGCAGGTCCAGGGACTGAACGCCGTCCCAGTGCACGACGGGGACGCCGAGCTCGCGCAGCGAGAACCTGATCGCGTCCTGTTCCATCTGCCAGATCCGCCGGGCCATCCGGTCCGCGCTGCGCCGCCGGTCCGGTGGCTCGGCGTTGAGCACGTCGACGACCAGCATGGTGAAGCCGCGCTCGCGCATGTCCCGCAGCGCCTCGACGAACCGCTGGTCGATCAGCGGGCTGAACACCACGACCAGCGCGCCGGGGGGCAGCGCCGCACGCGGCAGCCTGCGGAAGTTCGCGCCGCGGGAGTAGCCTGTCTCGCTGGACAGCATTGAGTCGATGATCCGGTACACCTGCCGCCGGCCCAGCCCGGGCACCAGCCAGCTCGCCCCGCCCCACTGGTAGGTGATCACGCCCACCCGGTCCCGGCCGTCCAGGTAAGCGCGGGCCGCGGCCGCCGCGCCGCGCAGCGCCAGGTCAAGCGCCGATGACCCGGGCACGCCCACGTCCGAGGTGGCGTCCGCCAGCAGCACCACATCCTGGGAGCGCTCGGCGGCGAAGGTGTTCACCTGCAGCCGCCCGCGCCGGGTGCTGGCCGGCCAGTTGATGCTGCGCTGGCGGTCGCCCGGCACGTACTCGCGCACGCCGAAGAACTCGATGCCCTCGCCCGAGGTCCGGGCCGGGTGCTCGCCGAGCCGGTTCGGCAGCCGCCTGAGCACCACCTTGGTGCGCTGGTCCGCCGGGGCCGGGTAGCAGTCGAGCCTGGGCAAGATCACGGTCGCGTGCCCCTCGGCCAGCCGCCAGCGGTCGCGGAGCACCACGTCCACGGTGCCGATCGGCCGCCGCCCCCAGCGTTCCGGGGAGATGATGAAGCGGGCCTGCGCCCCGTCGGCGACGGTGCCGCCGACCGGGTCGATGACCACCCCCGGGTGCAGCGTCCACCGGACGTAGGCGTCACCGTGCCCTTCCACCCGCAGGTCCACCGCGACCGACTCACCTTCGAAGGCCCGTCCCGAGCTCGGCCGGACCCGCACGGTGACCCGGCGCGGCCGCCGCTGGACCCGCCCGGCCGCGAGCAGCAGCAGCGCCGGGGCGGCGACTCCGGCGAACTCCGGACGCCGGGCCAGCGTGGCGATGAACACCCCGGCCAGGCCCAGCGTGAGCAGGCGGCGCGCGTGCCGCGACGATCTCCAGTGCAGCTCGAGCTCGTGACCGGGCCCGTCGAGCCACGTGCCGTTCGGGATCGAGGGTGATGACATCAGCTGGTGACCGCGCGGGCCTGGTCGCGGCCGCCCGCCCGCGCGGTCTTGGGGTCCGGGTCGGTTTTCGGCGTCGGCACGGAGGACAGCAGCTTGGCCATCACGTCGTCGGAGGAGACCTGGCGGACCCACAGCTCGGGCCGCAGCGTGATCCGGTGCGCCAGGGCCGGCACCGCCACCTGCTTAATGTCGTCGGGGATCACGTAGTCGCGCTTGGCGAGCAGCGCCTGGCCGCGGGCCAGCTGGACCAGGGCCAGGCCGCCGCGTGGGCTGGCCCCCACCTGGACCTGCGGGTCCCTCCTGGTCGCGGTGACGATCGCCACGATGTAGTCGAGCAGGTCGGGGGTGATCTCCACCTCCTCGAGCGACCGCCGCATCGCCAGCACCCCGTCCGGGCTGGTGACCGGGCTGAGCTCCACCGCCTCGCGGGCGCGGTCCACCCGGCGCCTGAGCATGTCCGTCTCGTCGCCGGCCGTGAGGTAGCCCAGCCGCAGCCGCATCAGGAACCGGTCGAGCTGGGCCTCGGGCAGCTCGTAGGTGCCCTCGTACTCGATCGGGTTGTCCGTGGCCAGCACGATGAACGGCTCGGGCAGCCTGCGGGTCTGCCCGTCGACGCTGACCTGGCCCTCGCCCATCGCCTCGAGCAGCGCCGCCTGGGTCTTCGGCGGCGTCCGGTTGATCTCGTCGGCCAGCAGCAGCTGGGTGAACACCGGGCCGGGCCGGAAGACCATCTCGGCCGACCGCTGGTCGTACAGCGGGGCGCCGACCACGTCGGAGGGCAGCAGGTCCGGGGTGAACTGGATGCGGGCGAAGTCCAGGCCGAGCACGCCCGCGAACGACCGCGCGATGAGGGTCTTGCCCAGTCCGGGCAGGTCTTCGAGCAGGACGTGGCCGCCGGCCAGGATGCCGATCAGCACAAGCTCCAGGGTCCGGCGGCGGCCGACGACCGCGCGCTCGAGCTCGTCCAGGATCGCCGTGCACGCCTGAGCGGTCTGTTCCGTCGTCCCCACCGGGGTGCTCACAGTTTCTCCAATCGGTCGATGAGACGCGCCAGGGTGCGCCGCGGAATACCTGGCTGCCCGGTTCCGCCTCGCGGCACGGTCTGCGGACGGGTGGCAGGATCGACCCAGTCCCACAGGTCGGCGTCGCGGGAGCTTCGGCACAGCAGAGCGCGGGCGGCGGCCGGGTCCTGGTAGAGGTTAACGCCGTGCCGTTCGGCCAGCCGGGCGGCCAGCAGGTGCTCGAGCACCGGCCTGAGCTCACCGTCGTAGAAACCCCGGCTCGTCATCGCGGTCTGTACGACGAACCTGCGGTGGGAGTAGCCGCTCAGCGTCCGGGCCGCCGGCTTCGCCCTGGCCTTCTTCGTCGCCTCCGGCGTCAGCTGCGGCAGCAGGGCGCGCAGCACGAGCAACGCTATCGCCGCCGTCGCGATCGCCACCACGGAAAGCCCCGCCCAGCCGGCCGTGGCGTAACCCGCCACCGCCGTCGCGGCCACCAGCACGCCCGCGGTGACAAGCTCCGGTCGCGTCCCGCGCCACGGGCTCACCGTCCCGTCGGCTCCCTCGCCGCCCGCAGGCTCGTCCTTCACACTGATCCCGTCCCCTCAGCCGGTGCTGGCTCAGTTTGGGCTAGCGCGGCGGCGAGTTCGTCGAGCGCGTGGGCGGCCGCGTCCCGGTGGCTGCGGTCCAGCGGATGACTGGAGAACCTGGCCTCGTAGAACAGCGCGGTCAGCCGGGCGGCGGCAGTGCCGCGCACCAGGCCGGTGGCCCTGGCCCGCGCCAGCAGTTCGTCCGGCGTGTCGGCGACGGCCCGGGCCGTGCCCCGTTCGGCGAGGCTGGTTTCCATGGCCAGGTAGCAGGCGATGATGGCGGCCCGGGCGTCGTCGAGGGTCTGCAGCGCCGACCGGCCTGACTCCACCGCCTCCCGCAGGTCCTGCGAGTCCTCCACGATGACGCCGGCGGTCCTGGCCTGGCCCGGCGGCCGGAACCGCCGGGACCACCAGATGCTGAGCACGACCGCGGCCACGAGCAGCACGACGAGCAGGGCGTAGAGCAGGACCGCCGCGGGGAAGTGGAAGGTCGACGCGGGTTTTGATCCCCCCGGCGGAATCCTGAGGCTAGGCGCCGCCTGAGGCGACCCCGGAAGCCGCCGCAGCCTGGGTTGGGCGGTGAACAGGCGCAGGTGCAGGCCGATGATCACGATCACCGCCACCGCGACCATCCCCGTGCTGAGCACGAAGGTCAGTACGCCGCGCAGCTTCACGGCTACCGAGTTGACCGCCCCGCCCGCCAGCGCCGCGCGCGCCCGGACGGCCCGGCGCCTCATCATGATCACCAGCAGGATCCCCAGCACGACCTCGAGCGCGAGCCCGATGGCCAGGCCGTCCCGCTGCCAGGGCCCGTTCCACCGAGGCTCCGCCACCGCGCCGCGCAGCCCGGCCAGCCCCAGGATGATCAGCAGCGTCAGCGGCAGCACCCGCACCAGCCATCCCGGTCCCGGAGCCGCCTGCCCCCCGCTGCCCTGCCCCCTGCTGCCCGGCATCCCGCTGCCGTCCGGGGTCCCCGGGTCGCCCGTGGTCTCCGATGGCCCCGTGGTTCCGGGTGGCCCCGTGGTCTCCGGTGGCGCAGTTCCCGGCTGGCGGCTGGTCATAGTCTCGTTTTCCTGGTGCGACGGATGGCCCGTATCCGTCTTTACCCGTGGCTAACGGCAGCGTAATACCTCCCTGCGCAAACATAACCTTCGCCCGCCCCGGCGGCGCGGAGCCGCGGTCGTCTCATCCGGGCCGGGCTCTGCCCGGGCATGGGCCCCGGCGAGCTGGTGATACTCTCGCCGCCATGCGCCGGAAAACGATGCCTTTGACCCTGGCGTCGGGGGCCGGGCTGGACATCCGGGCGGCTTTGTGACCTCGCTCGTCGAGCTGCTGACGACCTACGCGTTCGTCGGCCAGGAACGCCAGGAAAGGCTCGGCGACTGGGTCGGCCAGGACGGCGACTTCTCCATAGACTTTCCCGGTCAGCGGATCGAGTGGTCCAGCGGCCGGGCCGCCCGCTGCGATCTGATCGGCACCGAGGCCGGGGGCACCTGGCTGTGGGCGTGGGCGAACGCCTCCCTGCCGTTCGGCGGCGAGGCCTTGTCCGCCGCCCAGGCGCTGCGCCAGCGCGGGACCGAGCTCGGCGTGCCGGAGCTCACCGAACCAGGCTTCGGAGTCGGCGACCTGCGCAACGGTCACGTGCTCGGGACCGTCGCCAGCGGGCTGCTCGGCGCTAACGGCTACTACTTCGGCCACGGCGGGACATCCGCGGTCCTGACCCTCGTCACCGCACCCGAGCTGGCCCTGCCGCCGGCCGATGCCATCCGGCTGTCCGGCATCATCACCCGCGGCCTCGGGGTATTCCCGGTGCCGCACCGCCCGGCCGCGCGCGCCTACCTGGAGCAGCGCGGCGCCCAGGTCGCCGTGGCCGCCGACGGCTCCTGGCAGGTGCAGGCACCCGCGGGCGGCCAGCTCACCGTGACCTTCGACGACCTCGACCGGGTCTCCGCCGTCAGCCTCGAACAAGGCCCAGCCCAAGGCCGCCTGGCCCCGCCCAACCGCCGCCGCGCCCTATTCCGCCGCCCCCGCCCCCAGGATTAGCCCTCTCAGGCCAGATCGTGGATCGTTACCCCCGGATAGGCCGCCTGCTGCTGCCGTTTCAGTGCTCACTAACGCCCGGTAGTGCCATATAGTCGTAGAGTGAACTTGAAGCAGTGGGCGCGGCAGCAGGGCGTGGGATACGCGACCGCGCGCCGCTGGTTTGACGAGGGGAAGATGCCCGTGCCCGCGCGGCGCGTCGGCGGCCTGATCCTCGTCGGCGAGCCGGGTGCCCCGCAGCCCGCTGGGATCACCGCTGTCTATGCCCGCGTGTCGTCGGCTGACCAGAAACCGGACCTGGACCGGCAGGTCGCCCGGGTCACGGCTTGGGCGGCCGGGGAAGGCCTTGCCGTCGGCCGCGTGGTGACCGAGGTCGGGTCCGCGCTGAACGGGCACCGGCGTAAGTTCCTCGCGCTACTCCGCGACCAGTCCGTCACGGTGATCGTGGTTGAGCACCGGGACAGGTTCGCCCGGTTCGGCGCCGAGTACGTCGAGGCCGCGCTAGAGGCGCAGGGACGCCGGCTGCTGGTCGCGGACCCGTCCGAAGTCGATGACGACCTAGTGCGGGACGTGACGGAAATCCTGACATCGCTGTGCGCCCGCCTCTACGGACAGCGGGCGGCGGGGAACCGCGCCGCCCGAGCGGTCGCCGTCGCCACTGGCGGGGACGCCGAGTGAGCCTGACCGTCATCCAGGCGTACCGGTTCGCCCTGGACCCGACCCCCGCGCAGGAGCGGGCACTGCGGTCGCATGCGGGGGCTGCGCGGGTAGCGTTCAACTGGGGCCTCGCCCGCGTGAAGGCGGTCATGGACCAGCGGAAGGCCGAAAAGTCCTACGGCATCGCCGAGGACGACCTGACGCCCTCAATCTCGTGGTCAATGTACTCAATGCGAAAGGCGTGGAACCAGGCCAAGGACGAGGTCGCCCCGTGGTGGCCGGAATGCTCGAAGGAGGCTTACGCCAGCGGGCTTGAACGGCTCGCGACCGCGCTCGGGAACTGGCAGGACTCGAAGAAAGGAAGGCGCAAGGGCCCGCGCATGGGGTTTCCCCGCTTCAAGTCGAAGCGGAGGGCCGTTCCCTCGGTGCGGTTCACCGCGGGCGCGATACGCCTGAGGACGACCGCAGGCACGTGACCCTCCCGGTGCTGGGCACCATCAGTACGCACGAGTCCACCCGCAAGCTGCACCGTCGTGTCGCAGCCGGCACCGCCAGGGTCAAGTCCGCGACCGTGCGCCGGGAAGCCGGGCGGTGGTTCGCGTCGTTCACCGTGGAGGTCCAGCGCGCTGAGCGCACGCCAGCCCGCCCGGATGCGGTGACCGGCGTGGACCTGGGTGTCAAGACCCTCGCGGTGTTCTCCGATGACCGCGCGCCCGCCGAGAACCCGAGGCACTACGACGCCGCCCGTCGCAAACTCGGCCGCCTTTCCAGGTCCGTGTCCCGCAGGAAAGGCCCGGACCGGCGCACCGGGCAGAAGCCGTCGAACCGGTGGCGGCGCGCCAGCGAGGCCCGCAACCGGGTGCACTACCGCACTGCGAACCTGCGCCGGGACGCCATACACAAACTCACCACCAGCCTCGCCGCCGAGTACGGCACGATCGTCGTCGAAGACCTCAACGTGGCCGGGATGGTGAAGAACCGCAGGCTCGCCCGCGCGATATCCGATGCCGGCATTGGTGACGCTGCCGCCCTTGCAGACCGTGCTTACAACTGCGGAGTTCTATGATTACGACGCCAAACGCAATCCCGAGGGGCATCGGTACCTGTGCCCCGCGATGGTCCCCGGGACCGTGCTAGCGGAAATCTCGCGGAGCACGCTGGCTGCGCACCTGGCGTTGCGGTGCTCGGGGTACTCGCGTTCGGACTTCCTCGTCACACCCGATGGCGAGGTGTTTTGGCTGGAAGCCAATACGCTGCCGGGCCTGTCCAGGCACGGCAACCTGGTCACGATGGCCGGCGCCGCCGGGATCAGCTACGACGAGCTGATCACGACCATCCTGGCGAACGCCTGCCGGCAGGGCTACCGGCCATGACAGCGGCACTACCGCTGACGGCAGCCGACGTATACCAGGCGCAGCGCCGCCTTCGCGGTGTCGCAGCAGCGACCCCGGCCCTGTCCAGCCCGGCACTGGACACGGTCCTCGGCCGCAGCGTGGTCTGCAAGGCCGAGGCGTTGCAGCGAACCGGGTCGTTCAAGTTCCGCGGCGCCTACAACGCCGTCGCCGCGTTCCGCCAGGCCGGGCGCCTGCTCGAGGTACCGGTCACCGTCGTTGTGCCCCGCGACGCGCCCGAGGCGAAGGTGAACGGCGCTCGCTCCCTCGGCGCCCGCATCATCCGCTACGACCGCCACAGGGACGACCGCGACGCGATAACCGGTGCCCTGGCTGCGGAATACGGATACGCGATCGTGCCGTCCGCTGACAACAAGGCCGTCATGGCCGGCGCCGGCACGGCCACTTTGGAGTTGCTGCGGCAGGCACCGGGCCTGTCCGTGATCCTCGTACCGGTTGGCGGGGGCGGCCTTGCGGCCGGCACCGCAGTGGCGGCCAAAACGGTTAACCGCCACATCAAGGTTATCGGCGTCGAGCCCTGCACAGGCGCAGACACGGCCGCGTCCCTGCGGGCCGGGCATCGCATCACGCTGCCCGCGGTGCCGGATACGATCGCTGACGGGCTGCGGCACACCAGCCCTGCGCGATTGCCGTGGGAGGTCAACAAGGTGCTCCTCGATGATGTGGTCACCGTCACCGACGACGAAATCGCCCAGGCCATGAGGTGGGCGTTCGACCACCTGAAGATCGTGGCCGAGCCGTCCGGTGCGGTCGCGCTCGCCGCGCTCGCCGGCGGCGGCCTTCCGCCCGGTCCCGCTGGTGTCATCGTCTCCGGCGGTTCAGTGGACTACCGCACCTTCCGGGCCATCACGGGCGGGCTCCCCGATGCGCTGGACCTTACGGTTGCCTGACGTGCCCGTCCGTCACCCGATCCCGTGGATCACCCAGTACGCCACGCCGTCCCTGATCGCGGCTATCGCCTACGAGGGACACCCGCCAGGCGACGACCCGCGATGGCGGGAAAGCGGTGCCCCGGACCTGGAAGCATACGGACGCTGGTGCACCCGCCTGTGCGGCATGGCGTGCCTGCGGATGGCACTGATCGCCCGCGACGGCCACGCCCCCAGCCTGTTCGCCCTCCTCGACGGCTGCCTGGACTACGGCGGATATATCGAAGAACCCGGAGGACGGGTCACCGGCCTGCTCTACCGGCAGTTCGCCGACTTCACCCGCGACTGTTTCCACCTCCACGCTGACGTCATCACCGACCTCGACCCCGCCCGGATTACTCGCGAACTCGACCAGAGCAGGCTCGTCATGGCGTCGGTGCACAAGGAGATCCGCAGGCCCGAACGCGATCCCCCCGCAAGCGGCGGCCACCTCGTCCTTGTCACCGGCCACGCCAACGAGGAGGTCACCTTCCGCAACCCGTCAGGCCACACCCCGAAGGCAGGCGTCGCTACGTTGCCGATGAGCACCTTCGACCGCTTCGCGGCCCACCGCGGAATTGCCCTCCATGTCTAGTTAGGCGGCGGCGAGGTAAGAGCCAATCAGGATGAGTGCCAATCCGGCAGTGGTCAGCGTGTGGATGGGCTCGCTCAGGAATGCGCGGCCGTAGGTGATGGCGAACGCCGGGGCGAGGTAGCCGGCGAGGTTGGCGCGGATCGCGCCGACGCGGCGGATCAGCGCATAGAACAAGACCAGGGCGCCGCCAGTTGCCGCGACGGCAAGGACCACGAGCCAGACGGCAGTCACCTGCGCGGCCAGCCGCTGACAGCCAAGACGCTGTACCCGGTTGGTGCCGGAGCCGAAGTCGGCTGGGACGCCGGGACCGGCGCACTCAGGGTCTTGCTTCCGCGTACCCCGTCCGCCTGCGTTATCAGCCTCGTGCCCTGACGCCATCTATGTCGCTTCAGCGCGTCGCTCTCGATAACTACCCTGGTGTCGACGTAGCCTTTGCGGCTGCCTTCAGCGCCTGCTTATAAGACCGAACCTGGCCCAGTGACTTTTCGTCGGTGATGTCCGCCACCGAACGGTGCGTTCCCGCGGCTCCGAACGCGCCTGCCGCCTGCTGCCATCCCTTCGGCCGGACGTCCAGCTGCTTGCCGAGCAGGGCCACGAGGATCTGCGCCTTCTGCGCTCCGAACCCGGGCAGCGCCGACACCCGCTTGAGCAGTTCGGCGCCCGACTCGGCGGACTCCCACACTCGCGAGGCTTCGCCGTCGTACTGCTCGACGATCAGCCGCGCCAGGTCCTGCACGCGGGCCGCCATCGCCCTGGGGTACCGGTGCAGGGCGGGCCGTTCGGAGAAGATGACGGCGAGCGCGTCGGGATCGAATTCGGCGAGTTCGGCGGCGGTGGGCTCGTGCCCGAGCCGCCGGACCAGATCGAGCGGTGCGCTGAAGGCCCGCTCAAGCGGCACCTGCTGGTCGAGCAGCATGGCGATGAGCAGGGCGAGCGGGCTGCGGGTCAGCAGCTCGCTGGCCTCAGGCTCAACCGGCATCCAGATCGTCACGGCGCCCCTTCCTGGGTGTACGAACACGGTCACGATCACGTATGCCCCGCAGCGTACTCCGCGGCCAAGATCGGCTCCGCGCGAGAGCGCGAGAGCGCGAGAGCGCGAGAGCCGCCTGATGCGCGGCGGCATATAAGCTAGAGGGAGCTGGGCCGGCCTGGGGGTCCCCGGCCCGGGAAGTAAGGAAACGGAGTCAGCATGACACCGCACACGAAGTGGGCGATTGCCGGGATCGTGCTCGGCCTGATCCTGTTCATCGTCAGTCCGTGGCTAGCGATCGGGGTTATCTTCCTCGCGATCGCCATCCCCGTCGGGGCGTACATGATGCTTGACTCGTCGCAGCGGCGGCGGCTGAAGGAAGTCCGCCGCCGGCAGATCCGCTAGACCGCGTCCGACCTGCGGCTGGCTACGGTGAATGGGCACCGCTAGCAGTTCACAGAAGGAAGGAAGCGCAGATGGCTGTCCGCCGCCTTAACCATGCTGTCCTCTACGTGCACGGTCTCGAGCGCACCGTCGAGTTCTACCGGAACACCCTAGGCTTCGAGGTCCGGCTGGAGATCCCCGGCCGGGCCGCGTTCCTGCGCGCGCCCGATTCAGCCAACGATCATGACCTGGGCCTGTTCGAGATCGGCACCGGTCACGCCCCCGATCGCCCGGAACACCCCGGGCTTTACCATCTGGCCTGGGAGGTTGGCACTCTCGCGGATCTGATCGACACCCGGGCCAAGCTGGTCGCGGCCGGCGCTCTGGTCGGCGAAAGCGACCACCGGGTGTCGAAGTCCCTGTACGCGAAGGACCCGAGCGGCATCGAGTTCGAGGTGCTGTGGCGGGTGCCCGCGCAGGACTGGGAAGCCGAGATGGCCGAAGGCGGTATGACGCTCCCGCTTGACTGGGACGCGACCCTGGCCCGCTGGGGCCGTGACCAGGCCACCGGCGCCGCCGCCGGGTCACCGACCTAAGCGCCCTTCGGCCACCCGGGTGATGTAGGTCAGCGCCACGAACGACCGGAACATCGCCAGCGGATCCTCGCCACCCATGCTCACCGTCCGCACGCCCGTCCGTTCGGCGCCTTTCACCCACGAAGCGACCTCGGCCATGTCCGCGGTCTGGGTATGCACCTCCAGGGTGGCGGGCAGCGTGATGGCCGGCAGCCTGAGCACGCTGAGCTCCGAACCGGGGGAGGACGGCGGCGAGGCCGCGATCTCCCACACCTGCGAGGGCTCGGCGACCGCCCGCTCGACCGCCCGCCGCGCCCCGTCGGCGATCATGTCGCGGGCGACTTCGGGGTGCAGGTTCGACGCGCCGAACCTGGTGAAGGACTCCTTCACCACCACCCGTTCGGCGTCGGGCAGATAGGGATCAGCCTCGGCGATGGTCTGCTTGTCCCCGGTGATCAGCCCGACCGGCGCCCGGCAGGCCAGCGCGACCAGGGCGTTGATCCCGCTTTCGCCGACCGGCACGCCGTTCAGCTCGACCCGGGAGATCACCGCGGGGTTGTAGGTGTGCGACAGCACCGAGCTCTCGCCCGAGATGGACCCGTGGTAGCCGATCATGAACACGACGTCGGCGCCAGCCTCCAGGCCCTGCATCATGTACAGCGGCTTGTGCCGCCCGGACACGTAGCTGGCCTGCCCGGCCAGCGCCGCCGGGTCCAGGTTGTTCATCGTCCCGTGCGAGTCGTTGCAGATGATCTCGGTGGCCCCGGCGGCCAGCGCCCCCTCGATGGCCGCGTTGACCTCGCCGAGCAGCAGCCGCCGCCCCTCCTCGTACGGCACCCCGGGCGCCCGGCACTGGGACCAGTCGACGATCCCGGCCACGCCCTCCATGTCACAAGAAATAAAGACCTTCACAAGACCAAGAATCTATCTTCCAAACGGACTCCCCTGCGTGCCCAACCGAACCGATCATGCCACGCCGGGGTCTGGACCCACCGGCTAGCTCGCTACTATCTCCTGCAGGCAAAACGAAGCCTGCCTGACTCGTTCAGGAGCTGGTATGCCCGGATCAGACCCGTCGGCCGACCGGTCCCGGTCGGCAGGCAGCCGGCTGCTTTGCGGGGTCGACCGGTGGACATCGCGGCCGCTCATAGCGCTGATTGTGCTGGTCGCGGACATGGTATGGATCCTTATCAGCCTCGCCGGGGGATTCCCTGGCCGGTGGGAGACCGTCTTTCAGACTCTGGTCGCCGCGCTGACCCTGGCCATGGTCTTCGTCATCCAGCACACGCAGGCCCGCCAGCAGGCAGCTACGCAGCGTAAGCTGGATGAGATCCTGCAGGCGCTGCCCGGTGCGGACAACGCCCTGCTCTCGCTGGAGCACGCCTCCGACGACGAATTGCGGGCCAGCGGCGACCTGCACCGCGGAATCCGGCAAGCCGCTCTGGACGAGCAGTTCGGCCAGGATCATCCGGCCAGGTGATTGCCTACCTGGCCAGGGAACAGCAGCGCCAGCTCCCTCGGGTATCCGGCGATCAGCCGGAGCTCGTCGTCGGTCAGTGGCTTGCCGGTCGCGGACGCGCACAGCTGGACCAACGAGAACACCAGGTCCTCAGCGCCTGCCTGCACCGCGATACCGAGCCCGTCCAGCACGTGCCGGAACCCCGCCTTGCCGCCGTACTCCCCGGTCAGCACCACCCGGCCCGGACGCGCGTGCCAGTCCGCGGGGAACGGCCCGAGCGTCGCGTCGTCGTACAGTTCGTAGTTGCCGCGGTCCTTCAGCGCCCCGTCGGCGTGGATCCCCGACTCGTGCGCGAACGCGTTGCGGCCGACCCCGGGCCAGGCCGGCGGCCAGCAGGCACGACACCAGGTCGGCGAGCGCGCCGGACACCGAGTTGGCCACGGCCATGCCCAGGTCGTTGTGGCAGTGCGTCTCGACCGGGAGGCCGACGGCGGAGGCTAGCTTGGCGAACCGCTCCCTGATCCGGCCGGGGGAGTCGCCGCCGATCGTGTCGCAGTACCGCACCCGGGTCGCGCCGGCGTCCCGGGCGGCCAGCGCGAACTCGGTCAGGTACCCCTCGTCGGTCCGGCTGGCCCTTCGCGGCCGCCCGCGGCGCCCGGCGGGGACCGTGGACATCACGGTCGAGTCGGCTATCACCGAGATCACCGCCGATACGCTCCGGTTCCGCGGCCTGGACGCCACCCGCCTGGCCGTCAGCCGCCCCTTCGAGGACGTCGCCGAACTGCTCTGGACCGGCGAGTTCCCGGCTGCCCAGCCTGTCCCGTCCGCCCAGGCCGCCACCCAGGCGACCTGGCAGGCCACCCCCGCCGCCCTCGCGGCGGGCCGGGCTGCGCAAGCCGCACTGCCGGCCGGGGCGCTGCCGC
>OCTA010001219.1_pt1 | contig 23753 bp, 18 predicted proteins | sample 1538991 | NCBI WGS metagenome assembly OCTA01 (sample SAMEA3539302, study PRJEB22396) | soil metagenome | biome: tundra; feature: field; material: soil | place: USA | collected 2010-05 | depth 0.15 m | reverse complement strand
ACCTTCTTGCGCTCGGTGGCACGGCGAAGCTGGCGCCAGATGCCGTCGAGCAGCTCGTCGCGGTCGTAATTCATGTACGAGAGGACGCGTTCGCACGACTCGCCGGGGAGGACGTCCTGGATGCGCGTGCGGCCCTCCTCGTCCACGCTCGCGAGCACCTCGTGCGCCTCGCCGAAGAGGTTGTGGAGATCGCCGAGAACGTCCTGATACGCCCCGACGAGGCAGAAGCCGATGTAATAGGGCGTGCCCTTCCGGAATTCGTGGAGAGGCAGCGCTTCCTTGATGTCCCTGAGGTCGATGAACTTCTCGATCTTGCCGTCCGAATCGCACGTGATGTCCGCGAGCGTGCCCTTTTCAGTCGGCCTTTCCCGCAGCCGGTGGATCGGCAGGATGGGGAAGAGCTGGTCGATCGCCCAGACGTCCGGCAGCGACTGGAAGACCGACATGTTCATGACGTACTTGTCGGCCAGCATGACCTCGAGCTGCTCGAACTCCTCGGGGACGTCCTTGAGCGTGTGGAGGTACCGCCGGATGCGCTCGCAGATGTTCCAGTACAGGATCTCGCCTTTGCTCCGGTCCTCGAGCGACACGTAGCCGAGGTTGAAGAGGGTGAAAAGCTCTTCCTTGTACTGGAGCGCGTCGTGGTAGCTCTCGCGCATGGTTTTCGCGGTGACGCCCTGCCAGACGTCGTACATCTCGCGCACGACGTGGTTCTCGTCGCCGTCGAGCTTCACGGTGCGGCCCTGCTCGATGCGGTCCGCCACGTCGAGGACGTTCGTCACGAGGACCGAGTGATACGCCGTGATCGCCCGGCCCGATTCCGTGACGAGCGTCGGGACCGGGACCTTCTCCTCGTCGCAGATCGACTTGATCGTGTAGACGATGTCGTTCGCGTACTCCTGCACCGTGTAGTTCATCGAGGAGTCGAACGCCGTCTTGCTGCCGTCGTAGTCCACTCCGAGCCCGCCGCCGAGGTTCAGAAACTTCACCTCCACGCCCGACCGGTACAGCTTCGCGTAGACGCGGCCCGCCTCCTTGATCGCGCTCTTGACCTTGCGGATGTCGGTGATCTGCGAGCCGATGTGGAAGTGGAGCATGACGAGGCTGTCGAGCATCTTCCGGTGGCGGAGGATCTCGACGGCCTCGAGCATCTCGGTCGTCGTGAGGCCGAATTTCGCGGCCTCGCCGCCCGACTTCGCCCACTTGCCCGAGCCGCGTGCGTAGAGCTTGCTGCGCATCCCGATCAGGGGCTTCACGCCGCGCTTCTTGGCGACGTCGAGGATGCGCTCGAGCTCGGAGACCTTCTCGAGGATGAGGACCACGGTCTTGCCCATCCGGATGCCGTTCAGCGCGAGCCGAATGAACGAGTCGTCCTTGTAGCCGTTCGTCGTGATGAGGCAGTCCGAGCCGAGGTCCTGCGAAAGGGCCGCGAGAAGCTCGGGCTTGCTCCCGGCCTCGAGGCCGTAGCCGTACTTGCGGCCGGACTGGATGATCTCCTTCACGACGATTTTCTTCTGGTTCACCTTGATCGGAAATACGCCGCGAAAGACGCCGTCGTATTCGTACTCCTTGATGGCGCGCAGAAAGGCCTCGTTGAGCTCCTTCACGGCGGCGTCGAGGATCTGCGGGAACCGGATCACGACCGGCGTCGAGATGCCGCGCAGCGCGACGTCGTCGATGACGGCCTTGAGATCCACGAAGCGGTGGTTCTCGCGCGTCGGGTGGACGAGGAGATTTCCGTCATCCGAGACGGAGAAGAAGCCCTTGCTCCAGTTCTCGATGCCGTAGAGCTTCTCGGCCTCGGCGAACTTCTCGGGGACGCGGACGCGCGAAGGTTTCGGGGCCCTCGAGCCCCGGGAGACTGTGGCGCTGCTGGACATCGCGCGAATCTTACGCAGGGAAGGCCGGATGGTGTCGAAAATTTCGGCGGTAGGATGATCCTTGGTGAAAGTCCCCGTTCACGTCCTGTCCGGTTTTCTCGGCGCCGGGAAGACGACCGCCGTGAAGGACCTTCTCGCGCGCCGGGCCGAACGCGAGCGGATCGCGGTCGTGGTGAACGAGTTCGGAACGCTCGGCGTGGATGGGGCGCTCCTGTCGGACTGCGCGAGCTGCATTCTCCGGGAGGTGCCGGGCGGCTGCGTGTGCTGCACCGCGATGGCCGATCTCGAGGCCTCGCTCGAGGAGGTGTCGGACCTCGTGGCGCCCACCCGCTTCATCCTCGAGCCGACGGGGCTCGCGAGGCCGTCCGAGCTCGTCGACCTCCTGCGCGGCCCGCGCTGGGCGACCCGGTTCGACGTGAGACCGGTGATCACGCTCCTCGATCCGCAGCAGGACCTACCGAAGGCGTATGCCGAGAGCGCGCTTTTCCGCGATCAGGTGGACACCGGCGACGTTCTCGTCATCAATCGGTGCGATCTCGCTTCGGAAGAAGAGATTCTTCGAGTGGAAGAGTTCGCCCGGGCGCTCGTCCCGGCGAAGCTCCTCGTGGTTCGCGCGTCTCACGGAGTTCTTCCCGACGCGGTTTGGGATCTCGAGCAGCAGCCGGCTCCCTCGGGAACGACTCTCCTCGGGGCCCCGGCCTCACACCACCTTCATGGAAATCCCCTTGAAGGACATGTCGCAAAGGGCATCGCATACCCCCCGGAACGGGTCTACGACGCGGACCTCCTCCTCGCGGCGCTCGAGGCGCTGCGCGCCGGAGCACTCACGAAGGGCCGCGTCGCGCGCGCGAAGGGCCTCTTTCACACGACCGCCGGCTGGCGCGTCCATGAGATCGCCGGCGGCCGCCTCACGACGGCGGAGACTTCGTGGAGGCGCGACAGCCGCGTGGACGTCATTCTCAAGGATCCGGAAGAGAAAGATTTCTTTGAATGGGAAAGAGTGCTGGCGGATTCGCTCGTGCCCGCCGATGCACCACTTCTGATGCTGGAAGACGGCGCCGGCGCGATGCGCGCATACGATCCAAGAGGCTTCGAAGCCCTGTCGCAATACCTTTCTAAGAAAATCTTCTCTTCCTCGTTCCTTCCTGCCACGGCGCCTCCGGGATCCGCCTTCCGTCTCGGCGACGTTCTCACCCACGCCGGCGTCGCGCGCGAAGCGGACTGGATGTGGCTCGTGATGGACTCGGGCCTTTTCGGCGTCGGCGGGCCGCGCCACGTCCTCGAGAACGGGATCGTGTTTCCAGGAGCCGACGGCTTCCGCTACGTCCTTCCCGACGACGCGGCCCGGGGCGCCGAGGATGAGGTGGACGCTTGTCGCGATCTCACGAACGTCTGCGGCGTGCGCCTCGCGGAAATGCCGGGGGCGGCCGGTGGAGCCCCGGCGTGACGGCGAAGTCCGGCTTGCTCCTTTACGGCGCGAACGGCTACACGGGGAAGCTCATCCTCGACGTGGCGCTCCGCGAAGGGCTGCGGCCCGTCCTGGCCGGTCGCCGCGCGGATGCCGTCGAGCCGATCGCGAAGGCACACTCTCTCCCGAGCCTGTGCTTCGCCCTGGACGACCCCGCCATCGTGTCGCAGCTGCTCGAGCCTTTCGCCGCCCTGCTCCTCGCGGCGGGGCCGTTCTCGAGGACCAGCGCTCCGGCTCTCGAGGCCTGCCTGCGCTCGAAGACCGCGTATCTCGACATCACGGGCGAGGTGGAGGTCTTCGAATCGGTCTTTGCGCGCGACGCGAACGCGAAGAAGTCGGGAATCGCGGTTCTTCCCGGAACCGGCTTCGACGTCGTGCCTTCGGACTGCCTGGCGAAGGCACTGTCCGAAGCGCTGCCCGGCGCCACGTCGCTGGCGCTCGCGTTCCGCGGCTTCAAGACGAGCGCGGGCACGATGAAGACGATGGTCGAGAGCATTCCGAAGGGCGGGCTCGCGCGCGTGGACGGCAAGCTCGTACGCGTGCCCGCGGCCCAAAAGACGATGGAGATCCCGTTTCCCGACAAGCCGCGGCTCGCGATGACGATCCCGTGGGGCGACCTTTCGACGGCTTTCCGCTCGACGGGCATTCCGAACATCGAGGTCTATATGGCCGTCCCGCCCTCGGCGGTCTCGACCGCGCGGCGGATGCGCCGGTTCGCGCCGCTCGTCGGCCTTCCGTTCGTCCAGTCGTTCCTCATACGGCGCATCGAAAAGCGCGTGAAAGGCCCCACGGAGGAGGAGCGTAAACGCGAGCGGTCCTTCCTTTGGGGGCGCGTCGTGAACGGTGAGCGGTCCGTCACCGGCACCCTCGAAACGCTCGAGGGCTACGCGCTCACGGCCGAGACGAGCGTGGCGATCGCCAAGCGCGTCCTTGAGGGCGACGTTTCACCCGGCGTCCACACGCCGTCCCAGGCCTTTGGGGCGCGCTTCATCGAGACGATCGCCGGCTCGAAGCTCACGATAGGGTCCGCCGCATGACCCCCGTCCGCCTCGTCATCCGCCATGTCGCGAGCCGGCCAGTCCGAAGCGTGCTGACGATCGCCGCCATCGGGCTCTCCGTGGGCCTCGTGGGTTTCCTCGTCCTCGTGAACGGGGCGCTCCGGAACGACTGGTCGGAGAACATGGGCAAGCGCGTCATGGTCGTCGCCAAGACGTCATTCTTCGAGAGACTTCCCATGGCGTACCTCGCGAAGATCGAAGACGTGCCGGGCGTGAAGCGCGTCTGCCCGTTCGACTTCGTGCTGGCCTTTCACAAGGACAACCGTCCCGAGAACCAGGTTCCACTCCAGTCGGCGCCCGCCGACGCGCTTCTAGAGGTTTACATCGAAGCGAAGGTTCCGCCCGAGCAGGCAGCCGCGTGGAAGGCGGACCCGACTGGTTCGATCGTGGGGCCGATCCTCACGAAACATTTCGGCTGGAAGGTCGGCGATCGGATCGTCCTCAAGGCGCCCGTGCCGGGCGGCGTCGTCGAGACCACGATCCGCGGGATCATGGGATACAAGGTCGATAACGGCGTCTACCTGCACCGGAAGTACTTCGAGAACCTCACGGGGGACACGGGACAGGCCGGGATCTTCTGGATCCTCGCGAAAACACGTCAGGACGTCCCGAAGATCACAGCCGAGATCGAGCGCCGGCTGGAGAACGCCCCGGTGCCGATTCGCGCGATGAGCGAGAAGCAGTGGCAGCTCCAGTTCATGGAGATGCTCGGAAACGTGCAGGCGCTGCTCGGCGGGATCGGCCTCGCGACGGCGTTCACGCTCTTCCTCATCACGAGCAACACCCTCGCGATGTCGGCGCGCGAGCGCCGGAGTGAGACGGCGCTCCTTCGCGTGCTCGGCTTTCCACGCGTGACCGTCGTCCGCCTCCTGCTGCTCGAGGGCGCGCTTTTTGCGGCCTTGGGCGCAGCTCTCGGCCTCGGGTTCATGGCCGCCTTCGCGCGCCTCGTCGGCGCGGGCATCGAGGACACCCAGTGGGCCGGGCTCGGCGCGCTCCTGCAGGTCGACGCCGCGTCGGTCGCGCTCGTTCTCGGCCTTTCGGCAGTGATCGGGCTCGGAGCGTCCCTCGTGCCGGCGTTCAACCTGTCGCGCCGGCCGATCGTGTCGCTGCTGCGCGAGGCGGCTTAGGCAGCGCCCCCCGGTCCTCGCTCATAATCTCGACATGATGCCGCTTTTTCCCGAGGTCGAGCCGTTCCGCTCCTTCCGTCTGCGCGTCTCCGGGATCCACGAACTGCACGTCGAGGAAGCCGGTAATCCATCGGGACCACCGGCCATTTTCTTTCACGGAGGTCCCGGCGCGGGCATCTCGCCCCTTCACCGCCGGTTCTTCGATCCCGCGTTCTGGCGGGTCGTCCTGTTCGATCAGCGCGGCTCGGGGAAGTCGACGCCTCTCGGCGAGCTGCGCGAGAACACGACGGGAGACCTCGTGGAGGACGCCGAGCGCATCCGGACGCATCTCGGCATCGAGAAGTGGCTCGTGTTCGGCGGGTCGTGGGGCTCGACGCTCGGCCTCGCTTACGCCGAGCGGCATCCCGCCCGCGTCACGGGGCTCATCCTTCGTGGGATTTTTCTCGCTCGGAAGTCCGAGCTCGAATGGAGCTTCACGGACGGGGTGCGGCGCATCTGGCCCGACGCGTGGGAAGCTTTCGTGGCACCTCTGACGCCGCGCGAACGAGGGTCCATCGTGCGCGCCTACTACCGCCGCCTCACCTCGGAGGAGCCGGCGGACCGAAAGGCCGCCGCGCTCGCGTGGAACGCCTTCGAGGGGATCGCGAGCCACCTCGTGAGCGACCTCAAGCCTCCCGCGGCGGAGGACATCGAGCGCGAAATCGCGCTCGCGCGCATCGAAGCCCACTACTTCATGAACGAATCGTTCCTCGAGACGGACGACCAGCTCCTGCGAGATGCCTGGCGCCTGCGCGCGCTCAAAGGGGTCATCGTCCAGGGACGCTACGACCTCGTCTGTCCGATGCAGTCCGCGTGGGAGCTCGCGGCCGCCTGGCCCGAGGCGCGCCTCATCGTCGTGCCGGCGGCCGGCCACGCGGCGGACGAGCCCGGCATCGCGAGTGCGCTCGTCGAGGCGACCGAGGCGTTCAAGGCGAGCGTCGTGAAGTAGAGAGGGATCATCCCCGGTCGAGGCGGGCCATCAGGAGCTCGCGCTGCAGGACGAGCTCCCTCGGCATCGTGGCCGCGAGCTTCGTGAAGAATTCTTCCTGATCCGCGAGCTCGACCTTCCAGGCCTCGATGTCGATGGACTCGGCTTCGTCCACGTCCTCCAGCGACACGGACATGCCGGAAAGGTCGAACTCGGCCTGGTGCGGGACCCAGCCGAGGGCGGTCTCCCAGCCCCCGGTGCGGCGGTGGGCGCGGTCGATGATCCACTTCAGGACTCGCATGTTCTCGCCGAAGCCGGGCCACAGGAAACGCCCGTCGTCGCCCCTGCGGAACCAGTTCACCTGGAAAAGTTTCGGCAGGTCCCTGATGGACTTCGGCATGTCTAGCCAGTGGTCGAAGTACGTCCCCATGTCGTAACCGCAGAACGGGAGCATCGCCATCGGGTCGCGGCGCACGACGCCCACTTTTCCCGTGGTGGCGGCGGTCGTCTCCGAGCCGAGCGTCGCGCCCATGTAGACGCCGTGCACCCAATTGAAGGCCTGGACGACGAGGGGCACCGTCGTGGAGCGGCGGCCGCCGAAGACGATTGCCGCGATGGGCACGCCCTCGGGATCGTTCACGTGCGGCGACAGGTTCGGGTTGTTCGTCATGGGCGACGTGAAGCGGCTGTTCGCGTGGGCCGCCTTCTCCGGAGAGCCCTTCTTCCACGGGCGGCCTTGCCAGTCGACGAGCTCTTCGGGCACCTCGCCGTCCTTGCCCTCCCACCACACGTCGCCGTCCGGGGTCATCGCCACGTTCGTGTAGATCGTGTCTTTGCTGATGGTGCGCATCGCGGTAGGGTTCGTGGCCTGGTTCGTCCCGGGCGCCACGCCGAAGTAGCCCGCTTCGGGGTTGATGGCCCAGAGCCGGCCGTCCGGGCCGGGACGCATCCAGCAGATGTCGTCGCCCACCGTCCAGACCTTCCAGCCGTGGAAGCGCTTCGGCGGGATGAGCATGGCGAAGTTCGTCTTGCCGCAGGCGCTCGGAAACGCCGCGGCCACATACGTCGTCTCGCCGTTCGGATCCTCGACGCCGACGATCATCATGTGCTCGGCCATCCAGCCCTCGCGCCGGCCGAGATACGAGCCGATGCGAAGGGCGAGACACTTCTTTCCGAGAAGGGCGTTCCCGCCGTATCCGCTGCCGATCGACCAGACGGTGTTGTCCTCGGGGAAGTGGCAGATGAACCGGCGGTCGGGATTCACGTCGAGCGTGCAGTGGAGTCCCCGGTTGAAGTCGCTCGAGCCGCCGAGCGCATCGAGCGCGCCCTGGCCCATACGCGTCATGATCCCCATGTTCAAGACGACGTAGATGCTGTCCGTGAGCTCCACGCCGATCTTCGCCATTGGCGACCCGAAGGGCCCCATGACGTATGGCACGACGTAGAGGGTGCGGCCGCTCATCGAGCCGTCGAAAAGCCGGCCAAGCTTCTGGTACGCGTCTTCCGGCGACATCCAGTTGTTCGTGGGGCCTGCTTCCTTCACCGTTCTCGTGCAGATGAAGGTGAGCTGCTCGGTGCGTGCCACGTCGTTCGGGTTGGAGCGATGGAGGTAGCAGCCCGGCAGCTTTTTCTGATTGAGCGGGATGAGGATTCCGAGGCGTACCGCTTCGCGCGTCAGCGCGTCCTTCTCGGCGGCCGATCCGTCGCACCAGACCACGCGATCCGGCTTCGTGAGCCGAACGCATTCCTCGATCCAGGAAAGAAGATGGGCGTTCCGAGAAAGCGGGGTGCCGATGCCGGTCGCGAGCGCTGAGCTCATGGGACTCCTGGGGCGTCGGCCGCACGGCCGGCGCGCAGCCGAAAAATAGCACGCGTGCGTTTTCTGCTACGGTGATGAGGTGCATCGGCTCGTGCGCCTTTACCCCAGGAAAGTGGGCTCTCTCGCGGTGGGAGCCCTTGCGCGGATGCGCCTTCCCGAAGGTCTGCGCCGCCCGCTCCTCGGCCGGTTCGCAGCCGCCTTCGGCGCGAACCTCGAGGAGGCCCAGAAAGACCTCGCCGCGTACGTCTCGTTCCTCGATTTCTTCACGCGGCGGCTGAAACCGGGCGCAAGGCCTCAGGCCCCCGCCGTGCCGGGCGGGATCAACTCGCCGGTCGACGGCCTCGTGATCGCCGAGGGCCGCGTGAAGGAGGGGACGCTCCTCCAGGCCAAAGGGCTCCCATACCGCCTCGGCGAGCTCCTGGACGGGGATCCGCTCGCGTCGGAATTCGCGCGCGCGCGCTACACGGCGCTCTACCTCGCGCCGAAGGACTATCACCGCATCCACGTCCCTTTCGCGGGTTCTTGCATCGCGGTGGGACGCGTGGAAGGCGAGCTCTGGCCGGTGAATGCCGCGTCCACGGCCTCGACGCCGCGCCTTTACGAAAGGAACCGCCGCGCTTACTGGATCGCGCGCGGCGCGCGAGAAGCCGACGGCCTCGCGGTGGCCGTTGTCATGGTGGCGGCGACGCACGTGGGCGGCGTCGTCGTGGACCCACGCTGGCTCTCGGGCCGCGTCCTGCCGCGCCACGGCCGGCTCGAGGTGGCGAATCTCCCGTGTGCGAGCGGCGATGACCTCGGCGCGTTCGAGCTCGGCTCGACGGTGGTCCTCCTCGTCGGGGGTGAGAAGGCGGACGCGTGGGATCTGACACGCGGCCTCGGGCCGGTGAAGGTGGGGGAGCGGCTCGGGGGATTCACCGAACCGATGCCCTAAACTCTCCCCGCCAACGTTGAAACGTTCCGCCGTCCGAACAGCCGGACACGCCGCTGTGCTGGCGGTGCTCGCCGCCGTCTCTCCGCTCGCCGCCGCGCCCGGCGGCACGCTGCGCTGGGGCGGCGACGCGGAGGGCGGCGCGCCGTTCGTCGAGGCGGACCCGGCGGATCCCGCGGCCGTGCGCGGCTTCGACGTGGAGATCGCCGAGGCGCTCGCGGCAGGCCTCGGACGAACGCCGCGGTTCGTGCAGGTGGCCTACCAGTCGATCGACCAGTCCGTGGAGCGCGGCGATTTCGACATCGGACTGTCGGGCATGGAGGACACGCCGGCCCGCCGCGCCGCGCTCTCGGTGACGGTGCCGTACTTCGAGTTTCGCGAGGTCCTCGCCGTGCGCGCTTCCGACGCGGGCCGGTTCCGCACGCTCGCCGACTTCAGGGGCCGCAAGGTCGGGACTCTCTCCGGCACGATCGCGTACGACGCGCTTCGCGCCGCCGAGGCTGCACACGCTCTCGTCACCGTGTCGTACGACGACGACGTCCACCCGTACGAGGACCTCGCCCGCGGACGCCTCGACGCGGTTCTCCTCGACCACGTCCTCGCCGTGCGTTCTCTCAAGCGCGTCCCTGGCCTCGCGATCCTGCCCGGCGCGGTCGCGACCGGGCGCTACGTGGGCGTCCTCGCGAAGGAGAACGCCGCGCTGAGGGACTCAATCGACGGCCTGCTGAAGGAAATGATGCGGGACGGGACCCTGCGGAAGATCTTCGAGAAGTGGAACGTCTGGGACGAGGAGCAGGCGGCGTTCCAGGAACAAACGCTCAGGCCGCATTCGGACGCCTTGGCCTTCCCCTCTTCCCCTTCTAAGAAATCTTCTCTTGCGCTCGTTCTTTCTTACTTTCCCTCTCTCTTCCGGGCCGCCCTCGTGACGATCGTCCTGTCCTGCGTGTCCATGGCCCTCGCGGTCGCCCTCGGGATTGGAATCGCGAGCGGCCGCATTTACGGGGGCGGTCTCGCGCGCGCCGTGCTTACGGGCTATGTGGAGCTCGTCCGCGGCACCCCGGTGCTTCTACAGCTCTTCGTTCTCTACTACGGCCTGTCGTCCGTCGTGCGCCTGCCGGCCTTCGTCGCCGCGCTCCTCGGCCTCGGCCTGAACTACGCAGCGTACGAGAGCGAGATCTATCGCGGCGCTCTCGAGGCCGTGCCGAGGGGGCAGCTCGAGGCCGCGCGCACGCTCGGGCTCACGGAAGGGCAGGTGCTGCGTCTCGTGCGCGGGCCGCAGGCCTTCCGACTCGCGCTCGCGCCCATGACGAATGACTTCGTCGCGCTGCTGAAAGACTCCTCTCTCGTGTCGGTGGTGACCGTCGTCGAGCTCACGAAGCAGACGGCGATCTTCGCGACGAACATCGGAAGCTGGGCGCTCCCCGGCGCCCTGTGCGCGGCGCTGTATCTCGCGATGTCTCTTCCGCTCTCGCGCCTCGCGCGGCGTCTGGAGGAACGGTGGAACGCGCCCTCGGCCTGAGCCCGCCCGTGCTGTCGATCAGCGGCCTCCGCCTCTGGCGCGGAGCGATGGAGGTCCTGAAGGGCGTGGACCTGGCGCTCGAGCGCGGCGAGCTCGTCGCGCTCATGGGTCTTTCGGGCTGCGGAAAGACGACGATCCTGCGCGCGGTTGCAGCGCTCGAACCATTCCAGGCCGGTGCGATCCATGTGGACGGGGTGCCTCTCCACCCGGGGCCGATGCCTCGCGAAGGCGCGCTCTCGGAGCTGCGCCGCAAGGTGGGGCTCGTCTTCCAGCTCCATTGCCTCTTCGACCACCTGTCCGCGCTCGACAACGTCACCCTCGCTCCCATCCACGCACTGCGCCATTCGCGCGCCGAGGCGGAAGCGCGGGCGCTCGCGCTGCTCGAGGGCCTCGGCGTCGCCGCTCGCTCGCGTTTGCGGCCCCGCGAGCTCTCCGGCGGCGAGGCGCAGCGCGTCGCGATCGCGCGGGCCCTTGCCGTCGACCCACCGCTTCTCCTGATGGACGAGCCCACCGCATCGCTCGATCCGGCGCGCCGGAACGAGCTCGGAGACTCGCTGGAGACGCTGACCACCCAGGGGCGGACGCTTCTCTTGGCGACCCACGACGAAGATTTCGCGCGGGACTACGCCACGCGCGTCGTGGTCCTTGCAGGCGGCGCCGTCGTGGAGGACGGTCCGCCGAGTGAGGTCCTCGTGCATCCAAGGCATCCCGCCACGGTGCAGCTCCTGCAGTCGAAAGGGAAGAAGGCCTTGTCGGTGAGGGGTGAGGCTCCGCCCCTCTGAGCGGGCCGAAAACGCCTCCCGGATGCCCCCAAGTGCTACCCTTTTTAGGAGCTCATGGCCACCGCAAGGCGCCTCAGACAGTCGATCCTCAAGGACGCGATCCGCGAAAACGTGGACGTCATCGAAAGACGCCTGCCCAGAGGGCTGAGGCGCTCCGACCGCTGGCGGCGGCTCCTCTTCCGGGCGTCGGTCTTCGTCGTCGTGCCGCTCGCCCTTTTCCTCTCCATCAACGCGCTGACGACGGGCCGCGGCGAGCGCACGGACGTCCTCGTCGTGTCTTCTCCGTCTGCGGCGCCTGCGGCGCCTGCGAGCGTCATCAACCCTCCGAACGGCCTCGAGCCCTCGCTCTTCCACCTCGAGGTGCGCTCCGTCGTGATCGACCCGGGGCACGGTGGCGCGGATCCGGGTGCGACGGCCTCCGGCGTGGCGGAAAAAGACGTGACGCTCGATGTGGCGCGGCGCCTGCGGGAGCTCCTCGTCGCCCAGAAAGTTGCCGTGTCGCTCACGCGCGAAGGGGACACGACGCTGTCGCTGCGGGACCGCGTCGTCCTGGCGAACTCGAAGAAGGCCGACCTTTTCGTGTCGATCCACGTGAACTCGCTTCCGGCCGTGAAGGAGAAGCGCGGCGTCGAGACGTATTTTCTCGGCACGACGACCGACCCGCACGTGCAGCGGCTCGCTCTCGACGAGAACCGTGCCTCGGGCTACACGATGGCCGATTTCCGGCGTCTTCTCGAGGGCGTCCTCGCGGACTCGCGGCAGGGCGAGTCGCGGAAATTCGCCGAGGCCGTGCAGGGGGGGCTCGTGACCTCGCTCCGCCCGGTCGTGCCCCGGCTGGAGGATCGTGGCGTCCGAAGCGCGCCCTTCGTCGTCCTCATCGCCACGGAGATGCCGGGCATCCTCGCGGAGGTGTCGACGGTCTCGAACGAGGACGAGGCACGCCATCTCGGGGACCCCGGGTATCGTCAGCAGATAGCACGGGCCCTTTCGAACGGGATCCTCGCGTACGCGGAGTCGCGGAACCATCCGCCCTCCAAACGGAGTTGACATGAGCGGGAAGAAGGACGTTCTCCACGTCGGCATCGACCTCGGCACGTCGCGCAGCGCGATCACGGGGTCGAACGGCGTGCATCACGTCGTCGCGAGCTACGTGGGCTGGCCCCTGGACATGGTGGCGAAGAAGGTCGTGAAAAAGTCGATTCTCTTCGGCGCCGAGGCGCTCGAGAACCGGCCGATGCTCGACCTGCACCGCCCACTCGAGCGCGGCCTCATCAAGCAGGGATCGGCGAAGGACGAGGAGGCCGTGCACGAGCTCCTGAAGCACCTCATCTCGCTGGCCGGGAAAAAGGACGGCCAGTCCGTCCACGCCGTCGTGGGCGTGCCGGCCGAGGCGCTCCGCGTTTCGCGGCTGCACCTGCGCGGCGCCGTCAAGGGGATCGCCGACGCGCTCCTCATCGTGTCCGAGCCGTTCGCGGTGGCCTTCGGGATGGACGCGCTCTTACACACGATGATCATCGACATCGGTGCGGGCACGACGGATTTCTGCGTCATGAACGGCCGCTACCCGACCGAGGACGACCAGCGCACTCTGACGCACGCGGGCGACTCCATCGACGAACAGCTCATGGCGCTCGTGAAGACGAAGTACCCGGACGGCCGCTTCTCGATCCACATGGTGCGCGAGTGGAAGGAGAAGAACAGCTTCGTCGGCAACGCGCCGGGGCCGGTCATCGTGCGTTTCCCCGTGAAAGGCAAGCCGGCCGACGTGGAGATCACCGCCGAGATGAAGAAGGCCTGTGAGAGCGTCGTCGGCCCGATCGCCGAGACGATGCTCGACCTGCTCTCGAAGGTCGAGCCCGAGTACCAGGAGAAGGTGCAGCGCAACGTCGTGCTCGCAGGCGGCGGCTCCCAGATGCCCGGCCTCGCGGCCGAGCTCGAGAAGACGCTCGCCGAGCTGGGCGGGGGCCGCGTGCGCGCCGTCGAGGACCCCGTCTTCGCGGGGTCGAATGGCGGCCTCGCCATCGCGCTGGACGCGCCGGAAGGCGACTGGGAGCCGCTCTCGGCATGAGCCCGGTCGACAGCGGCTTTCCGCGCGATTCCGGGGCGAAGAAGCGGATGCTCCCGTCGGTGACCGACGTCGTGCGCGAGCTCGCCAAGGTCCTCTCCGCGGACCCGGCGGTACTGTTCAAGGGCGCGCGGAGCGCGGTCGCCGAAGAGCTCGCGAAGGTGAAGCAGGGTTTCGAGGCGGCGCCGCTCGAGATCCTGGTCAAGCGGGCGCGCCTGCAGCTGGAAAGGGACGGAGAGGCGACGCCCGTCTCCGACCCCACGCCTCCGCCCATGCCCGTCTTTTCGGCGCGGCCTGCGAGCGGTGTCTCCGCGAAGCGGCCGGCTCCGGACGATCCCTTTCAGGACGTGGCGTCCCGTGCGGAGCTGAACTGGGAAAAGGAGATCCCGATCCAGCCCGAGGACGCACCCTTCCGATCCGCGATCATTCCCATCCCGCACAAGGCGCGCGGGCCATTCGAGATTTCGGCGCCGATCGACGCTCCGCCAAAGGCCGCTCCGGAGCTGGAGCTGGAACCATCCTCCGCGCCGAAGCCGAAGCCGAAGCCGAAGCCGGATTTCGCTCTGCCGCCGCCGGCGCCAGCGGCACCCGAGCGGCTGGAGCCGAAGCCGAGGCCCGCGCCTCCCGAACCCGCACCCGAGAAACCGATGCCGCGCCCCGCAGTCGTGTCCGCGCCCGCCATCCCGCTCGTGAATCCGCGCGAGCCCGAGGTCCCCGAGGCCGCCTCCCGGCCTCGGAGCGAGATTTTCGAAGACCACGACAGCACCCAGCCGGCCATGGAGGAGTTCAGGTTCAAGGCGGCGGAGCGTCCGGCCCCGACACCCGCCCGCTCGAGCCGCAAGAGCTGGCTCGTCGCGCTCGTGGGCGTCCTCGTGATCGGAGCGGCCCTGACTTGGGCCGTGCGCGAGGGCGTCTTCAGGGGCGAGCTCGTCAGGAGCGTCGCGCCTACCGCGCGGAAGAGTCCCGAAGTGGCGCCTCCCGCCAGCGCGGCACCCGCGCCGGCGCCCACGGCCGCGCCAGCTCTCGTCGCGAAGCCGGCGGCTCCGCCGCCGAAGGCTGTTGCCGTTCCGGTGAAGAGGGCGGCGGCCGGTCCTTCCTCGGGCACCGCGGTCCCGAAGGGCCGCGCGGCGGCGCTCCTGACGCCCGACTGGGCGGGAAAGCCGGTTGTCTACGTCATCCACTTCTCGTCGCACAAGGATCGCGAAAGCGCGACGAAAGAGGCGCAGAAGCTCGGCGCCGCGCTCGGCGCTCCCGGACATGCCGTCGAGGTGGATCTCGGCGAAAAGGGGATCTGGTACCGCGTCGTGATGGGCGAGTTCGCCGACGTGGACGCCGCGCGCGCGTTCCGCGCCGACCTCGAGGCGAAGAAGACGCCCGGCATGGGCTTCGTCTACGAGATGCGGGGGCGCTGAGGCAGGCGTCGTCTCCCTCGTAAAGGTCGAGGTCGCGCAGTGAGCGCGGGTGCCGGGCGGGGTTACGCGCCCTCTCCGGAGGAAGGCGTCGCGTGCGCGGCTGGCCTCGCCCTCATTGCGTTGATCGCGGCAGTCCTCCGCATTCTCGGCTGGGGCCACTGGAGTCTGTGGCTGGACGAAGCCATGACGCTCGACTACACCCGGCGCGGCCTTCGCGGACTCTGGGAGATCCTGATCCTCGACGGCAACCACCCTCCCGCGCACTACCTCGTTATCTACGCAGTCCGCAGGGTCTCGGAGTCGGACGCGGCGCTCCGACTTCCCTCGGTTGTTTTCGGCGTCGCGACGACTCTCGCGATTTTCGTGCGGTGCGGAGGCCGTCGCCGCGCCGCCGTCAGCCTAGGCGCCGCGCTGGCGTTCGCCGTCATGCCGCTAGCGGTCCATTACGGTCAGGAGGTGCGCCCCTATTCGATGGCGCTGTGCTTCGTCGCGATGGCGGACGCGGCTCGCGTCACCTGGCGTGAGACACGATCGCGACTCGCGTTCGGCATCTGGGTGTCGTCCAGCGTCCTCGCGGCCTACACGCTGTACATCGCGATCGTCGCCCTCGCGACGATGCTCCTCGTCGAGACTGCGCTGGCATGGCGCCGGCGACGGGAGGATCCGGCACGTCTGCGCGCGGCTCTCGCGGTCGCCGCCTGTACGATCGTCCTGTACCTGCCATGGCTCTGGGCTATTCGCCACGGTCTCCATCAGCCGCCCGGCGAGGCCCCGCAGCTCACGCTCGGCGCGATCTGGGCCGAGCTCGTGGGCCTCGCTGCCGGCCGCGACGAGAACCCCGGCCGCCAGGCGAGCGCCGCTCTCATCTGGTTCGTGTGGATGGCGGGCCTCGTGAGAGCCGAGGGCGAGGAGAGGTGGCGACTCGGGCTCGACCTTGCCGCATTGACCGTGGGCGTTTTGGCGGCATTGTGGTGCGCCCACCACTGGTGGAGCGTCCGCTACCTCGTCGTCGCCTTGCTTCCCCTCTCGCGCGGTATCGGCGAGGCATTCGGGTGGACGGCCGACCTGACTCCCGCACGTGTCCGCGAGGCCGCGGCGGCGGCCCTGGCCGGGACGATCATTCTCGTTCAGGCCCCCGCACTCGCCGAAAACAGAGAGAGCGGGCGAGTGGACTGGCGTCGGGCGGCGGGATACCTCGAATTCGAAGCCGGGAAGGGTCGGCGCGGCGAGATCCTCGCCGCCGACGGCTGGGCCTATTTCTGCCTGCGCGCTCAGATGACACGGCGGCAGGACCCGCGAGACGTGACGCTTACGGGCTCCGTCGCGGAGCTTCAAGCGAAGGTTGCAACGTCGCCCGACGGATGGGTGGCACGCGCCCCCCATTACCGCAATGTGCCGGCAGAGATCGACGCGTTCCTGCGGACGACGTCACCATGGGCGATCATCGATGAAGCCGACGACGTGCACCTCTATCGCTTCGAAAAGGGAACACTGCTTGCGCCCTGACCGGTCTGCCTTGAGATGAAAAAAATAGGGCCGCGCGAACGCGGCCCGAGGCACCCGTGGACGAAAGCCGTCAGAACGACGGCTGGAAAGTCTTGATGACGTCCGCGACGGTCGGGGCCGGCATCCCGGCGAGCGCGGTCACCTTGACGGCGGCGAGGCGGTCCAGGAACGAGGGCTCGGCGACTTCGTACAGGACGCCGGTCGTCACGAACTCCCTCTCGCGCGTGTACGCGAGCGCGGCCGGGCGCGAGGTGGGGTCGTGATCTTCCGGGAGCTGCCTCTGCTTCGCCTTGAGCGTCTTGAACTGGTCGTCGCCGCGCCACGTGACGCACGGGGACATGACGTTCAGGAACGCGAAGCCCCTGTGTGAAAGCGCCTTCACCATGAGCTCGACGGTGCCCTTGAGATCGCCCGAGAACGCGCGGCCGACCCACGTCGCGCCGAACGAGATCGCGAGCTCGCAGGGGTCCACGGCGGGCTCGGGGTTGCCGTAGTGCGTGGACTTCGTCTTGTCGCCCGTCGGAGTCGTGGGCGCGGTCTGGCCCTTCGTGAGGCCGTAGATCTCGTTGTCCATCATGAAGTACGCGATGTCGAGGTTGCGCCGCGCGGCGTGCATGAAATGGTTGCCGCCGATGGCGAGGCCGTCGCCGTCGCCGCCCACCGCGATGACCTTGAGATCGGGGCGGGACACCTTGACGCCCGCCGCGATCGTCAGCGCGCGGCCGTGGACGCCGTTGAAGCCGTAGGTCTCGACGTAACCGGGAAGGCGCGAGGAGCAGCCGATGCCCGAGACGACGACGGTCTCCCACGGCTTGACCTGCAGCTCGGTGAGCGCTCGGTACAGCCCGGTCAGGGCGCCGAAGTCGCCGCAGCCGGCGCACCAGACGGGCTTGAGGTCGGTTTTGTAATCGGCGGGCTTGAACTCGGGAAGCGTCACGGTCTCGCTCATGCGGACACCCTTTCCCCGGCACGCTCGGCCTCGAAGAGCGCCGTGATCTCGGCGTCGACTTCTTCGAGGGTCAGGCTCTTGCCACCCGATCTCTTGAAGATGTGCGTGCGCTCGTGGGGCAGGTCGAGGAACGTGCGCAGGTATTTGTAGAACTGGGCCGAGTACGAAAGCTCGATGACGAGAATGCGCTTGAGGCCCTTCAGGAAGGTCTCGAACTCGTTCTTCGGGAAGGGATAGAGGACTTGCGGCACGAAGGCGGCGACCTTCTGGCCGCGCGCGTTAGCGCGCCGCACGGCCTCGCGGACGACGCCCTTCGACGAGCCCCAGCAGAGGATGCCGACTTCGGCGTCCTCGGGGCCGTAGCGCCGGTGGAACGTGTAGCCGTCGCGGATGGGGCGGAGCTTGCGATAGCGCTTCGCGTTCATCCGTTCGTGGAGGACGTGCAGCGAGGCGGGCCGGCCGGACTCGTCGTGCTCCAGGCCGTTCGTCTGGTAGATCCCGCCGGGCGTGCCGGGCCGCGCCATGGGCGAGACGCCATCAGGGGTTTCCTTGTAGCGCGAATAGTTCGTCAGCTCCTCGCCGGTCGGGAGCCGGCGCTCACGCACAGCATGGACGAGCGAGGCGGGATCGAGCGTCTCGCGCCGCTGCCCGACGAGCTGGTCGGAGAGGACGATGACGGGGATCTGGAATTCCTCGGCGATGTTGAAGGCGTCGACCGTCGTGTGGAAGCAGTCTTCCACGTCCGAGGGAGCGATCACGACACGCGGCGCGTCGCCGTGCGTGCCGTAGAGCGCCTGCCACAGGTCCGATTGCTCGCTCTTCGTGGGGAGGCCGGTGGAAGGGCCGCCACGCTGCACGTCCACGATGACGCACGGCAGCTCGGCCATGGAGGCGAGGCCGAGCATCTCGGTCATGAGCGCGAGCCCCGGTCCGGACGTGGCCGTCATCGCCTTCTGGCCCGCGAAGGACGCGCCGAGGACGGCGCCGATCGCGGAGAGCTCGTCCTCCGTCTGGACGGCCGCGCCGCCCATCTTCGGCAGCCACTCGTCGAGGAACTGGAGAATCTCCGTCGAAGGCGTGATCGGGTAGCCCGCGAAATAGCGGCAGCCCGCGTGCAGGGCGCCGATCGCCGTGGCCTCGTTGCCCGACATCAGGAGCTTGGGCGGTCCCGGCGTGTACCCGAGCTGGCGCTCGGGCATCGGGGGGAGCGTCTGGCCGAGGGCGTGGCCGGCCTCGAAGGCTTTCAGCGCACCCTCGCCGACAGCTGCCTTCTTCCGGCCGAAGCGGTGGACGATCGCGCGGCGCAGCGTGGCCAGCGGCAGACCGAAGAGGGCCGTGAGGACGCCGAGGCCGACGAGGTTCTTGGATCCCTTCGCACCGGAGTCCGTGGACAGCTTCGCGAACGGCAGCTTGATCCAGACCGCTTCGGCGCCGAGGCCGAGGTCCTCGGGGTTGCGGGCGACGGGATCGGCCTCGTCGGACAGGACGACGGTGTTCTTGGCTGGCATGACCTCGCCCTTGAAGCGGGCGAAGTCGGCCCAGCTGAAGACGACGACGACGTCGATGGCGTCGCCGGACTCGTAGATCGGGTCGGCGCTGAGCCGGACGACGCAGGACGACTCGCCGCCACGGATCTGCGGGCCGTAGGCCTCGGTCTTCAGGACGTTGAGCCCTTCGCGCGCGGCGGCCTGCGCAAGGACGTCGCCCATCGTGACAATTCCGTCGCCGCCGGCGCCGACCATGGCGACGGTGAGATCTCGTTTCGGCATGGTGGCCTCGCCTTCTCCGAACGGATCGCCGACTCGCCGGAGGGTCCTTCGGGTGCGCGCCAGAGTGCGTGTGGACGAGGGCCGCCTCAATGGTGCAAACGGATCACCCGTTGAGGCTGCGTCTCAGCCCGAAATCAGCCGCGCCAACGCGTACGCCGCTCCCGAAGCGAGAGCGCCGACGAGAACGGTGCGGAGGGCCTCCTGCGCGGGCGGCCGACCGGTCAGGCGGCCCTTCACGCCGCCAAAGACGGCGAGCGCGGCCAGCGTGACGCCCACCGACACCGCGAGCGCGGACGGGACGGGGATCGCGAGGAGATAGGGGGCGAGCGGGATCGCCCCGCCAGCGACGTACGAGCCTCCGATGGTGAACGCCGAGATGCGTGCACGCTTCGGATCGGGCTCCATGAGGTTCAGCTCCTCGCGCATCATGAAATCGACCCAGCGCGTGTGATCCGCGCAGACGGCGTGCGTGGCCTTCTCCAGCGTGTCGCCCTCGAGGCCCCATCCCCGGAAGACTTTGCGGACCTCCTCCTGCTCCTCGCTCGGAACCTCGGCGACCTCCTCGCGCTCGCGCTTCCGCTCGCTGGCCCAGGTGTCGGCTTCGCTCTTGGCGGCGAGGTAGCCGCCGAGTCCCATCGCGATGGCGCCGGCGGCCAGCTCCGCGACGCCCGCGATGAGGATGACGCGCGCGTTCGTGACGGCGCCGGAGAGGCCGGCCGCGAGCGCGAAGGGGACGGTGAGGCCGTCGGACATCCCGAGGACGACGTCGCGCACGACCTCGGACCCCGAGAAGTGCGCCTCCACGTGGTGGTGGCGGGGCCGGGGGCGGGACGTGCCCTTCGCGTGCGGCGGCGACGCGGTCGTGTGCGGGGGCGGGTTTTCTTTCGCCTTTTCCGCCGTCACGGGTTCGTCTGCCAGATCTCGAGGCTCTTCGTCAGGGCGCGATCGTCGGTCGCGACGAGAGAGACGACCGCTTCCGCCACGTCTTCCGGCTGGATCGCGCGTGCGGGCTCGAAGGGGAGTCCGGACTTCTTCACGAGATCGGTGCTCACGGTCGACGGGAAGACGCACGTGACGCGCACGTTCGACGTCCGCGCCTCGTAGAGCAGGACCTCGGAAAGTCCGGCGAGGCCGAACTTCGACGCGCAATACGCTCCGCCGCCCGCAAACCCGCGGTGGCCCGCGGTCGAGGCGATGTTCACGATGTGCCCGCGCTTTTTCGACTTCATCCCGGGCAGGACGGCGCGCGACATGAGGAACGGCCCGCGCAGGTTGACGGCGAGGACGCGGTCGAAGACGACCGCGTCCATCTTCTCGACGGGGGCGGCCGCGAAGATTCCGGCGTTGTTCACGAGGACGTCCACGGGCCCGAGCTGCTGCTCGACGGCCGCCACGGCGCGCGAGACGGCGCCCTCGTCCGCGACGTCCGCCACCACGACGAACGACGAGGCGCCCGAATCCTTCAGCTCCTTCTGGACCTCGAGGAGGTTTTTCTTCGTTTTCCCGAGAAGAGCGACTTTCGCTCCGGCCCCCGCGAAGGCATGCGCCAACGCGCGGCCGATGCCGCGTCCGGCGCCCGTGACGAGAACGACCCGGCCCTCGAGCTCCATCGGCGCCTCCGGGCAGGATTCTAGAGCCTCTGCGGGGTTCGGGATGGTACCTTGGAGTCGGCCCCGATGGACTCCTCCGTCGACGAGCGACTCGCGAGAGCCGCGACGCTTCCGGCGCCGCTGTATACGGATCCCGCGGTTCTCGCTGCGGAGAAGGCCGCGGCGATGGAGCCTCCGCGCGTCCCGGAGCGCTGATGGAGCTCCGGCGGGTCCTCGGCTTCCGGGACCTCGTCTTCTTCTACACGCTGACGTGCTTCAGCCTCCGGTGGATAGCGACGGCCGCCGAAGCCGGGCCGTCCTCTCTCGTGGTCTGGGTCCTCGCGGCTTTCGGGCTCTTCGTGCCGCTCGTGGCGTCGGTCCTGGAGCTCTCCTCGCGCCATCCGGAGGAGGGTGGGCTCTACGTGTGGACGCGCCGGGCCTTTGGAGACTTCCCGGGCTTCATCGCGGGATTCCTCTACTGGGCGAGCAACCTGCCGTTCTTCCCGGCTCTCCTCTACTTCACGGCCGCGAACGCGCTCTTCCTCGGGGGCGCAAAGGGCGCCGCGCTTCAAGAGAATCGCGCGTTCTTCCTCGCCTTCTCGCTCGGAGGGATCGCCATCGCGACCGCGGTGAACGCGAGAGGCCTGAAGTACGGCACGTGGCTGCACAACGCCGCCGCCGTCGCCACCTGGATCCCGGCGATCCTCCTCGTCGTCTGCGGCGCCGTGGTGTTCGCGCGGTTCGGCTCGGCGACGTCCTTTTCCGCGGCGCATCTCATCCCCTCGGCGGGCCTCAAGGACGCCCTCTTTTTCTCCACGATCGCGTTCGCGTTCGGCGGAATCGAAGCGGCCTCGTTCCTCGGCGACGAGATCCGGGATCCGCGGCGAAACCTGCCGCGCGCCCTCCTCGTCGTGGGCGCGCTCATCACGGCTGCCTATCTCGCGGGGACGGCGAGCCTTCTCGTGGCTCTGCCCGCGAGCGAGGCCAGCGGCCTGACGGGCATCACGAAGGGGATCGCGGCGGCGTCGGCGAAAGCGGGACTGCCGGCGATGGGAACGCTGGCCGCGCTCCTCATCACGCTCTCCGGAGTCGGCGTGACGGGCGCCTGGCTGGCGACGGCCTCACGCCTTCCGTTCGTCGGCGGCCTCGACCGCTTCCTGCCGCCCGCGTTCGGGAAGATCCACCCGAAGTGGGGCACGCCGGCCGTCGCCATCCTCGTCCAGTCGGCTCTTTCGGCGCTCTTCGTGCTGCTCAGCCAGGCGGGGACGGGAGTGAAGGGCGCCTACGACGCCCTCGTCGCCATGAGCGTGATCTCGTACTTCGTGCCGTTCCTCTTTCTCTTCGCCTCCACGATCCGGCTGTCGAAGGCGCCGCTTCCCGAGGACGCGATCCGCATCCCGGGCGGCCGGCCCGTTACCGTCGCCCTCGCAGCCTTGGGCTTTCTCACGACGGCCGTCTCTCTCCTCCTCGCCTTCGTGCCGCCCGGCGACGAGCCGAACAAAGTCTTCGCCGCGGCGAAGATCGTCCTCCTGACGCTCGTTCTGGTCGCCGGCGGCGCAGCTCTCTACGCGTCCTCGGCCCGCCGGCGGCGAATGCTTCGGCCGTAGGCCGCGCGCCTCTCTCCAGGCCGCCTGCTACTCTTTCTCGCCCATGTCCGCCTCGGTCGCGCCCCGCTTCGACCCCGCGCGGCGGCGGGCGGTGACGATCGCCCTGCTTCTCGTCACGGCGCTCGCGTCTTTCGAGTCGACGATCGTCTCGACCGCGATGCCCACGATCATCGGCGAGCTCCATGGCCTGCCCCTCTATTCCTGGGTCTTCTCGATCTACCTCCTCACGTCCACCGTCACGATGCCGATTTACGGGCGCCTCGCGGACGTCTACGGGAGGCGCCGCATCCTGATGACGGCCACGGCCATCTTCCTCACCGGCGCGGTCACGTGCGCGCTGGCACGCTCGATGCCGCAGCTCATCGTGGCGCGCGGCCTTCAGGGCCTCGGGGCCGGCGGCCTAATCCCGATCGCGCTCACCGTTTCCGGCGATCTCTACTCCCTCGAGGAGCGGGCGCGCGTGCAGGCCTTTTTCAGCGGGGTCTGGGGATTCGCGAGCCTCGTGGGCCCGCTCCTGGGAGCATTCCTGACGGTCACGTTCGGGTGGCGCTCCATCTTCACGATCAACGTGCCGCTCGGCATCATCGCGTTCGCCCTCGTCGCGACGAAGATGATCGAGTCGCGCAAGCCAGGGTCCGACCCGCTGGACGTCGCGGGCGCCGTGACGCTGGCGCTCGGCATCGCCGCGCTCCTTTTCGCGGTGCTCCAGAGAGCCGGGGCCGGAACTCTCGGGGCCGGCGTGCGGCTCGTCCTCGGAGCCTCAGGGCTCGTTCTCCTCGCCGTCTTCGCCCGCCTGCAGGAGAGGCGGGAGCATCCGCTCGTCCCGCCGGACCTTTTCCGCCACGCGCGGACCGCGGCTCCATACGTGGGCGGCGTTCTTCTGGGCACGACGATCTACGGCGTCGACACGTTCGTCCCCCTTTTCGTGCAGGGCGCGCGCGGCGGAACCGCGGGAGCGGCCGGGGCGGTCATCACGCCGCTCGTCCTTTTCTGGGCGCTTTCGGCGGCGGCCGCCGCCCGCGTCATCCTCCGGTTCGGCTTCCGGAAGACGGCTCAGGCGGGGGCTCTCCTGATCCTCGCGGGCTTCATCAGCCTGCTCGTCGCGGCCCGGCTCGACGCGCCCGTTTTCGCCATCAGCGCGGCGTGCGGCCTTATCGGCGCGGGCCTCGGGCCGTCGTCGCTCTCGCAGGTTCTCGCGATCCAGAACGTCGTGGACGAGGGCCGCCGGGGCGTCGCGACGAGCCTCGTGCCGTTCTTTCGCACCGTCGGGGGCTCGCTGGGCGTGGGCGCTCTCGGCGGCATCCTCGC
>OCTA010001217.1_pt1 | contig 23774 bp, 26 predicted proteins | sample 1538991 | NCBI WGS metagenome assembly OCTA01 (sample SAMEA3539302, study PRJEB22396) | soil metagenome | biome: tundra; feature: field; material: soil | place: USA | collected 2010-05 | depth 0.15 m | reverse complement strand
TGGAGTTCAGACGTGTGCTCTTCCGATCTGCGTTTGACGGGCCCTCCAGCGGGGGCGCCCATTGCGCCCGCGGCACGACCGGCGCTGCGCCCAAGCGACGGCACTCCCTCAAACGCGGCGCTGCGCAAACGGGCGTGCGCGGCGCGCATCCGCTCCGCGCCCGGCATCGTGCTCTGCCCCTGCGCGCCGCCTGTGCCGCCACCGCCACGCAAGCCCGCGCCGCCGAGGATGTGGCGCAGCTCGCCGAGCAGCATCAGCGGGAGCTTCACCGCGATCACGAACGTGATGAGCCCCGCGAACGCCGCCTCTATATGACCGGGGATGCCGCCGCTGGCACCGCCAGTGAAGCTGGTCGCGTCGAGCGTCAGCGCGCCGGTGACGGCGAACAGCAGCGTCCAGCCGATCGGGACGAGCACGATCGCCATAAGGGCGTGTCCCCACGCTCTCGCCAGATGCGAGAGCTCGGGTATCGGTGCGAGCGCGATGAACAGCGGTCCCGCACAGAACGCCAGCGCCAACACGACCGTAAGCGCCTCCTTTGACGCGAACAGACCGGCCGCGAAGATCACGCCGACGATCACGAGGAACGCGCCGAAGACGCCACCCGCGCCAAGCAGCAGCGCGCCGCCGAACAGGACAGTGATGATGCTCGCCAGGCCGTTCGCAACGACGGGCCAGCCGAGGATCGCGTGCGTCAGAGTGTTCGTCGCGGCGACCGTCTGCTCCACCAGCCAGCGGTAGATGACGAGCACCCCGGTCGCGCCAGCGCACCGTCCGATCGCGCCCGCTGGATGAGCGGCGCCGGTCAGGCCCATCGTCCAGTAGCGCAGCGTGCAGACCGTCAACGTGACGGGCATCAGCGACATCCCGAGATAGGTCATGTCGCTCTCCAGTTCGCTGACGTGACCCCAGCTCGCGGGGTCGGGCAGCGCCACGAGACCCTGGATCATCGCGACTGTGCCGTGCTTCAAAAAACCAGGAACCAGTGCGCCCGCGAGCGCGCCAAAGAACCCCTTGGCTATCGCTTCGATGATGCTGTGAAGCGACGGCAGGCCGAGGAACGCAAGCGGCGCGATCGGGGCTCTGGCGCCTGCCGCTGATGCCGCCGGCGCGAGGACGAGCCCACAGACGAGCACGCCCGCCGTCACGACCGGCAGCATCCACGCTGTGCGGCAGCGCACCAGCACGGCTCTACGCCACGATTCCGCTGATCGACGCGAGGATCGCAAGGCCCACGATCGTCTTCAGCGCGACATCATGAGCCCTTGAATGGCCGGCCATGAACATGATCGCCACGACCGCGATCACGAGACCCATCGCCGTGCTGCCCAACCACACGAGACTGCCCTCCAGCTTTTCAACGAAGTTCTGCACCCCGGTGATCGGCGTCCCCTTGAACGCGCCGGCGGCGTTCAGGGCGTACGCATGCGCATCAGGGAACGCCGCTACAACGGCGACTCCGATGAGCAGCCCCCACAAAGCGCCGATGGCGACTACGACATGCGCTGTCCTTTTTCCTCGACGGGCGCCTGCCCGCCTGAATGTGAGCGCCATCACTGGCCTCACCTCCTTTGGTTGTTGATTGCCAAACCTCATGGCGAGAACAGCCCCCCTTGCGTCTGTTCCTGCACCGCCACGGGCGGTGCGCTCGCCGGCGCTGCTGGGGAGGCGGGCCGCGGCGAGGGGGTCGTCTGCACGCTTGCCCCTTTGCCCCTCACACCAGCGCGCTCCGGAAGAACGGCCCGCGATGCACGGGGCCGCGCCTCGTCGTGGCGGGGACGGGCCTCAGCTCGGGCCGGTTGGCGCGGCGACCGGCCGGCCGATGGCTTCCGCGCAGGCGGCTCGACAGGCACGCGGATCACCGCTGCTTGAGAACCGCTGTGAGGGGCCAAGGCAGTGTGCGTGCGGGCCGGGTGACTTGCGAGCGCCGCCGCGACGCCCACCACTGCCCACACGGCGAGCATTCCGCCCACTGCACTCGCCAACACCGGATGCTCGGCCAGCCGAGCGCGGACCCGATGAGAGCGGCGGCCACTCGCGGCCCCGCGCTCGCGCGGGTACACCCGGCGCCACCCAGGCAGCTCCTGGCTGACGCGGCCCGCGAACAAGTCATCCGCATGCACCACGAGCTCGTCGTGCGAGAGCTCATCGTCCCACTGATCGTCAGGGACTCCCTCGCTGTATTCATCGCCGTCCGGCGGGATCGGCGCACGGGCCTCGGTCTCCAAACCCCACGCGTCTGTCACCGCAGTCTCCGCGGCCGGGGCCTCTGCTTCACCAGCCATTACTCGCTCCCGCGAGACGGGATCTGGCGGCGTGTCAGAGACCTGCGGTGCCGTTCCGGCGAGACCGGGCTTGCGTCGCCGCCGGGCCCTCGCCGGCGCCTGCGGCGCATCCGCCTGGGGCACCACCGCCGGCGCTGCTGCAGCCGCCGCGGGATCTGGGTCGATACCTGCATGTCCGTCGGTGTCCTCATCCGCCGGCGACACTCCGGGCGCCGCCACGTACAGCGTCACCATCCCGTTGCGGGCCAGCTCGCTGCCCGCCCCAGGCTCCTGAGCCACGACCAGCCCGAGCAGCTCCGCCTCGCAACCAAACGAACGCTCCAGGCCGGGTTTCAGCCCGGCACGCCGCACGGCTTGGGCGGCGTCCGACGCTGGCTGCCCCACGTACTCGCCGACCTCCAGGCGCCCGGACGGACCGCCCCCTCGGCGTGCGTCCTGGGGGCGTTTGGTCCTTCGTGCTGGCGTTGCGGCTCTCTCGGTCATTGCGGTTACTGACCGCGAGCCGCCCAAGACGGCCAACGAATTTCTCAACCGCCGTCCGGCGGCCGTAGCCGGGTGCGACTGGAGGAGACGCGCGAGCCCTCCCGTGGGCGACGGCTGCTCGGCCGCGCACCCTGGACGGCTCGCGCCTCCAGCAGGTGCGCGTAATGGGCGAACCGTGGGTCCTCCCACCATCCCGGCGCGCGGACAATCGCGGGCGGCAGGTCCCGGTAGACGAGGATCGCGCGGCCCCGCCCGATCTGTCTCAGCCACGGAGACGGCCCGGCCTTCTGATGGCCGACGCTCAGGGTGTGTTTGGAGACCCCGTTTGAGCTGGACGCATTCGCGACCGGCTCCTCCCCAAGCAGCTCGGTGAGATACCCGGCGCTCGTCGGCTCGGCCAACGGTGGGATGAACACCTGCGCCGTGGATGCCGCGCAGATCGCGTCGCGTGCGGCTCGGCCGTAGCGCTGGTCGATCTGCGCGATCGACTGCCAAATCGTCGCGATCACGATGCCGTGATCCCCGCATTGGCTCAGCCACGGCGCGAGGTTGCGAACCGGGGCGATGTTCGCGGCCTCGTCCATCAGGACGAACAGGCGCGGGTCGAGCGCGCCGTGCCTGCGGGCCTTGACGATCGCCGCCTCATACATTGCCGTGACGAGCGCGAGGATCACGGGGCGAAGCGCGTCCTGGTCGTGGCCGGCAGCGACGACGTAGATCGTGTTGGCCTGCCCATCGAGGAACCTCTCGGGCGTGAGGTCCCCGGTCGCGCAGCCGGCAACCTGCGGGTAGCGATAAGCGCGCAGGAGATTCAATGCGCTCATCACGGTTGTCTCGCGGTTGCGCTCGTCGCGTCGACTGACGCCCTCGAGCTGATCCGCTGCAGCCGCAGCCCCAGCGCGCTTCAGCACGCCGATCGGACCGGTGAAGTCACGGGCGTCGAGCGAGCGCACGAGCTCGCTCATGCTCTCCCCGGCGATGGCGGCCGCGTGAAGCAGGGGCGCCAACATGCTCGCGGCCTCCTTGTCCCAAAACTCGTTCGCGGCGTTGCTGCTGTCGGGATGCGCAGCTGAGGCGAGCGCTTCGCCGGCGCGGATCGCGCCCGCCCAGGTGCGAGCCGGGACGAGCGGCGTGAACCCGGCGCTCCTGCGATCGCCGAATGGGTCGTATACCCAGACGCGACCGAGGCTTCGCCGGTATGGCGCGGTCGCGTCGTAGATGTCGCGCTTCGTTGAAAGCACCAGGGCTGGTCCGTCGTGATCGAGGAGCCATGGCACGACGAAGCCGCTCGACTTCCCCGAGCGCGGCGGAGCGACAACCATCGGCTGGACCTCCGGCTCGGCCGCCAGCGTCCGTGCCGGCACCTTGCCAATCACGCCGAGGTAGGGGCGGCCGGAAACCGGCCCTGGGACCCACAGGCGCCGCATGTCCGCGGGCAACGCCCAGGTTCGCTGGCGTACCCAACCTCGATCGACGGCGTGACGAGCGACGCTGCGCTGATCCTTGCCAAGCGGCGACCCACCGCGCCAAGCGCGCACCCGACGGTGCACGCGCCATCCTCCCCGGCCTAGCAGCGCGAGGAAACAGACCGCGGCTGCGCCATATGCCCACGTTCCGGGTGCGGACGCCCTCTCCGATCGGAGCGGAAACGCTTCTGCCGGCTGTGCCCAACCACCGCGCACGAGCAGGTGCCACATCGCCCGCGCCGCGTCAGGCGCGGGCAACCGCATCGGCGCTCGCAGCTCCAGCAGACAGGCGGCTTGGGTCCAGCACCATGGCAACGCGCCGCTGAGGACTCCAGCAAGCAACAGGACGGCCGCCACACACACGAAAAGCCTGGTGACTGGCCTGAGCCCGACCGCGTGAACCCTCACAGGGTCCGCCCAACCGCTCGGGGCCTGCGCTCCTGCTCAAGCGGAGAGGAACTCGGAAGTGAGGTGTCTCGCATCGGTGCTATTGACCGTGAGCGCGCCAGACCGGCCAACGAATTGGAGCTCTTGGTCGCTGAGCTGCACGCGCGAGCGCTCGGACCGCACCGCACCGCCTAGCTCGTGCTCCGTGAGAGCCCGCCCGTCACCCCTGTCGAGAAATTCGTTGGCCGTCTTGGGCGGCTCGCGGTCAGTAACCGAGAAGGCCGCGGCGAGACCAGCCGTGGTCGAGGCACAACAGAGGAGCAAACGATGTTCCAAAGACAGCGATCACAACCGGGTGAGGCCAACGGCAGAGAAGCTGCAGCTGACCGTGTCGCAGGCGGTTCCCGTGGGTCGTTGGAGCGTCGTGTCTTGCCCCATTTTGGACGCCGCCGGACTAGCGCTTCAACCCCGCAAGGGGGTTTCCCTACGCCCTGACGGGCTCCGGTTCCGCGCGCCGGTCGGCGTCCTTTTTGGGCGGCGTCACTAGCACCACCAACCACCAAAGGAGAAACCGCAATGAACATCAACAAGTGCATCTTCACCGGCCGTTTGACCAAGGACCCCGAGCTGCGCACGCTGCCGAGTGGCACGAGCGTCTGCGAGCTGCGCCTAGCGGTCGACGGGATGGGTCGAGGCCGCGACGAGGTCGGCTACATCAACGTCAGCGCCTTCGGTAACGGCGGCGAGGCCGCCGCCAAGCACCTCGGCAAGGGGTGGCTGGTCGCCGTGGACGGACGTCTCGAGTTCGGCGAGTGGGAGACCCAAGCCGGCGAGAAGCGCCACGACTACAGCGTCGTGGGGACCGTCGAGTTCCTCGCAGCTCCCCGCTCCGACAGCGACGCGCCTGAGCCTACTGAGGCTCCGGAGCTCGTAGCGGCCTAAAGGCGAGGTGACCCGCGCCCCCCGAACGGGGCGCGGGCCATCGGCCTGATCGCGGAGCGTGAACAGTGAGCCAGAGCCTCCTCATAGACCAGATCTTCCAGGATCTCGACGCGCGCGGCGCGCGACTGCGGACGCTGTGCCAGATGACGGCGGCCCAGCGGATCGCGGCGATGCGCCGTGGCGAGCTGACCCTTGAGCAGTGCGCGGCGTGGGCCGCGCGGCACCCCGAACAGGTGCCGCTCATCAACGGCGAGTTCGAGTACATCGCCGTGCTCACGCCCGAGGTATGCGAGTGAACGAGGCCGGTCAGTGCTCCACTGAGGAGCTGCTCATCTACCTGGGGATGCTGGCGGGCGAGGCCGAGCCCGGCCAGTTCTTCGACGTGCGCTGGAGCACACCGGCTGGCGGGATGAACCGCCAGTTCGTCTCGGCGCTGCGCGCCCAGGACGCCGTCCGCCTGATCACACGCCTGGCGTCCCGGACTGACGTGTATGTCGGCGTCGCGCTGCGCGAGGGCCGTACTTATGGCGGCAAGACCGCGATCAGCGGCTCTCACCTTCTCTACATCGAGTGCGACGAGCCCGACACTGCGGAACGCCTGGGCGGCTTCGCCTACGCACCGTCGATGCTCGTCGCCTCCGGCTCACCGCGGCATCTGCATATCTACTGGTGCCTGCGCGAGCGCGCGAGCAGCGCGCAGGTCGAGAGCGCCAACCGTCGCCTCGCGTTGGCTCTACGGGGAGACCCGGCCTGCGTGGACATCGCGCGGGTGCTCCGGCCGCCTTCAACCCTAAATCACAAGCACAGCCCACCGGTCGCGGTCAGGCTCTTGGAGCACAACACCGATGCCCGCTATGCGCTCCACGAGCTGACGGGCAACCTGCCCAAAGACCCCCACCCAGGGGTACCCTCCGGCGCTCGGCGGGTGCCGCCGCGCGCTGAGCGCACAGCGCTTGACCGCGAGCTACTCGCGATCCCCGCCGCCGAGTACGTTCGCGTACTGGCCGCCCGATCCCCGAACCGGGCCGGCAAGGTGCTCTGCCCCTTCCACCACGACACCGACCCGAGCCTTCAGCTCTACCCCGACGGGACCTTCTACTGCTACGGCCGCCACAACAAGCACCGTGCGTGCCGCAAGGGCGGGACGATCTTCGACTTCGCCGCCGCGAAGTGGGGCATCGGCACCCGCGGCCCGGACTTCCTCGAGCTCCGCCAGCGCCTCGCGTCAGCGTTCGCGCTCACACCAACCTCAGTTCGGGGCTCGTGATGTCCGGCCGTCTGCCTCGATGGCGTTGGGGCCGCTGCCCGGACTACCTATACGCCTGGCCGCGCCCGCGAGCGCGGTTGCTCCCATCAGTCCTCGCCGTAGTGCTGCTCGCCGGCTGCGCACCACTGCACACCGGGAGTGATCCATCTCGCACGGGCTGGCCGGTGTCCGCGTCTGATCGTCGGTGCGTCGAGCGTGACGGTCTACCCGACCCGCGCTGCACCCCCGGCGCGATTCGCTCGGGGGTCCCGCTCGCCACGATCTGCGCCTTTGGATACAGCCGTTCCGTTCGCCCGCCGGAGAGCTACACCGAGCCGCTGAAGCTCGCTCAGATGCGCGCCTACGACCTGCCCGGCCGGGCGCGCGACTACGAGGAGGACCATCTCGTGGCGCTGTCGATCGGTGGAGCACCTAGAGACCCGGCGAACCTCTGGCCCGAGCCGCGCAGCGGCCCCTACAACGCCGAGCAGAAGGATGAGCTTGAGACGTGGGCCGCGAGGATGGCGTGCGCTGGGCGCATACCCCTCGGCCGTCTGCAGCACGAGATGGCCGCGGACTGGATCGCGCTCTACAGCACTGCCGGCGGCGAGCGCGTCCTGCGCTCCTACCCGTCCGGCGGATAGAGCCCTCCTGCGGAAAGGCTCCGACGAGCTCAACGCTAGCCACCTGCCTAGCACTCCGCCGATCCGCATCCAAGAGCAGGTGATCGTCACCGTCGAAGGTTCGCTCGGGCACAGCAGCTTCTCGCCGTCAGATCGTCTTCCCGCGCTTCGCGACCAGGCACCGCTGCGCGGCTCGGCCTTATGTGCGCCTGCGCTTCGCTACGGCGCGGCCGAGGCCCTTCGGGCTGCCGACCTGATCGTCTCGCCCGATGCGAGAAGACGATCTACCAGGAGGAGTAATGCCACACCGCCCAGATGCAACCGACGACGGACACCGTCACGTACCTGTCGAACGTCGCCCCGGCTACTTCGAGTGCGAGCGCTGCGGCCACCGCTGGATTCACCGCTCGGTCCTGTCAAACAGCGCTACTCCCACCGAAGACGACATCGAGTGGCTGCATCACGGCCACTGGCCCGGTGACAACACTGCGCGACGATGCCGGAGACAGGACTCGAACCTGTGACCTTTGGATTATGATTCCACCGCTCTAACCAACTGAGCTACCCCGGCCCGATCAGGTAGCGAAGTGTAGCCGCAGCGTCGCGCCTTACAGAGGACGCCAGGCGGAGAAGCCATCGTCCGGGCGCGCTACGGTAAGGGCCGTGAGCGAGCAGCGCCTCATCCCCCTCTGCGTGACCCTCGACGGTCGCCAGGTCAGCAGCGAGACGGTCTGCGAGTGGGCCGGGGCTTACGTGCTGGTGATCGCGACCACGCTCCCCGACCCTGGGCTCGCGCTCGAGGTCTATTCGACCTTCGTCGGACACCCGGAGGTGGATACCTACGTGACACATCTCAGGCTCGGGCCTGTAGGACATGAGCCGTTAACGATCACTGCTGAGCACGATCACGAGCAGCTTAATCCGAAGACCAAGCCAAGGGAGTGCGCTTACGAGCACATGGAGATCCTGGTCGAGGCGCTGAACAGTCTGGCCTTCGAGGTGGGGATCGTTATGCCCGAGGATGCCTTCGGCGAGCTGGAGCGCGTCGAGCGCTGAGCGCCGCGTTGGGCTGGCCAGGCCAGCGCTTCTTACCGGCGGCCAGCAGGTGTCCGTTTGCGGGGGTCGTCCCCTTCCGATTTTCGCACGCTGCGCGTGCGGGTTGGTCGGGGATCGGCCCCGCACCGGGCGGGGTCGCCGACTGAAAGGAAACGCGATGGCGTTCGACACCAGCAGCTGGCCCTCGCAGACGCGCCCCGCCTACGCCGGCATCGGCTCGCGCGAGACACCGCCAGGCGTGCTCGACCTGATGGTTCGCGCCGCGTCGCAGCTCGCGCGCGAGGGTTGGGTTCTGCGTACCGGCATGGCCGGCGGCGCCGACCAGGCGTTCTATCGCGGCGCAACCGCGTACGGTGCGCTTGAGCTCTACCTGCCCTGGCCCAGCTTCGAGGCCGACGCTCGCTCACCCGCTCACGCCGCAGAGCAGTTCGTCCTCGGGCAGCCGACCCCGGCCGCTTACGAGATGGCCGCGCAGTTTCACCCCGCCTGGTCGCGGCTGGTGCAGAGTGTGCGACGCCTGCACGCACGCAACTGCCATCAGGTGCTCGGCCCCGACCTGGCTAGCCCGGCGCGCTTCGTTCTTTGCTGGACACCCGACGGCAGCCTCGATGGCCGTGGCCGGCGCGTCGGCGGGACCGGGCAGGCCCTGCGGATCGCCCACCACCACGGCATTCAGGTCTTCAACCTCGCCCGCCCAGAGCACGCCGAGCGACTGTCAAGGCACTGCCCGCTCGACGCTCGCTGACCCAGGCGAGATCGCGGGCGCCGGCAACCCATGATCGCACCCCTACGGGGTGCGGAGGGCTGCCACCGGCACCCGCAGTCGAGCGGGTCCACAACAGAAAGGACAGTCGCGATGCGCGACTCCTACGACACGACCCTGATCCTCTGGCCTGCCACACCGCTAGCGACGAGCGTCGCCGATGAGCTGCGCGGCATCGGCGTCCCGCTCACAGAGCCGCAGGCAGCTCCGGGATGCCTTACCGCGCGGCGCACGGAGAACGGTCAACTCGTCCTTGAAATCTCCCGCGAGCGGCTCCACGGGCTCACCGATCTCGAGGCGGTCCTCGCCACCCTGCGGCTCGCCGGCGTCTCTTACGTCGCGTGGGACACCAAGAAGGGCGAGATCGCGGGCACCGGGCGCTCCTATGAGTCCGACGGTGGCCCGGAGCGCGAGTTCACCGTGATGGCCGACGGCGAGCCGGTGCTCACCGCTAGCGACCTCGATGCCTTCGAGCATTTCGGCACGGCGGAGGCGCTGCTCCGCGAGGTGCGCACATGGCTGCGCCTGCCCACGCCCGAGATGGTGGGGAAGATGGAGCCCGGCACGTTGAGCATCGTCATCGAGGACGACGAGGTAGGTGATCTGTCGTGAAGACGCCACAGACCCCGCCCGATGCGCTGCTCGCGATTCACCGTTATCTGTTTCCTGAGCGCTATGACGCCGTGCCGACCTACCAGTGGCACGCCGGCACCATCGAGGACGTCGCGACGATGCTCGAGCGAGCACTAGTGAACGACCCGCGTGCGGAGCTCTCACCGAAGTGAAACGCAACCGTCCGAGCACCTCGGCCGCGTGTCCCACTTCGGGTGCAGAAGCGGATCGTGCCGGCAGCGGGCGGTGGTGCCCTTAGCTCCCCAATTGTGGCACGCCCCATGGGGCGTGCCGGGGGGTCGCACAGGGCCCCCCGCCCGGGTGGGCCCGCGATACCAAATGGAGGACGAAATGCCAACCATGACCCAGGCCGACCAAGCCACGCCGCAGGACGAGCAGGGCACCTACACGCTGTGTGACATCGCCGTGAGCCACATCGTGGTCTCGGAGAACAACCCGCGCAAGCAGTTCGATCAGCAGGAGCTCGAACGGCTCGCGCACGCGATGTCCACGCGCGGGTTTAACCACCCGATCCTGGTCAAGTCGACCGAGCGGGAGGGCTACTACGAGATCATCGATGGCGAGCGGCGCTGGCGTGCCGCCCAGCAAGCGGAGGTCGAGCTGATCCCCGCGCTGGTCAAGACGCAACCGGATGCGCCGGGTGCTGACCTGCTGGACGCGATGCTCGCCAACGGCCTCGGCATCTCGCTGGACATCCTCGAGGAGGCGCTCGGCTACGAGACGCTCATCAATGATGCGGGCTATACCCGCAAGGGAATCGCCGAGGCGTTCCAGATCCCACTTCAGAGGGTGCGGGAGCGGCTGTTGATCCTCGACCTTCCCGAGAAGCTGCGCCATCAGGTAGCCGCCGGGATCGTCCCACTGATGGCCGTCAAGACCCTCGGTGCGCTCGCGAAGATCCATCCCGACCTCCCCGATGTCGCTGTCAAGCGGGTGCTCGGCGGGCCCGTGCAGCAATGGGACGAGCCCACGACCTGGGACGATCTCCTCGCCAATCCGATCTCGGTGCTGATCGGTAGATATGACGAGCAGCTCGCAGACCTCCCCGACGATGTGTTCGTCGCAGGCTGCAGCTACCCGGTCGCGGCTCTCGAGCTCAACGAGGAGACGACCCAGAGCATGGCCTCGCTCTGTGAACTCCTGCAGATCGAGCCCGAGGAGTTCGAGGTGAGCTTCGACCGCGAGCTGCTCGACCAGGCACTCGCGCTGAACGCCGCGCACCTGTCGGCCAACAAGACGGAGGCCCTCATCGTAGGTGTCGATGTCGCCCGCCAACTCGCCGGCGACCTCATCGACAAGAGCTTGAAGACTGAGCTGGGGCACGCGCAGGACGAACGCGAGAACGCCGAGCGCGCGAGCGCTCCGCGACAGCACGGGACAGACGCAGGCAACACCGAGCCGGGCGACGCCGACGCCAGGCCGTCGGACGAGCAAATCGAGGCAGGCCGCAAGCGCGCGCTGGAAGAAGACCGCCGTCTGTGCGACGAGACGATCGCCCGCAACCAGCGGCTCGGAGCGGCGCTCATCAAGCACCTGTGCAAGGTCAGGGTCGACGAGCGCGCTCTGAAGATCCTGACCGCGGCGCCGATCGCCGCCGATCTCGCCAAGATCGCTGCGCGTGGAGCGCGTCTCGCGTTTCCCGGCTGGGCGGAGCTCTCGACTCGCAAGAACGGGTCAACCAAAGCCGAGTACCTCGACTACCTCTCCGGTGAAGCGAAGACCCAGGAGTTCCTCGCGGGTGCAAGCACCGCAGCTGAGATCGCGGGACGAACGCTTGCGCTGCTGGCCGCCGCTCGCTGGGCGCAGGAGAAGTACGCAGTCTCCTTCTCAAAGGCCAGCAACTACACGCTGCGGTTCACTGGCTACAACGGCCGTGGCGTGCCGTGGCAGGGCGAAGTCGAGGACTTGCTCGATGAGATCCTGATCGAGAAGCTGCCCCCCGAAGTCGCCGATCCGATCCGCGAGGCCAAAGAACACCGCGAAGCACTACGTGCCGAAGACGACCGCCGCGAGCGCGAGCGCGACGGCGTCGTCAAGGAGTTCATCGACCAGGCCCCGCGGCTCACGTGCGATGAGCGTCAGGCCGAGATCCAAAGGCTGCGTCACGAGTATGGCTTCGCCGCGATGCCGCCCGAGCAGGGCCGCAAGCTGATGGAGCTGCCCGAGCCCACGGACGGCGACACTGGCGAGGAGCACGCCGACCAGCCCGAGGAGGAGCTGGTCGCGGTCGCGGCATAGCGCGACGGACTGCACGACCCGCGGCGGTGTCCTGGCTCCCCCGATCGTGGCACGCCCCTGGGGGGCGTGCTCGGGGTGCGCACAGGACCCGCCGCCGGGGTGGGTCTCCAGATCAAACAGGAGGAACACGTCATGGGCTGGACCGCTGGAGCACTCTCGCAGCCATTCACCGCGCTGGCCGCGATCGAGTTCGATCTCGGGCCGGACTTCGCCGCGCGCGTCATTGACACCGTTCGCTACGGAACCGTCATCTACGCAGCCGTGCGTTCACGCGAGGACCAGGAGATATGGGGGCTTGTGCTGCTCGCCGAGCGTCGCGACGGCCTGCTTTACACCAAGCCGGTCAGTGAGGACATGGGCCCAGCCGAGGACCGCTGCCCCGCGCGCATCCTCGACCTGCTCACCGAGCCGAGCAACGACCATGCGCGCCAGTGGCGCGAGCGCTGCCGCGCCCGCCTCGCCCAGCCGCGCCCACGCAAGGGACAGACGGTCGTTTTCACCAAGGCGCTCACGTTCACCAACGACGAGGCACACAGCACATTCACCTACCAGGGCGGCTCGCGGTTTCGCACCATCACTGGCTGTGAGTGTCACATCCGCTGCTGGCAGGAGCTCCAGTTCACCGTCGCGCAGTGACGTAGGCCGCTGGGTCGCAGGGAATTACGTGTCGCTGCTCAGGGGTCGGAGTTGAGCACACCCTTTAGGCCAGCAGACCGGCTCTAACGGCGCGTAAAGCCCTGCGCTTCGCGTCGCCTGCGGCGATCCCTGACGGGACAGGGCTTGACCCGCCCCGCCGTCCTGCTCATGGCCGGGGCGTGCTCAACCCCGACCTGAAGGAGACAGCGATGAACAAGCACGCACGGCGACCCAGCGGTCTACTGGTCCCAGCGCATGTGCAGCTCGGAGCGCAACGCGCGGTTCACTGTAAACGCGAGCGCCACCACGTTTATATAGGTCGCCCCTCGAAGTGGGGCAATCCGTTCGTGATCGAACGCGATGGTGATCGTGCGCAGGTGATCGCGCTGTATGAGCGCTGGCTGCTCGAGAACGAAGCGCTGATGGCAGCGCTACCGGAGCTGCGCGGGCTGGTGCTCGGTTGCTGGTGCGCTCCGAGCGCTTGCCACGGCGATGTGCTGGTGCGGTTGGCGAACGCGAGCAGTTGAAAAGGAGAAAGCGCGCGATGGCCCGCCGTGCACGCGGCGGGCACCTCGACGTCGGCTCAGAAGGAACAGCGTGTTCAGGGTGCCGGCAGCCCCATGATCGCACCCCTTGCGGGGTGCGGGACGGGCTGCCACCGGCACCCGCACACGAGCGGCTGCAACTACAGAAAGGCCATGCGCATGAGCGCTCACACGAACCTAGTTTGTATGTGCTGCGGGCACATACAGCCCGTGCCACGCGACCAGCTCCCGGCACGTTGCGAGCACTGCCGCGAGTCGTTCAACGCGCATGGTTACTTCCTTCAGGACGACACCACGGAGGCTGAGACGGCATCCCAGGGCGTTTTGGATTCAGGGACCTCACTGTTGCAGGGAGTCAGCCAATGAACAGCGACCGAGCCACTCTTTCCATCGTTTACACCGGGGCTCCGGTGCGAGTAGCTCCGGATCGCATAACCGACGAAATGTTCGTTCCGAATATCGGCCGCCACGACCCGCTGGAGGCTGACGAACTGCCGGGCGAAGTCGCCGCGAGATTGTTCGAACTCGCGGAGGCCGAGGCAGCGATCGTTATTCCCGACGGTCTCCGTGTGCACTGCTACGGCGACGACGATCAAGCAGGCGCGGGATTCATCCTCGCTGCCTATTCCAAACTCCGCGAGGCGCGGGCCGGGGTTACGTGCGGATGGCACGATGTGGAGAACCTCACGCGTCGCGGCGCACACGGCGGCGAAGACAACGACCCAGCAGCCGTCCAGGCAGCGCTGGAGTTCATGGCTGCGGACATCAACGCTGCACTGAATGGCAGTAATGGTGACTAGGTGAAACCAGCGGTCCGCAAGATTGTCCGATGCGCGTGGGCCGGCTGGCTCCCATTGCCTGCTCGCCCTTCTCACGTCTAACACGAGAGTCGTGTCACACCCCTCCCTGAGCGTCAAGCAATTGAGAATCTCCCCCTGACGGGGGAGCACTGATTTCACATTATCAATTGCTTGACTCTCCTTCCGGGGCGTGATGAGCAGCGGGCAAGTTCGCAAGCTCACCACAACAGAAAGGCACAGCACACCATGAGCCCTCACACATCCACACCCAGCACAGCAACCCCAAAGCAGCTTTCATACATCAAGCGCCTCGCTCTGCAGACCGGCACGACATTCACCCCTCCCAAGACGCGCCGCCAGGCGAGCTGCGAAATCGAGCGGCTGAAAGGACTGAAGGCAAACCGGGGCACGTACTTGGAAGTCCCCCGGCACGACCTGGACCCCGCCGAGCAACCCTACGCGACCGAGCAGAAGCCCGGCGAGATCGTCGGTTACGGGTCTAGCGCAAGGCGCGGGGACCCAGCCCCGCAGCGGTCGGCGCCGGCGCCGCGGCAAACCGAGGGAGAGCCGTTGGAGCTCGCGCGCTATGAGACCAAGGCGGGCGAGACGCGAGGGCTGTACGGCATCCGCGTCAACGGCACGCCGCGGATCATTGACGCGGCCGCCGAGGGCCGGGGGCGCACCTACACGGTGGAGGAGGACGTCCGTGACGGCTACGAGGAGGTCAAGGGAATCGTCGCAGCGTACATCGAGCAGGCCGAGCAGCTCGGGCAGATCCCGATGGCCAGCAGCAGCCCCACATATTGACAAGCGGGCCTCGGCGCGGCGCTCACCGCGACCGAGGCCATTACACGAAAGTAAGGTGGTTCTTCCCATGTCCGAAACATGTAATAGACGCCAGGTCGATGACCCCGAGATCGTTCGACGAGCGGTCATTCTGCAGATCCTCAGCGAGGATTGTGAGAAGCGGTGGTCCGCAGCCGAGCTCCGGCGCGAGCTCTACAACATCGAGCCCCACGCTCTGCATAACGCTCTGATCATGCTGGAGCACGCGGGTGTCCTTGAGCGTGCGGGCGAGACGGTGTACGCGTCGCGCGCTGCGCGGCGGCTGGACGAGCTGGGCCTGATCGCGGTGTAGCCGATCCCGCCGTGCGCGGAGGGGCCGTCGCCCTTTCCAGTGTCGCACGCCCCTTCGGGTCGTGCCGTGGGTCGGGCTCAGCGGCCCCGCAGCAGGCGGAGCCCAAGTCCTGACTGGAGACTGTTATGAGCAGAAGTCCTGCGGTGCTTCTCGTCGTTGGCGAGGGGCGCAGAAACGAAGCGCTTGCCGAAGAACTGGAGCTCGACGGCTACCAGGCCCGTCGCGCCTGTGACCCTGCGGAGCTCCGGGCGCGCTGCACACCTGGCGAGGTCGATCTCATCATCTTGGGTCCGGCGCCAGATCAAGCAGCGAGCCTCGGCGTGTTGCGCGCTCTGCGCGCGGGCGAGCTTCACCCGGACGTCAACCCGGGGATGCGTGTCCTGTGGGTCACCACCACGGGCGCGGTCGCCGAGGTGCTGCGCGCGTTTGAGACCGGCGCCGACGATGTCGTTCGCGCACCGTTCATCTACACGGAGGTGCTGGCCCGTGTGCGGGCGCTCCTGCGGCGCAACCGCGAGAACGCCCCCGAGGTGCTCCGCTACGGGGCGCTCGAGATCAACCCGGCGGCGCGTCAGGTCACGTTCGGATTGACGCCTGTCGATCTGTGTCGCCAGGAGTACGCGTTGCTCGCCCATCTCGCACGTGACCCTGACCGCGTCTTCGCCAAGGATGAGCTGATCCGCGACGTATGGGGTTTTCGCGCGCAGGGCAAATCGCGCACCGTCGACAGTCACGCCTGTCGCTTGAGGCGCAAGCTCGCGCTCGCCGGTGCCGACGGCTGGATCACAGCCGTGTGGGGAATTGGCTACCGCCTTGCCCCCGACGCACATGCGGAGCTGCGGTTGCTGCCAGGCAGACGGAGCGCGTGACTGGCGCCTGGCGGGCCGGGCCCCGCTCGATGGTCGCACGCTGCGCGTGCGCGCGATCGGGGCAACGGGCCGCGCCCGGCGGGCCAGAACCCATGAAGGAGAGCCATGAGCACCATCACAGCACCCCAACCCCGAACAAGCCAGCAACCCGCGCGGCGCAAAGACGCGCACCGCGTCCCGTCCCGCCTGGGCCGATACACCGACCACCGCTCCGGCGCGACACGAGAGATCGTGTCCCTGCCCGGGGCTGGCGGGAGCCGCCTCGTGGTCGACCGCGACGCCGTGACACTCGGCGATCGGCGCCTGGTCGCTCACCTCGCGGAGGACGAGCCAGCCGAGAACGCCCGCATCGTCACCGAGGTGTATATCGCCGACGAGGACCGAGGCAACTGCCGGCTCGTGTCCGCTGAGGATCTCAAGCTCACTCCCTTCGCCAGCTCCTCGCCAGCCACCGACAGCAAGGCGTCGCCGGACACACAGCTGGTCGACTCCGACGGCGTCGTCTACCGCATCCGTGAGATCTCCGACGATGGATCGTTCCCCGAGCTACGCTGGACACGCAGCTCGGGGAGCACCGGCCAGGAGGAGCCCATCACAGTGACGTTGCGCGAGGTCGTCGCCCGCTTGCAGGACTACGAGCCAGCGCGGGCCATCACCACCACCGCGCTCGCCGTCCACGAGGACGACCGCGGCATGTCAACGTGCCGATTGCGAGGCGAGCTTGAGCGCTTGACCACAAGTCCGATCGTGCTGAATCGGGGCCTACGCGAGGCCGTCCAGCGCCATGTCGTGCACGGCCGGCTGAGCATGAGCCAGATCGCGATGCGTTGCGGCCGGATCAAGCAAGACAAACGCGGCAATCACAGCGGTGAGACCAGCTGGCTGGCCCGCCGCATCGGCCAGCTCGCGGAGGGAGGCCAGGACGGCCCCAGCCCCTGGGTCCACACCGATGTCCTCGCGCTCATCGTCCGCGACGGACTCGGCGCGACTCCCCGCGAGATGGAACTCGGATGAGCCCAGGTGACCTTCCGTCCGGGTGCCCTTCAACACCTCCCGTGATGACGAGCTCCTGTCTCCCAACATGCCAACCCGTCCTGTGGCTCAGCGATCCTCCAGGGTATGGAGGAGAGCTTCCTTGCGATCGACTTCGAGACCGCCAACGCGCAGCGCGGTAGCGCGTGTGCTCTCGGGTGGGCTCAGTTCCAAGATGGTCGGGCGCTGGACTCTGGTCGGCTGCTGATCAACCCGCAGCTTCCCGACAAGCAGTGGGACTCCTTCAACATCGCCATCCACGGGATAGAGCCCGAGGATGTCCGCGGTGCGCCAACGTTCGCTGAGGTATGGCGCGCGATCGCACCATGCACCGCGGCTGGCCCGCTTGTGGCACACAACGCGAGCTTCGACATGAGTGTTCTGCGAGCCGAGTTGGCACGCTCGGGCGTTGCGCCCGCACCGTTCCGGTACGTGTGCTCGGCGCGCCTCTCACGGGCTGCCTGGCCGGAGATGCTGAGCGTCTCCCTACCGATCGTCGCGGACGAGCTGGGCATCGAGCTGGACCATCACAATCCGTGCGCCGATGCCACCGCAAGCGGACAGATTCTCCTCGCGGCGCTCGAGCAGATCGGGGTAGCCACCATCGCCGAGGCGCTGAAAAAGACAGGCCGGCAATGGGGCGAAGTCCGCCCGGACCGCCGATGAGGTCCGTTCGGGCGGACGGCCCTGCGCGCGGCAAACCGTTGCTCTATCTCAGGTAGGTGACTGGTCGCCGAGCGACTCGGCGGGACCCGTCTTGACGCTGGTGAGCTTTCCAGACTCGTCGTACTCGTAGGTAGCGATCATCGTCGGCCGTGTCGGAAGCATCTGCCGCTCAGCGAGGAGTTCGTCCGTGTGACGGCGGTTGGAAACAATGGCTCCTGCGACTACAGCGGCCAAAGCGACCGCTGCGATCAGAAGTATGAGAGACACGCTCATCACGCTTTAGCGTATCGAACGGTCGGATGGGAACTGCGATAAGCGCTCGGCGCTAGGCCGAGCTCGCCTACGCCGCCAGGCTGAGGACTCGCGAGCGCATCAAAAGGGTGCGGGCGCGACACCGGGGCGCGCATTGGGAAGGCCCTCGATGGGCATAGCCGCGCGGCAGGCCACAAGCCCCTGACGCCTGCGCTTCGCTCAGTCAGTCGCCCGCACCACGAGGAACTCTCCCACAACCATGCCTGGTCTGCACGTGGGCTCGCGCCCACGGTGACCGAGCCTCCTGCGTGGGCTCTTCTGTCGTCCCCGGCGCTGTGCTGAGCCGGCCTGAGCAGCCCTGTCGGGCCGCTGCTCGCCGGCTCGCTACGCTCGCGGCCTCGCGTGGCGGGTGTGTGCAGCACGAGGTGGCGGCGGACGGACGAAGACCTGGGTAGCACGCGGCCTGTCGGCCGCTTTGTGACCGAGCCTCCCGCTGGTCGGCCCTTCTGCCGGACCCGGCGCTGCACGCCCTTGACGGCCTACGGGCTGCTCCGCTGGCTGCCGGCTTACGCCCGCAGCCATCGCGGCTCGCCGCTACGCGACGACCCGACACAGCCCTCCGGCCTGCGCGCCTGAGCCGCCGGCTTGCCTAACGGCTGCGCCCGCGGCTCGCGCGCCCGGCGCACAGCACCAAGCCCGGACAGACTAGATGCACGCCCCAGCGGGGGCTGTGCGACCGCTGTGCAATCCGTTGGCCGGTTTCCGGTCGTCGCGGTCAATACCCCACGTGATGACCGCTCAAAGCATCGGCTCCGGCGACGCCGTCGAATACGCCAGGTACCTGGAGTCCAAGACGATCACTCCAGAACTCGGCGATTACTACCTGACGCCAGACGGCGAGCCCGCCCAGGCACCCGGCCAATGGCTTTCCAGCCCCGACACGCTGGCCCTGCTCGGCATCGAGGGCGCGACGATCGAGGGTCCTGACTTCATCGCCCTGATGGAAGGCCGCCATCCCCGCAGCGGCGCGTGGCTTCGCCCGGAGGGCGCCGGCGGCGGACGAGCAGGCGGGATCGACATCACCTTCAGCCCGCCGAAGTCGGTCTCCGCGGTATGGGCGCTCGGCGACGAGGGACAGCGCGCGGACATGGAGGCAGCGCACGCTCAGGCCGTCACCGAGGCAATGGCGCATCTCACCGAGACAGTGCCCACAGTCCGACGGCGCCTCAGCGGCCAGCCCGTCGAAGAACCCGCCGTGGACCTCATCGCCGCGGAGTACCGGCACACGACCGCGCGCGGGGTCATCGCAGGTGACCCGCCAGACCCGCAGCTTCACAGCCACGTCGTCATCACCAGCGCGGTCAGGGAGGACGGGCGGATCGTCGCGGTCGCCTCGCGGCCGATCTTCCGCTCAGCCAGAGAGGTCGGCGCCTACTATCGCTCCGCGCTCGCGCACCAGCTCACCGAGCGGGGCTATGCGATCGACCAGGGCACCGGCAAGCACGGCCGCTACTTCGAGATCGCAGGGGTGCCCCAAGGGCTATCCGAGGCGTTCTCTTCCCGCAGCCGTGAGGTCGCCAGGGCAGCGGAGCGCTTCCGCGCCAAGTGGGGTCGAGCGCCCGAGCGCGGTGAGCTCCGCCAGCTCAAGCTCGAGAACCGCAAAGCCAAGGTACTCGTCACCCGCGGCGACCTACACGCCACCTGGAACGAGGCCGCGGCGCGCTTTCAGATCACCGAAAACGAGCTCCCGCGGCTGCTCGCCGAGGCCCGCGGATCGAGACCCGAGCGTGCTCTCGAGGAGCGCGTCGAAGGGCACCTCACCGAGCGTGCCGCCACGTTCGAGGCTGGCGAGTTCCGGGCGGTCCTGCTAGAGCAGTCCGTCGGTGAGATGTCACCGCGCGACGCGCTTGACTTCTCGCGCGCGATGATCGCCGAGCGCAGGGTCCTCCCGCTGGAGGGTGGCCTGATGACGACGCTCGCGGTACGCACCCGCGAGCAGGCGATCGAGCGCAGGTTCACCCAGCTCGCCGGAGCGACTGGACGGGACGTAGGAGACACCGCCCGCGCACTCGCCGATGATCAGGTCGCCCAACGGATCGGCGGCCACCTCAGCGACGAGCAGACCCACGCCCTACAGGTCATCACCGGCCCCGAGCGCGGCGCGATCCTGATCGGGCCGGCGGGGACCGGAAAGGGCGTCGTGATCGACGCCGCCGCCAGAGCCGAGCAGCTAACCGGTCGTCAGACGATGGGCGTCGCCGTGTCCTGGTCTACCGCGGAGCGTCTCGGGAGGGACAGCCCGGCGCTCTCCGAACGGACGTTGAGCGTTGACGCGCTCATATCGCGTGTCGAGCGCGGCCAGCTCAACGTCGACGCGGACACGACCATCTACTTCGACGAGGCCGGCATGGGGGACACCGACCGATTTGATCGGCTCACCGAGATGGTGGAGCGCGCCGGGGCAAAGCTCGTCGTAGTGGGCGACGCCGCGCAGCTGCCCTCGATCGGCGCCGGCGGCATGTTCGACCGGCTCACCCGGATCGCCCCTTGTGCCGAGCTCTCAGACGTCCGTCGTACGTTGGACCCGCACGAACAGCGTGCGTGGGCGCACCTCCGCGCCGGACGCTCCGACCGTGCAATGGCGCACTACCAAGCACGCGGACAGCTACACATGACCGATACTCGCGATGAGGCCGTCGAGCAGGCGGTACAGGCGTGGGCGAAGCTCACCGAGAACCACCAGCTCAGCGAGGTTGCGTTGATCTCCGACGCGTCAAACCAGGAGATCCACCGGCTCAACGCCCGCGCGCAGCACCATCGCGCAGAACGGGGCGAGCTCGGCGAGCTCGAGGTCGAGGTGCCCGGTGTTCACTACGGCATCCGCCAGGGCGACCGGGTGACCATGATCGAGCAGCACTACGAGCCGGGGACAGAGCGGATCGAGAACGGCAGCCAAGGCGAAGTCCTCGACGTAACCCCCGCGGGAGACGCACTCATCGAGTTCGACCTGACCGGTCGGCAGCGAACGCTCGCCGGGGAAGACCTCGCCCGCGTGCGCCTCGGGTACGCGCACCACATCCACCGTGCGCAGGGCGCGACCGTCACCCGAACCCTCGTCGTCACCGGCGGCTGGCAGACCAGCAAGGAGCCCGCCTATGTCGAGGCATCCCGCGCCCGCAGGGGCACCAGCTGGTTCGTCTCGCGTGAGGACCTCGGAGTCGAAGGGCACGACACCGACCGCATCCAACGACTCGCCGCGAACATGCGCCGAAGCCACGCCCAAACCCCGTCGCTCGCGCACCCGGAGCTGCCGGACCGCGACTACGGGCCGGGCTTCCGCGACACGATCGCGCCCAGCCGTCGCAGCCGTCTGCCGGGGATCGTCCGCGCCATCAACCGCATCGTCCAAACACCAACACAGGAGCGAACACGATGAGCCACAAGCTACAGATCATCCTTCCCGATCCCGTAGCCCTGCAGCTACGCGAGCTCGCCGCGGGCGCAGATACACCACCCTCCACACTCGCCGGGCAGATCGTCCGCAATGGCGTCGCGCTCGCCGCCAAGGACGGCAAGGTGCGTCCGCTCAGACCAGCACCCGTGCTCGTAGGCGGCAACGGCAGCGGGCGTGCGCCGTGGCTAGAGCCTTACGGCGGCGACGACGATTGGCGCCAACACATGTGGGGCGCGATCGTCGCACTGCACGGAAGGTACCCGATACAACTTCAATCGCTCCAGGACGGGTGGTGGACCGACGACTCGCAGACCGAGACGCTGTGCGCGCTGGCCGTGTGGCGAGCAGAGCTCGACGACGCCGGCCAGGACCCCCGCGAGGAGCTCGCCTTCCAAAACCAGCTCGCCGATTACTCCCAAACCCTGCAACGTCAAGGCGGCGGCGTCACGAAGGCATGGACGCCCGGGCCGCCGCCTCCGGAGTGGCACCCAGACAACGGCCGCCGCGCGGGCTAGCGACCGCTTTCCCGTCCGGTGCGAGGGTGCGCTTGCCAGCCAGCGAAAACGGCGACAACTCAGTGCTTGGATCGACCGTCAGGCAAACTAGCACCCGGTTGCGCCGCCGCGCCCGTCGCAAAGCCCGCGGCTGCTGTTCCTCGACGAGCCAAGGATGCGCTTGGGGGGTATCTAGCTGACCTGCCTATTTTACCGCGCCCAGCGGCGTACCCGCGCGTTCGTGGATCGTGCCGTATCCCGCTCGTCGCCGACAGAGCAGCGGTTCGGCTCTACTCGTCATCCCGCCGGTAGCCCAGTCGCGCGGAGATGCGATCAGCGGACGAGACGAGGCGCGGGGTGAGCGCGTCGACGAGCTCCGCGAGTGAGATCGTCGAGTTATGCGCCGCGAGGCTCGCGGCGGCGACGACCTCGCGGGCCTCGTTGCGGACGGGCGCCGCGATCGAGCGCAGGCCGGCGGCCAGGTCTTCGTCGTCAAACGCCACGTCCGCGGCGCGGATCTGCTCGAGCTCGGCGCGCAGCGTCTGCTTGGCGGTGATCGCGCTCAGGCCGCGGTTGGAGGGCTCGACCTGCTCGATCGCCTCCCGCTGCTTGGCTTCGGGCAGATGTGCGAGCAGCAGCTTGCCCATCGCCGTGCAATAAGCCGGCAGCCGCGATCCGGCGCCGATCGGCAGCTTGACGTCGTAGAGCGTGGTGTGGTGGCTCGGCAACCGATCGACGTAAAGGATCGCAGTGCCATCGAGCACCGCGAGTCCCACAGTGCAGCCCGTGTCGCTGCGCAGCCGCTCGAGCTCCAGGCGTGCCTGGGCCCGCAGTGGGGTCGCGCTCAACGCCGAGCGGCCGAGATCGCTCACCCGTGCCGCCAGCTCGTACCGGCGCTGCTCATCCTGCTGGAGATACCGCAAGGCGACGAGCGTCGAGGCGTAGCGATGCGCGGTCGAGCGAGTCATGCCCAACGCCTCGCTGATGTCGCTGACGCTGAGCGTCGGGCGCTCCGGGGAGAAGCAGGTGAGCACCGCGAGACCCTTGGCCAGCGACTTCGAGAACTGGTTGCTCCTCAGAATCTGCTCGCCGCCGACGCCCGGGTCCTCGTCAACCTTCGAGGCTTTGGATTTTCTGGAGCGGTTTCTGGGCATCGTTCTCCCGGTCCGCAAGAGACTAGCTTGCGCCCTTGCTTCCCGACCACCTCGATCCTGCGCATAATCGACGGGCCGTGCAGATCGAGTTGCTCTACTTCGATGGTTGTCCCAATCACGAGGCGCTGCTACCGCGTCTACGCGAGCTCCTGGCGCACGGCGGCATCTCCGCTGAGATCGACTTGCGCCTAATCGCCGACGAGGAGGCAGCTCAGCGCGAGCGGTTTCTGGGCTCGCCGACTGTCCGCGTCAACGGGCACGATGTCGAGCCCGACGCCGAGCTGCGAACCGATTACGGCATGAAGTGCCGCCTCTACCGCACGGCCAGCGGCCTGTCGGGCCAGCCGCCGCAGGAGTGGCTTCAAGCAGCCCTGGACCACGCAGCCGCAGCGGACGCATGAGCGCTCAGCTCGGTCAACGGTGTCAGACGTACGGGCCGACACCCTCACCTCTGAAGTTGTCAAAGAACGTTTGCTGCGAACTGCTGATGCCGTGAACAGCCAACAAGCTGGGCACTGCTGATGCTCCGCTGGTCCGTCCTCGCCCCGTTCCCGGACTGCTTCTCGAGCAGTCGCCGTGGGTGCTTGGATCGACCGTCAGGCAAGCTAGCAC
>OCTA010001216.1_pt1 | contig 23799 bp, 24 predicted proteins | sample 1538991 | NCBI WGS metagenome assembly OCTA01 (sample SAMEA3539302, study PRJEB22396) | soil metagenome | biome: tundra; feature: field; material: soil | place: USA | collected 2010-05 | depth 0.15 m | reverse complement strand
GACCAATCGGCCCAGCCTCAGGCAGAGATGTGACAAAAGCTTGCGGCGCATCTGGCAACTGCGGGTTCGCGTTTAGGGTCTGCCCCAAAAGAGAACCTGGACAGATGATTGCAAACATAAAAAGAGACTTAGAGCAGGAGATTCGAATCTTCAGTCGCTTCATCGTTCTTATGCCTTCTCTGCAAGCGCGGCGTTCTTCTCGCGTCTGCCGTGGATAATCAGATACGCTGCCGGAACTACGAAGACCGTCAGGACAACCGATACGGAGAGTCCACCGATCACGGCCCGCGCCAGGGGAGCGTAGAGTTCGCTGCCCTCCTCAAGCGCAAGCGCCATGGGTACCATGCCGAGAATGGTTGCAAGCGAAGTCATCAGGACCGGGCGCAGCCGGACCCGGCAAGCCATGGCAACTGCCTCCTCGATGGGCATGCCTTCCTTGCGCAACGCCCGTGTGAACTCTACGATCAAAATCGAGTTCGAAACGACGATTCCGGTCATCATCACTACGCCCATCAGCGACATCACATTCAGCGTGGTGTGCGTAATGAGCAGGAAGAGGATAACCCCCATGATGCCGGGTGGGATGGCTAGCAAGATGATGAACGGGTCTTCGAACGAGGCAAACTGCGCCATCAGAATCAGGTACACCAGGATCACCGACAGAATCAAACCAACCCCAAAGCTGGCGAACGACTTTTTCATGCCATCGACCGAACCACGCACAGTAATGCGCTGATTCTCAGGAACCTTGGTATTTGCGATGACGCGGTCAACTCGTTTACCGAGGTCGCCCAGGTCAGCGCCCGAAGGCGAGACGTACACGTCGATCACGCGCTGAATCGCGTAATGATCCACTTCGGTTGGCGTGTTGATCCAATGAATGCTTGTGACGGAGCCTAGATTTGTCGCCATCTTACCGTCGTGAGAATGAAGTGGAATCTGTTTGAGATCCGTGAGAGATTTGATCTTGGTCATCGGATACTGAACAGTCAACAGGTAGTTGTTTCCATTCTTTGGGTCTACGTAGTAGTTAGGGGCTATCATCCCATTTGAAGCCAGGGCGGTGATGACGTTATCGACAATCTCTTTGGAATCCAACCCCAGGCGGCTCGCCATCTCGCGATTCACATCGAGTTGCAAGCCGGGATAATCCAGGTCTTGCGGAATGAGAACATCGCTTACTCCATTGAGATTGCGTATCTGCGAAGCGATCGTGCTGGCAGTGGCGTAGGCCTCCTTCATATTGTTGCCCGCGACCTGGATGTCGATAGGAGCGGGGAGACCGAGATTCACGACCGCATCCACCAGCCCTCCCGACTGGAAGTACGTGGAAAGCTCGGGTAGGTCCTCATGGAGCTTCGCCCGCACTGCATCCATGTAGGCCAAACTGCTTTTGCTATGGCCTTTGTTCAGGCTTACCTGGACGAAGGCTGTGTGCTGGGCGGAGTTGCTGGTATACATCGCTTGAAATCCAGGATTGATCCCGATGTTCGAGACAATCATGCCCAGATCCTTGGGAGGGATAACGGCTCGAATCTCCTGTTCGACCTTCGCAATGTATTGGTCGGTGATTTCTATCCGCGTACCGCTGGGCGCTTTGACGTTGATGACAAATTGTCCAGCATCTGTCCGCGGGAAGAATGACATCCCCATCAGGGGGAAGAGGCCAAGACTGAGCACGAAGATTCCCAGGACGCCCACTACGGTTGCCACGGGTCTCAAGAGGCTCTTCCGAACGGCAATGTCGTAGTGCATCAGGCCCTTGTCGTAGTGGCGATTGAACCAGCGCACAAACTTCTGAAACCAGTTGCCGCCTTTGTGATGCGCGGCCTGATTGTGAGCATTACGGATAAAATGCGCGCAAAAGAGCGGAACCACTGTGAGAGCTACAGCGTAGGAAGCGAAAAGTGACAGCACGACGGAGAGCGCCAAGGCCGAAAACAGGAACTTGCTTACGCCGTAAAGAAAGACAACGGGGAAGAAAACAATGGCTGTCGTGAAAGTAGCGGCCAGGACGGGAAGGGCGACCTCGCTACCTCCCTTCTCCGCAGCCTCTTCGGGCGACTCGCCCATCTCCAGATGGCGATAGATGTTTTCCAGCACGACGACTGAGTTGTCGATGAGCCGGGAGAAGGCCAGCGCCAAGCCTCCGAGCACCATGGAGTTGATGGTCGCTCCCATCAGACTCAGAATGAGAAACGCCGCCAGCGCAGAGAGCGGAATCGAAAGCATAACGGCCACGGTTGCTCTCATGCTGCCGAGGAAGATGAGAATCATCACTGCGGTTAGAATCAGGCCGATGCCGCCCTCGCTGCCTAGATTCGCGATGGCCGTCTTGACGAAGACAGACTGGTCGAAGACGACCTTGGCAACTAGCGTTTTGGGAACATCGAGCAGGTGATTGAGGCGTTCCCGGATGCCATTGACTACTGAGATCGTGTTGCTTCCACCGCCCTGTTTGAGGATTGGCAGATAGACCGAGTACTGGCCGTCGACGCGCACGATGTTGGTTTGAATCGCGGAGTCATCTTTCGCCTCGCCGACATCAGAGATCAGAAGCTGGCCGTTATTCACCGACTTGAGCGGCATCCTGTCGATGTCGTCCATCGTTGGAAACTGCGAGTTGGTGTAAATATTGAAGTCCCGCGTGCCAATGCGCACGTCGCCTGCGGGCAGGATGGCGTTCGCATTGTTCAATGAACGAACTACATCCATCGGGCTCAGTTGATGCGCCTCCAGTTTCACCGGATCCACATAGACTTGAATCTGGCGATACTTGCCGCCAAATGGCACTGGCACCGACGCTCCCGCCACGCCTGCAAGCTGATTGCGTATGTCGAACTGCCCCAAGTCGTGCAGTTGTGTCTCGTTCAACCCCTCGCCATTCAGCGTAATCAGGCAGACAGGCATGCTCGATGCATCGAACTTGAGGACAATAGGCGGCAGCGTGCCCGGAGGCAGACGCCGGAGCTGCGCCATCGCTAGGTTGGAGATGGTGGTGACCGCGGCGTCGGAATCGGTGCCGGGCTGGAAGTAAACGCGAATCAGACTTACGCCGGTGAGTGACCGCGACTCAATGTGATCGACGCCGCTGCCCAGCGTGAAGAAGCGCTCGAATGAGTTGGTGATGTGGGATTCAATCTGTTCCGGCGGCATCCCGTTATAGAACGTGGCCACCACGACCACCGGAATCTTGATCTCCGGAAAGAGATCCACTGGCATGCGGGCCACAGTCACCGAGCCGACTACGGCAACGATCATGCAAAGCATGATGATGAAAAATGGATAGCGGAGAGCAAACTTCGACATGGCTACTCCTCCCCGCTTCCGGCTTTGTTTTTCCCACTCAGCCCAGTCACTTCTCTGGCTTCCACGGCTTCGCCCGATTGGAAGCTGGATAGGTTTGCCGCAACCACGCGCTCCCCTTCATGCAGTCCGTCGATCACTTCGATAAATCTCGGAGTTTCCATTCCCAAACTCACCGTCCGCTTCTCGATGCGGCCTTGCGCATCGACGACCAGAGAAAAGGGGGCGCTTTGGCTGCGATCCACGGCCTCGACAGGAATCGTCAGCCCATTGCCGCTGCGCTGAATGTCGAGCGTGACATCGGCATACATTCCCGGAGTGAGCTTTCCGTCCTTGTTGTCGAGATCGATTTCAACCTGGAGAGAACGCGTGGACAAGTCCAGTTCGCCTGTGGTTCGAACGACCTTTCCAATGAGTTGTTCTCCTGTGGCCTGAATGTGAATCCTGGCCGTGTCGCCAATGTGTACATATCCCGCAAGGGCTTCGGGAACCGGCAGCCGAAGACGGAGGATGTTGACTTGCGCCAGTTTGATCACCGGCATCGATCCCGAATTGGAGGTGCCTGCCTGAAGCAGCGTTCCCGTGTCGGCGTAACGCCACGTCACAATTCCATCAAACGGAGCCGTGATACGCGAGTAGTCGGCAAGCGATGCGAAATGGCGATGGTCGGCCTGCGCGGCGCCGAGTCCCTGCTCTCTGGATGCGAGCTCAGACCGGGCCGCTTCAACCTGCGCCTCTGCCGCCAGGTCTTTGGCTTGGGCGTCCTCCAACTCCTGCTGAGCGATCAGTCCGGGCTGGGCTTCGGAGGCCTGTTTGAGGCGGTTACACGCGGCATGCAGTGCCGCATAATCGGCTTCCGCTCGCGTTACCGCGCTCTTGGCGCTCAGGATATCTTCCTGGCTGCGTTGCACCACTGCCTGTGCCCCTTCCACCTGCGCGGTCATCTCCGGGACTTCAAGCTCGGCCAGCAGTTGCCCGGTATGCACCCGGTCGCCGATATCGACATAGATCTTCCGAATATATCCGGCGACCTTGGCGTGAATCTCGACTTCCTGAAAGGGCAGGAACTCTCCCGCCACTTCAAGTCGATTCGAAAGTGGAGTCCGCCCGACGCGCACAACCGGCGCGGAGGGTGGAGTAACTTGGGTAGACGCATGGGTCCGGCGGCAGCCTGTGCTGAATGTTCCCAGCAGAAACAATAGACCGAGAGGCAGCCACTTGACCGGAGAGGGCAGAGACATGAAGGATAACCTCGCTGAAATGGATAGCTAGAAACAGGACAGCTTACCTGCAAAGGAACTACAGGCGCTACTTGAAACAAAATCCAGGAAAGCTAGCGAACAGGAGGGGGACGAACGAAGTAGGTTCTTAAGGTAGCGCGACGTAGATGCCACGACCGGCTCGCACACTGTTCCCTTTGGCCTGATGCCGGCGCGTTCAAGACGCTATGAGCCAGCAAAAGAATCAAGAAAACGGCGGTAGACACGGTGTAGATCACACTGGTGGATGTTTTCGTCCGAATTACCAGGGGGTGTTCCACAGTGCTGGATTGCTCATCTCTGGACAGAAGTTTGGCCTTTGGAATCTGATGTGATGCAGTCTGAGGCGGATCGTAGAGGGAGAGCTTGTATTGCAGGCCCCATGCAAATACGCAAAAGGCCAATCCCAGGAATGCAAGCATTCCAAAGAGGCTGAATGGCCGACCTTTGCTCCAACGATTCACAGTCACCGCAACCCAAAGTTAATTCTGGACAAATCATCCGCCACAACGCATATGCGTATGCGGCCCTAAAGAGACCTTACAGTATTAGATCGCAGAATGGTGCGGAGAAGTTGCACGAATCTTTCTTATCCGCCATAAGAAAAGTCTATCGAAGTGCTTGGTTTCGGAACATAGACTAACGGGACGCCGTCGATGTCGAGCGTGCCAACATCGATTCAGGAACCTCCGCCGCATGGCCTTGGCGCGGCAGGAACAGATCAGTGTGTCGGCTTTCCATAGGCATCCAGTGGAAGGATCTGCCTGAGCCAACAATCACATAAGCCGTTCATAAATGGCGAGTTGGTCACAAGACCGAGCATCTTTGCGGTCCAGGGCACATCGAGTGAGCCTGGACCAAATGGGTTAAACTCACTTCGGAGGAGCACTATGAAAATCGGTTTAGTTGGGCGATCTGGGATCGCCGCTATTCTCGCATTCGCATTTCTTTCCTTCTCTTCACAACTCCGAGCGCAGTTTACTCCGGTTCCTACGGAAAGCGCGTTTTCCATTCCAGAGGCTCAATTGCTGAAATCAGAGGCTCTGCTCCCCTTGCTACAGGCTAAGGGAGGGGACAGACCCCTGCTCCTGCAAGTTGGTTCGCATGTGCTCTTTGCCCAAGCGCATATTCCCGGTTCGGAATACGCGGGGCCAGGTTCGCAACCAGCGGGACTCCAACAACTGCAGAATCGGGTAAACTCCCTCTCGCGAAAGAAGCTGATTGTGCTTTATTGCGGCTGCTGTCCCTGGAATCGTTGTCCGAATCTCGGGCCAGCGTTCGCCAAACTGCGCGAGATGGGATTTACCAATGTGAAGGTCCTCTATCTGGCCAACAATTTCGGTGCTAATTGGGCCGATAAGGGGTTCCCGGTTGAAAAAGGCAACTAACGAAGGATGGCGGTGAGGCGTGTCAGAAAGTTCGAAGGCTATAAAGAATTTGCCACGCACTCTTCCCTGCTTATCTACGGCAAAGTTGCTTCTGTGCCTGTGTCTTGGGATGAGCGCGGCACAAGCCCAAGTCGCGACAACTTCGCTGCTTCACAAAGAGGCGCCGCAGTTCGTGCGCACTGATTTGGAGAATCGGGAACTTAATCTCCGCGCCTATAGGAGCAAGATCATATTGCTCGATTTCTGGGCCACTTGGTGTGCCTCCTGCCAGATTGAAATGCCTCGTTTCGTCGCCTGGCAAAGCCAGTATGGCCCACGTGGTTTGCAGATCCTTGGCATCTCCATGGATGACGATCCGGAACTAGCGCGAAAACTGTACAAGAAGATGAAATTGAACTATCCGGTAGCGATGGGCGATGAGAAACTTGGACAACTATACGGAGGAGTGCTCGGCCTCCCATTGACCATTCTGATCGACAGCCAAGGCAAAGTTGAGGCTCAATTTCGAGGGGAAACCGACTTGAAATTGATTGAAGAACGGTTCAAGCCCCTACTTCGTCCGTGAGTTGCCGATTGCCATTCAAGCGCAAAACTCAACGATGTTGCTCGGCCAGACCCCTCTCTGGCAGTAGTCTCCCTTTTCCTCGTGTTCAGATGTGAGCCGGAACCTTTTCCAAGCCCTCTTCTCTTCGGCATTGACTGAGATGCCTCCTGTAGGTGTATATTGCATCTAGTAAACCAATTGCAGTTTTGCGGCACGACGCGGATTCAGGCGGTTCTACCGAAATGAGGGGCATTGTGGCGAAAATTGGAGTGATGATGTCAGCGGATCGCGCTGATGAGGAGATGTCTTCGCATTTTGGCAAAGCCGAATGGATCATGGTCGCTGACACGGATAATCGGGTTCGCGAATTTGTGAAGAATGAAGGGTTGAACGGCAAGAGCGCCGTCGAGATTGCAATTCGTCTCGGCTGCACAGATGTCATCTTCACTGAGATTGGAAATGGTTCCTTTGGACACTTGAAGGCAGCGAGCATTCGCGGCTGGGTTGCGCCCGAGCAGATCACCGGAGAGCAAGCACTCCGGATGTTTGAGCAGTTGCAGTTGCAGGCCGTAAACGCAGCTACGAAACATGGTGGGGGGCAGGGGTGCTGCTGCGCAAATCGGGCAGGCTCTGAAGCTGCCGCCTGCTGCCAACGTTGAGCTCAAGCGCGAAGAGCGCAAAGACGGCATCCGCGCTCCAAACTGCGCGTTGCGCCTTGGCGTGTTTTCGGCGCATTTGCGTGGTTTGAAAAGGAGATTTCAGTGAAGACAATCCGATATTCGATAGCACTGCTGGCCCTTGCAGGTGTAGTGGTTTCCATCCTGGCGTTGCGTGTGCACTATTCAACCGGAACCGAGCCTTGCTCCATCAACGATAAATGGGATTGCGGCATCGTGAACCATAGCCCGTTTGCGGAGATCATGCACCTACCGGTGGCCGCAATTGGCATTGCGGGCTACCTTGGGCTGGCCGGGTTGGCATTCCTGCGGCAGCGCGCGCTGACCTTTCTGGCCGCAGGGGCCGGACTGGGCTTTGCCCTGTGGCTCACCTTCATCGAGGAATACGTCCTGCAAGTGTGGTGCCTCTATTGTGTGACTTCGCTGGGAATCATCGTGCTGATAACGCTGCTCAGCCTGGGATGGCTGGCGGAGGAGTATATCGCTCTGAAGCGCGCGGCGGTCCGGGTGTGATTGCCGCACACAAAGAAGAGATCGGTGCAAAATACACCTTGCTCGCAAGACTAGCGAAGAACCCAACGCACTCGAAAGTGTCTTTCTGTCCGTAACGTATTTGATTTGAGCGGGATAGAATTGTGAGATCGCGCGCTTTTGTTCCTCCACCTTTCGGTGGATGCAATCTACACCTAATCAAGGTAGGCTTGCATTTCCCCGGATTGGAGCGCCACGGCGTGCGTGATAGTTGGCACGAACGATTTGCCGAAACCCCCGATGTGCTGAAGAGCGCGCGGCACAAGCAAACCGCTGTGCCGGTGCTGGACTTTGAGATCGGCGGCAACGAATTCATCACTATGGCTGGCCCCTGCTCGGTTGAGACCGAGTTTCAGTTGATGGCCACGGCCAACCGTGTGCGCCGCGCCGGAGCCCGCATTCTGCGCGGTGGAGCCTTCAAGCCCCGCAGTTCTCCTTACGCATTTCAAGGCCATGGTCTTGAGGGACTCAAGATGCTGGCCCGCGCCCGCCAAGAGAGCGGCCTCGCCATCGTGACGGAGGTCATGTCGGAAACCGACGTTCCGACGGTCGCCGACTATGCCGACATTCTCCAGATTGGCGCACGCAACATGGAAAATTACGCGCTGCTGGAAGCGGCAGCGCGTTCCGGCAGACCAGTGCTGCTGAAGCGCGGCATGGTGGCCACGATTGCCCACTTTCTACGCTCGGCGCAGTTGATTCTGGACAATGGCAACCCGAATGTCATTCTTTGCGAACGAGGTATCCACACCTTTGAAACGGCGATGCGAAACACATTCGACGTAGCCGCCATCGCACTGCTCAAGCAGATCTCGCATCTTCCGGTTATCGCAAACCCCAGCCACGCAGCCGGCTATAGCGACCTGGTTCCTCCACTGGCGCGCATCTCCGTTGCCGCCGGCGCCGATGGCCTGCTGGTCGAAGTTCATCCCGACCCAGACAAGGCCTGGAGCGACGGGGAGCAGTCAATTGATCTTGCGGGATTTGACAACATGATGGCCAGTCTCGATCCGTATCTGGAGTTGCGGAAATCGGCGCTCCGTAGCCGGGGACTTCCAGTGTGCGAGATTCTTCGCTTGCGCGCCATGGAGGCCGTTTGATGATCTCCCTCACCAGAACCCCGACGCTTGCCGCGTCGATTGCCATGTTGATTTCAGTTTGCGGTTTTTCGCCCGGCATCACTGGGAACTCTGGCATCCCGATCACTGTTACGGCTGGACACGATTCTGAATCACCAGTTGCGCTGCGCAGGATGGATCGCTTTCGCAAGGGTGTGAACCGCATCTTCACAGAGGAGGAACCGAAATGCCCCGCCGCATTCAAACCGCAATAGGCACGGGACTTGCGGTCATGGCCGCAGCACTGTTCGTGGCTGCGCTGTGGAAGGACCGGACTGTTCGCGCAGATGCCCAGGGGGACGAGAGCGTAGCCCAGGAGTACGCTTCGCCCCTTGAGGTACTGCTCTCGCCCGACGGCGCGCGGGTCTACGTGCTTTGCCAGCAGAGCGAGGAAGTACGCGTGCTGGATGCAACCAGCTTTGCCGTAATCAAGAACATCCCGGTGGGACGCGTGCCCCGAGGCTTTTCGCTGTCCGCCTCGGGTGATCGTCTCTTTGTAACCAACTCATGGGACGACACGCTCTCGGTGATCGATACGGGCACGCTTGCCGTTGTTGCGACCTGGCCGGTGGGCGTTGAACCGTCGAGCGTGGTGGAGGATCGGGCGGGCAAGCGACTATTTGTGGCTAATCGTATCAGTGGCAATGTTGCGGTTCTGGACGCTCAGACTGGCGTCGAAGAGAAACGGTTGATAGCCGGACGTGGCGCTAGTTATCTCACGCCATCTCCGGATGGAAGCCGCCTCTATGCGACGCACATATTTCCCAACCCGCAGCCGCATCGGTCCGGACTGGAAGATCGCAGTGCGCCTGAGTCCGAGATCACGGTCATTGACATAGCGCGTGCGGTGGTGGTCGATCGTATGCCGTTGCACGCAATCGCCGGTGTCTTTCATCTGGCTTTGTCCGCAGATGGACGCCTCGGCGCGGTGGCCGAATACCACCCTAAGAATCTGGTGCCGCTGGCGCATCTGGAACACGGCGGGGCCTTTGCCGACACGCTCACGCTGTTTGGCTCGGACGTAGGGAATCCTGTTGAGGTTCCTCTGGATGAATTGGAACGGTACGCGACGCAACCGTTCGGCGTGGCCATTGCGCCGGACAAGTCGCGCATCTACGTCACCTGCGGTGGTTCGGAGATGGTGACCGTGGTGGACGTTCCGCGCCTTCTGCGCTTTATCCACACTCACCGCGCACCCTATACGGAGGATCTCTCTGCCAGCGCCAACTATGTAGTGACCCGCATTCCAGTGGGGCAAAACCCCCGCGGCCTGGCGCTTTCGCGCGACGGCCACAAGCTGTTTGTGGCCAACCGGCTTGACGATACGATTAGCGTGATCGACACGCGCACCAATCGTGTGGCCTCGACCATCGCGCTTGCCGGGCCGAAGACACTCTCCGTGCTCCGCAAAGGGGAACAGGCATTCTATACGGCACGCTATTCCTTTCAGGGCCAGATCGGCTGCGCCACCTGTCACATCGACTCCACCTTCGATGGCCTCACCTGGGACCTGGAGCCGGACGGATTCGGCCGCGATATTGTGGACAACAAAATGATCGAGGGCGTCAAGGACACCGAACCTTACAAGTGGAACGGCGGCAACCCGAATCTTCCCACCGAGTGCGGTCCCAGGACCGAGAAGTACTTCTGGCGATCGGAGAACTACGACGACCGAACCCTTACCGATTTGGTCGTCTATGTTCGCGGTCTCGAGCCGCGGCCTAACCGCTGGCGTCTGCCGCACGGCGAACTTACGCCGGCCCAGGAACGCGGCAAGGTGTTTTTCGTGCGATCTGTGGACAAGTTCGGCAAGCCTATTCCCGAGGCCAACCGCTGCTCCTACTGCCATAGCGGCCCCAAGGGCACCAACCAGAAAATCTCCGACGTCGGGACGCGCAAGCCCACCGACAATTCAGGCCTTCTGAAGGCGGCGCCGCTGACCAATATTGCGCTCACGGCACCGTACCTGCACGATGGCTCGGCGCGCACACTGGAAGAAATCTGGACAGTCTACAACCCCGAAGACAAGCATGGACGTACCAACGATCTGACCAAGGATGAACTCAACGATCTGATCGAGTACCTGAGGACGCGATGAAGAAGATATGTATGTTCGCAATGTTTTTAGCAGTCGGTGCGCTGGCGTTTGCCGCGTCGCCCCAGATGCCGCGTTTCCGGTTTGAGAACTTCACCACCGCCAACGGTCTGCCCGACAATCACGTGTATTCGGTGCTGGTCGATGGAGACCGGATCTGGGCGGGCACCGAGAATGGCCTGGCAGTTTACGAAAATCATGCGTGGAAGACCTATACCACAAAGGACGGCCTGGCCCATCGGGCGGTGCTCTCGCTGGCTCTGGACAAGCGCACCGGCGACGTGTGGGCCGGAACCATGGGAGGCCTAAGCCGCATCTCCGGCGGGCGTATCGACAGCTTCACGCAGTTGAACTCGGGACTAAGCAATGACGTCGTCTACGGCGTATCGGTGGAAGGCGAGAATGTGTGGGTGGCCACGGCTGCGGGAGCGTGTCGTCTCAATCTTCACACCGATCAGTGGACACTCTACAACGAGCGCAATACCCCCATGTTCGAGATATGGGCGTACGGAGTCTCTGCGACCCCCACCAAGGTCTACTACGCCGTGTGGGGCAGCGGCCTTCTCGAGTACGACCAGAAAACCGGTCGCTGGGATAAGTACGATGATCCAGATGGAGAGACCGAGATGGTGCTCTTCAAGGATCAGGGCCTGATCCACGAGATCACGACTTCTGTCAGCTATGTGGACAACATCGTGTGGGTAGCTACCTATTTCGGCGACTGCCGATACGACGGCCGTAACTGGCACAACTTTCTCACCAAAGACAGCGGACTCCCCTCGAACTTTACCAATGTCGTGAAGGGCGTGGATGCCAATCGCGTCTGGTTTGGCACCGACAAAGGGCTGGCCTACTACGATGGCGTCAACTGGGCCGTCTATACCCCATCGCTCAAGGACGGCAAGCCGGAGATGACCGTGCGCGACGCGCAAGGTAAGGTGACACCAATCGCGGTCACAACCGCGCCAGCCCACAACTACATTCTCGGCATCGACTTTCAGGGCAGCGACATTTGGGTCGCTACCGCCAAAGGGTTGAGCCACGGAATTCGTCAACAACAATAAGCGCATAAGGAGCAGACATCATCATGAATGCATTTGCTGAAATACTCGAAACCATCGCGCACGCGCCGATCGAGAAGCGCGCCGTGACCAACCATGGCGTACTCAACGAGGCCTATTGCTACGCCAAGCCGAGTTCGTTTTCGCGCGGCATGAGAATCGATATTGGCGGCGTCGTTATCCTGCTCATCTCTGGAACCGCCTCGATCGACGAGCACGGCGTCAGCGTCCACATCGGCGATTTCCCCGCCCAATTGCGGCGGACGTTCGACAACATTACAGGCCTGCTGGCGGCCGAAGGCTGTACCTGGCACGACATAGTGCGCACCAGTTGCTATCTGCGCGATATAGATCGCGACTATGACATCTTCAATGCAGGGCGCACGGCCTTTTTCAAGGAGCAGGGGCTCGATCCGCTGCCCGCGTCGACTGGCATCCAGGCCCATCTTTGCCGCCCTGAACTGCTAATTGAAATCGAGGCCATCGCCATGTTTCGTACGGATCAGGCTGCCGACAGCAGCAAGGAGTAGTTGTCATGCGCAAGGGATGGTTGTGGTGTGGAATCTTCATGCTTGGCGTGGTCTGCCCGGCGCGCCCAGCGGAGGGACAAGACGCCGAGCAGTATTCGACGCAAGGAGCGAGCTGGATTGCGACTCAGAATGCGGCTCCGGTATCGGTCACGGGCGCGGGCAAGGGAACGTGCGCTTGTGGCGCGCATCCGCCCGGGCCGCCCAAGGACCGGGTAGTTGCGCCCTATGCGGGGGAGCCTGACGATTTGAGCCCCTATGCCAAGTTTGCATCGCCCTATGACCTTAACTACACACACCCCAATATGTATTTCGGTGCAGCGCGGGACGTTCCCGAGCCCAAGAATGTGACCGAGGTGCGCATCGGCTTCTTCGGCCCCATCGAACATAACCCGGAACAGGTCTTTGGATTGCGCATGCTGCATGGCGCACAGTTGGCCGTCGAAGAAGCCAATGCCCGAGGCGGCTATGGAGGCAAGGCGTTCAAGCTGATGCTGCACAACGACTACGACAACTGGCAGGCGAAGACGGTCTATGGAGAGGAGCGGCCCACGGACCCCACCATATGGGGCTCGGCCTCCAATGAAGTGGTCAAGATGGTCTACGACGACCAGGACTGGGCGATCTTTGGCTCCATCAGTTCCGAGTCCACGCACATCGCCTTACGCATGGCCCTGCGCACCGAGATTCCCATCGTCAATTCGGCCTCCACCGATCCCACCATTCCAGAGACCTACATCCCGTGGTACTTCATCGACCTGCAGGATGATCGCGTTCAGTGCCTTACGCTGGCACGCCGCATCTTCACCGAGCTCGGCCTCAAGCGCGTGGCAATTCTCAGGGTGAACAATCGCTACGGACGATTCGGCGTTGGCAAACTTCGCGATGCATCGCGCCGGCTCGGCCACCCGATCATCATCGAGCAAAAGTACATGCCAGGTGATTCAGACTTTACCAAGCAATTGCAGGTGATTCGCTCCTCGCACGCAGATGCAATCGTGTTGTGGGCCGATGAAGAACAGGCGGCGGGAATTCTGAAGCAGATGCGGGCGGCGGGGATGAAACAGCGCGTTTTCGGTGCCTATCGCACGCTGGGACCAGAGTTGCTGGCTGAATCCGGAGATGCAGCCGAGGGATTCGAGGCGGTTTTCCCCTACGACCCCACCCGCCAGGATCCACGCTGGCTCGGCTTTAATCGCCGCTTTGAAGACCGCTTCCACGAGAAGCCGGAGCAGTTTGCCTCGCTAGCCTATGACGCGATGAACGCCCTGCTCGACTCCATCTGCAAGGCGGGACTCAATCGTGCGCGCATTCACGATGCGCTTGCCAACATCGTCGACTACGAAGGCGTAACCGGGCACATGGTCTTCGATCCCAATCAGAAGAACGTAGCTCCGATGTATCTTGGCACAGTGCATAACGGCGCGATCACATACCGCGTGGCAAAAATGGATAAGGAACCTCAAGCGCTACCACCTGCTCCTGCTGCGCTAGCGCCGCCGGTCGCGTCGCAGGTGCCGAACGCGCGCGTAGGCGAGGATGGCGTGGACTATGCCGGCCCGCATTCGAGCGACATTCTGGCCGGTCCTGTGCGCGTGGTGCTCTTCGGACCGAAAGCGACTCAGGTCGCGCAGTCGCCAGAGCTACAGGCAGAGTTGGCTGTCGGCGCGGCAAAAGGGCAGACGTGGACGTTATTGCCCGTGGCAAGCGATCAGAATTGGGGCGCGGCTTCAACGCAACTGGTACACGCGCTCATGGATGAGCATGCTCTCGCAATCGTGGCGCTGGATCGTGACTCGGCTCACCTGGCCGAGCAACTGGCGCTGAAGGCCTTTGTGCCGGTGGTTGCCTTGAGCTCCGACAAGAAGCTTACCTCGACCAACATACCGTGGATATTCCGCTTGCCGCCCGAAACCACTCCGGCGGCGGCGCTGCGCCTTCTCGAAGCGGCTGCCGCTCGCGGCGGGGCCAATCCGGAGCGGCTCAGAGACGTGCTGGCCTCTGGAGACGATATTTCCGGAGTCGCTTTCCTGCCGACAGGCGAGCCGCGCGGACATTAAGAAATTGGAGGTGCTTAGATCGAGACGATGGAGAGCACTCCTCGGCAATGCAAGAAGTCCCATCTCCGGTTGTGCGATGCTTTCAAGCTTTTTGGTCTCTCGTTTTTCTTAGCCGCTCCTTGCGGATGTGCCAAGGAACTCAACAACAACAGGGCAAACCAAGTGGGATGTCTCCTGATAGAGTTTACCGGTCTGTTCACGACACGTTATGCCGCACTTCCTATTGCATCCCCCGTCCTAGCGTCGAGCACTTTGCCTTGAAGAAACCTAAAGGAAGGTTTTGCCCTGTGCCTTTCATAGATGAATCCAACCGCCGCGAATCAGCGCCAGCGATCCAGATGCGACAATGATCCAAAGAAAGATGCCTTGCAGCAGCGGTCGCACGCCTACCTCCTGAAGCGTCTTCTTCGATAGTCCGGTTCCAATCAGGAATAGCGTAACAGTGAGGCCAATAACGCCGAGATGCTTGAGATCCGGATAGAACGCCTGGAATGGGTGTACGTATGTATTAGCCACTGCCGCCAAACAGAAGAACAGAATAAACCAGGGCCAGTGAATGCGCGCCTTGCTCTTCTTGACTAGGGCGGTCCCGATTGACATGGGGACGATCCATAATGCGCGCGCCAACTTGACCGTTGTTCCGACGCCCAGGGCTACTGCGCCGAACTTTGCCGATGCGCCGACTACGGAACTTGTGTCGTGAATGGCCAGCGCCGCCCAAAGACCGAACTGTGTCTGCGTCAGGTGCAACGCTGTTCCAATCGCCGGGAATGCAAGCAAGGCAACCGAGTTCAGAACGAATACAGTTCCCAGCGAGACGGCAATCTCCTCCTCGCTCGCGTTGGTAATCGGCGCAATCGCTGCAATGGCACTGCCGCCGCAGATGGCCGTGCCCGCAGAGATGAGAAACGAGGTTCCTTGCTTCACGGCCAGCACTCGTCCCAAACCCCAGCCCAAGAGCATCGCAAAGCTGATGCTGATCGCCGTATAAATAAATCCAGAGCGCCCAACACGAATCACCTGTTCAAGGTCCATGCCGAAACCTAAACCAACGACGGAAACCTGAAGCAGCAGTTTCGACAAACGCTTAGCATCGAGATGATAGGGATGAACAAAGCTGAAGCCGTAAACGATGCCGAGAGCTAGTGCTATTGCTGGCGAAAGATAGCCGCTTGCGGTTAGAATCAATCCGGCAAAAAAGATGTTCTTGGACATGATCCAAGTATTTCTGAATCTCTAGGCTGCGTCCAAGCAGAAGGACTTATGTCCTATTTGTGTTTCTTATGAGCAGTCGAATTGACTGATCGCATAGGCTGAACCGATGTCCTTTGCACGCCCACACTCGCAAAAAGATATTTCCGAAATTCATTGGCCAGTCCCTGCGGCTCGGCGCCGGACGTGTAAGCGACAGAAAAGTCTCGTTTGATGCGTAGCCCCGGGACTTCAACAATTTTGAAATGCGTACCAAGCCGCAGATCCTTCGCTATCGCCCAACGAGACACAAATCCCACCCCAAGTCCAGCTTCCACGGCAGACTTGATGGCCTCGGTTGAGTCGAGTTCCATCACGATCCGCATCGCATTCTGCTTGAGACCTTGCCGCTCCAGCGCCATCTCAACCACCCGGCGAGTGCCGGAGCCACGCTCCCGCATAAGCAAGGATGCCGTGGCGATTTCCGAACAGGGGATGGACTCCAACTCAGCCCACTCGTGCGCGGCAGGCACGATCAGGACGAGTTCATCCTCCAGAAACGGCTCGGACTTGACGGAACGACTGCGCGCAGGCCCCTCAATCAATCCCAGCGCGATCTTTTGCGTTTCGACCGCCTCCACGATATGTTCCGTATTGCCGCTGATCATCGTGGGGCGAACGCGCGGATGCTCCCGCGTGAAAATACCAAGCAAGCGGGGGAGCACATACTGAGCGATGGTCGTAGAGGCGCCAAGGGCCAGTTGGCCGGCGTGATCTCCGCTCAGCGCGGCAATCTCATGTTCAGCCCGGATCAAGAGCGCGTTCGCCTGCTGGGAGTAACCCAGGAGAAGCTTGCCGGCCTCGGTCAACGCAATGTGCGCTCCAGTACGATCGAAGAGTTGGACGCCAATATCCTCCTCAAGCGCCTTGATCTGGAAGCTGACTGCGGGTTGCGTCAGATACAACTCTTCAGCGGCCTTGCGGAAGCTGCGCTGTTCGGCAACAGCCCGGAAGACAACCAAGCGAAAATTATCGAGACTCGCCATAGGACGATTAGAACACCGCAGCATGGAGCAATGGAGGATCCGGCGGCCTCCTTCAAAGCGCAAATGGCAGGCATCGATCCCAAAATGATTCGCTCTGTGATGAACGCGCATGGAGACAAATCGTTGGAGCAACTGATGAAGGAAACCGGCAGATTCTGAGTTCGCATCCACGTCTGTGAGATGTCCATGGGCGTCATGGGACTGAAAGAGGAGGAGATGATTGACTACCCTGGAATCGACTATGTCGGAGTGGGAAGTTTCATCCAAATGATCAACGAGTCGAAGCAGGTAGTCTTTTTGTAAGGCAACCTCTCGCGGACCCCGGCCCGCCTAGGATGTAGACTGGGCTTTCTTGGTCCCTGGCGCTTGTAAAGACTTTCGCGCATCGCGCACGAAGTGAGCCATCGATTTTGAGAGGTGTTCCAAAACCGACGCCCATTCTTCCAGGTGTTTTTCGCCTTGTTTTGTGATCTTGTAAACGCGGCGTGCTGGACCGGATTTGTTCGTCTCCCATTCGGAGCTGACATTTCCGTTGATTTCCAGTTTCCGAAGTGTCCTGTAGAGGGCGGCCTTCTCGATCATGGCATCGGTAAGAGCATGATCCTGCAACTGCGCGCAGAGGTCATAGCCATAGGAATGGCCCTTCTGTTTAAGGAGCAGCAAAACACCCGGCTCAACAAAGCGGTAAAGATTTCCCATGCCGCAGGAACAGGGATAATCCCCACCGTGACGCGCACATACCTTTCGTGGCACTGCTGTTCTCCTCGCCGCCTGGCATCAAGGCAGGTCGACGGCTTCACACTATCACACAATGCAAATAGATGCGAAATACACCTGACTTAATTGCCCAGCCCCTTGCCGGCTAGTATGCATATGAGTAGTATATAGGTGTATCTTGCACCCAGTAATTTCAAGAATCCGGGAAATGCGGAAAGATGAAGGTATCGAAGATCCCGGCGCGGATTCAGCGGCACATGGACAAGTCGCTACTGCCGGGATCGCAGGTGCGCACTTCGTTCTATTTCTGCACCTCGCCAAACATCGACAACTGATTCGCCGAAGAAAGGTAATGCACACATGAAGATCGCCATTCCCGTCACGGGAGATAGCCTGAATCCACACTTTGGACACTGTGAGAAGTTCGCTCTTGTCGAGGTTGATTCCAAAACCAGAGAAATCATTGCTACAACAGAAATACCGGCCCCGGAGCACCAGCCAGGCCTGTTGCCACGGTGGCTTCAGGAACGCGGGGCGACCGTAGTCATCGCAGGCGGCATGGGAGCACGTGCCCTCTCTCTGTTTCAGGTGTCTTCGATTGAAGTTATCACTGGCGCGCCGGCTGAGAGTGTTACTACTCTTGTCCGCAGGTATCTGGATGGATCGCTGGTGTCGGTCGAGCACCTCTGTGAGCACGTCTGCACTCACTGAGTCTGCCGGATTTGCATAGGGTCCGGGGAGAGAATATGGCAAAGAAAAGGGTAGTCATTGTTGGAGGAGTCGCGGGCGGCGCTACCTGCGCGGCACGTCTTCGGCGGCTGGACGAAGAAGCGGAAATCGTCGTGCTGGAGCGCGGTCCCTACGTCTCCTTTGCCAATTGCGGCTTGCCTTACTATGTCGGCAACGTGATTCAGGAAGAATCCAAACTCTTGCTGGCCTGGCCAGCGTTGTTCCGCGAACGATTCAACATCGAGGTGCGCACGCGGAACGAAGTCCGCGCGATCGACCGCGAGACGTCAACAGTTTCGGTGCGCGATCTGGAGACGGGGCGCGAATACAGCGAATCCTATGATGCACTGGTTCTGTCTCCGGGCGCAACGCCGATCCGCCCGTCGTGGCCGGGAATCGATCTTCCAGGTATCTTTACGTTGCGCACTGTTCCTGACAGCAGGGATATCCGACACTGGATCGACGAGAAGAAACCGCGCAGGGCAGTTGTCGTGGGTGGTGGATTCATCGGTCTTGAGATGGCGGAGAACCTTGCCCATCGTGGAATCGCAGTGACGATCGTTGAATTGGCCAATCAGGTGATGCCTCCGCTCGATCCCGAGATGGCCGAGTACGCCAAGCAGCGGCTGGAGTCTCGCGGAGTAACGCTTGCGCTGGCCGACGCAGTGGCTGAGTTTGGGCAAGGCGGTAACGGCTGCCTGATGGTGCATGCGAAAAGTGGAAAAGCTTATGAAGCAGAGCTGGTCGTGCTGGCCATCGGCGTCCGTCCAGAGACAGTGCTTGCTCGGGATGCTGGTCTGGAAATAGGTGAGCGGGGCGGAATCCGTGTCGATAGTCAAATGCGTACCAATGATCCGCGCATCTGGGCCGTCGGAGATGCTGTGGAAGTGATGAATCGGGTGACCGGTCAGTGGGAACTAATTCCCCTGGCGGGGCCGGCAAATCGTCAGGGACGCGTGGCTGCCGATACGATCTGCGGACGCGATGCGCATTTTGATGGCGTCCAGGCAACAGCGGTTTGCGGCTTCTTTGATTTGACCGTAGCGCTGACAGGCGCGACAGAGAAGGCTCTGCGCCGTGCCGGCATTGATGACTATCGCACGGTCTATCTACATCCTGGCCATCATGTTGGCTACTATCCTGGCGCACAAACCATTCATCTGAAGCTGCTCTTCCGCAAATCCGATGGTCTTGTGCTGGGCGCTCAGGCCGTGGGTGAAGAGGGCGTCGCGCGCCGCATTGACGTGATCGCCACGGCCATACAAATGAAAGCTACCGTCTTCGATCTGGAAGAAGCCGAACTCTGCTATGCGCCGCAGTACGGCGCGGCGAAGGATCCCGTAAACATGGCGGGCATGATCGCAGCCAATGTGGTGCGCGGCGATGCTCAGATTGCGCCGTGGAATGAACTGGACTCGACGGAAGCGTTTCTTCTCGACGTGCGTCAGCCTCACGAGTTTGACGCTGGATCGATTCCGGGTTCGATCAATATTCCTTTGGGGCAACTGCGGTCGCGTCTCGTCGAGTTGCCCACAGACAGAGAGATATGGGTGAACTGCGGCGTGGGGCAGCGTGCCTATTACGCTTGCCGTATCTTGTCTCAGCATGGTTTGCAAGCGCGCAACCTTTCGGGGGGCTATAGTACTTTCCGCGTTCTGCATCCGTAGACGCACCTGATATTGCCTATTGGATTCGATGCCAGTACGTTCAGAATGGCCATGACCACCGAATCGGCTGGTCATGTGCGTGGCACCAGTTCAGAGTTGAGGAGAGTCATGTTTCAAGAGCTAGTCAGCAGCGAGCTGGAGATACTCATCGGCGCTCGCTCACAATCGTCCTGCTTTGCTTGCGGACCAGACAACTCCCGCGGCCTGCGTCTGCACTTTGAAGGGAACGAAGCCGGAGAGATGGTCGCCGAGTGGATTCCAGAATCAGAACTGGAAGGTTTCGAGGGTATTGTTCACGGAGGCATCGTCAGCACGGTCCTCGATGAAGCGATGTCCAAGGCTGTGGCTGCATCGGGAACAAAGGCGGTCACGGCAGAACTCCGTGTCCGTTTTCGAATGCACGTTGCCTCGGGAAGAATGGTCCACGTTCGTGGATGGATCGACAGCCACAACAAGCGTAGGACGAAAACTGAAGCCGTGCTGACTTCGTCGGATGGAAGTGAACTCGCTCATGCGTGGGCATCCTTCCTCACGTTGAAGTATCAGGGAAGTATCCAATCGTAATGGGCAATTGTATCTGCCGGGGGATGCTCTTGGCACCTAAGCCATTAGCCGGATTGCTACTCGCAGGGCGAGAGTATCCCTACCCATGCCTTGTTGATCAGAGGTGAAATTTCCACTGCTCTGTGTGGCTTGGCGTTGTTCGAACGTATTTGTTTTGAATTGACAAAGGAGGGTTGACACAATGAGTTGGATCAGGGTTGACGCAATGAGTTGGATCATGGCTTTGGCGGTGGCGGCAGTTGCTGGAGGCGTGCTTTTGCATGGCCAGTCCAGCCAAATCTCACCTGAGGCCGCGCAGACGTATCTAAGAAACGGAGCACTGGTGATCGATGTGCGAACTCCCGCCGAATTCAGCGCGGGCCATCTGCCGAATGCGAAGAACATTCCGCTTGATCTGATTGAGTCCGGATCGCCTCTGCCCCTTAAGGATAAGAAGCAGGTGTTGCTGCTGCATTGCCAGGGTGGGATGCGAAGCGCCAAGGCAACGAAATTATTGAGTGGCTTGGGTTACGTCAACGTCTTCGACCTTGGATCCTACAGCAGAGCGGCACAGATCGTGGCCAGCAAGTAAGCCGATTTTCGCCTGTCAGTCGAGTGTTCGGATCGCAGAATGACACAAAGACGGTCTGGCGGATTGTGCTAAAGTCCGGCGGAAGGCCGTTCCGTGCTAGTCATCCCTAGCAACCGCTGGTATTCCTGCGTGATGATCGAACGCAAACGGAGAGAAACGGACGGGTCGCACGGAATTTCCAGCGCACGGCAGCGGTCGATAGCCGTGCGAAGGTTTTGGAGGAAAGCGACGCAAGCTGGGCACGCCTCGATGTGGCCACGCATCGCCTCGCAGGTGGCGGGTTCAACTCGACTATCCAGATACTCAGAGAGGTTCGAAAACAATTCGCGGCACTCTCGGGAGCGTTGCTCCCCTTCGGCCAGGATGTTTTTTGACTTTTCCTTCACTCGATTGCGGTTATCCATCTTTTTATGTGCAACCTCCAGCAGCTTGTTCATCTCTTTACGCACAGAGAGACGCGCTCGATGCAGCCGGACACGGACAGTCCCCTGTTGAAGGTTGAGGATCTGCGCAACCTGTTCGGTCGTCAGTTCCTCCATATCGCAAAGCACAAGGACAATTCGCAATTGCACAGGAATGCGCAGGACTGCCTGGTGTAACAGGTGATCCTGCTCGGCATCAAGCAGCCTGCCTTCCGGACTCTTGGCGGTATCTTGCAGTAATCGTCCCAGTTCGACTTCGTCTGGCATCAATTCATCCAGGGAAAGGAGATGCTTGGAAGCATGGGCAGGTTTTCGACGCATGCGCCAACAGCGATTCTTGGTTACGGTATAGAGCCAGACAGCCAGAGCCTGCGGATCATGAATCCTGGCCAGGTGCTCGAGCGATCGGAAGAGAACCTCCTGCGTAGTGTCCTCTGCGTCTTCTGGATGCCCGCAGACCTTCATGCTGAAAGAATAGACCGTGTTCTGTAGCAGGCCGATTGCTTCTTCGAGAGCTTCAGGAGTATTGCGGCGCAAGAGGTCGGCTGCTTGAGTCAGTTCAGGGCGCATTGGTTTATTCTTTCGAAAACAAGATCAGTATATTCTTTCAATGCACATTTTGAGCGCATTGATCTCCGTTGAGTATGTGCTTAAACAGGGTTGTTGACCTTCCGCGAAATCTCTCGATATTCATTGAAGACATTGCTTATCGGTATCGTCGACTTTCAACGTTTCCTCAATCATTAGGATGCAGATCGGACAGATCTTCATCAACCACTCGCGCGATTGCGGCGTCTCTGCTTCGGAGCCGGAAGCGATCCAGGCACGCAGCAAGGCAATTGCGAGGGCCACTTCCGCTCCTGGGCGGCTTGCCTCCAATCTGTACATCTGTCGATAGACCTCATCCTTGAGGCGCTCGCTCCACTTTGACGGAGAACTGGTGGTCTTGGCTGTGCTCTTGCGCGGAGTCATGGCTCGATCTCCCCTCGTAGGATTCCTTGAACGAGCCAGGAGTATTTCCCGACATTGCTTTGCTTGACTTCAACGAAGCCAGTGGATTGCAAATCGTCGGCGGCATCTGAAGCACTTAGGCGGTGATGGAGAGGAGGCCCTGGCTCAGGTTCCACATCCGGCCGCCAATCGAGAACTGTGATTCGTCCTCCGGCCTTCAGAATGCGTTTGGCTTCCAGCAGGACGGCAGAGTGGTCCGCAAACTCATGCCACACATTTGCCATGAAGACAATATTGCAGGATGCGTGTGGCAAGCCGGTTGAATCTGCATCTGCATGAATCACGCGGATGTTGGATATACTGCACTTTTCCAGCTTAAGCCGCAGGCGCACAAGCATTTCCGCTTGACAATCGACCGCGAACACCAAGCCAACAGGTCCAGCTGCTTGTGCCAGGGGCTGAGAGAAGTATCCCGTTCCAGCGCCGATGTCTGCAATCGAGTCGCCGGATTGGACCGACAAGGCGCCAAGCACAATTGCCGGTGGAAGCCAGAGCAAACGCTCCGGATTGTCGAGCCTGTCCGCCAGTGATACATTCATTAGCCGATCATTCATCTCATTCTCGCTTCCCAGCGCAGCAGCTAGTCCTTCATACCCATGGCGCGGAAGACCGTCATGGCCGGGCACCAGTTAGTGAATGCCGACTGCAACAGATTGAGTGACCGCGCAATCGCGTATGTTGTTGACTTTAAGGCACGAATGGCTACTCAAAAGTACGCAAAAGTACGGGCTGGACAGGCTATTGGGAGTCTGTCGGGAGTCTGTGTTTTCTGACGATTTTTAGCTCGATTCAGGCTTCATTTGCACTGAATCTGGTGCAAAATGCTGTTCGCCGCGAGTTGATTGCGGCTTGCCGGGTGGCTCGTGAGCTGTCGCGGCAGTTGGGTGGAGTTCCCAACATGAAGCGGCTCCTTTTTCGCCGAGATTGGCAATTTTTGACGGTGGCGTCTTCGCTGGGCACTGGTAACCGCTTTGGAGCCACATTTTACCCCTCCCGTGGGAGTCAGTTGGGAGTCTATCGGGAGTCGGTTTTAACCATTAGGAAAGGACGGAAACAGTGATTCTACTCTGACTGTAAAGCTCTGTAAACCATTATTACTCTTTGCTTTACAGATTTCAAGTTTGTGGCTTCCGAGAGTCTCATGCAGGGCATAGCCACCAGATTTCAGGATTTCATGCTTAACAAAAGTGTCAGAAGTTGATGTATACTTCTGACAGACAGGTGACGTATGGAACGACTCACAGAAGCCATTCTCGAAAGAACGAACGCGCTGCCCGAGGGTATGCCGATCTCTGCCAAGATGCTGTTGCATCTC
>OCTA010001215.1_pt1 | contig 23853 bp, 14 predicted proteins | sample 1538991 | NCBI WGS metagenome assembly OCTA01 (sample SAMEA3539302, study PRJEB22396) | soil metagenome | biome: tundra; feature: field; material: soil | place: USA | collected 2010-05 | depth 0.15 m | reverse complement strand
GCCGCTGCACGGCCGCTCCGATAGAACTGTTGAGGTCGTTCTGGGTGATGTTCAACGGAAACCCGCTCTGGTAGTAGGTCACGGCGCTCAACTCCCATCCGCCGACCACGTTATTCAACCATCCCGCGCCATTGAGAAATCTCGCACCCTTACCGAACGGGAGAACATAGGAGAAGGCCAGCGTGAAGCGACTTGGGACATCAATGAAGGACCGGCCATACTCAGCCTTCAGATCGTAGACGTTCTGTGGCCCCACGTTGGACCTTCCTGCCGGACTGGATGTCTCATAGGAACCATCGAAATTCCGCGACCAAGTGTAGGTACTCAGGAAAGTGAGTCCGTCAGAAAACCGCCGTTCAGCTCGGACGGCGACCGAGTTATAGCTGGAGGAGCTATCTGTTGTGATCAAGTTGACCGAGGCAAATTGCGGGAAGGGCAACAGCAACTGCTCGTATGGAACCGTCGGCTGGCCGACGAGACCGGGCCCGCCGGGTTTGTAAAAGGGGTTGGCGGTGGGCGCGCTGAGGACACTGGACCCGAGGGAGAAGTAGGACGGGTTCAGCTGGTCGATGTTGGTTCGACCGCCGCCGGCAGGGGAGGCGCTTCCGCCGCCCTGCGGCGAGGGAAGAAGGTTGTGCCCGCGTGACCCGACGTAATCCACTTCGAGGACAATCTTGCCAGGCAATTGCCGTTGTACTCCCGTGGAGAACTGATAGATGATTGGCGACTTGATGTTGGAGGCGTAGGCCGCAATGGGCTCGCCGACGCCAGTCAAAAGCCCGTTTGCGTTTCCGGTGGGTGGTTTCGGACCGCCAGGGAACGGATTGCTGAGCGAAAATCCCGAAGCCGGGGTCTCGTAGTTGTCGTTGCTTGAGATGAGTTGTGTCTCGCTTGTGAACCCTGACTGGAGAGCCGCTGTGGCATCGTAGCGTAAGGGCGAATAGAAGACTCCGAAGCCGCCACGAATCGTCGTCTTCGTGCCCAGGGCGTAGGCGTATCCAACCCGCGGGGCGAACTTTAGCTTGGAAGGTTGTCCGGTTTCATTGCCGTTGCCAGTGCCCGCGAACTCCAGCCCGCCCACTGTCCCCGGCTTCTCGCTCGCGAGCGGACTCGGGACAGTTTCGTTGAATCCGATCACTTCGTTGTTGTTGGCGTCCTCTAGGCCTGTCTCATACTCGTAGCGCAACCCGGCGTTGAGCGTGAGCTTGGGCGTCACTCGGAACTCATCCTGTACATAGGCGGCCCAATAGTTAATGTGTTGGTAGAAGCGCTGCGAGGACTCGATCTGCCCGCTAACTGGCAAGCCCAAAAGGAGATCGGCGATGGCGCTGCCTCCGTTTTGCACCAAGGGAGACGATTGCGTGAACTGACCAGTGAAATTGAAGCTCCCCGGCGCGTTGGAAAGATCGGTGAACGACAAATCGATAGAGCGGTAATCGAACCCGGCCTTGATGCTGTGGCGGCCGACCTCTTTGGCGATCTGCGTCAATAAATTCCTCGAGTACCAGAAGTCTGTCGTTGCCGTGGCGACGCTCAGAGGAGTGAAGTTGGTGACGTTGACGGGCGGAAAGAAGTCGTATTGATAGTCGTAGGCGGGCAGTCCCAGGGTGGTAGGACTGAAGCCCTTACTCAACGGCAGGATGGTATTGGGAAATCGGTTGAAGCCAAAGCGGACGCTCAGAAGGGTTGTGGGATTAATCGTGATGATGTTGTTCAATTGAGTCGCATCCACGTGCCGGTCGTATGTAATAGATCCCGACCCGGGCACTGTTCCCAGCGCATTTCCAAACGGGATCAGGCTGCCATAGTGCATATAAGAGACGTTTGCTGACCACCAACTGAAGAACTGCTGGTCGATCTTACCGACAAACTCATCTCCTCGGAGTTCCGGGGCCTGCGCGGGCACGGTATAGTTGACGGCTCCCGAGGGCAGTCCTTGCAGGTTGGGTTGCGGGTAGTAGGAGGCGATATTCAACCCAACTTGGTTGATCAGCGACGGCGGAATGACGTTGTTGGGGAAGGGTTGCCGGGTTACGGTTCCATCGGGACTCACAATGGTCGTGTAAGGGTTATAGATGGTGAGCCCATTCTGCGAGAAATTTCCCTTGCGTTCCAGATCCGTCGGCACCTGATAGTCGCTGGGGATAAATTGTCTTTCGCGAAAGCCTTCCTCTGCGAAAAAGAAGAACGTCTTATTTTTTCCGTTGTAAATGTGGGGAACGAAGACTGGCCCGCCAATGGATCCAGCATAACTGTAAAAAGGGGTATCAGGGCGCGCGATGCCGTCGCGATTAAAGAAGAAGTCGTTTGCGTTGAAATCAGACTGACGCGTTACGCCGTAGAGCGAGCCGTGAAGGTCATTCGTACCTGACTTCAGCAGTGTGTTGTAAACGCCGCCTCCCGTCCGGCCAACTTCGGCATCGTAAGTGGTAATTTGCACCTTGAGTTCCTGGGTTGCCTCGGTGATGGGGATGATGGTTGGCCGATTGACGGTGTCCGTAATAGGCACCCCGTCCACCAGATACTGATTGGTGGATTCGGGACTGCCAGCGATGGACACGGTGGATGTGTCGCTCTGGTCGATAAAGCCCGAACTGCGGATCACCGGCAAAACGTTTTGAGATACGTTAATCACGGTGTACGGGTTCCGTCCATTGCCGCTCGAAGTAGGCAAATCGGAAAGCTTCCTTTCTTCCAAAGCCGTCGACGTCGAGCCGTTTGTCAGATCGAGTTGAGGCGCGATCCCCGACACTTCGATAGTCTGCGAACTGGCGCCAACTTGGAGTGATACGTCCACTGTCACAGATTGTTGTGTGCCAACCACAATACCGGTGCGATCGAATCTCTTAAATCCCGCGCTCTCGACTAGTACTTCGTAAGTTGCCGGATCGACCTGGTTGAAAATGTATTGCCCGGCTGCGTCCGACACTGTCACGCGAGAAACGTCTTTGGATATATCAGTGAGCGACACCTTGGCTCCGCTGACGACTCCCTGGCTGGGGTCGGTCACCAAGCCACGCACCTCGGCCTGATAAGACTGTGCGAATAATGGTGCCGATGAGATAAAAACGAGTGAAATGCGGAATGCTTTGCGCAAAGAAATCATTGGATCCTCCGAAAAAGAAGCGAATAGAATTCCGCTGCGGCTGCAACGTCTCCGTCAGGCGGACACACCTCCGGCACGCCCGTAGTCAACACTGGAAAATCGGTGCGCGGAAGTAAAAAAAGGGCTCGTTTGGTGGAACGATGCTCCCGGGCTTAGGCTCCTACAACCTGGGGAAGCCGTGATAACTCTTCGTCGGTACTGTCATTCGGGACCGAGCATCCTGGAGTCAAAATAAACTTGCTGCCAGCATCTTTCCTGGCACTCTGCCATTGTTCGCGGATCTGCGCAGATGAGAGATCCTTGTACGCTTTCTCGTCGATTCCTGTCGCGATCGCCTGCGAAAACTTGCTGCGCACGGTGCTCACCGAAACGCCGCTGGTCTGCACGGACCAGTTGACCACCGGGGCGCGGAAGCCGACGAACTGATCCACATATTCGTTCTCCCAGTGCAAATGCAGGAAGCTCAGCTTGGCACTGGCGGTCGCTTCAAAAAAGCGCTTGTCGAAAGGTCCGCTGAACCGGGCATAATCAGCCGGCGAGAGTTCGTCGCGCTTGGCATTGGCAATCGAGAATAGAATTCCCGACGCACCCGCGGCGAAAGCCCGATTCGCGTGGTTGATGTGCGACCGTGTGATCACATCGAGGGCGTCCAGGAGCCGCTGCGGATTCTCCTGCTGCAAGCGAAGAACTTCATCCTTCGACGACAACTTGACCGCCACTTGCCAGGGATTGAAAGCCGTCTCGAGAATGTATGCATCTCCGTTTAGGCCGCTGTTGATAAGTTCCAAAGCGCGAATCTGGTCTGGGAAAGGGTTGTCGAGGACTTTCAGTTCGTACCAGTTTCCTGCGGGCTTGGGATACGGATAATCGCTCATGACCTTCACGATGTCCGTCTTATATTTCCAGTGATAATCAAGCGTTGCCTTGGCGTGTACTTCGGCAGTCTGCGGGCCGAAGTGATGCCAATGCGTGAATGGCGGCCGGTCTACATCCCGCCCCGCCAACGCCCTATCTACCCGCTCCTTGCGGCTGAGCGGCTTTCGGTCCGCCACCTTTCCCGGAACGGTTTGTGCGAGCGCGGCACTAGCCGTGGCTGCGGCAGAAAGAAGAAAACTTCTACGGTTCATCATGCATTCCTCCCGGAAACGGACAAGATCTATGCGTGGATCGATACTAAGAAAAAAACCCCTTGCTATCGATTGGGCCGATTCACTGATCGCACACACGGCGATTTATCAAGAACTCCGCAGAAAAACACCTGTCCTCAAAGCATCAAAATTCGAAAATTGCGCCAAGGACCGAGCTTCTGCCTGTTTTTGGAAGTAAGGAAAGATCGATTAGCAACAGCAGCAGAGAGGAGAACAACCCTTGCCGAGTGCGAAAGTGCGGAGAGATGGAGGTGCTATGTCCCTCATGTCTATCGACAATAGGTTATTGGGCGGACAATGTCAAGAGAAATAACTTTTGTGAGGAAAAACTTTGAGCCAGACCCCCTTATAAAGTGGGTCTTCCTCATTTTGTGGGCAGCTCGTCGCAGAAAAGAGGAAGGGGTCGAGGGCGCAGGAGTTCCGTTCCGGCTCGGCCATACATTTGTCACTTGAGAGTTTTACGCCGATTGTAGGGTCGAGGACTGGCGCGGTGTTCCGAAGGTCAAGCCTAGGGAATAGGAAATTGGGATCGTGAATCAGGTTGCGTCAGGCAGGCAGACGGTATATTCGAGAGCAAGGACGCGAACATCCACGCTTAGCGAGCACCTTTGGCCTCGGACTCTGAGGACAATCATGATTGTCCTGGTGTAGCCGCCGGGAGTGCTGGAGGGTTCGCTGCCGCCGGCGGTTGCGGCGTGGGAGGCGGCGGAGCGGTCGCCGGCTGTACTCTCGGATGTTTGCTCAGATCTTGCACCTTGGGCAACTGGGAAACGTCCCACCCTCCGCCCAGCGCCATCACCAGCGCGACGCTGGACGTCATCCGCCGGAGTTGTATCTGTAGTTCCGTTTGGCGATTTGTTAGCAAAGCGTTCTGCGCCGTGATCACATTCAAATAGCTATCCACGCCGGCTTTGAAGCGGGTCAGCGAGAGGCCCAGGTAGTGGTTCGCCGAAGCGACGGCAGTTTGCTCCTGCTCGATTTCCGTGGAGAGAATGCGCAGAGACGCCAAATCGTCTTCAACAGCTTGGAAGGCGTTGAGGACCGTTTGGCGATAGTTCGCAACGGTCTGGTCGTACTGAGCCTGCGCCTGTTCGTTTTCGGCGCGCCGAATGCCGGCATCGAAAATCGTCTGCGCGGCGGTGGGTCCGATCGACCAGAACCTGCTCGGCCAATTGAACCATTGCGACACTGTCGAACTCTGAAAGCCTCCCGAGGCGCTCAGCGTGATGTCGGGATAGTAGGCCGCCCTGACCACTCCGATTTCAGAATTGGCGGCGGCAACCTGGCGCTCGGCGGCGGCTATATCGGGACGCCGTTCGAGCAAATCGGAAGGAAGCGCAACCGGGACGGTGGGCGGGTTAGGAACGAAGGGCGCTACCGGGAGCGAGAAGTTGCTGGCGGGTTTTCCGATCAAGGTTGCGATGGCGTGTTCGTACTGGGCGCGCGCGACTCCAAGATCCGTCAGCTGGGCGACCGTCGTGTCCAGCTGGGTCTGCGCTTGCGACACTTCCTCCTCGGAATTGATCCCCGCTGTGTAGAGGCTCTTCGTCAAATTGAGCGCATCGCGATAGTTCGCGACTGTATCCTCCAGAATTCGCCGCTGTGCATCCAGCGAGCGCAACTCGAAGTAATCGGTTGCAAGCTCGGCGCGCGTGGTAAGAATCGCGGTGCCAACGTCGGCGGCGCTCACCTGCGCGTTGAAGGCATTGACAGCGACTGCGTTGCGCAGCTTGTGCCATACGTCGAGTGTGTAGGAGAGATCCACCGGGAAGGAGTAATTGTTAACGGCTCCAGTCGTGGATGTTCCAGAGCTGGTGCTGGTGGTCGTTCCGGTGGAGGTCGTTCCGCTTCCCTGCACGGCGGCGCGGGTTCCCTTGGACGTCGAAGAGGAGCGCGAATTCGAATAGGAAGGACCCACGGTTAACGTAGGAGCCAACGCCGATTTGATGGAGATCACGAGGGCTCTGGCGGCGCGGAAATTCGCCTCGGCGGCGAGAACCGTTTGGTTTGAGATCTGGACTTGCTCTTCGAGCCCGGCCAGTTGCGGGTCGTTGTACAGTTGCCACCAGTTGGCGCGCAGCTTTTCGTCGCCCGGCTGTGCGATCTTCCAGCCGCTGCCTTCTTTGAATTCAGGCGGGATTTCCTTGAATGCGGCAGGAGTCTGAGCGGGCGGCCGCGCGTACTTGGGCGCGGGATTGCAGCCCGTGAGAAAGCCGCAGAGCGCGGCGGCGAGAATGACGAGCGATAGACCGGCGCGACGGGACCACTCTGGCTTCTTCAGCGTACTGTTAGGTTTCACTTTCATCACTCACCTGCGCGATCCAGCGCCGCAAATAGATAGGGCAATTGATAAACTTCACGTGTTCCGATGCCTGTTCGGAAAAGTACTCGACGGCCTTGCGGTCCACCAGAGTCACCTCGCTCAGATCGATGGTCACGCGCTGCTGGGCGTCTCGCGCGCGCGACACGGAATGCTGCAATTCGGGCAGCGCATCCTCGCCGAACTTTCCGTTCAGCAGAAGAGTAACGGCGCAGTCAATGGGATGGGATTCCGCGATGATTTTGTATGGCGTTTCCATGCTGGCGCTCATGTGGCCGGTCCGACGGCTTCGACGGGCGCTTCCGGCAGGCGGCCCCGACGGAGCCGGTTCATCCACAAACTGAAACGGTCCATGTAGAGGTAAATAACCGGCGTCGTGTACAGGGTTAACGCCTGACTCACAATGAGGCCGCCGACGATTGTGATGCCCAGGGGCCGGCGCAATTCCGAGCCGGTGCCCGTTCCCAGGGCCAGCGGCAGACCGCCGAGCAGCGCCGCCATGGTGGTCATCATGATGGGGCGGAAACGCAGCAGGCAGGCTTGGAACACAGCTTCCTTGGGCGGCTTGTGATCGCGGCGTTCCACCTCCAGCGCGAAATCGATCATCATGATGGCGTTCTTTTTCACGATTCCGATCAGCAGGATGATTCCGATTAGGGCGATAATGCTGAGATCCGTATGCGTAACCATCAAGGCGAGAATCGCGCCCACGCCCGCCGATGGAAGCGTCGAAATAATCGTGATGGGATGAATAAAGCTTTCGTAAAGCATGCCGAGAACGATGTAGACGGCGGCCAGCGCGGCGGCAATCAGCAGAGGTTCGTTCGCGAGGGAAGATTGAAACGCCTGCGCCGTCCCGCTGAAGGTCGTATTGATGGTGGTTGGCATGCCGATCCGGCTTTGGGCGGCATCAATCACGGTAATTGCGTCTCCCAGGGCCACGCCCGGCGCAAGATTAAACGAAATAGTCACGGACGGGAAAACGCCCGAGTGGTTTACGGTGAGCGAAGCCGTGGACGGCCGGAATTGCGTGAACGCCGCCAGGGGAACCGCGCCGCCTGTCGAGGAGGGGACATAAACTTGCTTCAGGCCGTCGGGATTTTGCCAGAAGGACGGATTGACTTCCATCACGACAAAGTACTGATTCAGGGGGCTGTAGGTGCGCGCGACTTCACGCTCCCCAAAAGCGTCGTACAGTATGTTGTCGAGCGCCTGCGGAGTGATGCCTAAACGCGATGCCGTTTTGCGGTCGATGACCAGATCCGCTTCCAGTCCATGATTCTGCTGATCGCTGTTTACGTCGGTGAGTTCATGCACTTTCTTGAGTTCGTTCGTAAGAACGGGAGCCCAATACTGAAGCTCCTGTAAGTTGTCGCCTTGGAGCGTGTACTGATACTGCGCCGCGCTCTGCCTTCCGCCTACTCGCAGGTCTTGCGCCGCTTGCATATACAGGGTGACCCCCGGTATGGCAGACAGCTTTGGGCGGAGCCGGTTGATGATTTCATCGACCGAAGCCTTGCGAACGGCAAGCGGCTTCAGCGCGATAAACGCCCGGCCGCTATTGGTGGTCGTGCCCCCGCCACCGCCGGAAAAGGCTTGCACCGTGTCCACGCCCGGGTCGCTTTGGACAATATCGGCCAAGGCGACGATCTTCTTGCTCATGGCCTGGAACGATACGCTCTGATCGCCGATGAAACTGCCCATCATGCGCCCGGTGTCCTGCTGCGGGAAGAAACCTTTTGGAACTTTGATGAACAAATAAATATTGAACGCGAGGGTCAGGATTGTCACCAGCAGCATGAGCCCCGAATTCTCCAGAACCCACCCTAGACTGATCTCGTAAATACGCAAGATGAATGCGAAGAACTTTTCGCTGAGGTTGTAAAGCTTGCCGTGCTTCGGATTGTCCGCGAGCAGGCGCGAGCACATCATGGGAGTGGTTGTCAGCGAAACGACCAGCGACACCAGAATCGTCACGGAGAGCGTTACCGCGAACTCGCGGAAGAGACGCCCGATGATGCCGCCCATTAACAGGATAGGAATGAAGACCGCCACCAGCGAGATGCTGATGGACAGCACGGTCGATCCGATTTCCGCGGCGCCCTTGAACGCCGCATCCATCGAGTTCATTCCTTGTTCGCGATAACGGCTGATGTTCTCGAGCACGACAATGGCGTCGTCAACAACGAACCCGGTCGATATCGTCAACGCCATCAGCGATAGATTGTCAACGCTGTACCCAAGCAGATACATGATTCCGAATGTTCCAATCAGGGATACCGGAACGGCGACCGACGGGATGAGCGTGGCGCGCGGGTCGCGCAGGAAGACGAAGACCACCAGCACCACCAGGCCAATGGAGATGAGCAGAGTGATTTCGACGTCGTGCACGGAAGCGCGGATGGTGACGGTCTGATCGAGCACGACTGTCATGTTGATGGACTGATCGATGGAGGCGTGCAATTGCGGCAGGGCGGCTCTAATGCCATCGACGGTGTCGATAATATTGGCTCCGGGCTGCCGGAAAATAATGAGCAGCGCGGAACGTTGGCCGTTTGAGAGCCCGAGAGAGCGAACGGTCTGGACCGAATCGGTGACGGTCGCCACCTTGTTCAGTTCCACCGGCGCGCCTTTGAAGCTGACCAGCAGCGGCTCATAATCCACCGCATGCAGCAGTTGATCGTTAGCGCTGATCATCCAGGTGTGATGAGCGTCCGAGAAAACGCCCTTCGCGAGGTTCGCGGTCTGAGAGGAGATGGCGGTGCGGACGGTTTCGAGACTCAGGCCATAGTGATTGATCTGCGTGGGGTTGATGTCGATACGAACGGCCGGGGCGGAACTGCCGCCCACGATGACCTGGCCGACGCCGGGAATTTGCGAGATGCGCTGCATCAAAATCGTCGAGCCCGCATCGTAGAGCGCGCTCCGGGGAAGCCGGTCGGAAGTGAGCGCGACGATCATGATGGGGGAATCGGCGGGATTCACTTTCCGGTAGGTGGGGTTGGACGGCAAGTTTGCGGGCAGGTAACTGCGGGCCGCGTTGATAGCCGCTTCGACGTCGCGCGCGGCGGAATCGATGTTGCGGTTGAGGTCGAATTGCAGTGTGATGCTGGTCTGCCCTAGCGAACTGGAGGAAGTCATTTCCGTCACCGCTGAGATGCGGCCGAATTGGCGTTCCAAAGGAGTCGCAATAGAGGACGCGGTGATCTCCGGGCTGGCGCCGGGCAGGCCAGCCGATACCGAGATAGTCGGGAAATCGACTTGCGGCAAGGGCGAAACCGGAAGCAGCCGAAACGCGACAGCGCCGGCGAGCGCCACCGCAATGGTCAAAAGAGTAGTCGCGACGGGCTTCTTGATGAAAGGAGACGAAAGGCTCATGGCTAGTCTCCTGTCGCGGGAGCCGGCGCGATGCCGCCCGCGCGCCGCTCACGGAAAGCCGCGAATCTTCTGGCCAAGTCGTCGAAGAACAGATAAATGACTGGCGTTGTGTACAAAGTCAGGATCTGACTCAGCAGCAGACCGCCGATGATCGTGATGCCGAGCGGGCGGCGAAGCTCAGAACCCGTTCCTTGGCCGAAGGCGAGCGGCACCGCTCCGAGCAGCGCCGCCATGGTCGTCATCATGATAGGGCGGAAGCGCAGCAGCGAGGCTTGATAAATGGAATCGTAGGGCGATTTGCCGTGCTTGCGCTCCGCCTCCAGCGCAAAATCGATCATCATGATGGCGTTCTTTTTCACGATTCCTATCAGCAACACGATGCCGATGATGGCTACGACCGTCAGCTCGTTCCGACAGATAATCAGGGCCAGCAAAGCGCCGACACCGGCCGAGGGCAGCGTCGAAATAATCGTGATGGGATGTATATAGCTTTCGTAGAGAACGCCCAGCACGATGTAGACGGTGACGAGCGCCGCCAGAATCAACAGTGGTTCGTTGGTGAGCGAAGCGACGAAGGCCTGGGCCGTCCCCTGGAAAGACGACTGTAAGGCAGCGGGCGTGGGCAGCTGTTTCTCGACATTTTTGATGGCATCTACTGCCGCGCCAAGCGACGCGTTGGGGGCAAGATTGAAGGAGATGGTGGTAGCCGGAAACTGCCCCAGGTGGCTGATCAGAATGGGAGTGGACGCATTGGTGTATTGCGTAAAGGTCTTTAGCGGCACCGCACCGCCGTTCGCCGACTTGATATAGATGTCTTCAAGACGGGTCGGGTGAGTTTGGAACTGGGGCTGTACTTCAAGAATGACGTGATACTGGTTCAGTTGTGTAAATAGCGTCGAAACCTGGCGTTGTCCGAATGAATCGTACAGCGCCGCATCGATGCTCTGAGCGGTGATGCCGACCCGCATCGCCGTTTTCCGGTCGATGGACAAGGCTGTGTTCATGCCGTGCGTTTGCAGATCGCTCGCGACATCGGCCAGTTCTGGCAAATTTTTCATCTTGTCCACAAACTGGTTGGCGTAGCTCGAAAGTTCCGTTGGATTGGGGTCTTCAAGGGTGTACTGATACTGCGTCCGGCTAACAATGTCTTCAACGCTCAGATCCTGAATCGGCTGCATGTACAGCATGATTCCGTCCACCTTCGCGAGTTCCGGCTGCAGGCGGCGAATGATATCGGAAGCGCTGCCGCTGCGCTGCTCAATGGGCTTCAAGTTGATCTGAATCCGCCCGCTGTTCATCGTGGTGTTCGTTCCATCGACTCCTATAAACGAGGACAGACTTTCGACCGCCGGATCCTTCAGGACGACCGCCGCGATGCGCTGCTGGAGTTGCGACATCTCGGCGAAAGAAATGCTCTGGTCGGCTTCGGTTACGCCCTGGATTTCGCCCGTGTCCTGAACCGGGAAGAAGCCCTTGGGGATAACGATATAGAGCAAGACGGTCAGGACAAGAGTGGCAAAGGCAACCAGCAGAGTAAGCGTGCGCCACTTGAGCACCCAGGCCAGCGTTCTCCCATAGAAGGCTATGACTCGTTCAAAAGCGACTTCGGATGCCCGGTACAAGCGGCCCTCGTTTTCCTTCTTGTGGTGGCGCAGCAGCTTTGAGCAGAGCATGGGCGTCAGCGTCAAGGAGACGACCGCCGAAATGATGATGGTGACGGCGAGCGTGACGGCAAATTCCCTGAATAAGCGCCCGGTGATGTCGCCCATGAAGAGGAGCGGAATGAGCACCGCGATGAGCGAGATCGTCAGCGACATGATGGTAAAGCCGATCTGCTCCGCGCCTTTGAGCGCAGCCTGAAACGGCGCTTCGCCCTCCTCGATGTAGCGCATGATGTTCTCGATCATTACGATGGCGTCATCGACGACAAATCCGGTTGAGATGGTGAGGGCCATCAGCGTCAGGTTATTCAGGCTGTAGCCCAGCATGTACATCACGGCGAACGTGCCGATCAGCGACAGCGGCACCGCCACGCTTGGAATGAATGTGGCCGCCAGATTCCGCAGAAACACGAAGATCACCATGACAACCAGGGCGATGCAGAGCAGCAGCTCAAACTCGACGTCGGCAACCGAAGCCCGCACTGTATTGGTCCGATCGGTAAGGACGGCAACACCGATGGACGAGGGAATGGTGGCGCGCAACCTGGGCAAGAGCGCCTTCACGCGATCGACAACCTGAATGATGTTCGCGCCCGGCTGCCTTTGTATGTTCACGATCACGGCCGGCACGGAGTTCATCCACGCGGCCTGCTTCACGTTCTCAATGCCGTCCACGATGTTGGCGACGTCTTTCAGCATCACGGGCGCGCCGTTCCGATATGCGACGATGACGCCGTTGTAGTCGGCCGCGGTAAGCAATTGATCGTTGTCGTTGATCTGGTACGCCTGATACGCGCCGTCGAAGCTGCCCTTGGCGGCATCGACGCTGGTCGCTGTCACGGCGGTGTGCACGTCTTCAAGGTTCAGGCCGTAAGACGCAAGCTGGGTCGGGTTCACTTGAATGCGGACGGCCGGTTTCTGTCCGCCGCTGATCGTCACGGCGCCGACACCCGAAAGCTGCGAGATCTTCTGCGCCAATCGGGTGTCGGCGTAATCCTCCACTTGCTGCAGCGGCATGGTTTTGGACGTTAAAGCGAGGGTCAGGATTGGCGCGTCGGCGGGATTCGTTTTGCTGTAGACCGGCGGCATCGGAAGGTCGGCGGGCAGAAAAGACTGCGCGGCGTTGATGGCGGCTTGAACCTCCTGCTCGGCAACGTCGATGTCCAGGCTGAGAACGAATTGCAAAGTAATGACGGAAGCGCCCTGCGAACTCGTCGAAAGCATTTGGTTCAGCCCGGGGACTTCGCCGAGTTGTCGTTCGAGCGGGGCGGTAACAGCCGAAGCCACCACGTCCGGACTCGCGCCTGGATAGAACGTGACCACCTGCATGGTCGGGTAGTCTACTTCCGGCAGCGCGGAAACCGGCAATTGCTTGTAGGCGACGATGCCCACCAGCAGAATCGCCGCCATCAGTAATGACGTTGCGATGGGGCGCAGGATGAAAGGGCGTGATGGATTCATTGAACTCTGTTCCGCTACTGTCCTGCCGGCGGAGCCTTGGTTTCAGCGGCATTCGCGCCTGCTTTAGCCGCCGCCCCACCGGGAGGCCTGGCCCGCGTCGAAACTTTTCCGCCTTCAATCAGCCTGTCGAAGCCATCGGTAACCAGCGTCTCGCCGGGCGTCACTCCGGTTACCGCGGCGGTTGTTCCGCTGGTTGTGGCAATGTTAATATTGCGCGCGCGCACGCTGCTGCTAGCGGGATCGACAACGTACACAAACGCCAGTTCGTTGTTGCGCTGGATCGCCGCCGTCGGGATAAGGTTCACGTTGTTGAGAGTCCGGACCAGCAGTCTTGCATTTACAAACTCGTTCGGGAAGAGTCTGTAATCCCGGTTCGGAAAAGTTGCGCGGACCCGAACCGTTCCGGTCGTCGTGTCAATCTGGTTATCGACTGTTAGAACAGTTCCGCGGGCCAACTCCGTTTCATCGGTCCGGTCCAGCGCGTCAACCCGCAATTGATGCCCGGCCCGTAGTTGCGAGGCCACCTGGTCGATATAATCTTCGGCCATGGTGAAGATCACGGTGATTGGCTGCAACTGCGTAATGGTGGCGATTCCAGTGGCTCCGTTCGCTTGCACGATGTTGCCTGGATCGACGGTACGGATGCCGACGCGGCCGGTGATCGGAGACGTGATAGTTGCGTAATCGACATTGACCTGCGCCGCTTCGAGAGTGCCCTGGTCCAGCTTTACCGTTCCTTGATCCTGCTCCACCAGCGCCTGCTGCGTCGCAAGGGTCTGCTCTGGAATCGCGTGCTGCGCGAAGACAGATTGATAACGGTTCAAATCGATATTGGCGTTCTTTAGTTGCGCCTGATCGCGGGCGAGTTGCCCTTGGGCCTGCATGAGCGACGCCTGGTACGGACGCGCATCGATAACCGCGAGCACCTGTCCTTTCTGTACGATCTGACCTTCGCGATAGCGCACCTCCATCAACTGGCCCACCACGCGGCTAGTGACAGTGACGGTGTAGACAGGCGTTACGGTCCCCAGGGCGTTGATATAAACGCCGATGTTTCCTTGGGTGACTTTCGCCACCGAGACCGGTATGGCGCCGCCGCCTTTCCTGCCGCTTTTGGCCGCACCGGCCTGACCGCTCTCCACAGTGTTCGTGGCGTGCTGCGACAACAGGAATCCGCTTCCGAAAAGAAGTAAAAGGATGGCAAAGGAGATCGCCCAGTTCCTCCGACGCTCTTTCGGTCCTACTACTTTCGCCGCCGCTTCGTGCATACCTCGATCATGCTGAATGTTGCGACTGCCGCGCGACTGCCAAAAGAGATACCGCGCGCTATGCCGATTGGCATAGCATGAAAGCACTGAGTAACCGTTGTCAGGCTAGGAACGCCTTATTCTGCGATAACGTAAGAAAGAAGTTCCGGGCCGTGGCGTTGTTTCCTTTACATTCCGCTCCAAGTAATTTATGTGGCGCAGCCAAGCTGGCGGGAGCGGCGGCGTACTTGGTGACGGCTCTGGCGATTTGTCGCCCGGCGGCGGCGCTCGACCCGAGCAAGACTCTGACACAGTACGCGCATCGTATTTGGGGACAGGAAGAAGGGCTGTTCCAGCCGACGGTCTACTCGATTCTGCAAAGCCGCGATGGGTTTCTCTGGCTGGGAACCCAAGATAGCCTGATCCGCTTCGATGGCGCTCACTTTCGCGAGTACGAGCATAGCGGCGCGGCGGTGCTGCACGGCAGCTTAATTCGATCTCTTCTCGAAGACAGCGCCGGGAATCTCTGGGCCGGGTCGGTTGGAAACGGCTTGGCGCGCCTTGGACCGGATGGCGGTTTCAAGCGCTACGGCCCCGCCGACGGTCTGCAAAGTCCAAATGTTTTTTGCCTCGCATCCGATTTGAAAGGCAAGCTCTGGATCTGCACCGACAAGGGACTGGCGCGATTCGATGGGACCGACTTCCGCTTCTTCGGCGTCGCCGATGGCCTCCCCACCGAGGCTGTTCGAACCACCTGCGAAGGAGCGGACGGAACCCGCTGGGTGGCAGGCTTGAGTTTCCCCTTGACGCAATGGACCGGCCATCGGTTCGAGGTGTACACCGGTCCTGGTGCGCCGGCGGCGGTGTCGGTTACGGCGCTCGACTGCGCGCAAGATGGAACGCTCTGGGTCGGCACCGAGAAAGGCTTGCTCCATATTAATGGCGCGAGCGCACGCACGTTTACGACTCGCGATGGTCTGCCCGACGACACAGTCTCGTCGCTGGCCGAGGCTCCGGATGGCAGTCTATGGATTGGGACCAACGACGGCATCAGCCGCCTTACTAAAGGTGAGATCAGCGTCTACCGCACGCGTGACGGTCTCTCCCACAGCATGGTGCTGTCCCTCTATCAGGATAAAGAGGGAAGCCTGTGGGCCGGCACGAAGGACGGTCTCGATCAGTTCACGAATCCCAAGGTAACGCCCTACACGGTGAATGAAGGGATTTCGAGCAACGAGGTCTCGGCTGTGATTGAAGATCGCAAGGGCAGACTCTGGGTGGGCACGCTCGATCGCGGGTTGAACGTTTTCGATGGCCGTAGTTTTCGGAAAATCACCTCCGGCGATGGCCTGGCGAGCGACTGCATTCTGAGTCTGGCATTGGACCGCGGCGGAGACGTGTGGGCCGGCACAAACAAAGGTCTGAACAGACTGAGCAACGACCGGGTGGTTGCCGCTTACACGACTAAGAATGGCTTGTCGGGATTGGAAGCGCGGGCGCTATATGTCGATGACAGGGGAGTGCTCTGGGTGGGCACCAACTTAGGATTGGATAGCTTCGACGGTCGCGTGTTTCACCATAGCCGCTTGCCCGCCACCATCGGAGGAGATGGCATTTGGGCCCTGACGGGAGGCGACGCGTTCCGGCTGCTGGTGAGTACGGACACCAATCGCCTGGCTTATTTGCAAGGCGCTTCCTTTGGCAGCTTCTCGCTGACGCAGGTCAGCCGGCCCATTGATGCGTACTTTGCCGACGCCGACGCCAGTATTTGGATGGGCACCCTCGGTTCCGGCCTGATGCGCTGGCGCAACGGCGCGCTGACGCATATCCGGGTAAAGGACGGGCTCTACGACAGCCGCATTTACAGCATCCTCAAAGACGACCGGTCAAATTTTTGGATGGCTTCGAGCAAGGGCATCTTCCGGGTTGGCGTGAAGGAACTGGAAGACTTCGCCGACGGCAGGATTCCAGCTATTTCCAGCATCCCGTTCAGCACGGGCCAGCTTCGCTTCGAGTGCCGTTCCGGCGTACAGCCCGCGGCGTGCCGGACACGTGATGGAAGGCTTTGGTTTTCGACGACGGGCGGCCTGGTGGTGGTCGATCCGAACAGACTTGTCAGCAACTCCATTCCGCCGCCCGTCAGGATCAGTTCCGTGCTGATCAACGGCCGAAGGCTGGAACACACGCATGACCTGACATTGAAACCATCCGAGAAGAATATCGAAATTCGCTACGCGGGCCTGAGCTTCATCTCGCCCGAAAAAGTGACTTTCCGCTATATTCTGGATGGCTATGGCAAAAACTGGACGGATGCGGGAACGAGGCGCGAGGCGTTTTTCACCAATCTTCCTCCGGGTGATTTCCACTTCCAGGTGATGGCGCAAAATGCCGATGGAATCTGGGGCAATCAGGCCGCCACTCTCGACTTCACCGTGGAGCCTCTGCTTTATCAGCGGCGCTGGTTCTTCCCGGCGGTTGCGGCCGCGCTCGCTCTCATGATTGGCGCCCTTTATCGTGTCCGGGTGAGAAGAATGCAGCAAAGGTTCGACCTGGTGCTCGCGGAGCGCAGTAGAATTGCGCGCGAATTGCACGACACTCTGCTGCAGGGAATCTCGGGCGTCACCATGCAGCTTCAGGCCTTGTGGATTCGGCTGCCAAGTTCCAAGGAGAAAAACACGCTGGGCGAAATCATCAAGGATGCCGGGGCTTGCTCGACGGAAGCACGGGAGTCCTTGTGGGGCCTGCGGGGCAATGAGACCCAGGCGTCGTTGTTCTCGACTAAACTCGCCGATCTCTCCCGCGAGTTCGTGGCCGAAACCAACACCGATCTAATAGTGAGATTGGATCCGGTTTCTCTGTTCCGCTTTCCGGAGATTGAGTTTCAGCTTCTTCGAATCGCCCGCGAAGCGTTGACCAATAGCCTGAAACATGCGGCTGCCAAGAGCCTCGAAGTGGATCTCCGAATGAACCGTCGGGAACTTAGGATGACTATCGGCGACGATGGCTGCGGCTTCGCTCCGGAAGTGGGGTTCAGCCAGAACGGACACTTCGGGTTGCTTGGGATGCGCGAGCGCGCGGAGGAGATCGGCGCCGTTCTGGAAGTGATGAGTTCGCCGGGCTGCGGAACCAAGATCATAGTTCGGCTTCCGCTAGGCCGGTCCGGCATGCAAGAAAGCAATCTGGAGCCTGTTATCGGGGATCGGATAAGCTGAGGATGTTACTTGAATTCCGAGTCTGCCATTACCGTTCTTTCCGTTGACGACCATGACCTGGTCCGCAAAGGCCTGGCTGCGATCCTGTCCATCGAGCCGGACCTTAAGCTGATTGGCGAAGCCAGTAACGGGCAGGATGCCATTCGCTTTTATGCCCAGCACCGGCCAGACGTGACGCTGATGGATTTACGTCTGCCCGACAAGAGCGGCGTTGAGGTGACCCGTGAAATTCGCAGCCAGTTTCCCGAAGCCAGGATCATCGCCCTTACTTCTTATGATGGCGATCAGGATATTTACCGGGCGCTTGAGGCCGGCGTGCGCGGCTATCTGTTGAAGGAGATCGTGCACACCGAAGTCAGCCGGGCGATTCGCATCGTTCATTCCGGTAAGCGATTCATTCCGGCGGAAGTATCGAATTACCTGAATGGGTTTTTCCCCGAGGTGGCGCTGACACCGCGCGAAGTGGAAGTGCTCGGGTTAGTGGCGCGCGGGCTGGGGAATAAAGAAGTGGGCGATATGCTGGGAACCGCCGCCGGCACGGTGAAGGCGCACGTGCAAAGCATCCTCGGCAAACTGGGCGCCAAAGATCGCACGCACGCGGTTGCCATTGCCATTCGGCGCGGCATTATTCATTTGCAGGGAGTGATGAGCTAAGACTCTTCACTCCCTTCTTGATGCTGCTCTTTACGGCACTGAGGAGACTAAGCCCGGAAGCAATCGCTTGAACGTATAAAGCTGCACGATGTGCCGAAGTCGGTGCCGGAAGTCGCCGCGCCGGAACCCAAGAAACCATCCAGCCTGCTGATTCAAAGCCGACGTATTATCACACCAGGAGACTTCTGACAATACGTTATGACCCTTGCGAAAGCAATCACACAGATACTACCGCTTGTAACCATCTGCTTAGGACTACTACAGGCGCAAACAGCCTCTACCGGTCCTTTTGGCTTTCATGCCGGGATGTCTCGTAAAGAGGCGATCCGTTTGGTGGGAGATGCTGCTGTCAATGCGCGCGGTACTGACAGTAATACGCTATGGTTGACAACAGCTCCGCGCCCTTCTTCACATTTTGGCACGTACATCTTAACGTTTAACGATTCTGATCGTCTCGTTAAGATATACGCCGGTACGAACGCTCTGGACACCAACAGTTTTGGAACTCAACTTCGCTCGGAGTTCTCGGACGTACGCGAAGCCCTTAAAGAGAAGTACGGCGTAGGGGAGAGCGTAGACTCCCTCGATCCAGGCAGCATTTGGAGCGAGCCTAGAGATTGGATGGCGGGACTGCTAAAAGAGGAGAGCCATTTAGTGTATTACTGGATGCCCGCTCCAGCCAATTCGATGGCCATTACAAGCATCTTAGTGCGGGCTGGAGCATTATCCGTTGACTAGTGGTACATCACGATCAATTATGAATTAGAAGGCTTTCTCGCTTATCACAATAGTAAAAAGGCGAAGCAAAACGACGTCTTCTGATGCGTCTTCAAGATCGACTATGCTGCTGCCAAACCGGCCATTTCCGCCAAACTAGCCCACATTCTTAGCAAAGGACCCAATCTGTGTCCAAGGCTATCGCCGAGTAGGAGTCAAAAGGTGCAGTGCAAAGCTTGTCAGCAGAGCCATGATGCAGATGCATGTGACCGAGATCGCGATGATCCTCACTGCCTTTAGCAGTTTGTCACCGGAGCCAATCTCTTTGTACGCCATCAAACGGAACAAGACATAAAGCATGACCGTTAAGGGAAGAGGAATTGACATGGAGTTCGCCGCAGCCGGCAATGCAATGGATTATCGCCCGACCCGGTCGCCGCCAAGAAACACAATAGGCATCATATTTTCTCCACCGCCTACCCCACCGTGCCTTGGCCGCTTTTGCGTCCGCAATTGCCCCTGATGACTTGACGTGCCGAAGTGTGTGTTTTAACCACACTAGAAGCCGTGAAGCTAGGCGGATACCAACGAGTTTTCTTGCGCCGGAGTGGGCAGTGAAGTCGCAAATACCTCCGTTACGCTCCCGTCCGGCGCGACGCACTGGACTTTCGACCCTTTGATCGATTGCTTCACAAGGTACTCGTACAGCCGTAGGGCTTCCCGGATCAGATCCGCTTTGCTGTTTGCGTCCGTGACCGATTCGAGATCTTCCAACCGGCCGAAAGCCGATTGGCTCAGGTCCAGCGAAATTCTGGTTTTCTTTCCTTTTTCCATCATCATGTTGGGTCTCCACGGTTGCGGGAATTCTTTCCCACGATCCACCCCACAAACATCGCTATCGCGTTTTCGAGGAACCGTCCGATTCCATCGAACGATTTGTTTGCCCACCATTCGTGCGCCATGTACAGCGAATAGAAGGTAACGACCGCAACCACCAAAATGGTGGTCGCTCTCGCCTTTGTTCGCTGCTCAATATCGCTTGAGCCGATGAGCTGGATATCGGTTTCCGTGAAGGGTTCGCCGACTAATACTTTCGGCTTCTGCTTCACAGGGGAATCTAGCTTACGTTGGCGCCGGTTCTCCGGACGCACGGTGTCTTTGCCCGCCAATGAATCTCCTAATGAAGCTTCAAGGCTGAACGGGGAGTTCTATGCCATCTGCAAACTTCCGCCGCCGCCCTGTTGCTGATTTGTCAAATTCATTTGAGGTTGTCTCCTTTTGAAGAAGTGTATGGGGTAGCTTTTGGACTTGATTCTTTCCCCATATTCTTTCCGCATCTCTATTTACTCACTTTATACTTAATATGTCAACATAAAGTAACCAGTTCCATGGGCGTCTGCCAACCCTGAATCGTAACTTCCCTTTCATACAAAATTAACGACACTATCGGAAGCTTCAGGTATGCAGACTGGACAGCTTCCGATTCGTGTATCGGTCGCTTCGTTTTTCCCTCCATTGATGGGCAATTTGATTCGGCCTATCGAGCCAACCCTCCAACGCTTCTTCTTTCCGGATGAGCTTACGCGCAGCATCAGGCGCGCGGAGGCAACGGGGCACTGTGCCGGATTCGGCGAGACAGTGCTGAACGACCTGAACATCCGGCTGGAGGTGGCCGGGGAAGACCTGCAAAGAATCCCGGTCTTCGGCGCTGCGCTGGCCGTGGCAAACCACCCCTTCGGGTTCCTCGAAGGTTTCATTCTTCTGTCGGTGCTCGAAAAAGTGCGCCCGGATTACAAGATCGTTGCAAACTCGTTACTTTCCTCCGTCGAACTTTTGCGCGATCATGTCATCTTCGTGAACCCGTATCCGGAGCAGGGCGCTACCCGCGAGAATGCCAGAGCGTTGCGTAGTTGCCTCGACTGGCTCGAAGCCGGCGGCTTGCTGGTGACGTTCCCTGCGGGCGCCGTGGCGCATCTTAACTGGGGCGGCGAACATGCCGTCGCAGATCCCAAATGGAGCGAAACGTCGGCGCGCTTCGCCCGCAAGATCGGGTGCCCGACAATCCCGATGTTCTTCGGCGGTGGCAACAGCATCCCATTCCAAATGTTCGGCAGCCTGCACCCGAGGCTGCGCACGTTGAACCTTCCCCGGGAGTTGATGAAGAAGCGCAGTCAAAAAGTGCGTCTGAGCATTGGCACTCCCGTCGCGGCCTCGGTGCTCAAGCAGTTCGACGACGCGGAATCCGCCACGGCCTACCTGCGCGCGCGCGTTTATCTTCTCTCCAGCCGTGCGAACGCAACGCCTGCGTTTTCGCCTTTAGGGCACTTCCGCAAAGCGGTGATCCAGGTTGAAGCCGAACGCCCGGGAGACGCCATCGCAAGAGAGGTCGCGGCACTGCCTCCCGATCGGTTGCTTGCTTCGAATGATGAGTTCGACGTTTACGTGGCCTCCGCCTCCGAGATCCCAAACACGCTGCGCGAGATTGGCCGCTGCCGGGAACTGACCTTCCGGCAGGTCGGCGAAGGAACGAATAGCACCGTTGACCTCGACCGCTTCGACAACTATTACCAGCATCTTTTCCTGTGGAGCAAAGCCCATCTGCGGATTGCCGGCGCGTACCGTGTGGCGGCGACGCCCGACGTGCTTCCGACACGCGGAATGCAAGGCCTCTACACCAGCACCCTGTTCCAATACGCGCCCGATTTCTTCGATCGGATGGGTCCGGCTTTCGAACTCGGCCGCTCTTTTGTCAGGCTGGAGTATCAGAAGCATTACTCGCCTCTGCTCTTGCTCTGGAAGGGAATCGCGCGCTGTATTCAACGCCGCCCCGAGTGCGCCGTCGTCTTTGGAGCGGTGAGCATCAGCAGCGATTACCACCCGCTTTCCCGGGTTCTCATCATGAACTTCATCAACTCCCACATGGTGTCGGACCTCGCCCCTTTGGTGAAGCCCCGGCGCGGTTACCGGCCGCCGGCGTTGATTCCCAGGCACGTTAAGCAACTCGGCCGGCTGCTGGGCAGCATCGAAGAATTATCCTCCTCCGTTTCGGACCTTGAGCGCGACGGTAAAGGCGTACCCGTCCTCATTCGGCAATACCTGCGAGTCGGCGGCCAGTTCCTTGGCTTCAACCTTGATCCCGGCTTCTCGAATGCGCTGGACGGATTGATCCTGACAGACTTGCGTTCGGTGGCCGCGCCCATTCTCGATCGCTTTATGGGACGCTCCGCGGCGGACGCGTTTCGCACTTTTCACGCCCTGAAATCCGGCGTCCTCTAAAGTGAATGGTGACGGCGTGCTCCGCGCGTCACCTGAATGCTCCGTGATTTTCCCGAACTCGGCGATCGTGCTGTTCACGTCTGGCCGCTTCATCTCGAAGGCTTTGAAGATTTGCCCGATTGGTTCCACGGCATTCTGGCGCCTGATGAAGCGGAGCGCGCGGCCCGTTTCCGTTTCGATCACCTGCGGCACAAGTTTACCTTGCACCGCGTTGCTCTCCGCATTCTTCTAGGACGCTATCTGGGCATCGGGCCCGCGCAAGTGGAGTTCATCTACGGGTCGAAAGGCAAGCCGAGCCTGGCCGGTCCGTCAGACTTGTCCTTCAATGCCTCGCATTCCTCTTTGCTGGCGTTGTTCGCTTTTACCCGCGGCTGTGAGATTGGCGCCGATGTTGAACACGTCCGCCCTATGCGGGACTTAGAGAATATCGCAGCCCGGTTCTTCTGCCCTGAAGAAACGGCTGAGTTGATGTCCATAACGGCACCCGACCGCGAGCTCGCATTCTTCCTTTGCTGGACAAGAAAAGAAGCTTACATCAAGGCAATCGGCGAAGGTTTGTCCGCACCGCTGGACGCATTCCGTGTCTCGCTTAAACCCGGCGACCCCGTGCGCTTCTTCCATATCGGGCACGATCGGGACGAAGCCAAGGCATGGGCGTTGCGCAGCGTAACGCCACATCCGCGGTACGCGGCCGCCATCGCTTATCGCGATTCTATAAGGGACGTTAGGCTGATGCCGGCTGTTCACGTCGCCGATTTGGTTCGGATAGCGGCGCCCATTTCGACCGCGATAAAAGATTACAGAATCAGTCCAACGGAGCGGCCGCCCACGTGACGTTTCCCGCGACATTTACCCGCGCCAGACTTTGCAGAACTCCGGCCAACTGTCGTTCGCCGGCCCAAGGTCGTCAACTCATCTTTGTCGTCGATGATTTGGGGACAGTTTTCGTCCTCCGCCGCGTTCCTGAAATGCGCGCTCGGGGTTTGAGCCGGCGCGGGCCCCCTCACCCAAGACATGGGGCACGCTTTCGCCAAAATCACAAACCGCCCCGTGGCCGCCACGCGTTTTAGGCCCGGTGAGAAAGGGAGCCATTCCAGCCCGGGGCCAAAGAAGCCGGGCTCTATAGTTTCTTCCGTTGAAGCTGAACTAGGTTGTGTGAAAAATGCTAGCAGCGCCATTGCTCATGTTCACGTTGGTGAGAGCCCCAGTCAAAGCGTCCAAGGCCTAGGCATGGAACGACGGCAGCCGACTATGCGGCACAAGCCGACAACGGGATTCCCCCAGGCTACGACTAATACGTCCGCGCTTTGCTTTAGGTCAGCCGCTCCCAGGAACTCGACGATTCCCGTAAAAAATCTTAACCGCTCTATGTAACCTAAGTAATCTCTTTGAAGTTTGGGAAACATCTCGCATGGCATATACAGAGTTGGGATTACCGGCGTTTCTGGGTACTAATCCTTTCCAAACAAGAGTAAGCTCAATGTTTAGACGGATCCCAGCGCAGGCAGTTGCACCAGGTGCTACACTAGTTGTAGTGACGAGCCACCCTAAGAAGTCCGAGCGCGTCTTTAAAGCAGCTTGGTTTAGTAAAGCCGCGCGCAAGGCGCACATTTCGGATGAGGAGCTTTGCGCAGCCATTCGGCGAGTGATGCTTGGCCAGGGAGACGACCTAG
>OCTA010001212.1_pt1 | contig 23912 bp, 14 predicted proteins | sample 1538991 | NCBI WGS metagenome assembly OCTA01 (sample SAMEA3539302, study PRJEB22396) | soil metagenome | biome: tundra; feature: field; material: soil | place: USA | collected 2010-05 | depth 0.15 m | reverse complement strand
CCTGACAGCCGCTGGGCAACTTAATCTTGCGGTCGGTCGTGAGGTGATCCAATGAACGTCGACTTCCTTTTCAGGCACCGGCAGCGGGCCTCGCGCGCTTTTGGTGCCGGAGCTCTCCTCAGCATGGTTCTCACGGGCTGCCACAGCAAAGACCAGGGTGATGGCGCGCCGCCACCCGCCCAGGTGGTTCACGTTTCTGACATGAATGTGATCACCATTGACAGCAACGACGTGGCAAAGTTCCCTCTTGCCAAGGCCGGCGAGATCGAAGCTCCGGCCGAACTTAAGGCTACCGGAACAGTTTTTCCCGACATCAGCCGCGAGGTCCCTGTCATTTCACTGGCCAATGGCCGAGTAGTCGATCTCAAGACGCGTCTTGATGACAACGTGAAGAAAGGGCAATTGCTTTTCAGTGTGCAGAGCCCCGACGTCAGCAACGCGTTCGATGCATATTTGAAAGCGGTCAACGATGAGCAGCTCGCCAACAAGGCAGACATTCGCGCCCAGGACTTGTTCAAACATGGAGCAATCTCGGAGGCCATGGTGGAACAGGCTGATGACGCTGAAAAAGATGCGAAAGCCGACCTGGCAGCCGCGGATGAACAACTCAAAGTTCTCGGGGTAGACAAGAATCACCCGAGCAGCGTGGTCAATGTGTATGCACCTATCACCGGCGTGATCATCGGGCAGAATGTGACCAACGCCGCCGCCGCGGGCGTAACCCTGTCAGGATCGGCGACTGCCTTCACCATTGCAGACCTAAGCTCTGTGTGGATCATCTGCGACGTTTATGAGAATGACATTCCCAAACTACAACTCGGTCAGGCGGCGAGAATCAAACTGGATGCCTATCCCGATCGCCCCCTGACGGGCCATATCAGCGACATCGGCCCGGTGCTCGATCCATCGCTTCGCACCGCAAAGGTTCGCATTCAGGTTGCCAATCCCGGAATTCTGAAGCTTGGGATGTTTGTCTCCGCCACATTCTCAAGCCGGAAAAAAGCGCATTTCACAGTGGTTCCGTCTGATGCCGTGCTTCACCTGCACGATCGCGACTGGGTCTATGTACCGGCGGGCGGCAATCAATTCATGCGTATTGAGGTCCGCGCCGGCGACCTGCTCAACGGCAACCAGCAGGAGATTCTCTCCGGCCTCGAGCCTGGCCAGCAGGTGGTCACCAATGCATTGCTGCTTGAAACTGCGGGGAACCAGTAGATGATTCGCGCACTCGTTGACTTCGCGCTTACCAATCGCTGGCTCGTCCTTGGCGGCGTCATTGTGCTCACCGCCTGGGGAGTGATCTCGTTCCGCAACCTCCCGATCGAAGCGTATCCCGATGTGGCCAACAATTACGTGCAGATCATCACCCAATGGCCAGGCCGCAGCGCGGAGGAGATTGAGCGGCAGGTGACTGTGCCGGTTGAAATCCAGATGGCGGGCATTCCCCATCTCACGCATTTGCGCTCGACCACGCTGGCCGGGCTATCGAGCCTCATGCTCATCTTCGATGACAACTCAACCAGCGACACCAATCGCGAACACGTGCTGGAGCGTCTGAGCCAGGTCAATCTGCCCGCCGGTCTCGTTCCACAGATGGGCACGGACTGGAGTCCCGTGGGCCAGATCTATTGGTACACCCTGGAAAGCACGAATCCAGCTTATGACGTGATGGAGAAGAAGTCGCTGGAAGATTGGACACTGGAAAAGTCCTTCAAAGGTGTAAACGGCGTCGTGGATGTGTCCAGTTTCGGCGGTCCGACCAAGGAGTATCAAATCAGGCTCGATCCCGAAAAGCTGGTGGCCTACGGGCTTTCAATCAGCCAGGTTGAGCAGCAGATTGCCAACAATAACACCAACGGCGGCGGCAGCTTCATCGAGGAAGGCTCGCAGCAGATCAATGTGCAATCGCTTGGTCTTTACACGAGTGTGCAAGACATAGAAAACACCGTTATCAAGACCGTGAATGGCGCGGCCGTTCGCGTGAAGGATATCGCCACCGTTGTTCAGGGCCCCAAAATTCGGCTGGGACAAATCGGGCGCGCGATCCATCGCTCCGACGGCGCCATCGTGGATAATCCCGACACCGTTGAAGGGATCGTGCTGCTGCAGAAAGGCGACGACTCTGACCCCGTCCTGGTAGGTATTCACGACGAGGTCAAGAAACTGGACGGTGGAATTCTACCCAAGGGTGTCAAGATCGTTCCCTTCCTCGATCGCTCCGATCTCGTGAAATTCACCGTGGAGACAGTGGAGCGCAACCTGACCGAGGGCGTGATTCTTGTATCGGTCATTCTCTTCCTCTTCCTGGGCAACGTGCGCGGCGCAATTATCGTTGCACTTACGATTCCTTTTGCACTGCTGTTCGCGGCGATTTGCCTCGACCTCATCCACATCCCCGCGAACCTGCTTTCGCTTGGTGCGCTGGATTTTGGTATGGTTGTCGACGGCTCTGTTGTGATGATTGAGAACATCGTCCGACACCTGGGTTTGGAAAACGATCCACGCACCCCGGTACAAAAAATCCGAGATGCCGCGCACGAGGTACAGCGCCCGGTTTTCTTTGCCCGGGGGATCATCATCGCGTCTTATCTGCCGATCTTCACGCTGCAATCGGTTGAGGGCCGTCTGTTCAAGCCCATGGCGTGGACTGTCACCTTCGCACTGATCGGGGCGCTCATCTTTGCCATGCTTGTTGCTCCCGTGATGGGAGGCATCGCTTTTAAGAAGGGCGCGAAAGAGTGGGAGAACCCACTGCTGCGCTGGCTTACCACTCACTATCGGACTGCGGTCCGCTCGGCAATTCTGCACCGCAATCTGACACTGGGCATTTCTCTACTACTCTTTGTCATCGCGATTTACCTCACCTTTGGCGGGCCGATCGGATCAGAGTTTCTGCCCCACCTCGATGAGGGCTCCATCTGGGTGCGCGGAACATTGCCTCCGAGCGAAGGTCCCACGGCAAGCATTGACTTCACCAACAAGGCGCGGCTGGTGATGGCGTCCTTTCCGGAGGTCACACAAGTCGTCAGCCAAACCGGTCGTCCCGATGACGGGACGGATACCGCGGGCTTTTTCAATACTGAATACTTTGTCGATCTGAAGAGAAAAGAGCAGTGGCGTCCCGTTTTCCACCAGGATAAAGAAGCGCTGATCGCCGCGATCAACGAGCAACTTGAAAAATTTCCAGGGGTAATTTGGAACTACTCCCAGCCGATCTCCGACAACATGGAAGAGGCAGTCTCCGGGGTCAAAGGTGAATTGGCCGTCAAACTCTATGGCGACGATCTGCGCACGCTCGAGCACACGGCTGAGCTGATCCAGGCGCAGATGGCCACGATCAAGGGGATTGAAGACCTGGGCATTTTCCGCATCGTCGGCCAGCCAAACCTCAACTTCACGGTGGATCGCGATGCTGCTGCACGTTGGGGCATCAACGTTGCGGATATTCAGGACGCAATTCAGACAGCGGTCGGCGCCAACACGGTGACGCAGGTGCAGCAGGGCGAGGCACGGTTTGATGTGACACTGCGCTACCAAAAGCAATATCGCGATACACGGGAGGCGATCGGAGATGTGCGCCTGCTTGCACCTTCGGGCGAGCGGGTCTCCCTGGCGCAACTGACTAAAGTCTCGACGGACGACGGCGCGGAGCAGATCAATCGCGAGGGCGGTCAGCGTTACATTGCCATCAAGTATTCCGTTCGCGGCCGCGACCTTGGGTCAACTGTGGAAGAGGCGATCAATAAGGTCGAGCACAATGTGAATCTGCCGACGGGCTATCACCTTGAATGGGCCGGTGAATACGCTAGCCAGAAGCGCGCGGACAAGCGCATGGCGCTCGTCATCCCCATTACGGTGCTGGCCATCTTTCTGATTCTCTACACGATGTTCCGTTCTTACAAGTGGTCTGTGCTAGTGATGGTATCTGTCATGATGGCCTCCATCGGCGGCCCCCTGGCGCTCTTTCTCACTCACACCAATTTTTCAGTCTCATCCGCAGTCGGGTTCCTGGCACTGTTTGGCGTGTCGGTAGAGACCGGCGTCATCATGATTGAATTCATCAACCAGTTGCGCGCCCGATGGAAGGCGACGGAGGGGTTCAGTGGGGAACACGTGATCGAAGCTGCCGTGGAAGGCTCGGTTCAGCGCCTGCGTCCCATCATGATGACCATGCTTGTCGCCACGCTGGGTCTGTTACCGGCAGCTCTTTCACATGCAATCGGTTCAGACTCCCAGCGCCCGTTTGCCATCGTGATCGTCGGCGGCCTGATTGCCAACTTGGTCATCGGCGTTTTCCTGATGCCTACACTTTACGTCTGGATGGCACGAGAAAACGACATTCTGCCGACACTCGAAGGAGATTCCTAATGCGGTTTGGTAAAGGCTGGAGCCGTTGGAGACGGACTCGCTTGTGCTTCCAATGTTGTGTCGGGTCTAGCGAGCGTTCTCTTTAGCTTGTTTAGCATCTTGATCGGCAGCCTTGGCCTCGGCGTCGAGGCCTCGGGTGGGATCTTTGTGAAGGAACTTCCGGGAGATGTCGGGCCAGAACTCCTGGAAGACCCCGCCGACCGTCCCTTCCGCGGTAACGATCAGGCCATTGCCGATTGTCAAACCGATGCCGGAGTCGTTTGAAGGATAGTAGAAGTTGGAGAGCGCACCGGAGATGATGTTGCCCGCCACGTTGGAATAGTTGGGCTCCCATTTCCCGGTACTGTCATGTTTGCAGATAACGCTGGTCGCGATGGCGTAGAACAGCCGGTGACTGGTGGAACCGTGGCCGAGTCGGAAATAGCGTGGATCCTGGTGCAGAAGAGCGGGCAGAAATCCATTGCCTATCATCGTTCCGTCAAAGGCGTCGAGGTACTTGGCGCCTGCGCGCTCGCCGAAGCCCTTAGCGCCCCACGGAAATCCGCTGTCGGAGTCGGCAGCCTCACCATACCCGGCGACGAGAATTGCTGTGCCAAATGTAACCGGATCAACCGCGGAGCGAAAAGCAAGACTGATCTTTTCTTTCGCGGTCAGCGAAACGGCATCGCTGCGATATGACGTATTGAACGCCGGAAGGACCCCGAGCACGCGCTGCTTTTCCTGCTCCTTAATCTGCTGGGCGGCTTTCTCGCGTTGAGCCTGGACCGTGTCGGACTGTGTAGCGGCGGCTGTTTGCGAACTGGAACTTTCCTGGGCGGAAGCGGATGTGGATCCTGCCTGCGGTTCATCACGTGGTCCAGACGAGGGTTGCGGTCCGATGGGCGCGCCACTTGAGAGCTCAAACTGCGGCTGAGGAGCGTCAGGCGGTTCTTGCATATTCATGCTGTTCGGTTCAGCCGGTGTAGCCTGCGCCACGAGAGATCGAGACTGCGCAAGCAAGAGAATGCCCGCTGCGAGCAGTGTAGAAAAGGTGTTGAAACATCGGTGCATCCATTCACCATTCATCGAGTAGGTCGGTACCGGCCGAGCCCTCCACCAGAAGTGGATAAATTGACCCGAAGGCTTTCTTGAGGCAAACCCACGCATTATGCGCATACCGTCAGCTTGGTTTCTACACGCCGGGTTTGCGATTTGAGTGGCGCAAGCAATACTGGTTAGACGAGAAACTGGGTTTAAAGATTCGTTACCTGGTCCGCGCCGATCGAGGAAGTCGCATAAAAGGTAATTGTTTGCCAACAAAAGCGCCGGCGGTCATGCAAGATCGTCGAGTTGATTGATATTTTGCGTTTGCGCCGCCGACTGGCTGGCACTCAAGACGCAACCGAGGCGCAGCAGGCCATCAACCTGGCAGGCGGAAGGCTTTCTGGCACTCTCTGGCAAGAACCCTTGAATCTCGTAGCTTATTGATTCTGTTGGTGGAGATGAGCTTCGATCAAATCGCGATGCGAGCGTCTCACTCCAAAAACTTCATCTCTCTATGAGTTCCTCGCACAGTCCCCCATCCCGCGTCTGAGCCTTATCATTTTTCGTGGACGGAGCAATTGACGTCTAGCTTCGCGCATTTCCATCGAGCCCTGCGGTCAATCATGCATTCCGCATTTCAGATTGGAAGAGCGTCGGGAGGGCCCACCACCTGCCTCTGAATTCATCACGCTCCAAATAAAGGCGCGTTCCTCGACTCGGTCATTGGTGCCGGAGCCTTCGGAGCGTATCGACCGCGCAGATGGCCCCGGTTGGCTGCTCCTCGTGCTTGAAATAGGCGAAGACCTCGCCCTCGGCAGACCGCCGGCGCAGGGTATTCTCAATCGCGTCGAGCTGCGCTCGAGAGTAGCCACTCTTACGGAACCGGTAGCACGTGAAGGGGGCGGTTGCAACATCCGGCGTCTCCAGATCTTCGCTCTCGGCAACGCAGAGGGCGACAGAATGATGCCGCAGTATGGCATACACTTCATCGCAAAACCATGTGCTGTGCCGAAATTCGAAAGCCATCCGCAGCCCACACGGATTCGCGTCCACAAGGAAGGAATCGAGGCGAGGTACGTCGACCTTGAGGTTGGGCGGAAGCTGGAAGAGTACCACACCCATGCGTCCAGCAGCCACGACCGGCATGAGTGCACGCGACAAGGCGGCGATTGTGTCTGAACAGTCCCTGAGTCGAAGGATGTGAGTGATCCGTTGCGGCGCTTTAAACGAGAAGCGGAAGCCGGCACCGCTCGCGGCCAGCCAGCCCTTAAGCATGCTCTCAGTCGGCAACTGGCGAAAGGTGTAGTTCACCTCAACCGAGTTCAATTGAGTTGCGTAGTATTCCAGGAACTTCTTTTGAGGAAGCGCCTGGGGATAGAATCCCGGCTTCCAGCTCGAATAGGCCCAACCGGAGGTACCAATGAAGGCTCGGTCCCGCAAGTCTCCCGCCACTTCCGGGAGCTTTGGAACTCGCGAAATCTCGCGATCGGCAGCCTTTTGGGTGGACATTCGAGTGTTCGCAGCCACGAATAAAACACCGTTCCCGCGTGTGAAAGGAGGAGTCGCAAAGGCGGCTCGGCTCCATTGGGGTTGCGGCCAGGGGGATCTCAAATCAATATCCCGTCAGCCAGTCCAAACTCAAGGAAAACAGGCTACCACAAATGCCACAAACGTCATGAGTCCCATCGAATATCGCACTGCGTCAACCCTCCGGCAGTTCTTGACACCGTTCCGAATGCCTGCCTAAAACTACGCCCAGCCTTTCCCCTTCGTAGGTGAGGAGAGTTGGGCTTCCGGTCGATCGTCCCGTTTCCACTCGACTGAGGCCGCAACTTCCCTGTCAAATGGCTGCATCCTAGACGGAGTCAGCAATACTGCTACGATCCGTTCCCGGTTTAAACCAAATCGCCAACGCATACAGCCACCACACAAGTACTGCTCACCGTAAGTCGCCCAGTGTCCGGAATTCAGGGTGCGAACTGGTGCCTAACGATGCCCTGTCCAATCGGCGTTTTCCGGTACCGATCCAGCGAGATAATCCTTCAAGACCCTACATATAAACAACATCCGCGAATGCGAATCCATTCTTTACGCGCATTCAATTCCACGTGTAACCTTAGCTGATCGATCACGAAGGTGGTGATCGCAGTTTTGCGATCCGGCATGCTCTTCGCCAGGGGTTGGCCTCGGGGAAGGCAGAAGATACCTCGCAGGCCCCGATTCCCAGCAGCGCGAGGAGTTCCCCTCCGCTTAGGCACAAAAGAAATCAAAGGGGGTTAATCATGAGCAACATCGACACCGTCAAGCAGATCTATGAAGCGTTTGGCCGCGGAGACATCCCGGCAATCATCGACAAGTTGGACCCGAATGTCGAGTGGGACGTTGAGGTTTCCACTCCTGGTGTTCCGTGGCTGCAGCCGCGCCGCGGCGCTGCGAATATCCCGGCATTCTTTGAAAGCCTGACGCCGCTCTCATTCCAGCGCTTCGAGCCGCACACCTTCTTCGCGAATGGCAACAAGGTTTTCGTGCTCGTCGCGTTCGATGTAACGCACGTCGCGAGCGGCAAACAATACACATTTCCTTATGAAGGACATCTCTGGGTCTTCAACGATGCAGGAAAGGCCGTGAAGTACCAGCACGTAACCGACACGGCGCAGCACCAGCGCGCAGCCAGGGGCGAGTAGCCGATTCGTTCCCATCGTCGTTGCGTAGAGATCGGTGGCGAAGCGGCTCCACGCCTGCAGCCTCTTCGCTCACCGCGCTAGTCGAAGCAATCCAAATAAGTACTGGCCGCGTATAGGAAGTGTGACTCCTTTCATCAAGCAGAGGTGGAATTAAAGCATGGCAAGGATTGGCGCATTTTGCTTTCCCGGGACTGGCCACATCAATCCAATCACCGCGCTGGCGCGCCGTCTCCGGCAGCGGGGTCACACAGTAGTGATCTTTGGGATTGCCGACATCGAGGCCCCGGTGAAAGCGGCCGGAATCGAGTTTTGCCTGATTGGCGAGAGCGATTATCCGCCGGGTACGTTGAAGAAACTGGACCAGCGTTTGAGCGAGCACAGAGGTCTCGCAACCTTCCGCTTCACAGTCGAGCGGGTCAGGAACACCGCGCTGATGATTCTCCGCGACGGGCCACAGGCAGTTCGCCGCGCCAAGTTAGATGCCCTACTGGTTGACGAAGCGGACATGGGCGGCAGTGTGGCGGAGTACCTTGGACTACCCTACATATCGATTGCGTGCTTTCCGCCCTTGGTCCAGGACGATCGGATTCCACCCTTTTGTTTTGGATGGAGCGCGAGCCAGGGTTGGATCAGCCGGTTGCGCAACCGGCTAGGCTTTTGGTTACTGTCTCGCATGGCCGCGCCCATTTTTTCGGCGGTTAACCACCAGCGCCGGGCGTGGGGTCTGAAGCCCTTCAAGCGCTCCACCGATGCGCTGTCGCCGCTGGCCCAGATCGCACAGTTACCGGCGGCGCTTGAGTTTGAAGTTGGCGATCGGCCTTCGATTCTCCATTACACTGGCCCGTTTGTCGATCCTGGACAGCGGCCCAGTGTTGACTTTGAATGGAACCGACTGGATGGGCGGCCATTGGTATATGCGTCACTTGGCACGCTGCAGAACGGATCGCAGGATATTTTCCGGGTCATAGGAGACGCATGCGCGGGTCTTCATGTTCAACTTGTGATCTCCCTTGGCGGCGGGCTCGATCCCGAGCGGCTGGGCGTTCTAAGCGGCGATCCACTGGTGGTCAAGTACGCGCCGCAACTCGAGATCGTGAAGCGGGCAGCGGCTGTCATCACGCACGCCGGGCTAAACACCACGCTGGAGTCGCTGGCAGAGGGCGTGCCTCTGGTGTGCATCCCGCTGGGTAACGACCAGCCCGGAGTTGCGGCCCGCGTTGCAGCGCGAGGAGCAGGTGTGGTCGTATCCAGGCACAGGCTGACTGCGAAACGGCTGCGCTCAGCGCTGCGCACTGTTCTGGAAAATGAACAGTATCGTTGTGCGGCGCGGAGCATACAGGCTTCAATGCTGCACGTGGACGGATTGCAGCGGGCTGCGGACATTGTTGAGGATGAATTGCGGGTCGGGAACAGGCACTCGCTGTCAGAAAGCCACGAACCTATTGGTTCGGTGCGCTCAAACCTCGAACCACTCGAAGATGGGATTGGAGTGGACTAAATGACAACAGCGACGCTCCAGTCACATGAGCGATCGAATCTCGCAGACTCCTTGCGCGAGTTTCATACGGAGGCGGGCAGGTCTCTGCTCGATCTGGTGGATCAATCGCCGGTTTTGCTCGTCTTTCTTCGCCACTTTGCATGCGCTTTCTGTGCACAGGCTCTGGACCGCGTTTCCCAGGCGCGGTCGCAGATTGAGGCGAAGGGTGTGCGTCCTGTCTTTGCGCATCTCGGCTCTCCGCAACGGGCGAAACCTTACTTCGACTACTACAATCTCTCCGATGTGGAGAGGATCAGCAATCCGGAGGCGACGCTATATCAGCTTCCCGCCTTTGCCTTGTCGCGCACCAACCCTTATCTGCACTTTTTGAATCCGACTGTCTGGAAGGGCTGGCTCCAGGGCGCGATGTTCAAGTATGGAATTGGCATGATTAAGGAAGATGCGGATCAGATGCCGGGCGTGTTCTTTCTGAAGGAGCGGAAAATTGTACGCGCCTTTCGCCATCGGACGATCGCCGATGAGCCCGATTACTTGAAGCTGGTTGGCGCGGGTTAAGAGGATATCGTACTGTTTTCGTCTCTCTTCTTCTTTGCCTGCTTTCCCGACATGAATATCTTCAGTTATTGCCAAGTCGCCAATCCGCGTTTCCACAAAGATCATCCAGGAAGCGCGCGTTGGCCTGAAGTCGCCAGGGCAAGACCCCCGAGACCAGCTACTATGATCAATGGATTGAGGAGACATGGGTTATGCTGCGCTTTGTTTTCGGACTGTTCCTGGCCTTCTTGGTATTTACACCGGTCCGGGTGGAATGTGCGCGACAGCACGATCACGAGTCGGGCCAGTCTGAGCGAATGGGAACCGTCCAATTCGACACCTCATGCAGTCCTGAGGTGCACGACGAATTCAATCTGGCGGTGGCAACCTTACATTCCTTTGGCTACCGGAAGTCAGCGCAGTTATTTGCAGACGTCCTGAGCAAGGATTCCAAGTGCAGCATGGCGGAGTGGGGCATTGCGATGAGCCACTACCGCGAATTGTGGGATCCGCCGACTGAGGACGATCTGAGGATCGGCCTGGAAGCCGCTCAAAAAGGTCTATCGATGGGACCGAAAACTGAAAGGGAACGCGACTATCTGAGCGCCATTCAGGGTTTCTATCAAAATGGAGGCTCAGAAAGTCACGGCGTCCGCGCCAAACGGTATGAGATTGCGATGGAGTCGCTGCACAGTCGGTATCCGCAGGACAGCGAAGCGGCCATCTTTTACGCCCTGTCTTTGATCGCTAATGCTCCCCTCAATGACAAGACTTACGCGAATCAAAAGAAGGCGACCCAAATTCTCGAACCTATCCTCCTGCAGCAGCCGGGACATCCGGGTCTCGCGCACTACATCATCCATGCCAACGATAATCCGGCGCTGGCTCAGCAGGCTTTGAGTGCGGCGCAGCGCTATTCCCAAATTGCACCGGACTCGCCTCACGCGCTTCATATGCCCTCTCATATTTTTACAAGGCTGGGTTTATGGGAGGAATCCATTACCTCAAACCTCGCCTCGGTCGCCAGCGCGCGCAAACAAAAGCTGGCTGGCGACGAGTTACACGCCCTGGATTACCTTGTCTATGCGTATCTGCAATCCGGGCGTTTAACTGAAGCCCGCAAACTGACCCAAGAACTTCCCGTTGTCGATCCGGGCGATGCGGCCAGATATGCCGGGCTCTACGCGACATCTGCCATACCAGCACGGTATTGGATCGAGCGTAAGCAGTGGGGCGTTGCCGCGGCGCTTCCTTTGCCTTCGCAAAACTCCCCAGGGGACGCATATGCGTCGACAAAGGCAACTCTTTATTTCGCCCGTGCGCTGGGCGCAGCCAGGTTCGGGGACATCAGGGCGGCGCAGACAGCAATGCAACCGCTGCTCTCCTTGCGCGACGCACTCGCGAAGAGCGGCAATGACGATGCGGATCAGGTGAATATTCAATTGAAGATTGTGAACGCCTGGATCAAGTGGGCAGGAGGTGATCACAGTGCGGCCTTGCAAGAGATGAGAACAGCCGCAGCAATGGAAGATGCAACCGAAAAATCGCCTGTCAGTCCGGGCTCCATCGCTCCTGCGCCGGAGATGCTGGGCGAAATGTTGCTTTTGGCAAAGCAACCGAAGCTCGCGTTGGCGGTCTATGAATCGGCACTGAAATCCACCCCGGGACGCCTCAGAGCGGAATACGGCGCCGCTGTTTCTGCCCAGGAGGCGGGATTAAGGGGTGCTGCGGAGCAGCATTACCGCAGGCTGCTCACGATCTGCAGCCACGCCGATCCAGATCTTCCGGAACTCGCGCAGGCAAATCACTTCTTCGGCAAAGACTAGCATCCGCTTCGATTCGGTCCCCACGAGACTCCGGTCGCATCGACTCCACACTTGATCATTGACGGGTACCCCCAACCACGCGAAGTTGGCTTGGCTCCACTGGAGGTAGTCTGCTGGTTTCGATATCATTCGGGAATGCTTCGATTGAGGAGGGGACAGGTGATTTCGCGACGCGATTTCCTCGCAACAGGCGCAGTGGGAGCACTCGCGATGGCATCGTCTCGATTCTCCGGGGCCGTGCCCGAAGGCCCGAACAGATTCGGCGTTCAACTTTATGTTCTTCGCGGTCTGCTGGCCAAGGATTTCGACGGCACGCTAACCAAGGTCGCGGCGGTGGGCATCAAGAACGTTGAATTCGCGGGCTTTTATGACCGCACGGCGAAAGAAGTTCGCACCAGCCTGTCGAACGCCGGCCTCACGGCAAGCGGTGCGCATTGTCTGTTGGCGACCATGTCCGACGACGAAGTCCGCCGCATGATCGATTTCTGCCGCGAAATCGAAATGCCGTACATGATCGCCGCCGTGCCGTCGATCAAACCAGCCACTTCGTCGGGCGCCGGCAAGGCTGCGTCTGGCAATCCGTTCGACCACATCGAGCTTGAGGATTGGCGATGGAGCGCGGAGCGATTCAATGCCATCGGCGCTCGTGTGCGCGATGCAGGAATGCGGTTTGCGTATCACAACCACAACATCGAAGCCCAGAAGTACGGCGACCTCGTAGCGTTCGATGAAGTGCTGCGCCTGACCGATCCTGCGGTGGTGGGCAACGAATTCGACATCGGCAATTTCATCGCCGGTGGTGGCGACCCCTATCCTTATCTTGAAAAGTACCCACATCGATTTGAACTCGCCCATGTGAAAGAATGGGCCACGCCGTTTACGCCGACCGTCACGAGCAATTTTCCGAAGTATGCACCGTTCGGCCAGGGAACAACGGATTGGAAGAAGCTGCTCGATGCGCTGAAAAGGCTGGCGTGAAGGAAATCTTCATCGAGCAAGATGGGACTGCGAGCGGGGATGAACTGGGGGCCGTCTGGCAGGCATATCAGTTCCTGCTCCAAGTTTGAAACGGACTTCCACTCGACGTGACGAATGAACTGAGCCCGAATCGCGATCACTCTCCACAACAGCATCGGGGATCAAATCTGGATCAAGACCGGTACGGGAGGGGGCTGGATTGCGTTTCAGTTGGAAGCTCGTGGCACCCAAGTCCTCACGTTTTCAGAGTCGTGTAGTGAATCCACGTCCGAAGGCTTGAGGTTCGGGGCGGCCACTGTCCGATACCAAAGCCGAAGTGAAGCCGGTCGTTTGAACAACTGCTGAGTGTCCGCCAACCCCACCCTATCCGGTTTTCGGCCACCGCCCGGTGATTCCCGAGGCGATTGCGGGCGAATGGCCCGAGTCGCCACCATCTCCACTTCGCACATTGCGCCTGGGTGCAGGTGTGGGGGATATCATGTTCCCACACGCGGCAAGCCTGTCAAAAAACCACAGAATAGAGAGGCTGGACAAGGAGACTCGCAGTGAAGACAATGCGCGCGGGACAGCACGAATCAAGCCACGGAAGAAGGGAGGCATTGAGCAGAAGAGAGTTTCTGCTCCTGGCGGGAACATGCGGCTCGGCGGCTGTTGTGGGCCAGACACTGCCTTCAACCACCCGGCGCGAGGTCTATATCGTTCCCAACTTTCACCCTGCCAGCTGCGGTTGGCTCACGACCTTCTCGCGTGAGCGGATCTACTGTGCAAACAGCTACCTGACGCACCTCGACCGCGTGGATACTGACCCGAACTATGCCTTCGTACTTTCGGAGATTAACAACATCATTGCAATCCTGAACTTCAGACCGGAACGCATACCCGACCTGAAACAGCGGATCGCGGAGGGCCGCGTGGAACTGGTGAACGGGATGTTTCTGGAACCGACGATCAATATTTCAGGTGGCGAAGCGCTCGTCCGCATGGGCGTTCTCGCGCTGCGCTGGTACCAGAGCATGTTCAATCTTCGTCCCCGGTATGCATGGATGATTGATGTGTGCGGAACTCATGAGCAAATGGCGCAGATCGCGTCCGGCCTGGGCCTTGACGCGATGGTTTACACGCGCAAAAATCCCACCGGAAAATCCATGTTCTGGTCGGTTTCACCCGATGGATCGAAAATGCTCACGTTGAGTCCTGGCCATTACAGCGAAGCCGGCTCGATCTTCCAAAGTAAACAGCCATTGACGCTCGAACACCTGCAGCAGCTCGAACGGGAGTTCGCCTCGAAGGATGCCATCACCCCGGCCGGCGCGCCGGTGCTCATTCTGGGCGGCGGTGATGACTATTCATGCGCCCCCGAGGTGAAGCAATACCCCAGCGGCTTGCTCAGTCAATGGGACGCAATGGGGGGAGCGAGCAGGATCCGCTTCTGCACGCTCAGCAAGTACGTCGACGCTGTGCTGCCCGGGGTTCAGGCGGGAAGAATAGAGATTCCCACTTCTCACGCGGGCACAGCCTACGACTTCGACGCTTTCTGGATAGAGAACGCCGAGGTGAAGAGTCTTTACAGGCGCAACGAGCAGATGCTGCAGGCGGCCGAAATGCTGGCCACGGCAGCGAGTCTGCGAGCCGGATACAGTTATCCGGTTCAGGAGTTGTATAACGCGTGGATCCTTATGTTGCTGAACATGGATCGCAATACATTGTGGGGTTCGGCCGGCGGCATGGTCTTTGAGAGCGATGTTTCGTGGGACGTGCGCGACCGTTTCAACTGGGTTACGGCGGCGTGTGAAAAGACATTACGCGGCGCAGGCACCGCGCTCGCGCGCAGAGGCAGCAGGGTCGGCTTCTTCAATCCGCTGAACTGGAAGCGAAGCGACCCGGTGCTGCTCGCGGTGCCGGACGGCAGAGTTCCTGAAGGCGTGCCTTCTGAGATCCAGCCGGATGGAAGAGTGCTGGCCAGTCCAACCATCACCTCGATGACGATTACCGTTGTTGCATTGACGCCGGAGCCGGCTGAGAAGTCTCGCGCAGTGGATCCGGCCCAACCAATAGAGACCACGCACTATGTGGCCAAGGTAAATCAGGGAACGGGAGCCTTGGCCAGTTTGAGACTCAAGTCCTCAGGTCGAGAGTTGCTTGCCGGAGACGCCAACGCGATCGTCGCGGAGCGCCCCACCAAGCTCGAACCGAATCCAGGCGACTACATGGCCGCGAGGCCGGGCCGAAGCGAGTTGATGCGATCTGACAAGAGCCCTGTGACCCTGCGCGCCTTTCGCGGATCTGTAGCAACAACCATCGAGGCTGAGAGCCGGTTCTTCGGCGGCGGCACACTCCTTCGCCGCATGCGCTTCTATCACGATTTCCCTCGTATCGACTTCGAGACGGAGCTCAACGATATTCCGGATTACACGGTCGTCGTGGCGGAGTTCCCGCTGGCCGGGAATGTGACCGAAGTACGTCGCGGAATCCCCTACGGTTTCGCGCACAGTGGCTGGAGCCGCCCCGATCCGGGGCTACCCGGGTGGAACAACGGAATTGTCCCGGCTGTACGATGGATGGATTTTTCGCTTGCCACGGGTGAAGGAATAGCGCTGTTGGACCGCGGCTTGACGGGTCGAGAGATAAACGGGAACACGCCCGTGATCTACCTGCTGAACGCCGTCGACCAGTACCACAAGTTAGACAACCCCTGGACCACCGGCAAAGGACGGCACCTTTGCGAGTACGCTCTGCTGCCGCACGACCAGCCTTGGGAACATGCCTCAATCCCGATGCGCGCATGGGAGTACAACCAGCCGCCCATCATGCTCGCAGACGCTGAGGACGGCGATCAGGCGCCCATTCTTGAGACGTCAGGCAATATCGTTGTCGAGGCTCTACGCAGGGAAGGCGACCAAATCGAACTACGCTTCGCAGAGGTCCTCGGCATTCCCGGCTCGGCAACCGTGAAACTGAACTTGCCACACAGCGGTGCCGCACTCACCAGCTTGACCGGGAAGCACCGCCTCAACCTTAAAGGAAACGGCGCGTACACTGTTCAGCTAAAGCCGCAGGAGATCATCACCATGCATTTCAGAACAGCCGCCGCGCTCCCTGACGCGAAGCCGGTGGTCTCGTGGGAGGAGTTTGCACCACCCGCGAAACTGGCAGCGCTGCGAGCCTATGATCCGAGGGTGAAGGGCCACCCACCGTTTGGCGGTGGGGGCATGGAATTTTGAAATCCGCTCGCCTTGTTAGACCCACTTGCCCGGAGTCCACCGGAGGTAAGCAGAAGTTGACAGATCCCAGCAGACGTGGAAACAAATACCTGCGGAAACTCTTCGTGCAAGGTGCGCATACCGTGCTCCAAAACAGGGCGAAGCAATCCCACAAGAGATGGGAAGCCTTCTACGAATCTCCACAGGCGCTGCTGGAATCTTAGGGTATAACGGTAAGCACGAGCTGTTGGCGGTTGTCGGATCAAACAATTAAATGGCCGGCTCTGAGGCGCTAGGCTCGCTACCGCGACTGGCAGCGCCCTCCTCTCTTGCGAAAACATTTAGACCCTCTCCGGTTTTTAGACCGTGCCCTCGAATCAGACGCACTAATGCTCCGCACCGGCAGTCCTGCTCACCGCCGGCCGCTCGCGGGCGATCCTCATTCACGAGATAGCAGGAAGACCGGCTTCCCGGCGCAGGCCTGCTTCACTGTTCTGTTGACTTCCCGAATCAGGCTTGGGTAGTATGGCGCCACAAAGACGGGCTTTCTACTAAAGGAAGGGGCTGGAGAGGTGTAATGGCGCACAAACTGAACCTATCTTCTATCAGGTCGATCGCGCCGATTTTGTTGGCAACTTTACTCTGCTTTTCTGGCCCCGCTGCAAATCGACTTTTTGCGCTGGAAAGTAGCTAACGCGGGCTCTGAGCGGCTTTGGCAAAATGGAAGATGCAGTTGACCTCGTGCATGGCAGGGTCGGCCTTGACGTCGTAGGTGGTGACGACTGTCTGCATCCATTTCGTCATGGACTTGTCTTTCTTTTGCGCCAGCGCCGCAAAGTTTGACACGTAGCTTTCGTCAAAGACGTCGCCGGGCGCCATCTTCCAGGCGAGCTTAAGTTTAGCGGCCATCACGTCGGAGGCTCCGTCGAATTTGACCGAGCCTAACCGGTACTGCGAGCCAGGAGCGATTTCGAGGCTGTAATTCACGATGTGAGTAGTCTCATTAAAGGAAGGGTGTGAAACGATGGCGCAATCGAGATAGCCATTCGCGTGGTATGCGTCGCGGACGGTCAGGAGAAATAGATCGAGCGACCGTCCAGACCCGGTCGGATATTTGGACCGAATTCTCTCAACATCTGCGCGCGCGACCAGCGCGCTGGCTGGAAAGTCGATGGTTCCGAGCTTGTAGATCCCACCTTCCTTGATCGTTACTGTATAGGGAATGTCGACGGACTGATCCGAGACGATGGGAGGATCAACCTGGGCAACATCGACTTGCACGGCTGCATAACCTTGGTCTTGGTAGAGGTCTTCGAAAGCGTGCTGAAGGCCGATAACTGTGTTCTCTGTGTCGAAGCTGTTTCCGGTTTGGCCGCTGGACAGGAGGCTGGCCTTGGCTTGCATAGCGGACGAGATGCCGGCAAGCTGGATGTGGCCGATATGCACCGCCGGCGAGACGACTGTGAAGTTCATAGCCGTGAGCTTTCGCGGGCCCAGGCCGCTGGTGAGAGCGGCTTTCACCGTTGCCTTGACGCCTTTGGCCGCCAGCATCTCTTCGAATGTCCGGCGGATTCCTTCGAGCATGGAGCCGCTGGCTGGCAAGAGGCCGCGATAAAGCGGGAAGCGCTCGTGAATCTTGGCGTCGAGTTCTTTTCCCGGCACAAGAGGCACATTCTCCAAGTGCATGGGGAAAAGCTGGCTGGAAGGCGTCAAAGTCAAGAGCAGCGTCTTGCTGTCGGAGGTAAACTTGACCTCTTCGAAGAGGCCCGTATCATTGAGCTGCTTGGCGTGAGCTTTCACTTCGCGGAAGTTCAGACGCGCGTCCGGCTTCAACCCGGCGGCCGCGAGCAGCTCCTGTTGCGTGTATTGCGGTGCACCCTGAAAGCGGATCGCCTTCGGCCGAACTTGTTTCTGTGCGAGCAACGGAAGAGAGCAAAGCAGAAGCAAAGCTACACTGACTGTGCCAGACTGTTTGGTCATGTTGCGCCAAGATTAGCAAATGGAGGTCGGTGCGGCCAGAGCGTTTTCTGGCAGGCCAGAGAGGAATTCGGCTGCCAACACCGTCTTGTCTTCGATGCGCGAGGTCTTGGGATTCTTAGGTAAGAACCCTCTGCCAACCTTGGGCTCAGAGATTGGAAAATGTTCGTTCAACCAATTCTAAGTGTCCATCTTGGCCAACGACTATCTGCATCGGCAGATCGAGGAGTCCGACAAGCTGATGGTGCGCATCGCCAGCGAACTTGAACCATGCAGGCGCCTGGTGGCGATCCCCGGAATTGGACCGATCACTGCCACGGCCACGATCGCGGCGATCGGCAACGGGGCAGCCTTGCCTTGGCGATTCTGCTCCAACTGAAAGGCTCGATACGGACCGGTCACTCTCCGCATAGACGGAGTGGACGAAACGACAGCCCAGGCTACGCGGCGCGTTCTAGACACCTCGCTTGGAGCGATTCAACGGCTTCGCCGCTGAGTGAGGCCGTGGAACCTCGATTCACGTCAGCGCTTCGGCCGGGGCCGCCCCGGCTAAGGGCAGGGTTAGAAAATAATCTTCAGCGAAAACTGGACGTTGAACGGTTCGCCTGGGCCGATGCCAGGGTTGCCAAGATACGGTCCGAGGGTTGAGCCTATCGTGCCGCTCTCACCGGCAAACGCAAATCCGACAGGCGCCAGATTGGTCCTGTTGAAGACATTGAACATATCGGCGCGGAACTGCGCACTGACTCTCTCGACGATCCTTGTGTTTTTGAGCACGGCAATGTCGACGGCCGAGTAGCCAGGATTGTTATTCTGTCCGCGGCGGGTGGGTGAGTACTGGCCCAGAGGTGCATCGACGAAGGCGCTGGGATTGAACCACTGCACTACGCCGCCGGAGATAGCGTGCGAGACGCCCTGATAGGGATCCTTCATCACTTGCACGGCGCGGTCGGCGCTTTCACCGTTGCCGCTGGGATTACTCGAGGAGGTCACCGTGTACGGTGTACCGCCGTGGAATGAGAAGCCGGAGTTGATTTCCCATCCGTTGGTTAACCTTTCAATACCGTGGAAGGCAGGGACCTGATAGTCGAGATAGCCGGTAAGCGTGTTGCGCACATCGAAGTCGGAGTTGCCATACTCGCCCTGCTCGTTTGTGGGATCTTGCGGGACATACGGCAGCTCCCCGGTCTCGTAGTCGAGCGAGTGTGACCAGGTGTAGCCCAGTTGTGCGGCCATGCGGTGCCAGTTTTGCATGCGCAGGGTGGTTTGTAACGAGTTGTAGTTGGAGCCAAGATTGCTGCGGGCCTCGTCAATGACTGAGAAGTTTGGGAACATGGAGAAGTAGGGCCGCGAGCATTGAAGATTGTTGCCCGGTCCTGACGCGCTGGCGCCGCTGTAGGCCGGCGGGCATGTGGATGACGTAAAAGGAACGGCGACATTGACGCTGTTCAGTGCGCCGGGGTTGATATCAAACAGCCCCAGAAGGTGCGTTCCTTTGGTGCCGACATAACCCAGTTGAAGCACAACGGATGAACCGAAGCCGTGTTGCAGATTGAGGTCGTAGCTTTGCGAGTACGAGGGACGGAAATTCTTCTCGAAAGTTGAGATTTTTACGACACCCTGGCCGGCGAGCGCGTCAGTATACGACTGGAAGATCGGCTGGCCGCTCACAACGACCTGGTTGAGTATGCCGGCCTGCGCGACCTTGTCCGCACCTGCCGGGTTGAGCCCGGGACCGAAGACGGAGATGTTCTGCGCACCATTATTCTGCAAAACGGACTTCATGAAGATGGAGTCGTAGTGGAGGCCGTATCCTCCGCGCAGCACCGTCTTGCCGGCCGAGTCAAGCTGCAAAGAGAAGCCGATGCGTGGGCTTGCGCCGCCCCAGAACTTGCCGTAGATATCGGGCACATCCTGACCTGCAACGGCCAGGCCGCCCGGACGCGTGGGATCAAAGATGGAGAGGTTGGCTACTGGTGAATGTACCGGGCCTTCGTAGTCGTAACGGAGCCCGTAGTTCAAGCTGAGGCGGCGTGAGAGTTTCCAGGCGTCCTGGCCATAGAGTGCAAATGTGTTCACGAAGACCTGGCGCTTGGGATCGCCCAGCACAATCTCTGACGGCCCGGGATCAATGCACCCGGCGAGGAAATCGGCAAGATAAAGGATGTTTCCGTCCGAGGGCGTGTTCGCTGACGTGTAGGGCGCGGTGCCGTTGCCCAGCGAGGCGCAGGGCGAGGAAGAGGTTGACCACGGTCCCTGGGTTCCATCGAAGTAGATCGAACCGCGCTGGCCGGTCTGGTAAAAATCGTCCACCTGCGCCTGGCGAATCTCCCCGCCGAAATGGAATTGATGAGCACCCTTGGACCAGATGAGATCTTCGTCCAGATGGCCGGTGATATCGTTGCGGCCCGAGGGAGCGGTCACGCCCAGCGGATCGAAGCCGTTGCCGCTGGCTGCCAATCCGTTGCTTGCAGTGGTGGGGCCGATGACGAGGTGAGGCGCGCCGGCCAGATCCTTGGCTGTGACCCCCGTGTTGAGGCCCAGGCCCACTGGATCGAAATTGATATTTGCATCGGAGAAAACCTGGTTGAAGTAGCTCACTCCTGCGGACAACTGGTTGGTGATGGTGGTGCTCAGCACGCGATTGTAGACAAGCGAATAGTTTTGAACGTGAATGGGCGCGTTTTCGAAGTAAGGAGCCAGTTCAGAGGAGGTGGGTGCCGTCTGGGTCCCCTGTCCAACAAACCATGTGAAAGCGAGGTGGTCCTTGCCGGTCAACTGTTCGTCCAGCTTGATGATGCCATTGAAGCTGTGGCCGGTCAGGTTGCCGGTCGCTGCATAGTTGTCCGATTGTGCTGGGCCGGTGAGTGCGGAAGCAGGCCACAGGCCGGAGAGTGAGCCCGTTCCCTTGAGCAAATTGACGGCCACCTGATTTACCGGGACGCCGTAGGTCTGAAGTACGTTCATCGCTTCAGCCTGATAAGCCGCCGAGGGCTCAGTGGCGCGGGTCCCGGCACCGATGAGGAACGCTTCGTGCTCCCCCGAGAGGAAGAAAAACGACTTGTCCCTCCAGATTGGAGCGCCCACTGAGAATCCGTAGTGCTGGTCGCGGGTGGCAGGCTTGGAAGTTGCGAAGGGGTTGGTGGCCTGGAAAGCTTCGTTGTGGTTGAAGTAGTAGGCAGTGCCGTGCAGGGTGTTGGTACCCCCCTTGATGGTAAGGTTGGCAGTGCCGCCAGAGTTACGCCCGATTTCCGTTGAGCCCGCGGTGACAAACGAGAAGTTGTCAATCGCGTCAATGGGCAGGATCACGCCTGCAAGGGCCGAGACGCCTCCCTGATTGACGGCGGGAATATTCCACCAGAGATCGTTGTTGTCGGTTCCTTCAATCTGCCAGTTGACCGAGTTGGAGCGCGTGCCATTCACGCTGGCCATGCCCGCGCCACCCCCCGTGGAGAGGCCTGCAAATCCTGCGGTCTGCGCGAGCATTTGAGTAAAATCGCGGCCGCTGTTGGGCAGGTTCTGCACCACGACTTCAGGAATCACGGTGGACTGTTCGTCGGTCACGGTGTCCAGCGTGAGGGAATCGGCCGTTACCTCGACTGTTTGTGCAGCGGAGGCCACACCGAGTTTCACGGCAAGGGTATAGCTACCGCCTGCCGAGACTGTCACCTTGGTTATCTTCACTGTTGCAAACCCGGTCGCAGAGACCGTGACTACATAGTCTCCGATGGGTAAATTCGAGAAGGCGAATTCGCCGGCGCTGGAACTTACAGTCTTTGACTCTGCGTTTGTGGCAGTCTCAACTGCTGTCACCTCGGCCCCGGCCACAACGGCACCCGACTCGTCGGTGACAGTGCCGCTGATTCCGCCGCGAAAGGTCTGTCCGACCGCTAACCCCGGAAGAGCCAATAACATAGCCAGGGTCAGGAGTAGATTTGCAGGCATATTTCGACCGATTGAATGCACCATTGCGTCCGACCTCCAAGTCAGCCACGCAATTTTGCTCCCGATGGAATGGTGCAAGCAACACAAACTTTCAGCGCTGGCCTCACTGCTCCGCTATTCGTTATCTCGCACAGCTTCGTAGCCCGGGAATTCCATAGGAAATTCGACAAGTCCCCTTGAACTTGAGGCCAGAAGTTCTGACACCGGCACATCGGCCTTGATTTCACAAAAGCCGTTTGCGGTTAGTTTGTTTTCGACGCGTCCGCGATGGGTCTGGATTTCACTTCGGATTGCTGCGGTGAGTTCCTCTTGCACCTCGATTTCAACGGCCATCATCGGTTCTAACAGCACAGGGCTTGCCTTCTTGGCTGCCTCTTTGAAAGCGATTGATCCGGCGAACTTGAACACCATTTCGTTCGAGTCGGCTTCGTGGTAGCTACCTTACACATTCCAGATAAGGTGTTGACCCGTTCAAAATCCGTACGCCAGCCTATGGGAAGCCGGGACTCTGCTCAATTGAATTCACGGCAGACTCAAGCTATGCGCGAATCGAGGCGAGCGCGTTGGCGATCGATTTGCCTGCGATGGAGGTGTCAGCGCTGCCACCTACGTCACGAGTGCACAGGGATTTGTCTATCAGCGTGACCTCGATGGCCTTCAGGATGGCCGCGGCGGCTTCAGTTTCACCGAGGTGATCAAGCATCATTGCGGCCGACCAGATCTGCCCAATGGGATTCGCGATTCCCTTCCCGGCGATGTCCGGCGCGGAGCCATGGACGGGCTCGAAGAGAGACGGGTAGCGGTGTTCAGGATTGATGTTCGCGGAAGGAGCGATGCCAATCGTACCGGCACAGGCCGGCCCGAGATCGGAGAGGATGTCGCCGAAGAGGTTTGAGGCTACGACGACGTCGAAGCGATCGGGGTTCAGCACGAAGTGCGCGGTAAGGATGTCGATGTGATATTTGTCCCAGGTGACGGCGGGGAAGGCTTTGCTGATCTCCAGCACGCGCTCGTCCCAGTAGGGCATGGTGATGGAGATTCCGTTGGACTTGGTGGCGGAAGTCAGGTGTCTCTTTTCGCGCCTATTGGCGAGATTGAATGCGAAGTTCAGGATGCGATCGACGCCTACCCGGGTCATCACGGTCTCCTGGATGACAACCTCGCGATCGGTTCCGGGGAAAATTCTGCCGCCAATCGAGGAATACTCGCCCTCGGTATTCTCGCGAACCACGAAGAAATCGATGTCGCCAGGAATGCGGTCGGCGAGTGGGCAGGGGACGCCAGGCATCAGCCTAACCGGCCTCAGGTTTACGTACTGATCGAATTCGCGGCGGAACTGGATCAAAGATCCCCAGAGCGAGATATGGTCCGGAACCTTTTCGGGCCAGCCGACGGCGCCGAAAAAGATCCCGTCGTGGTGGCCGATCTGTTTCTTCCAGTCGTCCGGCAGCATCTTGTTGTGCTTCAGATAGTAGTCGCAGGAGGCGAAGTAAAACTCGTCAAACTGGAGATTGAAACCGTAATTCATGGCAGCGGCCTCAAGCACGCGTACGCCCTCGGGAACGACCTCCTTCCCGATTCCGTCGCCTGGGATGACGGCTATTCTGTAACTACGATTCCCTTGATCTCTGGATGTACTGACTTTCCCGCTGACATCGGGCATGTTAGAACGCCTTTCCTGTTTGACAATCTTGGGGCAGCATCGGCTTGCGCGCGAATCGCATGACGACGATGGTCACCGCGGACACGATCAGCGTACCGCCAACCAGATAAAGGCCGCGACTGAAGTTTCCGCCGGTCTCATTGGTCGAACCAATCATGTAAGGTCCCGCGAAGCCGCCCAACGTGCCAAGGGAGTTGATGAGTCCGATGGACGCGG
>OCTA010001210.1_pt1 | contig 23921 bp, 18 predicted proteins | sample 1538991 | NCBI WGS metagenome assembly OCTA01 (sample SAMEA3539302, study PRJEB22396) | soil metagenome | biome: tundra; feature: field; material: soil | place: USA | collected 2010-05 | depth 0.15 m | reverse complement strand
TGGGCTGGCGTTTTAGCGCCCAATCTCTGGGATTCTACAAGAAGGCTTATGACCTGTTCGCGCTTTCTGCCAACCAGTTGGTCGCTTCGATCGCGGTGGTCGTTGTTGCCGCACTGAGCAGGGTTCGCAAGGATCCCGTGCTGTATCGGCGCTACGTCATTGATGCGCTCGCCGTCATGGCGTTTGTGGGGATGGGACTCGGAGCTGGTCTGACACTTGTCGGGAAGGACCTCATTTTTGTCTTGCTTGGCCCCAAGTGGGGACCTGCAGGCAGAATCTTCACCTTCTTCGGGCCTGGTATCGGAATCATGATTCTCTACGCCACGCACGGCTGGATCCACCTTTCCCTGGGCAGAGCAGACCGGTGGTTCCGCTGGGCAATCGTTGAATTCGTCTTTACCTGTCTGCTGTTCATCGGATGCCTGAGGTGGGGTCCAGTAGGAATAGCCACCGCCTGGAGCGCATCTTTCTGGATCCTCACCATTCCTGCGATCTGGTACGCTGGAAGACCCATCGGCCTGCAAATAGGATCGGTTCTTGCTATGGCATGGAGATTCGTTGTTGCCTCTCTTGTCGCCGCTGTAGTGACCCATTTCGCGGCGCACCAGATTCCGGCACTTTACGAGATACCCGGCATGGCGGGTGCGTTGTTTCGGATCGCCGCGGTGTCGACGTTCATCGCTTTCCTGTACCTTAGCTCGGTCGTTCTGCTGCATGGCGGATTTGCGCCGCTCCTGCAGATGGCGGGGCTTCTTGGAGAAATGGTCCGATCCGGTAAATCGGCCTCCATTCATGAGCCGGGCGCAGCTGCCGAAGGGGCGACGGCGCAAGCAATTCAGGGTGAGGAAGCGCTCTCCAAGGATTTGCCCTTGATCTCCATACTCATACCGGCTTACAACGCTCAGGAATGGATCGCGGACACAATTCACTCCGCGATTGCGCAAACATGGCCGCAAACGGAGATCATCATCGTCGATGATGGATCGAGCGATGCAACTCTTGCCATCGCACGAACGTTCGAGTCTCAGGGTGTCCGGGTCGTATCGCAAAAAAATCAAGGCGCCTCCGCGGCTCGAAACGCCGCTTTTTTGCATAGCCGCGGCGAATACATCCAGTGGCTTGACGCCGATGATTTGCTGGCTCCCGACAAGATCGCCAAGCAGATGGAACTGGTGATGGTGGGACTGAGCCCTCGCACACCTCTGTCTTCGGCCTGGGCACATTTCATGTACCGCCCGCACCGGGCAGAGTTTATTCCGAGCGCGCTTTGGTGCGATCTTGCTCCGAAGGAATGGCTTTTGCGCAAGATGGAGCAGAACATCTATATGCAAACTGCCACGTGGCTGGTCAGCCGCGAACTCACTGAAGCCGCTGGGCCATGGGACATTCGGATGATTGGCGACGACGATGGCGAATACTTCTGCCGGGTTCTGCTTGCGAGCAACGGAGTTCGCTTTGTGCATGACTCGAAGGTCTATTACCGTACTTTCCGGTTCGATAGTTTGAGCTACATTGGTCGGTTTCCCAAAAAGATCGAGGCTCACTGGTGCTCCATGAAATTGCACATCCAATACGTGCGCTCACTGGGAGAGGATGCCAGAGTTCGTGCTGCTTGCTTGCAGTTTCTGCGTGATTCATTGATTTACTTCTACCCTGAAACCTTTCACGTACTTGAAGAAGCAACACAGCTTGCAGCGGAATTCGGAGAGCCGCTTGGGACCCCAAAACTTTCATGGAAATATTCTTGGATTAAGATGTCTCTCGGATGGGGAGCAACCAAGCCTGTTCAGCACTCGCTGCTAAGACTCAAATGGCGATGGGCAAGAAGGCTTGACCTGATTCTCTTTCGACTTGAAAACCGAAAGCGTGCGCGATTCTCGCAACTTCATTCGCACGTTCCAACTGATAGCAATGGACCAGCTGGCGATCCGGTACCGCTTGCGGCAAAGGAATCCCGGCCGATCTGAGGAGCATGTTCCGGAAGACTACTGACACAATCGCATCAAACGGATGTTATGCCTAGCGACCTGCTGACTCCAAGGGCTCGAACAGAGCAGAGAAGACATACTCTCAATGGCTGCGTAGCGGGCAAGGAAAAACAATCGACAATGCTTTTCGATACTCCAGTTTATCTAGCTTTCCTCGCGCTGGTGGTCCTCGTGTACTGGCGATTGAAATGGCGTCCGCAGAATATGCTTTTGCTGGCCGCAAGCTATTTCTTTTACGGGTGGTGGGACTGGCGCTTCCTGTTGTTAATGATCGGATCAACGACCATTGACTACATCATCGCGCGCAAGATCGAGGACGCGCCTAGTCCAGGCAGAGCTAAAGCACTTTTGATTGCTTCTCTTGTCCTCAACTTCACCATTCTCGGTTTCTTCAAGTACTTCAACTTCTTTCTCGACTCGGCAGCGTACAGCCTGGACGCATTGGGTTTCCACAACGTTCCACGCAGTTTTCTCGCGATCATACTGCCCCCGGGCATCTCTTTTTATACATTTCAGGAGGTGGCATACATCGTTGACGTCTACGCCGGGAGAATCAAGGCGTCGAGGAACTTTGTGGACTACGGGCTGTTTATCGGCCTATTCCCGCATTTGATTGCCGGTCCTATCCAACGGCCATCGCACCTGCTTCCACAAGTTCAGAATCCGCGCACGTTTCAACCGACTGCATTTCGGGATGGTTGCATGCTCATCCTGATGGGCCTGGTGCGCAAATGTGTAATTGCCGATAACTGCGCACATCTGGCGAACGGAGCCTTCGGCGGACGCTTCGGCAACAACGGATGGGCGACGTTGATTGGCTGCTACGCATTTGCCTGGCAAATCTACGGGGACTTCAGCGGATACAGTGACATCGCACGAGGAAGCGCACAACTGCTGGGTTTTCATTTCATGGTGAATTTTTGCCAGCCGTATCTGGCGACAAGTCTTCAGGATTTCTGGCGCCGTTGGCACATCAGCTTAAGCACTTGGCTACGCGATTATCTGTATATTCCCCTCGGCGGCAGCCGCAGGGGCGAAGGGAAGACTTATCGCAACCTTCTCATCACGATGCTCCTTGGTGGTCTGTGGCATGGAGCGAATTGGACTTTTGTAGTATGGGGAGCGCTTCACGGACTCGTGCTCTCCGCTGAGAGGCTTGTATTTGGAGAGCGCGTGCATCGGATTGAGACGTACGGTGTAAGGAAGTTCGTGCGGCAGATCCTCGTATTCCACGTCGTATGCTTGTCGTGGCTGTTCTTTCGAGCGCCGAATGTATCTGGTGCACTTACGATGATTCGGAGCCTGGGTCATTTTCATTGGTCTCCCGATTATTCGGCGGCATGTCTTTTCCTGGCGATTCTGGTTGGACTGGGACTTATCATGGATCTACAGATGGAATACAGCGGTGATGAGTATATCTTTCAGAGTCAATCACCAATACTTGCCTACGGCGCGGCTGTCACCGCAATGGTGTTGCTAGTACTGTTTTCTGCGAGCGGAAGTCATGCCTTCATCTATTTCCAATTCTGAGAGAATACGCAGCAGTTCGCGGCTCGATCGATTTACGATCGTGTTGCTGGGCACAGTCTTCGTGCTCCTCGCATTAGTCGAGGGGGTAAGCCGCGCGAGCTTCGACTCGACAAGTAAGGTACAGAGGCGCGAGGTTTCACAGCGTCGGGCGCTGCTGGACGTCCGAGATTTGGGAACGGTCGAAGATCCTCATATCGCTTTGCTCGGAAACTCGCTGATGCTTGAAGGCGTCAACATCTCACTGTTGAACTCGAAGCTCGATCCAAGGTATGGGACCGTTCCCTATTTTGTGCTGGGAACGAATTACTATGACTGGTTCTTCGGTCTGAAGCGTCTATTCGCTGAGGGCATGCGTCCACAGTATGTCTTATTGGGCCTGAGTCCGAACCAGTTGGCTACGTCGGAGCTACGCGGAGACATGTCGGCGCGCTATTTGTTTCAGCAATCGGACCTCATGGACGTCGTGCGGAAGACGCATATGGATGCGACGAGGGCAAGTGAATTCCTGTTGGCACACTATAGCGAGTTTTACAGTACGCGTGACACGACCCGGGGATATGTAATGAGCCGCGTGCTTCCGAGCGTCGGCGAAATGTTGCATAGTGGTTATGCCACCTATCGCGACCCGGAGATCGAGAAATCGGTTCTCGGACCTGTTGCGGCTAGTCGACTGTCCGCGCTCGATCAGTTGTGCCGGGCCAACGGAGCGCGTTTGTTGTTTGTCGTGCCGCCGACCTATCAGAAAGGTGCGGAGACTATTGCGATGGCAGGACACGAGCGGGGAGTTACCGTGCTAGTGCCAGTGAATGGGAACGAGTATGACGCGAGTTACTATCAAAGTGATGGCTTTCATATGAACGACAAGGGGTCCGCAGTGTTCACTACCCGACTTGCGGCAACTCTGAACGATGTGTTGCCAAAGTAAGACTGTTGCCCATCCAATGAGGATTGAGCAAGCTAGACTCGAATCGCTCGATTGAGTGAGCCGCGCAGCCAGGAGAACTTACAACTTGAAAATAAGCATCTTTGGTTTGGGTTATGTCGGAACTGTATCTGCAGGGTGTCTCGCGATGGACGGGCACGAGGTGCTTGGCGTCGATCCGGTTCCGGCGAAAGTCGATCTGATTAATCGCGGCCAGTCGCCCATTATAGAAACGGACATCGGCGAGATCATCTCCGCGACCGTCAAGGCTGGCCGTTTGCGCGCAACTCATGACCCGGCCCAGGCGATTTGCGAGACGGACCTTTCGTTTGTTTGCGTCGGAACGCCCAGCCAGCCAAATGGAAATCTTGACCTCCGCTACATTCGGAGAATCTGCGAGCAGATCGGCGATGCCCTGAGGAGCAAAGCTGCCCGTCACACGGTGGTTATTCGAAGCACCATCCTGCCGGGCACGATGCACAACATCGTCATCCCTGTGCTGGAGGAGTTTTCAGGCAAGAAGGCGGGGAAAGAGTTCGGAGTCTGCAACAACCCGGAGTTTCTCAGAGAAGGTTCCGCCGTCAAAGACTTCCGGTCTCCGCCGAAGACAGTCATTGGCGAACTGGAGCAGGCCAGCGGCGACCTATTGGCCGGGTTGTTCAAAGAAATCGATGCGCCGCTGATCCGAACGGACCTGAAGACCGCGGAGATGATCAAGTATGTAGATAACAGCTGGCACGCGCTGAAGATCGGTTTCGGCAACGAGATTGGCAATCTTTGCAAATCTTTTGGAATCGATGCCCACGAAGTGATGAACATCTTTTGCCAGGATCGTAAGCTCAATATCTCTTCTGCCTATCTGCGGCCGGGATTCGCATTCGGAGGTTCGTGCTTGCCCAAGGACTTGCGCGCGCTATCCTACTGCGCCAAAACGCACGATCTACAACTGCCAATTCTTACCTCCATTTTGCCGAGCAACGAAATGCAGGTGGCGAGAGGCCTGCAAATGATTATGGACAGGGGCTACACGAAAGTCGGAGTGCTGGGTTTCAGCTTTAAAGCCGGGACTGACGACCTGCGCGAGAGTCCGGTAATCGAAGTGATCGAGCGGCTGATTGGCAAGGGATACGATCTCAGAATTTATGACAAGAACGTCAATTTAGCGAGTCTCGTTGGAGCGAATCGGGACTTTATTCTTAACCACATTCCTCATATTTCCAAACTGATGGTTGGCGATATTGACACGGTGCTGAGTCATGCTCAAACCGTTGTGATCGGCAACAACGATCCGGAGTTCAAGCAGGTTCCGGACCGGCTGCATGAGACGCAGGGATTGGTGGACTTTGTTCGGATCACCGAAGGGAGGAGCACAAATGGAAAGTATGACGGCTTCTCTTGGTGAGACGCGCGCGGTCCACAACTCGAACCGAGCAACGAAAGACCAGATCCGCTTGTCGATTGAGAGGCTCTCTCGCTGGTTGGAACAGAATGATTATCGCGGCTACGATACGTTCGATGGACTCAATGCCAGGTTTCTACGCCCGCTTACGTTTGAGACAAAATTCTTGCGCACTGTGCTGCAGCAAGGGGTAAGGCGTTTCCCGGTCAACATGCGCCGGATTCTGGGGATTACAAAAGAACATTCCAGCAAAGGCATGGGCTTTTTGGCGCGTGGCTTCATTCGCCTTGACGAATCGACCGACGATCCTAAATGGGCCAAGAACGCTGAAACGGCGCTGCAATGGCTTGTTGACCACCAGGCGCCCGGATACAGTGGAGCGGCCTGGGGGAATCACTTCGATTATCAATCGCGCTCCAATTACCTACCCAAAGGTGTTCCGACCATCGTTTGGACTTCGTTGATCGGGCAGGCTTTTCTGGATGCTTACACACATTTTCAGAGAGACAGCTACCTGGAAATAGCGGTAAGCGCGTGTGAACACATTGTTCGTGATCTCCAGACCTTTCCCGATGGAGAGGCGCTTTGTATCACTTACATTCCCGGCAAGGTGGAACGGGTTCATAACGCCAACACGCTGGGAGCAAGTCTGCTTGCAAGGACCTTTGCGCATACGGGCAACGAGTCTTATCGAGCATTAGCGCAAAAGGCCATGCAATACACGGCGCAGTATCAAAGGCCCGATGGCTCGTGGTATTACGGCGAGAAAGCGAATCTGCACTGGATCGATAACTTCCATACGGCATACGTCCTGGACTGTTTCAAGCACTACACGCAGAGCACGGGGGACCAGCGCTTTTTTGAAACGATGATGCGTGGATACGAGAATTGGAAAGGCACGTTCTTTCTGCCCGATGGTACTCCCCGCTACTACGCGCAGAAGACACTCCCGCTGGATATCCAGTGCTGTTCGCAAGCAATCGACACGCTGGTTTTCTTCAAGGATTATGACGCGGAGAGCCTGGTGCTGGCGGTCAAGGTCGCACAGTGGACAATCGACAACATGCAGGATCGTACCGGCTATTTCTATTACAGGCGGTACTCCAGTTGGCTGGTCAACAAGACTCCAACCTTGCACTGGGGGCAGGCAACGATGCTCTGTGCGCTTGCCGGACTCTATAAGTCGCTTTGAGGACGAAAAAGCTCGTGAAGAAGAAGATCCTGATCATCGTCGAGAACCTTCCCGTACCGTTCGACAGTCGTGTATGGAAAGAGGCCTGTGCACTTCACGATGCAGGCTATGAAGTTACAGTGTTATCTCCGCGCGGAAAAAACTACCGACGCAATCACGAGGTTCTACAGGGCGTTCACATCTACCGGCATCCTACGCCGAAGGAAGGAAATTCCGCGGCAGGTTACCTCTGGGAATATAGCTGCGCGCTCTTCTGGCAGTGCTTGTACTCCTGGTGGATTTTCCTCATGCGCGGATTTCATGTGGTCCAGGGATGCAATCCGCCTGACGATATCTTTCTCGTGGCGCTGCCCTTCAAGCTTTTCGGAGTCAAATACATATTTGACCATCACGACGCAAATCCGGAACTCTATCTTTCGAAGTACGAGAGGAAGGATCTTTTCTACAAGGTGCAGGTGCGGCTTGAGCGGATGACTTATCGATCCAGCGACGTGGTGATGGCGACCAACGAGAGCTACAAGGCACTGGCTGTAAGTCGCGGTGGCATGAGTCCGCAGGACGTGTTCGTGGTGCGAAATGGTCCTGACCTTGCGCAGTTCAGGCGAGTTCCTTCGCAACCGGAGCTCAAGCATGGCAAGCCTTTTCTGGTTGGTTACGTTGGAACGATGAGCATTCAGGAAGGTCTGGATATCCTGCTCGATGTAGCGTTGAATATCAGGAACCGTGGCCGCAACGACATCCACTTCACCTGCGTTGGGGGTGGCCCATCCCTGGAGACCTTGCGGGCGATGGTGAAGGAAAAGAATCTGGATGAGATGGTCAACTTTACGGGCCGGGTGCCTGATAAGGAGTTGCTCGAAATACTCTCGACTTCGGATGTCTGCGTCAATCCTGACAAGCCATGCGAGATGAATGACATCTCCACGATGATCAAGGTCATGGAATATATGGCACTGGGAAAGCCGATCGTCCAGTTCGATCTAAAGGAGGGCCGATTCAGTGCTGGGGAAGCCTCTCTTTACAGCAGCAATGACAACCCCGTGACGGACTTTGCAAACAAGGTTCTGTGGTTGTTGGATCATCCGGAAGAGCGTCAAAAAATGGGTGAGTTTGGCCGCAAGCGAGTAGAAGAACAGCTTGCCTGGGAGTACTCGGTGGAGAATCTGCTTGCCGCTTACCAACGGGCATTCGAAAAGGGAACACAGCAAGAGCTTAAGAAAATTTATGCGGAGCGTTGATATTTCATGTGGAGTAAGGATATGAAGAACTGCGATGTCGCAATTGTTGGTGCGGGACCATACGGCCTCTCCATCGCTGCTCATCTCACGGCGATGGGAGTAAATTTTCGCATCTTTGGTAATCCGATGGAATTTTGGCTCAACCACATGCCGAAGGGCATGCACTTGAAGTCGGAGGGGTTTGCTTCCTCTCTCTATGATCCCGATTCGGTCTTCACTCTCGAGGCGTATTGCAAAGAAGCCGGGCTTCCCTACGGCTCAATTGGCCGCCCCGTCCCTCTTGAAGTCTTTTCTGCGTACGGAGTGGAGTTTCAAAAGAGGTTCGCGCCCCAGTTGGAGTGCGAGAAGGTGGCGCTGGTTCAGCGTTCAGCGGGTGGCTTTCAGGTGACCCTGCAGAATGGAGAGGTCTTCAAGGCGCGCCGGGTTGTCGTCGCGGTTGGACTCACCTACTTCGAACATGTGCCGGACGAGCTGAAAATGCTGCCGGAAGAATTTGTAACTCACAGTTCCAGGCATAGAGAGGTTGACCAGTTCAAAGGGAAGGACGTTGCAATTGTGGGAGCCGGCGCATCCGCTCTCGATCTGGCCGCCCTGCTGCATGAGGCCGGCGCATCGGTTCAAGTCATCGCGCGCGTACCGAGAATTCGGTTCCACGATCCGCCGGATAACCTGGAGCCGTCCTGGTTAGACAAATTGCGGACACCGGTCACCGGCATCGGAACTGGCTGGAAGCTATTCCTCTGCGCTAATCTGCCCGTGGTTTTCCGACTCATGCCGGAAAAATTCCGCGTGGAAAACGTACGCCGCATTCTTGGTCCTGCGCCGTGCTGGTTTACCAAGGAGCATGTTGTTGGAAAAGTGGGAATGAACTTAGGCTCGACAATCGACTCTGTCTCCGTGAAGAACGGAAAGATCAGTCTTCAGCTAAAGGATAGTGCGGGTGCAACGAAGACGCTGAACCCGGACCACATTATCGCAGCCACCGGGTATAAACCGGACCTTCGCTGTCTGACTTTCCTGGACCCAGGCATCGTTTCCGCACTACGATGTGTTGACAAGTCCCCAGTTCTATCGTCAACGTTTGAGTCAACTGAACCGAACTTATACTTTGTCGGCATCACCGCGGCGAATACTTTTGGGCCGTTGCTTCGGTTTGCTTTTGGCGCTGGATTTGCTGCACCTCGGCTCGCACGGCACCTCATGCGAACCGCGTCGAGCCACGTCGATGTGCACGTTTCGGCGCCGGCTATCCAATCTACAGCCCGGCAAGAATCGCCGGATTCGATGGTGCGATAAGCAAGCAGGGCGTGATTGCGTTGTGCGGATGTGCAAGCATACTGAACATCTTATAAGCATTTTGGGAAGGGACCAACACCGCAAATGAACACCAATAAAGCAGCGGCCAAGAAGGTTCTGCTGACCGATACAAACCGGTGGGACCTGGCGGCTCGTCTAGCGATTGGTCTGAACGAAGCAGGTTGCCAGGTTGCGGCGATCTGTCCAGCGCGCGGTCACGCGTTGTTGAAGGCGCGCGCGGTCAAACGGACTTTCCGGTACAGCGGTCTTCGCCCAATCGAGTCGCTCAAGGCCGCAATTGAAGCGGTGGATCCTGATGTTGTTGTACCCTCGTGCGATCGCAGTGTTGAACATTTGCATGAGTTATACCTTCGGGAAAAGTCTCGAGGCGCGGCGGGCAGCAGAATTGTGAATCTCATCGAGCGATCGCTGGGATTACCTGAAAGCTACCCGATCGTGTCGTCGCGCAACGATCTCCTCACAATTGCTCGAGAAGAAGGGGTTCGGGTTCCGAGGACAAGCCGGATCTGCTCGCCGGAGGATCTTCGTAATTGGCAGACGGAGGAACCGTTCCCATGGGTTATTAAAGCCGATGGAACCTGGGGCGGCGTCGGCGTGAGAGTCGTTCAATCGGCGGAAGAAGCTGCCCGCGCGTGTGGAGAACTGGCCCAGATATCGCGATTCAGTCGCGCCATCAAGAGGCTGGTCGTGAATCGGGATCCGTTCTTGATGAGGCCCTGGTGGAATCGACTGGAACGCAAAATCATCGTTCAATCGTATGTTCCTGGGCGTCCGGCAAATTGCACGGTCTTCTCGTGGAAAGGCCGCGTTCTTGCGCTGATCGGAGTTGAGGTGGTTCGCTCCGACGGGGCGACCGGACCTGCAAGCATCGTGAGAATTGTCGACAATCCAGAGATGAGGTTTGCAGCGGAACGCATCGCGTCCCGACTCGGACTGTCGGGATTCTTTGGATTGGATTTTATGGTAGAGAATGGAAGTGGCGCAGTCCACCTCATCGAAATGAATCCGCGTCTTGCGCCGCCTTGTTATCTGCGACTCGGAAAGGGAAGCGACCTGCCGGGAGCATTATGGGCGCAACTGGAGGGCCAACCCCTTCCCGAACACCCGCCCGTGACGCAGAACGACATGATTGCGTACCTGCCGCAAGCGCTCAAGGGCAACGACGATATCCTATCCCGGTGTTATCAGGATATTCCACAAAACGAGCCGGATCTGCTAAAGGAACTCCTCAATCCCTTTCCCGATCGCACATTGCTGTTCCGGTTGGTCCAGCACTTTGCCCGGAAACATGCCACTGCCGGTGGTCCCGAGGCGTCATCGACATTAGTGCATGATAACCTCAAACAAGACAGGCGCGATGTCCCTGAAACTGTCGAGGTCCCGATAGAACCACCTATCGAAAAGGTTCGAGCCCGATCATCCTGACAGCTTCTGGAGTGCGATTCACCGAAGTGCCAACGCGGCTTGCATGAATTGTGATTTTTCCTCAGATTCCTAATCGAGTTCCTGCGACCCTCTATCTACATTGGGCCCAGCTTGAATTCGCCGCACTGGAACAAGCGAGCGGTATTAAACCAAACTTAAAACACCGGGTACATCACGCATGACGCAATTGATCATCGAGGCCGGCCGTACTGAACGGCTGTACTGGCAGGACCTTTGGCGCTACCGGGAACTCTTTTATTTCCTCACGTGGCGCGATCTGCTCGTCCGCTACAAACAGACGTTTGTGGGAGTGGGCTGGTCAGTGGTTCGCCCGCTTCTGACCATGGTTGTGCTGACAGTGGTATTCGGAAAGCTGGGCAAGATGCCTTCCGGAGGCATGCCCTATCCGCTGCTGGTTCTTTGCGGCATGCTACCGTGGCAATTCTTCTCCTCTGCGATGACAGAAAGCGGAAACAGTCTCGTATCGAACTCTAACCTGATCTCCAAAGTCTATTTTCCGCGACTCGCCATTATCGTCAGCAGCGTCATTACCAGTTTCGTCGATTTCCTGATTTCATTCGTCTTCCTAGCTTTCCTGATGGCCTGGTACCGTTATGTCCCGTCAACCAGCATTCTTCTGCTCCCGTTCTTTGTGGTCCTCGTGTTCGCTGCCTCTCTTGGAATCGGGCTTTGGATTTCAGCCCTCATGGTGCAATATCGTGATTTTCGTTTCATCGTTCCATTCATCGTTCAGTTTGGTCTCTATATTTCACCGGTGGGCTTCCAGACCAACATTGTTCCTGAGAGATTTCGTCTGCTCTACGCGTTTAATCCAATGGTGGGAATCATCGATGGATTCCGCTGGTGTCTGCTGGGCTCGAGAAGTAGCATTTACCTGCCGGGGCTGATCATCTCGATCGTTGAAGTGACTTTCTTTGTTGCGACGGGACTCTGGTATTTCAGAAAGACCGAACGCACTTTTGCAGATGTAATTTGAGCCGCGCTCGCGAGACATCTATGCCAAATCCCGCCATTATTATTGAGAACTTAAGCAAGCGGTACACCATTGGTCATCAGCATCCCAAGGATGATGGTTTGCGCCATACACTCGAGAGCGCCGTGCGTGCGCCGCTCCAGTGGCTTCGTTCGCGCCAACGAAAGAAGGTGCACGAGGTAGATTTCTGGGCGCTGAAGGACATCTCGCTCCAGATCAAACAGGGCGAGGTGGTCGGTATCATTGGCCGGAACGGAGCGGGCAAGAGCACCTTGCTGAAACTCCTGAGCCGAATCACGATTCCGACCGAGGGCAGAATCAGCATTGAGGGGCGCGTCTCCAGCCTGCTGGAGGTCGGCACAGGTTTCCACAAGGAACTCACCGGACGAGAGAACATCTTTTTGAACGGCGCAATCCTGGGCATGAGCCGCGCCGAGATTATTCGCAAGTTCGATGAAATCGTGGACTTCGCGGAGATCGAAGAGTTTATTGATACGCCCGTCAAGCACTATTCCTCCGGAATGTACGTCCGGCTGGCTTTTGCGGTGGCCGCCCACCTGGAACCGGAGATTCTGATCGTCGACGAAGTGCTTGCGGTTGGTGATGCATCATTTCAAAAGAAATGCCTGGGAAAAATGGGAACCTTCGCACAAAGTGGAAGGACCATCCTGTTCGTGAGTCACAATGCGGAAGCGATCCGGACCCTATGCAAGCGAGGAATCTGGCTCAAGGACGGCCGCCTGCATAAAGATGGCGATGCTGAAGAGGTTATTGAAGACTATTTCAACAGCCTCTCAAGCCAGCTCTCGTTTTCCTGCTCGAGTCCGGAGTATGGCCTGACCATTGAGAAGGTCGCGCTCAAAAATGATCGGGGCGAGGAGACTACGCAGTTTAGCCCCGGCGAGAATCTGATCGTGGAGATATGCTACGACGCAGAGAAGCGTATTGAACGGCCGATTCTTGCTCTTGGGGTGATCGGCATCAACGGCTCCTGTTTCACCTCCAATATGCTGCTGGATGGACATCGGCCCGAGTTCCTCGAAGGATCGGGAAAGATACTCTGCACCTTCCGGTCTATCCCGCTGCTTCCGCAAAGTTACACGGTCAAGTTTTCGATCCGCGCCGAGAGCATAACTGACTGGATCGTCCCTTATCGCGAAATCGCCTGTTTTAGCGTGGTGGGAGATCTCGCTGACTACGGTTACAAGGGAGATTTTGAAACATGGGCGCTCCGTTCGACGCCTGTTGTTGTTCCCTATGAGTGGTGTTTGCCTGACGGGACAACCGCTGCCGTGGCATTGAACCGGTTGTCGGCGTGACGGCTCAGGTTCAATCCTTTTCGCTGTCTTCCGATGTTGGCCAGCAAATCAACGTCGAGGGCGAGTCCGTTCGCATGAAGGTGTTCTTCGTAGGAGACAACCGCGCCAACGCCAACTGGGGCCGTGCGGCCAGTATTGCACTACGTCAGTTACTGTCACGCACATTTGAAATCAATGGATGCGTCACCGGTGATTTCTTCAATTTATCTACGGCAGAGGCAGGCTACGTTGGAACGGTCATGCCGGCGAGGTACTACCGGATCTTCCGGTCGTTGCTGACCCGTCGCAGGCGACGGCCGGTTGACTGGTATATCAAACTTGAACGGCTGTTGGGCGCACGGGATTTCATCGACGAGGATCCCTCGGTGAGCGTCGACAACCTGCTGGCTCACAAGCGCCGCTATCGGGCATTCGCCGACATTTACGATCAGGCCGCGAAAGCTGACATGATCGTGGTCGACGGCGATGGCGATATCGTTTTTTCCACTCCTCCCCGGCGACAGACTCTCTTTCTGCTGACACTCATCGAGCTTGGCATTCGGCTAAAAAAGCCTGTGTTTCTGGTTAACTCGATGGTCTCAGATTGTCCGTTGACGGGAAGGAATAGTACGACGCTTGCGGCAGCAAAGCGGCTGTTCGCACAGTGCAAGGCCGTTTCCCTTCGCGATCCGGAGTCCCTGGAATATGTGAAGAGGGAGATGCCGGAGACGAACTCCAGCCTGATTCCCGACTCGCTTTTTGCTTGGTATCCACTTTTTCAGGACGACAGTTCTCATCCGCCGCCGAACGGAAATTTCATTCTGCCTTATCCCGAACAGGATCAATGCTGGGGCAAACTTGATTTTTCAGTTCCTTATCTGTGTATTGGCGGAGGTGCCTTGGCCGGCTCGCAGCCGGATAAGGCGGTGGAATCCTACACGCAGCTCGTTGAAGGGATGAAGACACTCGGTCTTCCCGTTTACCTGACGGAGAATGATTCCTCGGATTCGTTTCTTCACCGCGTTGCGAAGGAAACCGGAGTGGGAATCGTTCCGGTGAATACGCCCATCCTCATGTGTGGGGCTGTTCTGGCGCATGCCCGGCTTTTTGTTTCCGGTCGCTATCATCCTTCGATCTTTGCCTCGCTCGGCGGCACGCCCTGTATTTTTCTCGGCTCACACGCGCATAAGATGGGCAGCCTTTCACGAGTGATGCAATACGAAGATCACAGGGAATTCAACGCTTTTCCGAGCCGCTCAGAGATCCTTGCAATGGTATCGACCGCGAGAAAGTATCTTGACCAGAGCGAGACTCTGCGAACGCGAATCAGGGATGTGGCGAAGCTCCATTGCGATGCTGCATCCGAGCTGCCGGCCTTTTTGATGCGGCACATGGCGGGCTGAGAATTCAGGATCAATGTGGGCTTGGAGCAAATCGGATTGAACATGCAAGCGATTGTTGTTGTGGGTGGGGGCGGCCACGCAAAAGTCGTCATCAGCATTCTGCGGAAGCTGGAGTGCTACAAGATTCTTGGTTACACAGATCTTGAAGATAAGGGCACGTTGTTTGATGCTTGCTACATCGGATCGGATCGCGAGCTCGAAGTTCTCACGACCCAATCAAGAGGGCTGAATGCCGTCCTCGCGTTGGGCCAGGTCGGGCTTGGGAAATTGCGGTCTGAGCTTTGGGCGCGATTTCACCCGTTCACGCTGCGGTTTCCATTTATCGTCTCGCCTGACGCAATTGTCAATGAGGGGGTAACGGGAGACGAAGGCGCAGTCGTGATGGATGGGGCGGTCATCAACTGCGGCGCGACCCTGGGCCGCGGGGCAATTGTGAACACCAACAGCACCGTTGAACATGACGTCGTGCTGTCCGACTGGGTGCACGTTGCTCCGGGGGCTACCCTCTGCGGAGGTGTCACGGTGGGCAGCTTTTCCATGATCGGGGCTGGGGCAACGGTGATTGAAGGAACTAAAATCGGGTCGAGCTGTGTCGTCGGCGCAGGAGCGACCGTGATCGATGACATTGTGGAGCCCGGCGTCTATGTCGGCAGCCCGGCCCGCAGGATAAGATAAGACTCTCATGTCGCACGTATTTGTTATTGCCGAGGCCGGAGTCAATCACAACGGGTCCCTCGATCTAGCATTGAAGTTGGTTGATGCCGCCAAATCAAGCGGGGCAGATGCGGTCAAATTTCAGACCTTTCGGGCTGATCTGCTCGCAACCCGTTCAGCTCACAAGGCAGCTTATCAAGAGCGAACCACCGCAAACTCAGAGTCCCAATTCCAGATGTTGCAGCGACTGGAATTGGATGAGGCGGCCCACCGGTGTCTGATCGAACATTGCCGCGAGGTCGGAATACAGTTTCTGTCGAGTCCATTCGATGCGCAGAGTGCGGACTTGCTCGATGCGATGGACTTGCCGCTGTATAAAATCCCTTCCGGGGAGATCACTAATCTTCCCTTCCTGGAGCACCTCGCCAGAAAAGGCCGGCCTTTGATTCTATCCACTGGCATGTCGACGCTTGGCGAAGTCGAAGAGGCGGTGGAGCTCCTGAAGACTGCGGGCGCCACCGAGTTGACGCTATTGCATTGTGTCACCGAGTATCCGGCGCCTTATGCTGACGTAAATCTGCGCGCGATGCTGACCCTCAAAATGGCGTTTGGTTTACCAGTGGGCTACTCAGATCACACTCCCGGAATTGAAATTGCGATCGCGGCAGTCGCTTTAGGCGCCGAGGTGATTGAAAAACATTTCACGTTGGATCGTTCGCTGCCAGGCCCGGATCACGCCGCCTCCCTCGAACCCGGCGAACTGCAGCAAATGGTCACCGCTATTCGCCACGTTGAGGCGGCACTTGGCAACGGGATCAAGGCTCCGGCCGCTTGCGAACTACCCAACATTTCAGTCGCTCGCAAAAGCCTGGTAGCTCTTCGGCCGCTTCCCGCCGGGCATCGGCTTACCGCCGGCGACTTGGACATCAAGCGCCCTGGAAACGGCCTTGCTCCCAAGATGATTCCGGCTTTGATTGGACGTACGCTCCGTGCCGGTCTCGACAAAGACGAGGTCATTACCTGGGATCACCTGGCGTGAAGCAACGAAGAATCTGCGTCGTAACCACCAGTCGGGCAGACTTCGGACTCCTTCGCGGACTGATGAAGGCGATTCGTGCCGACTCCGCGCTACGCTTGCAGGTGATTGCCTCAGGGATGCATTTGTCTCGCGAGTTTGGACAGACATGGCGCGATATCGAGTCGGAAGATATCGAGATTGACAGGAAGATCAATATTCGAATGACGGGAGAATCGCCCCTGGGCAATGTGAGGTCGATAAGTCTGGGCTTGAACGGATTCGCGGATGCCTTTGCAGAGTTGAAACCTGAGATCGTCGTCCTGCTGGGTGATCGGTTTGAGTTACTAGCTCCTGCTGTCTCCGCATTGATGCTCAGTATCCCGATCGCCCATATCCATGGCGGAGAGTTGACCGAAGGTGCTATCGATGATTCGGTGCGTCACGCCATTACCAAACTGGCGTCGCTCCACTTTCCCGCGACGGAGACATATCGACAGCGAATCATTCAGATGGGCGAATCGCCCCTTCACGTGTATAACTTCGGTGCTCCCGGTCTCGACCAGCTTTATGGCTCAAGCCTTCTGACCAAGACGCAACTTGAAGAGGAGCTCGGGCTCAAGCTTGATGAACCGGTAGCCATGGTTACCTACCATCCTGTGACACGAGATGCGGGCAGCGCGAGGACCCAGGTTCGTTGTCTTGTTGACGCAATCGAAGCAAGCGGCCTCAAGGCCGTTTTCACCATGGCGAATGCGGATGCACAGGGCGCGTTGATCAATGCCCGCTTGCGTGCAGTGTGTGCTAAGAGCCCGGAGCGTTTCAAATGGTTTCCTCACCTGGGGCATCGCCGCTACCTTAGCTGTCTCAAGCATCTGGCGCTTATGGTGGGGAACTCCTCGAGCGGGCTGACGGAAGCGCCCTCGTTTCGGATGCCTGTCGTGAACATCGGGGACCGGCAGCGAGGTCGAGTCAGGGCCGCGAATGTAATTGACGTCCCGTGCGACACGACAGCCATTCTAAAGGGAATCAAGCGGGCCATCTCTTCGCGGTTTCGTGCTTCTCTACCTAACATGCGTAACCCCTATGACCATTTTCACGATGGACGCACCAGCGAACGGATCAAGGATGTGCTGAAGAGCGTAAGTCTCTCCAGTGACATGCTTAAGAAACATTTTTATGCCTTGCACTAACTCCCAATCCGGCAGTTTGGCACCGGCAGGCCATTCAAGTCTGCTAGGATCACCCGAGATCACACTTATGAGCGCAGATGTCAAGCCGTTTCTCGTGCCCCAGACGCATACCATCCGGCAAGCGATGGAACAGCTCGAGAAAACTGAAGAGAAAATCATTTTTGTAGTCGATGCGGAGTCACGCCTGATCGGCTCACTTACCGATGGGGATATACGGCGCTGGATTCTCTCAGACGGCGATCTGAAGGCCCATGTTTTGCAGATATGCAACTGCAATCCCCATGTAGCTGAAGAGGGATTTGAGATTGAGCAGCTCCGCGCGGACATGCTCGGTGGCAATTTCGGCTGCGTTCCTGTCGTCGATCCCTCGCGGAAAATTGTCCAGTTGGTTTTCTGGAAGGAGCTGTTTCAGACTGAAGTTACAGTCAAGCAAAAGCGCCGGCTTACACTGCCAGTCGTCATCATGGCAGGAGGGCTGGGTACCCGGCTGGCTCCCTTTACAAATGTTCTGCCCAAGCCACTTATCCCGGTAGGTGACCGGACGGTGATTGAGATTATCATCGACCAATTCCTGCTTTACGGGTTGAATGACTTTCATCTCTCCATTAACTATAAGTCGAAGATCCTCAAATCATTTTTTGAGGAGCTCTCTCCTGTGTATTCAGTCACGTTCATTGAAGAAAAGGAACCGCGCGGCACGGCTGGCTGTTTGCGTGCACTTTACGACCCATCGCCGGAAAACCTGATCGTCACCAATTGCGACATCGTGATTCAGGCGGATTTGGCCGAGCTGGTCTCGTTTCACGTAGACAACGATTACGATCTCACTCTCGTTGCTTCTCTCAAGGACTACCACATTCCTTACGGAGTCTGTGAACTTGAAAAAGGTGGCAGCCTCGCTCGCATCAAGGAGAAGCCGCAATACAGCTTTCTCGTCAATACGGGAATGTACGTCGTGCGCCGCGACCGGCTTGATCTGATTCCAGAAGATACTCGGTGCGACATGACCGACTTCATTGCGAAGATCAAAAACGAAGGCGGCCGCATCGGCGTCTTTCCCATCGGTGAAAATGCGTGGGTTGACACGGGTGAATGGACTGAATATCGCAAGGCGCTTGACAGCCTCGGCCGCCTGAGCGCACGGGCAACTGCTGAATAAGAATCGGGCAAGACATATACATGCTGAACGGAAAACGAGTTATCGCAGTCATCCCCGCCAGGGGTGGAAGTAAATCGGTTCCTGGAAAGAATATTCGACCGCTCGCGGGCAAACCCTTAATCGCTTGGTCGATTGAAGTGGCCCAGCAGGTGAGCGAGATCGACCGTATCATTGTCTCGACGGATGACGCTCAGATTGCTTCGATCGGGCGGCTTCACGGGGCGGAGGTGTATCCGCGACCGCCCCACCTTGCGACCGACGAAGCGTTGGTGATCGACGCCCTGAAGGGCCTGCTTCAAACCCTTGAAACAGAAGGCGATGCGCCCGAGTGGGTCATTCTGCTTGAACCAACCTGTCCGCTGCGCACTGCGAACGATGTGCGCGACTGCCTCAAACTCATCGCCCAGGGCGGCTACGACTCAGTGGCAACATTCAAGGATGCTGAGTTGAATCCGCATCGCGCCTGGCGCCTCACAGACGGTGTCCCCGAAGTTTTCATCGAGGGGGCGATTCCCTGGCTACCCCGGCAGAAGCTGCCGAAAGCTTACCAGTTAAACGGTGCGGTCTATGTCTTCCGTGCCAGCTTACTGGCGAACGAAGCGAAGTCATTGCTGGTAGGAAAGCTTGGCGCGGTTCTCATGCCCCGAGATCGTTCACAGGATATTGACGATCAAGTCGATTTCACCATTGTTGAATCATTCATAAAGGACTCAAACGTATGAGCAAGTCTTTGCAAGAACTTCTCTCATTGAAAGGGAAGACGGCCGTCGTTACCGGCGGCGCGGGCTATTTGGGCACGGCCATCAGCGAAACGCTCGCCGAATTGGGCGCCAATCTCGTGATCGCAAGTCGGGACAAGGCGAAATGCCAGAAGAAATGCGATGAGATCATGAGCGGGAGCCCTGTCAAGGCAGTCGCTCTGGAACTTGACTTGTTAAAGAAAGGATCCGCCGGGGAGTTTCTGGGGCAGATTCATGAGCACTTCGAGGCTGTCAATATCCTCGTGAACAACGCGTGGTCTGGCAACAAGAATTCCTGGGAATCGATCAGCGAGGAGGACTGGGAATACGACATCAATATGAGTCTGAATTCAGTCTTCCGCCTGACCAAGGCGGCTTTCGACGATCTGAAGGCCACAAAGGGAGTGATTCTCAACATTGCTTCAATGTACGGTCATATCGGACCGGATTACCGCATCTACGATGGAAAAGAATTTGCGAATCCGCCGAGTTATGGCGCGGCCAAGGCGGGTGTACTTCAATTTACAAGGTACTTAGCCAGCTTTCTTTCGCCGCATGGGATTCGCGTGAACGCGCTCAGTCCCGGCGCTTTCCCTCATCCGCCGACTCAATTGCACACAGGATTCATGGAGAAACTTGGTTCCAAGAATCCGATGAACCGCATCGGTCAGCCGGACGAACTCAAGGGCGCTGTTGCGTTGCTCTGCTCACCGGCAGGCAGTTATATTACCGGTCAAAACGTCTGTGTCGATGGCGGCTGGGCGATATGGTAAAGTCCATCGGAATCATTGGAATGAGCGAAGGCAACGGGCACCCGTTTTCCTACTCGTCGATAATCAACGGGTACTCTCCAGAGGGTTTGGCTGCATCGGGTTGGACAGGCATTTACGAGTACGTCCGACGCCGTCACGCGTCAGAGTTCGGACTCGGTGACTGGAAGGTCACACATGCGTGGAGTCAGGAACCTGAATCCACAAAGAAGTTATGTGCGGCCTGTCGCATTCCCAATAACGTCGGCGATTATCGGGAGTTTCTGGGCAACGTAAACGCAGTGATCATCGCGCGCGACGACTATGAGACTCACTTTGAGATGGCGAAAGTCTTTCTCGAGGCCGGCCTGCCGGTGTTTGTCGACAAGCCACTCGGCCTGGAGATCTCCGAGTTGCGTTTTTACAAGCCGTATCTTGAATCAGGGCAATTGATGTCCTGTTCGGGCATGCGCTATGCCCGCGAATTGGATGAACCCCGCGCCGATCTTGCCGCTTACGGGAAGTTAAAACTGATTCGAGGCGCGATCGTCCTGATATGGGAGAAGTACGGTGTACATCTGCTTGACGCGATCTTGGGAGTGACGTCGGCACATCCTGTCTCCGTGCGAATGCTGCCGGCCGAGCACGCATCGGCGGTCGTTCGGCTGGATGATGGCGTCCTGCTGCAGATTGATTCTTTGGGCGAAAGCGCGCGCACATTTCGTCTTGAGTTTTTTGGAACCCAGCGCATCGGGTCGTTCGATATCACGGATAACTTCTCGATGTTTCGCCGTACGCTCTGGGAGTTTACAGAGTCTATTCGAACCGGCCGACCCGCCATCCCGTCTGAACGAACACTAGAATCCATGCGTGTATTGATCGCCGGCCGCATGGCCCGCAACGAAAACCGAGAGGTGCTTCTCAGTGAACTCCCACTATAAGAATCTATTTGAGCTGAACGGAAAGACCGCTGTTGTGACGGGCGCTGTGGGTATCCTCGGCAAGCACTTTTGCAAGGGTCTTGCTGAGTTCGGCGCTCAGGTGGCGGTTGTGGACCTGGACCTCGAAAAATGCACCGCCTTTGCCGCAGAGTTGGAACGCGACTATGGGATGCCTGCATTCGGCGTCGTCTGCGATGTGTCAGACCCGGTCTCGGTGAAGAACATGGTGGATCAGGTCGTCAGTCGCTTTGGCGCAATTCATGTTCTCCACAACAACGCTGCCTCCAAATCGGCCGACTTGGATGCCTTCTTTGCCAGCACGGAGCAGTATTCACTGCACGAATGGCGTAAGGTGATGTCCGTCAATATCGACGGCATGTTTCTCGTTGCCCAGGCCGTGGGTGGCCAGATGCAAAAGCAGGGAACTGGCGGCAGCATTATCCAGACAGCCTCTATTTACGGGCTCGTTTCTTCGGACAAGCGAATCTACGAGGGATCGTTCTATCTTGGCCGCCAGATCAGCAACCCAGCGGTTTATTCAACGTCCAAAGCCGCGGTTGTGGGGTTGACCAAGTATCTGGCAGCGAATTGGGGTGACCAGGGAATTCGAGTCAATGCCCTTGTGCCCGCAGGCGTTGAGAGCGGACAAAACGAGACTTTCAAGTCGCGCTATTCTGCCCGCGTACCGATGGCCCGCATGGCCCAGCCCGATGAAATGGTGGGCGCGCTTGTCTATCTTGCTTCCGACGCCTCGAGCTATGTTACCGGCCATTGCCTCGTAGTCGATGGGGGCCTAAGCGCTTGGTAAATTCGAATATGAGTCTCAACGGTTTGCGCACCGAACGCAGGATGCCTGTCGTGATGGCTTTCGTAGTCCTGCCATGGATAGCTGTAGTGTTTTTTACTGCAGGAGGCTGGGCAACGCTTAATTTTGTCGCATACGCAGCTGGGGCTTTTTCGGTCGGCTATGGTGTCGCCAGTATGGCGTTGCCAGGTCCTGCTCAAAGCGAAAAGGCCGTTCTCGCTCCCGCGGTAGGCATACTTGCGATCTCGGCACTTATGGCATTTTGGCTCAGGCTTGGACTTCCGCTAATGTGGGTCCATATTCTTTGGCTAGGGCTGGTGATGGCAGGGATACCTGCAATCTGGGCGGATCGCGTCCACTTGGCGCAAAAGACAGTTGCGTATGGCGGCACACTGGCCGTGCTTTCCATACTGGTCTGCGCGGTGTATTTTCTTCCTTCAGCTCGCAATGACGCCGTTCTGCGACACGACGGGAGCTTCAATTGGATATATGTAGACACGCAATACAACTACTCGATTGCTGCGAGCATCAAGAACGGAGACGGCCCACCTAAAGAGCCCGGAACATCTACCGAGGAGCTTCTTTATCACTTTGGACCCTACGCGCCCGCAGCGGTCATTTCTCGCCTTGACGGACTCGATTTGGGCGACGCCCTGGCTCGCGTCACCCGAGGAGCTTCGCTCTGGGCACTGGTGCTTTCGTGCTTCGGAGTGGGAACGCTCCTATCAGTCAAGACGAACGGCGAGAAATTCGGTGGAATAGCGACGGTTGCCGGCCTGTTCTTCTATGGCTCGCTCCTCTCTCTGTTCAGCGACGAGCGAAGCAGCGCAAGCTATGTGACCGGAGCCATTCTCTTCAAGATTCCCGGGGTGGATGTTCTCACCGATGGAGGTCCATTTGGTCATCTGATCCTTGGGCATTCAATGCTCCACGGCCTGGTTGCCATTACTGCCATCATGGGCTTGTGCCTGGTTCAAATGGAGCGAAAAGCGGCTTTGACCTGGCGGGGAGTCATTCTGCTGGTGCTACCGGCCCTCGTCGTCCCAATGCACTCGGTGGCTGCGTTGTATTGCGTCGGAGTAGTATGCATTCTTTTGTTTTGGACGCGTCGTGGGGCGGTGCGGTCGTGGCTTGCGATCGTGCTTGTGCTCTGCCTGTTTCTCGCAGCTTGGAAGATTATGGGCTATGCCCACGCCCCAGACGCGGTACAAGCAACGATCAACAAAAACATGTCCTTGCAGTGGTGGGCACTTGCGGTCGCGTTCATTGTGGGCTTGGGATTTCGGATTGTGGGCCTTCGATGGATCTCAAGCCCGCTGAAGGATCCTCTTTCCGCATTGGTCGTGGCAAGTGTTTTGGGCCTGCTATCGTTTTCGCTCCTATTCCACCTTGATGGCAACGAGCGCTACGGCATTTATTTTCTCCAATCCTTGTTCAGCATATTTGCTTTCTCGCGCGTGACAGTGAACTTTTGGCGCGTTCCAGAACGCACTCAATGGGCGGTCGAGTGGGTCACACTTGCAATAAAGGGCATCGTCCTCCTCATCTTCTGTGGGGTCGTGATCGGCATCGTCGCCTATGTAACTAAGGGGTCAACAGGAATAGAACACTTTCACCTCAAGATATTCCTATCCTTTCTTTTACTCCTTCTCTTGACCGGCGCGTTGGCACTGATGAAGCGTAGTATCCGCTTTTCGAGGATTGGTTCAGCGGTGCTCACGGGTGTGCTTCTGGTCGGCTTTCTCGCATGGATCGCGCCTTGGCTCAATTTCGGCCTGGGACGAATGAAGATGGATGTAACCCTCACGCCCGGCGAGGTTCAGGGCTTGAATCGGCTACGCCAACTCGCTGCGCCGAACGAGGAGTTTGCGACCAACAAGCATGCTGTAGACACCTTGGCAAGCAACCGCGAGCGCTCCTATGCGTACGGTTCGCTGTCTGGGCGTCCTGTCCTTCTCG
>OCTA010001208.1_pt1 | contig 23930 bp, 18 predicted proteins | sample 1538991 | NCBI WGS metagenome assembly OCTA01 (sample SAMEA3539302, study PRJEB22396) | soil metagenome | biome: tundra; feature: field; material: soil | place: USA | collected 2010-05 | depth 0.15 m | reverse complement strand
CGGCGCGCCGATCGAAAGTCTCTCGCGGCGCGAGATCGCGCGCCGGGCGGCGCTCCTGCCTCAGGACGCGCCGGCCGACTTGCCGTTGACGGTCCGCGAGGCCGTGGCCCTGGGGCGGCTGCCACACCTCGCGCGGTTTCAGATCGAAACCGACGCCGATCTGGCGGCGGTGGCCCGGGCCCTCGCGCTCACCGACACGACGGAGCTCGCGGATCGGCCGGTGATCGAGATCTCCGGCGGCGAGCGCCAGCGGGTCCACCTGGCGCGTGCGCTGGCGCAGGAAGCCCCGCTCCTGCTCCTCGACGAGCCGATCGCGGGCCTCGATCTCTCGCATCAGCTGCAGGCCCTCGATCTGCTTCGCGCCACCGTCGACACGGGGCGTGCCGCGGTCGTCGCGCTCCACGATCTGTCGCTGGCCGCCCGCCGGTGCGATCGGATCCTGCTGCTGGCCGAGGGCGCCCTGCAGGCCGACGCGGCGCCGGCCGAGGTGCTGACGCCGGAGATCCTGGCGCGCCACTTCGCCGTGCGCGCCGAGGTGCGCACCGACAGCGCGGGCCGGCCCTTCGTGCTGCCCTACGAGACCCTGGGCGGTCGGGCAGCGGAGGATCCGCCGTGACGGCTCTCGGAACGGGCACGCTGGCGGTGCTGATGGTTCTGCTCGCGCTGCGCGCGGCGTACGCGGACGAAGCTGCGGCCGCGTCCCCGGACGCGACAGCCGCAACCCCGGACGCGACAGCCGCGCCTCCCGACGCGACAGCTGCGCGCCCCGACACGACGGCAGCGCCCGCCGAGATGACGGCGCAACCCCGACCGATGACGGCCGCTCCACCACCCACGCCGCCACACCCGCCGGCGTTTCAGACGGTCGTGACCGGACCGGAACCGGCACCGACGGTCGCGCGTGAGGACCGGGCGGCCGCCGTCTCGGTCGTCCTCCCGTCGGAGAGCCCCCGCGCCTACGACAATCTCGGCACGCTGCTCCTGGAGGTTCCCGGCGTCACGGTGGCCCGGACCGGATCGCAGGAGGCATTCAGCAGCATCACGCTGCGCGGTTCGAATCCCGACCAGGTTCTGATCTACGTCGACGGCGTGCCCCTCAACATCGCCGAAGGCGGCGGCGTCGACATCTCCACGCTGCCGCTGGGCGACATCGAGCGGGTCGAGGTCTATCGGGGGACCACGCCGCTGGCGTTCGGCGAGACGGCGCTGGGCGGGATCATTTCGATAACCACCCGCACGCCGAGCCAGACGCGCGCCAGTGTCCGGGCCGGCGTCGGCTCGTTCGGAACCGAATTCGCCGACGCGACGGCGGGTGGCCGCGTCGGTCGCCTGCGTCTCTATCTCGGCGCGCACGTCTTTTCGTCGAAGGGCGACTACCCGTACCGCTCCGACAACAACACCGCCGCCAATCCCGCCGACGACTACGACACCGTTGCGCAAAACAACGACGCCCTGGAAGGGAACGGGGTCTTTCGCGCGACGCTGACGCTGGTGGGCCGGCGAACGCTGGGACTCGGCCTGGTGGGGTTCGCGCGCGCGCAGGGGCTTCCCGGACCGACCGACTACCCGGCGCTCTATGCCCGCTTTCACACCGCGCGCGGCCTCGGCTATCTGCGCTACGAGTCGCGCGACGATCTTGGCCCGGGGGGGCGGCTCTCGGCCGAAGCGTTCGTCAGCCTGGCGCGAGACCGGCTGCTCGATCCCGACGGCGAGGTCCAGGGTCGCGGCCCGCTGACGGCGCACGAAACGACGCTGTCGACGGGGACGACGGTCCACGCGACCCGCCCGCTGGGCGACCGGGCCCGCGCGGCGCTCCTGGCCGAGGGCCGGCGCGAAACGTACACGTTCGAAAATGAGCTCAACCCGTCGGCGTCGGGCGCGCCGGCGCACCGCTTGATTGGCGTCGCCGGAGCCGAGGTCGACTTTGTCTGGCAGCGGCTGAATCTCGATCTCATCCCCTCGGCGCGGATCGAGTGGATGCAGGACGTGGTCACGGGCCAAAACGCCGCCGGCGTGTTTCTCCCCGCCGGTCCGGCCATCGGGCGCCACCTGCCGACGTACCGCCTGGCGCTCGTGCACCCGTTCGCAAAGATCGCGACGCTCAAGGCGAACATCGGTCGCTATGAGCACGCGGCTTCGTTCCTGGAGCTCTATGGGAGTCTGACCGAGCGCCTTCTGGGTAACCCCAGTTTGGTTCCCGAGCAGGGGACGAATGCGGATCTCGCGCTCTGGATCGACCATTCGGGCACCCGCCTGGCGGTCGCGAGCCGCACCACCTTCTTTGGCGCGCGGGTGGACGATCTCATCTACTGGCCTCCCAACGCGTCCGGGGCGTCTCGCGCCGCGAACCTGAAGAGCGCCCGGATCTACGGCGTCGAGCAGGAGCTGCGGCTGGGGGTGGGCCGGCATGGCCGTTTGATCGCGCAGGCGACCTATACAGTGGCGGAGGACGAGAGCGACAGCCCGACGAGTCATGGGAAACAGATCCCACACCATCCGCGTACGACCGCGTACGCGCGGCCGGAGCTGCTGCGGGTCAACCTCCCCGGAGGGCTCGACTTCGCGGCTTACGCGGACGCCTTGATCCTCACGGGCAGCTACGACGATCCGGCCAATCTCTTTCGCGTTCCGACGCAGCTCCTGATCGGGGCGGGGGCGAGCGTCCTGTGGCCCCGGGCGCACCTGCGCGTCACGGCGAGCGCGTTGAACCTGATCGGGCTTCAGAAGTGGGACGAGAGCTACTGGTCGCTGCCCGGACGGACCGTGTTCTTGGCCCTGGCCTACGACTCGATGATGGACGCTTCCGATGCGGGGGCGTCCAGTTCCCAACCTTTCAACAACCTTTGATTCAAGACCCGTGATTCAAAAAGGAGCAATTCGATGCGACGTCTATTTTGTCTTGGTTTGATCCTCTCCGTCGGCGCGGTTGCTGGCTGCAGCGATACTCCCCCCACCGGTCAGCCGTCGTTCGATGCGGCGGCGGGATCGGGAGGCGGGACCACCGCCGGCGGAGCCGGAGGCAATGGTGGCAGCGGCGCGACCGCCGGGGCCGCCGGCGGGAGCGCGGGCAACGACGCCGGCGCGGACGCCCCCAGCCTCGGGGGATCGAGTGGTGGTGGAGCGGCCGCAGGAATTTCCGGCACCGCCGGCACCTCGGGCTCGTCCGGCACGTCGGGCGCGGCCGGAGCCGCCGGCACGACGGGCGCGGCCGGCTCCGGCGGTGCTCCCCAGCTGGCGCCCCCGGCGCCGACGGGTCTGGTGGCGCTCAACAGCGACTTCAGCACCACCAGCCTGTCGATCCTGAGCACGACCGGCGGGTTGCTTCACGCCGACTGCGTCGACTCGGCGACCGGCTCTAGCGGGGGCTCGTCGAAGACGATTTCGGGCAACACGTTCCTTCCGTCGCAGCCGCAACGTGGAGGCGACATCGTGATCGTCGACAGCGGGAACGGCGCGCTCACCTTCGTCGACCCGGCGCAGTGCAAGATCGCTCGCCAGATTGCCCTCCCCGGTGGCGCCAAGACCAATCCGCACGATGTGGTGATCGTCGCCGACACCAAGGCCTACGTCACCCGCTACGACAAGAACCTGGCCGCGACGACCGTCGCGCTGGCCGGCAACGACGTCATCGTGATCGATCCGACCAGTGGCACGATGACCGGGCGGATCGGTCTCGACGCCTACGCTTCCGCCGTCTCGGGTGCGACCATCCAGGCCCGGCCGGATCGCGCGCTCATCGCCGCCGGCAAGCTGGTAGTCTCGCTCAACGAGATCGATTCGAGCTTCGCGACGTACGGCGAAGGCAAGGTCGTCGTGATCGATCCGACGACCGATCAGGTCGTCGCGGCCGTGGCGCTGACGGGCCTGTACGACTGCGAGGGAATGACCTACGTCGAATCGACCAAGACGCTGCTGGTCGCCTGCGGAGGACCTTACGGCAGCCAGAACCAACCGCTGCAGTCCGGGATCGCCGTCGTCGACCTGAGCGCTTCGCCACCCCATCTGACGCGCTCGATCTCGTCGGTGGCGTTCGACGATCGGCCGATCGACTTCGCCTGGGTCGTCGCGCTGCCGCTGACCGGAGGCGGGACCCGCGCCTTCGCCGTGACCAACGATCCGAGCTTCACCACCCCCGACGCCCTGTTCGCGTTCGACTACGTGCTCGGGACCACCACCCAGTTCGCGACCTCGGATCCCTACACCATCGGCCAGCCGGCGGGCGTGTCGGGACTGCTGCTGGTGCCCGAGGCCACCTTTTCGACGCCGCAGATCAAGCTCTTCGACGTCTCGGGTTCCCCGCACGCGACGACCGGCTTCGCGTCGGACCCGGTGACGGGCCTGCCGGCGGTGGGGGTGACCTGGTATTGACCGGGGAGCCCGACCTCGGCCGCCGGGTGGCTGCCCTGGCCTGCGTCGCCGCGCCGCTGGTGGCCGGCGCGGCGCTCTCCCGGCGGGTGCGGGCGGCCTTGATCGGCGCGCGCGGTCTGGCCGACGGTCGGGTCGAAGCGGGAATCGACGGCGGCTTTCCGCGGACGCTGCACGGGCCAACCGGCGAGGCCTGGACCCTTCCGCGACCGCCGCGTCGGATCGTGTCGACCTACCTCGGCGCCGACGAGATCCTGGCCGAGCTGGTTTCACGGGAGCGGGTGGTGGGCGTCTCGTTCTTCGCCGACGATCCGGCGATCTCGAGCTGCGCCGGCGTCTACCCGCCCGCCGTGCCGCGCCTGCGCACCCAGGTCGAGACCATCCTGGCGCTGGAGCCGGATCTGGTTTGCGTGGCGGGATTTTCCGAGCCGAACGCGCTGCGCCTCATGATCGGCGCTGGTCTGCCGGTCCTGCGCTGGTCGCGCTTCGAGACCTTCGCCGACATCCTCGCGAACGTCCGCCTGATGGGCGCGGCGGTCGGCGCCGACGCGCGCGCCGCGGCGATCGCGGGCGCGGTCGAGGCGACGCTCGGCGATCTGGCGGGGCGCCTGGCGGGCGTGCGGCCCGTGCGGGTCATCTACTACGACCCACCCAGCTTCACCGTCGGCCGCGACACCCTCATCGACGAGATCCTGACCCGCGCCGGGGCCCGCAACGTGGCCGCGGCCGCGGGCGTCGTCGGACCGGGACAGATCGGGATCGAATCCGTCTTCGGGCTCGATCCGGAAGCGATCGTCGTTCCGCGCTACGGCGCCGGCCCGCCGCCGATCGAGGCGCTGCGTGCGGCGCCGCTCTGGCGCGACGTTCCGGCGGTGCGCGCCGGGCGGGTCTACGAAGCGCCGGGCGCCTTCATGGGCGACGTCTCACACCACGCGGTGCAGGCGCTCGCGCGGCTGGCGCGCCGCCTTCATCCCGAAGTCTTCTAGCCGGGCCGGACGCCCGAGCGGCTCGGCGGGACCGATCTCAGACCAGATAGAGCCCGAAGATGACGTAGAAGATCCCGATCGCCCCCAAGAGGCCCGACGCCGCCCAGAGCAGCTTACGCTTGGTGATGAGGCAGACCGAGGCGAGGGCGATCCCGATCTGGAGGAGCGCGATCGCGAACCCAAGCGGCGGGCCGTGCTTGGCCATGCCGTCGCGCATGCCCTCGAGCCGCTCGGCCTTGGCTTGCAGGTCCTTCTCCTCGGCGCGGTAGCGCTCGACGTCCGCGGCGGCGCCCGCCGCCTCGTCGCCGGTCGTGCGGCGGGCCTCCATCTCGGCGATCCGCTGCTTGATGCTCTTGGCTTGATAGAAGGCCCAGGTGTCCGAGGCCTGCGCCTGATACAGCATCACCTTGCTGCCGAAGCCGCCCGCCTTGAGCGATCCGATCCCGGTCGCGACCGCCAGCACCACGATCATCAACGACACGTAGCGGGTCCAGCCCTCCCGATGTTCCTTCTCCTTGGCGGCCAGCCGCTCGTTGTGGATCGAGCGAATCAGCTCCTGGATGTCGTCTTGCTGGGCGGTGTTGGTCATTGGGTTGGCTCGGTCTCTCCCTCGGTGGGTAGGCCCTGGTCCAGGTCTTCTTCCGACAGCGGCGCCGTGATCCGGTAGCCGCCGTCGAGCCACTTCCCGAGATCCGCGGCTCGGCAGCGCGCCGAACAGAACGGCCGGAAGGCGCTGGGCTCGGCCGGTTCCTCGTAGGTGCGGGCACAGGTGGGGCATTTCCTACGCACGAGCAAAAGATAGGCCGACAGCGGCCGGCTTGCCAAGCGCCGTGAGGGGCCGCCATGAGGGACCTTGCCGGGCCAGCGAAAGTGCACAGAATTCGTCGCCGCGACGTTTTACCGGTAAGGATAGTTCTGTGAACCGGCCGCCCGAGCCCAGCGCCGAGCCCGATTCCGGGCCACGGCCCCCCCGGGCATCGGGGGACAGCCACCCGCTGCGCGCCCTGCGCGCCTTGCCGCGGGTGGTCTGGCTGCTCGGCCTGGCCAGCTTGCTCAACGACGTCTCGAGCGAAGCGATCTTCCCGCTGCTCCCGACCTTCCTGCTGTCGCTGGGCGCGCCGATGAGCTTCCTGGGCCTCATCGAAGGGAGCGCCGACGCACTGGGGAGCATCATCAAGATGGCGGCCGGCAAGCTCTCCGACCGGGGGCCCCGCCGCACGCTGGTCGCGGGGGGCTACGCGCTGCCGGCGATCGCCCGGGCCGGCATCGCCGCTGCGCTGGCCCCCTGGCACGTGCTGGCGGCGCGTCTCTTCGATCGCGCGGGTAAGGGGATTCGCTCCGGGCCACGCGACGCGCTCATCGCCGATTCGGTGGCGCCGTCGCAGCGTGGGCGTGCCTTCGGATTGAACCGGGCCATGGACAACTTCGGCGCCGCGCTGGGACCGATCATCGCCTGGGCGTTGCTGTCGATGGGAGCCAGCCTGCGGATGACCTTCGCGGTAGCGTCGGTCTTCGGGCTGATGGCGCCGGTGGTGCTCTTCTATCGACTGCGGGAGAACGAACAGATCGCCGACCGGAGCGGCCCCCTCGACACCCGCCCGCGGAGCGGCATGCTCGGGCGAGGGTTCTCGTCCTACGTGGTGGCCTGCATGCTGTTCGCCTTCGGCAACTCGTCTGACGCGTTTCTGCTGGTGCGGGCCCACCAGCTCGGCTGGGCCACGGCGCAGCTGCCGCTCCTATGGTCCTTCCACCATCTCGTGAAGTCGATGGTGGCCGTGCCGGGCGGCGCGCTGTCGGATCGACACTCGCGCGCGCTGGTCGTCGCCGCCGGGTGGACCGCCTACGCGCTCACCTACGTCGGGTTCGCCTTCGCCGGCTCCAAATGGCAGATCGTGATCCTGCTCCTCGCCTACGCGCTCTACCATGGGCTCGCCGAGGGCGCCGAGCGGGCGATCGTCGCCGATCTGGCGGGGCGGGGCGCCCGCGGTCGCGCCTTCGGCATCTACCACGGGCTGATCGGGGCGGCGGCGCTGCCGGCCGGTCTCGGCACGGGTTGGATCTGGGACCGCTGGGGCGCCCTTTACGCCTTGAGCCTCAACGCCGGTTTCGCGGCGCTGGGGGCGATCTGGCTCTTCGGGCTGGCGTTCGTTGGCCCCCTGCGCCGCGGCTCGGTCGCCGCGCGCTAGGCGGAAGATCAGGGACTATCGCCCTCGGCCAGGGCCGCGCGTTGCAAGGCCAGCCGCTCGCGGCGGATGTGGAGAATCTCGCGCAGGACGATCTGCAGCGTCGCCACCACCGGCACCGCCACGATGGCGCCGATGATCCCGGCCATCTCGCCCAGAAAGAGCAGCGACAGCGTCGTGACCAGCGGGTTGACGTGGACCGTGCGCCTGAAGACCAGCGGGCCGAGGACATTTCCTTCGAGCTGGCCGTAGACGATGAAGTAGATGGCGGCGGCGATCCCATGCCAGGAGCCCGCCGTGAGGAACGCCACCAGCGAGATGGCGATCCCCATCACCAGCGGGCCGGCGTAGGGGACCATGCTGGACAGACCGGACAGGATCCCGAGCGGCAAGAAAAACGAGACCCCATCGATGGCCAGGAAGGTGGTGGTCAGGGTGGCGTTGACCGCGCAGATGAGGGTGAGCCCGCCGATATATCCCCCGATCGATTGATAGATCTTGCCGAGCACGTCTCGGTACATCGCGAGGTGCTCGGGGCGCACCTCGTCGAGGATGGCGCGTATCAGGCGGCCGCCGAAGACCAGCATGAACACGACCAGGAAGGAGATGGTGACCACCGCGCCGACGCCGGTGAGCAGTCCGCCCAGCGCGTTCAAGATCGGCGTCGCGGCCCCGGCCAGCACATCGGGCAGCCGCTGCTCGGCGTTTTCGACGTAATCCGCCAGATGGAAGCGGCCGTCGAGCGCGCGAAAGATCGCGCTGCGGCGGGCGGTGTGCACGAAGTTGGGCGCGTCGTGGACCAGCTGCTTACCCTGATCGACGGCCGGCGGAATCACCGTGAAGGCGACACCGACGACCAACCCGAGCAACGCCAACGTGACGGCCGCGATGGCGAGCGGGCGCTTCACGCGCCGCCGCACCAGCATGGCCACCGCATGATCGAGCGCGACGGCGAGCGCCGCGGCCGCGCCGATCAAGGTCACGGCGACCAGCGCGCGCGCGACGGCGCCCACCAGCAGGGCGACGCCCAGCACGCCGAAGGAGACGGTGAACACCGTCTTGAGGGTCACCTGCGACGGGCGGACTTCCGGGTTCGGTTGTGGCAAGCGGTCATCCTGGAGCGGAGCGAATGATCGTGTCAACCGCGGTAACATGAGCACGATGAGCGGCGCACGGCGGGGGGCGATGTTCGGCCTGCTGGCCGCGACGACGTTCGGTCTCAGCGCGCCGCTGGCCAAGCTCCTCGGCGCGCGCCTGCCGCCGCTGCTGCTGGCCGGGTTGCTCTATGGTGGCGCCGGAGCGGCGCTCACGATCTTCGGGATCGTCCGGGTCTTCGGTGGGGCGGCGCGCGGCGGGGCGGCGCGGCGGGAGGCGCCGCTCGGTCGCCGCGATCTGCCCCTGCTCCTCGCGGTGACGGTATTGGGCGGCATGGCGGGACCGCTGCTCATGCTGTTCGGCCTCGCGCGCGTATCGGCGACGGCGGGCGCGCTGCTGCTGAATTTAGAGGGGCCGCTCACGGCGCTGGTCGCGGTGGCGGCCTTCGGCGAGCACCTGGGAGGCCGCAGCCTGCGCGCGACGGCGCTGGTGTTCGCGGGCGCGGTGCTGCTGGGCGTCGGGGGCGGCGTCGCGCCGGTCACGCCCGGGGGAGCGGTGGCCCTCGCGGGAGCCTGCCTCGCCTGGGCCATCGACAACAATCTGACCCAGCGGCTGGCGCTGCGCGATCCGATCGCGGTCGTTCGCGCCAAGACGCTCGGCGCGGCGGTGGCGCTGTTGACGCTGGCGTTCGCCTTCGGAGATCGCCTGCCACCGCGCCGGCTCGCGCTCGAGGCGGTGGCGCTCGGAGCCGTGAGCTATGGCGCCAGCGTCCTCCTCGATGCCTATGCGCTGCGCCTATTGGGCGCGGCGCGCGAGGCGGCTTACTTTGCGACGGCGCCCTTCGTCGGCGCGCTGCTGGGCGCGGCGCTGTTCCGCGAGCCGGTGACGATCACCGTGCTGGGCGCCGGGGCCTTGATGCTGGCCGGGGTAGCGGCGCTGGTCCGGGACCGACACGCGCATCTCCATCGGCACGAGACGCTCGAGCACACCCACATCCACGCGCACGACGCGCACCACGCGCACGGCCACCTCCCCGACAGCCCCGCCGGGGAGCCGCACGCGCACCTGCACCGGCACGACGCCATCGAGCACGATCACCCCCACACCTCCGACGCCCACCACCGCCACCGGCACTGAGCCGGCCTGTCTATCGTTCGCGCTGCGCTTCTTCCAGCGTGTCGCGGGCGGCGTCGGCGTTTCCGAGGCCGGCTTCGGCCTTGGCCAGCTCGGTCAGCACGGTGGCACGCTCGGGCGAGCCCTCGAGCGCGCGCATCAGGTGCACGCGCGCCTGATGGAACCGCTTGAGCTCGCTGTAGCTCCGCCCGATCAAGAAGTTGGTGAGCCACAGCTCGGGATCGTCGACCAGGCTCCGCTCGAGGAGCCCGACCGCCTTGTCGATCCGGCCGTCGCGCTGGGCGAGGGTGGCGAGGCGCGCGATCGGCAGCGCGAAGGCGCTGTTTTGCAGCGCGGCCTCCTCGTAGAGCCGGCAGGCGTCGTCGATCTGCCCGGCCGCCTCCGCCAGCGCCCCCAGGCGCTCCTGCGGCGCGCCGAATCCGGGCGCGATCGCGCGCGCCCGTTCGAAGGCCGCCACGGCACCGCTCTCGTCGCCGTCGGCGAGCAGGTGCTCGCCGAGGCGGTAGGCCGCCTGGCAGGAGAGGGGATTCCGCACCTCGGCGCGCGCGAGCGCTCCGATGGCGGTCTCGCCGGAAGCGCTCATGCCCAGCAACAGCGGCGGCAGATGACTCTCCGGCGCCAGCCGCTCGGCCACCTCGAAGGTGTGGCGTGCCTCGTCGGCCGCGCCGTCGCGCGCTTGCCGGAGCCCCTCGACGAGCAAGCGCTCGACCTTGCCCGCGCCGAGCGCCAGATAGCGCGAGTCCGGGTAGAGCCGGGCGGCCTGACGGCTGTCCGTGAGCTCGGGCGGCGGGAAGGTCAGCCGCGGTCCGCCGCTGCCGCCCAGTCGGACCCCCATCTGGGCCGCGGACGACAGGTAGAATCCCAGGCGCGCGGCGACGTGCCGGCGCTCCAGCCGCTCGGTGGCGGTGCTGGCGGCACGGGCAGGAATCGCCGCGCGCAGCTCCGCCTCGGCCAGGACCCGTTCCAGCACCGTCTCGAGCTCGGCGCCGTCGCGGAAGAGAAACCCATTTTGCCCCGGACGCACCACGCCGCGGTAGGGCTCGAGGTCGGCGCAGACCGCCAACACGCCGTGGGCCGCGTACTCGATGAACCGAAGATCCTCGCTGCAGCGGTTGAACGGGGTCGACGCGAGCGGCGCGATGCCGATGTCGATCCCCTCCAGGAACCGGTGATAGCGCTCGAGCGATCCGGCCGGCATGAACGACACGCGGGCCGCCGGCAGCGACGACAGCGTGGCGCTCAGCTCCGGGTCGCCCATGATCGCGACCCGCACCTCGGGGTGTCGCTCGAGCACGCCGGCCAGCGCCGGCAGCGCGACCAGCAGATCGTTGCGCTCGGCCCGGGCGCCGGCCCAGCCGATCACGACCCGGTCGGTGGGGCGGGCGGGCGTCGGCGCCGGGGCGTCCCAGAGCTGGCTCGGAAAGACGGCCCGGCGGGGGTTGAGCGCGGCGAACTGCGTCTCCAGCGCGGCCGTCGCGAGCTGCAAGCAGTCGGCCTGCCGGGCGAGCTGCGGCACCAGACTGCGCATCACCAGGTCCGATTGGGTCGCCGCGGTGTCGTCGCTGAGGGGCGCGGCAAAGATGTGGCAGCCGATCTCGTAGGCCGTGAGCCGCCCCTGTCGCCGCCGCGCCGCGATGATGGGCAAGAAATCGGGATCGGCGACGTCGCGGAGCACCAGGACGTCGGCCGCCAGCAGCAACCCCTGGTTGTAGATGGCGGGCGACAGCGTGAACCCGCTCACCACCGTCACCTCCGGCAGCTCGCCGAGCGCGCGGCAGGGCTGGAGGGTTCGATGGATCGCCGGTCCCCGGTCGAGCGGCTCCGGCGGCCCGATCTGAACCACCAGCAGCGCCGGCCGCTCGCCCGGGGGCGAGGGGGACGCGGGCGGACCTCCCGGCAGCGGCATGTCGCTCGCGGTCACGGTCGCTTGGGTTGGATGGCGGGTGAGCCCGGTCCGGTGGCCTGGAGGCCGCGCTCGCTGCTCGGCACCGCGGCGGCGAAGCGCACCTCCTCGGCCCGGAAGTCCTCGGCGAAGAGGGTTCCCATCATCGCCGCCGAGGAGGCGGCGCCCCCTTCGATGTGCGGCCCCAGCGCCGCCTCGAACTCCCGGGCGGTCTGGTAGCGCAGGTTGGGATCGACCTGCAGGGCCTTGCGGACGATCTCGGCGCACGGGCCGGGCAGGGCGGCGATGCGGGCCAGCTCGTCGGGCCCGGGCCCCGTCGCCGCCTTGACCAGCAGCTCGTAGGTGGTCTCGCCGTGGTAGAGCACGCCGCCCGTCAGGCAGTAGAAGATGACGAGACCCAGGGAGAACAGGTCCGCGCGGCCGTCGATGTTGATGCCGCGCGCCTGTTCGGGGGACATGAAGCTCACGTTCCCCTTGACCACGCCGTGCTGGGTCTTGGTGACGCGCCCCTCGGCCTTGACGATCCCGAAGTCGAAGAGCTTCACCTCGCCACGCGCCGAGACCAGGATGTTGCTGGGCGAGACGTCGCGGTGAACGATGCCGAGGCGCCGGCCTCCTTCGCCCAGCTTCGAGTGCGCGTACTCGAGCGCCAGCAGCGTCTCGGAGGCGACATACAGCACCGTGGCCGGGGGCAGCGGGCGATGCTGCCGCTCCAGCATCCGCATGGTGACGCGCCCCAGATCGCGCCCCAGGATGTACTCCTGGGCCAGGTAGTACTCCTCACCGACCTTTCCGAAGTCGAACACGGGGATGACGTTGGAGTGGACCAGCGTCGAGCCCAGGTTCGCCTCGTCGATGAATTGCGCCACGACGGCCGGATCGCGGGTCAGCTCGGCCCGCAGGCGCTTGACCACGAAGGTGCGGCGGAAGCCTTCGGCGCCGAAGGTCACCGCCGTATAGACCTGGGCCATGCCGCCTTCCCCCAGCTGGTCGAGCAGCAGATAGCGACCGAAGCTGGTGGTGCCGGCGGGGGCGGGCCGCGCCAGCGAACCGTCGGTGCGATGAAGCTCGGTCGCGGCGCCTCCCAGCGCGGCCTGCGCCCCGCGGGGATTCGAGCCCGGCAGGCGCCCCGACGGGGCACCCAGGCCGGGGCGCGTCCGGAACGCCGGTGAGGCGCCGGTCGTGGGGCGGCCGGCGTTCGGGGCATTCGGGGCGTTCGGATCGGTGACCGGAATCCCCATCCCGTCCGCGGTCCTTCCAGCCGTCGGCTCCTTGGTGCGCAGCCCAAGGAAGAGCCCGACCAGCGCGAGGAGCCCGGCGACCGACCAGACCGTCGCGGTCGTCGCGATGGCCGTGCTATCCGCCTCGTGCGCCGCGGCCGCGCCGCTGGCGTACGACCAGAGCCAGAGGCCGGGCACCAGCGGGCTGACCGCGGCGGCCCAGGTTCCGTCGCTCGACTGAAAGATCGGCCCGCGCGACTCGGAGCCAATCGCGCCCCGGAGCAGATCGCGCTCCGGCTCTGTGCCGGCTTCGATGACCGCGTGCGAGCCGTCCGACAGCAGCACGGCACCGCGCGACTTCTCGGCCAGCTTTCGTACCGCGCCGTCGTCGATCGGTTTCGCCAGCAGCAGCACGGCGGGGGTCGATCTGCCCGGCAGATCGACCGGCGAAGCCGCTGCCGCGAAGGGCCAGCCCTTGCCCATCACGATGTGCGCCACCGCCTCGTGGCGCTCGCGGGCCTCCCGGACCAGCAGGTCGGAGAAGAAGTCCGCGTTCTTCATCCCTTCGATGACGTCGAGCTTGTCGGTTTCGAAGGCCACCGCATAGACCTTGAAGGCGTTGCGGTACGGCTCCCACCACTCTTCGTTGCGGAACAGATCCTGGAGCGTGGCGGCGTCGGCATTTCCCCGCAGGGCGGCCACGAGGCGCGGGTTGGAGGCCGCGTTCTGGGCCTCCAGTTTGAGCTCGCGGACGTGGGTCTCGAGCGCGTCGGTGGCCCGCATTCCGCCGGCCTCGGCCGCCCGTGCGGCCTCCCGCTGCACGGTCCGGGCCCGCCCCGCCTCGACGGCACGCGCCACCACCGCCGCCAGCACCAGCACGGCCGCCGCGAAGAGCAGGGCCAAAACGCGTTTCACCCGCAGATTCTTTCCCGCACGCGCCGCCGCGTCAACACGTCCCGGGCTTTTCGACCGGTAATAATCCGCCCGGTCCCGGTTCCCGAGCTGCGATTAGGGGGCCGCGATCAGCTTCTGCGCATCGGCGACCAGCTGGGCACCGGTGGCCAGCTTGAGCCAGCCGGCGGTGTGCTCGGTGCGGGCGTAGACGTCGGCGACGGGGGCCTCTTCCGAGACGCCGCCCGCCGATTCGGCGCGCGCGAACTCCATGAAGCCGACCGGCGTCTTGCCGTCGGTGTAGTCGATGCGCAGGACCACCGTCGGTTTGCCGGTCGGCGGCTCCTCGCCGCGCCCCAGGATATCCGAGGGGAAGGCCCTCCACATGGCGTCGTGCCAGTTCTTGGCCATCTGATCGGGCTTGTCCGGCGTCTTGGCCGGGGCGAAGGCCGACTTGCCGCGGACCTCGCGGTTGATCTGCAGGTACGCCTTCTGCTTGCCGCCCGACGAGAGCACGAAGCGATCGAAGTCGGCGATCTCGAAGGCGTGCAGCCGCCGATCGACCAGGTGGTTGGGGTTCTGCAGATCGGCCAGTAGCCCGCGCGGCAACAGGTAGACCCGGCCATCGCGCGTGTCGCGCAGGAAGGCTTCGCCCCCGGTCGCCTTCTCCGGCTGTCCGATGTCGAACCGGCGGACATCGCCCCGCACCGTGACCTCGAGGTGGCGCGTGGGGGACTCGAGGCCGAGCTCCTTGAGCTTGCTCGCGTCGAGGACGCCGAACGCGCGGGGCGAGATCAGCGGCGCGAATCCCTCGAAGATCTTGGTGGCCGGCTCGCTGCCCAGCAGATCGCGGGGCGGCTCCGGCGTCGTCTTGGCGTCTGGCTTGGCCTTCTCGTTCTTGGCTGGTGGCTTGGGTGGGGCCTTGCCCGTCGGCACCAGGTGAATCCAGACGGCGGGGCCCGCATTGTCCTTGCCGCGTTCGAAGTCGACGGCGTTCGCGTCGTCGGTGTAGTGAACGTGGGTGATGTCGGTCTTGACCGCCTCGATCACGCTGACCGCCCCGGGCGCCTTCTCCGGCTCGCGCTGCCAGGTGAGGTAGACCGCCAGCAGACCGGCCGCCGCGAGGCCTCCCTGAATTGCCGCCGCGCGCCCGGTCACGACTGCGCTCCCTGCGGGCTGCCGGAAGGGGAAGGGGAAGGGGGCGACGGCGCAGGTGGACCAACCACCCGCGCGCCACGTCGCCGCCCGCGGCGGGTCACCAGCAGGCCGGCCACGATCACCAGCGCCGGCGCCAGGAAGATGGTTCCGTAGAACCAGAGCACGTCCTGCTTGCGGGTGTGGGAAACGGGGGCGTCGGCCTCGGTCGAGATCGCTCCCGAGTAGGCCTCGTCTCCCATGAGCCAGTGCACCACGTCGATGGCGAGGAGCTGATTGGCGGCGATCGGGATCACCTCGTCGGACACGGCGTCCGAGTCGGCCAGCACGAACACCCGGGCGTCCTTCTTGACGGCGGTCGCGCCGATCTCCCAGGCCCGCCGATCCTCGCCGGGGTCCTGCTGAAAGTTGCCGTTCTTGTCCACGAAGGTCGCGTGGTGCGCCTTGATCGGCGCGTCGACGCTGACGCCGCTCTTCCGGTCGCGGTTGGTGTTGATCCACCCGGCGCCCGGCAGGATGATGGGCGCGCGCGCGCCGAGTCGCTGCAAGGTGGTCACCGACGGGTGCGAGGTGTACGTGGCGGTGATCAGGTTCAGGTGGTCGTTGTCCTGGTGGGTGCGCCGCGCGAAGACCTGATCGTTGGCCAGCGTCTCGTCCTTGTACTCGAGGTAGAGCGGCTTTAGCACCTCGGACATGGTGACGTGGTTCTCGGGATCGAGCGCGATGAACAGGCGGCCCCCGCGGTCGATGTAACGATTGAGGGAAGCCAGCTCCTCCGGCAGGAAGGGTTTCTGGGGGCCGATGATCATCACCGCCGAGATGTCCTTGGGGACGTCCTGCATGAGGCCGTCGGCCGCGCTCAGGGTGCGGACGTCGTAGGTCTGGTCGACCAGGATGTCGCGCAGGGTCTTGATGCCGGCGCGTTTGTCGGTGTCGCCGGTCGACTTGTCCCAGTTCCGCTCGCCGTGGCCGAGCGTGAAGGCGGCCACCCGCGGCGGCTTGACGATCATCATGAGCCGCTGCTGGACCTCCTTGTCCAGCGTCCGCAGGGCGTTGCGCGCGCTCTCGATCTCGCGCGGGAGACCGAGCTGCTCGTGGCGCGCGCCGCGCGTGAAGACCAGCACGCTGTTGGTCGAGACGCCGTATTCCTTGGCCTTGGCGGGGTCGATGTCGAAATCGTAGTGGACGATCTTCAGCTCGCCCGACTCCTTCGCGAGATCCTGGATGTAGTTGTCGACCTCCTCGCGCACTTCGTTCCCCGAGGGGAAGAAGACCGCGATCTCGATCGGCTGATCGAGGTGGCTCACGATCCGCCGGGTCACCTCGCCGGGGCGGGTGGTGCGGAAGTAGGCCAGGTCGACCTTCTTGTCGCGCTCCGAGGCGACGTAGGCCAGCGCGAAGGCGAACACCAGCGCCGCCGCCAGCCCGAACCCGGAGAACATCGCGTCGCGGATGCGGCCGTTCTCGATGCGCGGGGCGCGCGCCACCTGAGCGTAGGCCATCTCGATGAGCGCGATCGGCCAGGCCGCGGCCGTCCAGATCGCCGGCCACAGGGCGGCCAGCACGGTGGCCAGCCGCGGCGAGTCGTGTTCGAGCGCCTTGCCCTTCCAGAGCGTCGGCAAGTCGGATTGAAAGAAATAGAGCGCCACGGCCAGCAGACCGAGACCGTAGAGCGCCAGCAGCGTCTGCTCGACCTGGCGTCGATCGGACGCGGCGCCCTGCGCGCGCCGGACGCGGATCGCCATGGCCGCCAGCACCATCGCGAGCCCGCAGATGGTCGCCACGGCGCGGCCGCCGCCGACGCCGATCATTCGCTCGCCGATGAAGATGGCGAGCATGCCGAGGGCCCATAGCCCCGACCACCGCGCGGACGGCCGCACCGCTATCGCCATCGTCGGGCCTCCATCACGCGCGTCGCCGAGAACAGCGCGATGTACGTGACCATCAGGTAATAGACCACGTCGCGCAGGTGGACCGTCCCCGATTGAAAGGGCGGGAAGTGCTTGCCGTGCAGCGCCATCGAGACGAAGACGTCCTGAAGCGGGCGCTCCGTCACCTTGGCGAGCAGCCAGCAGACGATCAGCGCCACCACCATGCAGCCCGAGAAGATCGCGGCCAGCACCTGGGTCCGCGCCAGCGCCGAGCCGAAGGTGCCGATGGCGAGGGTCGCGCTGCCGAGCAGCAGCAGGCCGAGGTAGCCGGCCACCAGGTGGCCGAAGGAGATCTTGCCGTTCACGAAGATGAGCGCGGGCATGTAGACGGTCGCCAGGGTGATGATCGCCAGGAACGCGAAGGCGGAGAGGAACTTGCCGAGCACAATCTCCCAGTCGTGAACCGGCGACGAGGTGAGCAGCACCAGCGTGCCCGTCTGGCGCTCCTCGGCCAGCAGGCGCATCGAGATGAAAACGCTGGCGATGATGGTGGTCCCGCTCGAGAAGTAGAAGAACAGGCTCAACACCTCGGCCGACAGCTTGTCGGGACCGCCCAGCGCGAAGGCGTTGAACAGCAGGCCGTTGATGATGAGGACGGCGGCGGCGATCACGTAGCCGGTCATCGAGCGCAGGTAGGCGCCCAGCTCGCGGCGGGCGATGAGGAGGGTGGCGCTCATTGCGGCGGCCCCGCGGTCAGCTTGAGGAAGATCGATTCGAGGCGCGCGGCGCCGCGATCGATGCGCAGCAGATCGATGCCGTTCTGCACCAGCGCCCGGGCGACCTTGGGACGCAGGTCCGGGGCGCCCTGCAGCGAGATGAGCGCGATTCCGTCTCCCTCGCGCAGGACGGTCCCTTCGCCGATGCCGGCCACGGTGCGCGCGGCCTCGATGGCGCGCGCCGAGGGACCGGCCACCTCCACCTCGATGGTGCCGCCGCCGCCCAGGCTGCTGGCCAGCTCCTGCTCGCTCCCCTGCGCGACGATCTCGCCGTGCTGGATGACCAGCAGCCGGTCGCAGGTCTGGCTGATCTCGGAGAGGATGTGGCTCGAGAGCAGGATGGTGTGCTCGCCCTTGAGCAGGTGGATGGTCTGGCGCATCTCGACGATCTGCACCGGGTCGAGGCCGCTGGTCGGCTCGTCGAGGATGAGCAGCTTCGGCTTGTGCACCAGCGCCTGCGCCACGCCGACGCGCTGCCGATAGCCGTGCGAGAGGCTGGAGATAAGCTCGCCGTCCACCTCGCGGGTGGCGGTCTTTTCTTCGGCCTCGGCGACCGCCTTGCCGGCCTCGGCGCCGGGGACGCCGCGCAGCTCCGCCGCGAAGGTCAGGTAGCGGCCGACCGTCATGTCGCTGTAGAGGGGCGGCGTGTCGGGCAGGAAGCCGATCCGGCGCCGGATCTCGTGGGGATCGCGGGCGATGTCGATGCCGTCCACCGTGACCTGCCCGGCGGTTGGCAGGAGCACGCAGCCGAGCACCTTCAAGGTGGTGGTCTTCCCGGCGCCGTTGAGGCCCAGAAAGCCGATCACCTCGCCGCGATCGATCGCGAAGTTGAGATCGTGAATGGCGGCGTGCTCGCCGTAGTACTTGGTCAGACCTTTGACTTCAATCATGGAGGGCATGGGGGCACGGGCAGCGTGGTCGGCGTTTCGCGGGCGCATTATGCATGAATCTGGTGAGGCGTGAAATCGGGGACGGCGCCTGCATATTCCCGGCGATGTGCTAGCTTGCTTGCACCTTGTGCGGGGTGATCGGCGTCTTTGGACACCCGGAAGCGGCGAACCTGGCCTACCTCGGCCTCTACGCCCTGCAGCACCGCGGCCAGGAGTCGGCCGGCATCGTCTCCACCGACGGCGCCCAGCTGTTTGCGGTGCGGGAGATGGGGCATGTCAACGACATCTTCACCGCCGATCGGCTCAAGCATCTGCCCGGGTTCGCGGCGGTCGGCCACGTGCGCTATTCGACGGCTGGCGAGTCGACCATCCAGAACGCGCAGCCGATCGCGGTCAACTACGCGGGCGGCTCGGTGGCGGTGGGTCACAACGGCAACCTGGTCAACGCGATCGAGCTGCGGGAACGCCTGGAGGCGGAGGGGGCGATTTTTGCGAGCAGCTCCGACACCGAGGTCATCGTTCATCTGATCGCCCGCTCCCGTGAGCTGACGCTGCCGGACCGGATCGCCGACGCGCTCCGCCAGGTCCGGGGCGCCTATTCGCTGATCTTCCTGAGCGAGGGGATGGTGATCGCGGTGCGCGATCCGATGGGCTTTCGCCCCCTGGCGCTCGGCAAGTCCAAGGACAAGGGCACCTGGGTCGCCTCCTCGGAGACCTGCGCCTTCGAGCTGCTCGAGGCCGAGTTCGTGCGCGATGTCGAGCCCGGGGAGATGGTCATCATCGACAAGACCGGGGCGCACAGCTTCCGTCCGTTCGCCTCGCAGCCGGCGCACCGCTGCGTCTTCGAGTGGGTCTACTTCGCGCGACCCGATTCGACCATCGATGGCCGCTCGGTCTACCGCGCGCGCGAGCGGATGGGCCGCCGGCTGGCCATCGAGCACCCCGTGCCCGCCGACGTGGTGGTCCCGGTTCCCGATTCGGGCGTCGCGGCGGCCATCGGCTACGCGCGCGAGAGCGGCATCCCCTACGACCAGGGGTTGATGCGCTCGCACTACATGGGGCGCACCTTCATCGAGCCGTCGCAGCAGATCCGCCACTTCGGCGTGAAGCTGAAGCTCTCGCCGGTGCGCGAGGTGCTGGCGGGCAAGCGGGTGGTGGTGGTCGACGATTCGATCGTCCGCGGCACCACCTCGCGCAAGATCGTCGGGATGATCCGGAGCGCCGGCGCGCGCGAGGTGCACATGCGGATCAGCTCGCCGCCCACCGTGGGGCCCTGTCGCTACGGCATCGACACGCCGACGCGAGAGGAGCTGATCGCGTCCGACCACACCGCGGAGGAGATCCGGAAGTACGTCGGCGCCGATTCGCTGGGCTACCTCTCGCTGGACGGCCTCTTCGCTTCGGTCAAGGGCGCCAACGAAGAGGCCAAGAACGGCTTTTGCGACGCCTGCTTCTCCAACAACCAGCCGATCAACATCCAGCAGCCGGCGCGCCTGCGGCAGCTCCGGCTCGTCAGCGCGTAGGGCCGAGGGAAGCACGGTGGCGACGGTCGCGACCTCGGTCACCGTGGTCGACGGCCCGTTGGCCGATGCGGGGGCCCTGGATGCCCGAATCGGCGAGCTGCGCGCGCGCTTTCCGCGCGCTATCTTCGATCGGTACCTGGCGAAGCTGCCCACGCTGGGCGCGCGGATAATGATCTCGGCCGGCGCCGCGCTCTGCGGCGAGGTCCGGCTCGCCGACGACGTGTCGATCTGGTACGGCGCCGTCCTGCGCGGCGACATCGCGCCGGTGACGGTGGGTGCCCGGACCAACATTCAGGACGGAACGGTGGTTCACGTGGCCGACGACGGCCCCTGCGAGATCGGCGCCGACGTGGTGGTCGGCCACCGCGCCATGCTCCACGCCTGCCGCGTCGAGGACGCCTGCCTCATCGGCATGCAGGCGACCGTCCTCGACCAGGCCGTCATCGGCGCGGGCTCGGTGGTCGGCGCGGGCGCGCTCGTCACCCAGCGCACGGTGATCCCGCCCCGCAGCCTGGTGCTGGGCGCACCCGCGAAGATCGTCCGCGCGCTCACCGCCGAGGACGAAGCCTTTCACAGGGCGCTGGCCGCCAAGTACGTCCGCCTCAAAGAGAACTACCTCCGCGACGCGCTCCGCGGCGGCTGAACGTGCGGTCCGGCCGACGAGGGCAGGCCTCAGCGAACGAATGCGAGTAAAATACGGGCGTGTCGAACGTAGGTCCGATCGACGATGAAGCGATTCTGCGTCGGTTCGGCTTCGAGCCGGATCCGGTGATTGAGGCGTACAAGAAGGACGTCGACCGTACCTTGCTCCGGGAGAACCTGAAGCGGACGCCAGAAGAGCGCTGCGAAAACTTCCTCGCGATGTATCACTTGGCCGAAGAGGTGCGCCGCGCTGGAGCCAAGACGCGTGGCCGCTGACTTCGCCGGCGTAGTCGGCGTGCTGGCCGACGCCGGCGTGGAGGTCATCGTGATCGGCGGGTTGGCCGCACAGGCCCACGGCTCGGCCAGAATCACTCAAGACACCGACTTCCTCTATCGCCGGACGCCCGACAACATCGAACGTCTGGCGTCCGCGCTCGCTCCGCACCAGCCCTACCTGCGCGGTGCGCCACCCGGATTGCCGTTCCATTTCGATCCGCCGACCATTCGGCGCGGCTTGAATTTCACACTGACCACGAAGCTCGGGGACGTGGATCTACTGGGAGAAGTGACAGGAATCGGCACCTACGAGGCGGTCGTGTCTCACACGGTCCGGTTGCCGGTGTTTGGTCGCGATCTACTAGTACTCGATCTGCCTGCGCTCATCCGATCGAAACGCGCCGCCGGCCGACCGAAGGATATCGAAGTCATGGCCGAGCTCGAGGCTTTGCTCGCGGAACGCCACCGCGACGACTAGCTCCGCTCGTGCTGTTCGTCGGCTCCCTTGGTGCTATCCTCCCGCGCCATGGAAATCAGTCCGCTGCGTGAGCGTGTGTCGAAGTTGGAGAGCCGCCTGGAGATTCTCCGGGGGCATCTTTGACATCGACGGCAAACGTTTGCGCATAGCGGAGCTGGATCAACAGACGGGCGCCGCGGACTTTTGGAACGTTGCGGACAAGGCGCAGGCCGTCCTGCGCGAACAGGCGCGCATCAAGTCGGCCGTCGAGGTCTGGGAGGCGCAGGGCAAAGCGGTCGAGGACGCGAGCGTCCTCATCGATCTGGCCGACGAGGCCAAGGACGAGCCGACCGCGGCCGAGGCCGCCGCCATGCTCAAGGCCATCGAAGACCTGGTGAGCAAGATGGAGTTCGCGCGGATGCTGTCGGGGCCCTACGATCGCAACGGCGCGCTGGTCAGCATCAACGCGGGTGCCGGCGGCACCGAGTCGCAGGACTGGGCCGAGATGTTGCTGCGCATGTACGCCCGCTGGGCCGAGCGCAAGGGGTTCAAGATCGAGGAGCTCGACCGGCAACCGGGCGACGAGGCCGGCATCAAGAGTGCGACCATCGGGGTGGAGGGGGAGTGGGCCTACGGCTGGCTGCGCGCCGAGGCGGGGGTGCACCGACTGGTGCGCATCTCGCCGTACGATTCGCAGGCCCGCCGCCACACCTCGTTCGCCAGCGTGTTCATCTACCCGGACATCGACGAGACCATCAAGGTCGAGATCGACGACAAGGATCTGCGCATCGACGTCATGCGCTCGGGTGGTGCCGGCGGGCAGCACGTCAACAAAACCGAGTCGGCGGTCCGGGTGACCCACCTGCCGACCGGCATCGCCGTGCACTCCGACCAGGAGCGCTCGCAGCACAAGAACAAGGCGACCGCGATGCGCATCCTTCGCTCGAAGCTGTTCGAGGTCGAGCAGAAGAAGCAGGAAGAGAAGATGGGCAACATCCACGCCCAGAAAAAAGCGATCGAGTGGGGCAGCCAGATCCGATCGTACGTGCTGGCGCCCTACAGGCTGGTGAGCGATCACCGGACGGCGTTGAAGGTGAGCAACGTCGACGCCGTCCTCGACGGCGATCTCGATCCGTTCATGGTCGCGATGCTGCTCGAGCTGGCGGGCGATCCGACGGCCAAGCCCCAGCCACCGCAAGGGCAGGCGGATGACGACGTGTGATCGCCCAGGCCGTTTCGAAACAAATCCACAAGCCTGTGGACTAATTCAGCGGACCGAAGGAAATACAGGCTGTTGCAGGCCGCCAAGCTGTTGATGACCCGTGGAGAACCATGTCGGACGAACGTGAGCTGATCGCCGAGCGCGAGAAAAAAGTCGAAGAAATCCGCGCGCTCGGGGCCAACCCCTACGCCAACGGGTTTTCCCCAACCCACACCGCCGCCGAGATCGCGGCCAAGTTCGCCACCGAGGTGGCGGCCTTCCAGCCGCCCGCCGAGACCGCGGACAAGAAGGCGCCGCCGGAGCTGCTCTCGGACGACCACTTTGCGATCGCCGGTCGTATCGTGGACTACCGCGGGTTCGGCAAAATGGCGTTCGTGAAGCTCCTGGACCGCAGCGGGCAGATCCAGGTCCAGATCCGGAAGGATCTGATCGGCGACGCCGCCTTCGCAATCTGGAAGAAGGTCGAGCGCGGCGACTTCATCGGCGCGGTCGGCAGCCCGGCGATCATGCGGACCGGCGAGCTGACCATCATCGCCGAGAACGTGGTGGTCCTGACCAAGGCGACCCGGTCGCTCCCCGAGAAATTTCACGGCCTGTCCGACCAGGAGATCCGCTACCGGCAGCGTTACGTCGATCTGATCGTGAACCCCGAGGTGCGCGAGGTCTTCCGCAAGCGCAGCGCCATCGTGCGCGGCCTCCGCCGCTTCCTGGACGCCCGTGGCTTCTTCGAGGTCGAGACGCCCATGATGCATTCGATCGTGGGGGGCGCGGCGGCGCGGCCGTTCAAGACCCACCACAACGCGCTCGATCTCGACCTCAACATGCGCATCGCGCCCGAGCTGCACCTCAAGCGGCTGGTGGTCGGCAGCCTCGAGCGGGTCTACGAGATCGGCCGCAACTTCCGCAACGAGGGGCTGTCGCGCCAGCACAACCCCGAGTTCACGATGCTGGAGTTCTACCAGGCCTACGCCACCTACGAAGACCTGATGACGCTCACCGAGACGCTGTTTCAGGAGCTGGCGCGCGAGATCGCGGGGGGCGTGGCGATCGTCTACCAAGGGCAGGCCGTGAGCTTCGCGTCGCCCTGGCCGCGGATCCCCATGAAGGACGCGATCGTCGAGGCGTCGCGCCGCGAGCTGCTCCCCGGCGGCCTCGCACGGGCGGTGCTGGACGATCCCGAGGCGCTCACCCGCTGGATCGACGCCAGCGGTGTCGGCCGGCGCGGCGACGATCTCGGCGCCGTCCTGCGCAAGTCGGAGAGCCACGGCGAGCGGGTCGGCGCGCTGTTCGATAGCAGATCGGAAGAGCGTCGTGTAGGGAAAGAGTGTAGATCTCGGTGGT
>OCTA010001207.1_pt1 | contig 23939 bp, 14 predicted proteins | sample 1538991 | NCBI WGS metagenome assembly OCTA01 (sample SAMEA3539302, study PRJEB22396) | soil metagenome | biome: tundra; feature: field; material: soil | place: USA | collected 2010-05 | depth 0.15 m | reverse complement strand
CATTGCCGGGATCGAACTGCTCCACCGTATTCGCAAAGGACAATTCGCCCTGGGGAGTCTCCGTATCAAGAACCAAACTGTCCCTGCAATCTGGAATGCAGTACTCGCCGCGTAGTCTTTACTCCTCCACTGGCCTTCTTGCGCCCCCTCGCACATATTTGCACCAGAGCCTTTGGCTTCATCTCCTTCAATACCGAAGGTCATTATGGCGACACCATCGACATTGCGCTGCAGCATGCGGCGAATAAGCGAACCCGTGCGAGCAGGATCGTAGTACGTAGAGCCGATCAAGACTTCGTATCCCTGCTCCACAGCCAGGATCTCAAACTCCTTGACCAGCTCTGGGAAGAATGGATTTGTGATATCCGAGACAATCAGGCCCAGCATGCGGCTGCGGCCCGAGACCAGGGCACGCGCCTGGGGATTGGGCACGTAGCCCACTTCCGTGACGGCCCTCCATACGCGTTTGGCGAGTTTGGGTTCGACGCTGGCGATGCCGTTGACAGCCCGTGACACTGTCGAAATGGAGACACCGGCGCGTTTGGCCACATCTCTGATGCTGACGGATACGTGTCGACGGTTTGAAGACTTCTTCGCAGGTTTCTTTCTAGATGCACTCATAAGCAAGACGATTGTACCGCGGAACGGCGTTTATGTCCTGCCGAAACAGGAATCTGGAAATGGTCTTCACGCAACGATTCGAGCGCACAGTCGATCGGGATAACACGGTGAGCTTTCACAACCTGGCCATCCAGATTGAGCGTGCCGAGTGGCGCCCCACCCTGGCCGGATGCAAGGCGATCATCCATCAACACCTGGACACTACCTTGACCCTGATGATCGCAGGACATCGCGTCGGACACTACAGCGCGGAAGGAAAACTCCTGACGCCGCCGACCAAAAAACAAATCAAGGCCGTGGAAAAGACGTTCCACCGCCTCTACGACGACTGGCTGATAATTTGAAAACCGGACACTTCATGAATGGCGAAATCTCCTACTCCATGAAAGAGCTGCGTGTGCTGGCCGAGCGCTGGCGCGTGCGCTATAACACCATCAGACCGCACTCGTCGCTGGGATACAAACCCCCAGCGCTGGAGGCGTGGCTGACTTCAACAAACAAGTGGTATGGAAAAGTGGAAAGCAAAAAGCGCTTACCACTTTTCCACACCCCCGACTACGGCGGCGAGATCAATCAATCTCCCACCGCGCTACACTAACTCTTCACTGGCACAAAAAATCGGGCAGGCCACTTGAGACTTCTGAAACCCACAGGAACATCGGAAAAAAGCGGACAGAGTAGTGTGTCTGCAGTCCGCTTCTGAGCTTCGTTTGGCCCATCATCTAATCCTTCCAACAGCCCTTTTACTTCCGGCGACTCCCTTTCATGCATCTTCTTGACTGGTCTTAACCGTTAAGATTCGCCGCCTTTCTGTGCAAGCGGAAAATCGGCGAGGCACAGGTGGTACGTTGACCGAGGCTCTACATGCTTAGTTCATTGACTTCTCTGTGGCCATGGGCGAACCGCGGACCTGCGTCCAGTCAAGTAACCATTGCCGGACCCATTCTGCATCTTTTTCGGTATGGCACGCTAGACACGCATTGGGGCTCTCTGCTTGACCAAAGCGCTGGGTCATCTCGGCGTTGGGAATGTCATCGATCTGATGGGTACGCGTTCGAAACATCAGGGCTTCCATGATGCGCGGCATATGACACGAGACGCACCGGCTGCCTTCGGATGCCAGCAGATGATGCGAATGCTGCGCTAAGCGGCTGCTCTTTTGGAACTCTGAGTGGCATCCCGTACACATGAGATCTGAATTCCCAAGAAACTTTAAGGAGGTTGGGTTGGAAGCGGAATCGAAGCCGTGAGGATCGTGGCAGTTCTCGCAGCTTAATTGGCCTTTTTTGAAGCACTGCGAGCGTTCGAGGGCTTCCACAATTAAAGTGGTCTGTCGGAACCGGCCGTCCTTGTAAAATCCCTTGCGCGAGAACTCTGCCAAGGGCGCACGGGCATTGTGCCTGAAGAAATCTCCTGAATTGGAATAGTTCAATTCACCGAAGGTTCCCGGCTTACGGAGGGCCGACTGTGCATGGCATTGAGCGCAGATCGCATCAAAATCACGTTTGTCGATCTGGTCAAAATTGACAGGTGGATCCAGCGGAGCCTTTGCATAGAACCTACTCTCCGCAATATCAACCGCATGTTGGGCTGACGGTCCATGACACATCTCGCAATTGATTCCAGGCTCCTTGAATTGAACGTTGTTGACGTCGAAACCTCCTACTTTGACGCTTCTTAGTTGGCTGGTGTGACAGACTGCGCAATTGAGCTGATAATTTGAGGAACTATCGAGCTGCTCCCAGTTGCGTGGGTCTGAGCGCTCGGTTCGCGGCCCGTCGATCACTCTCCAGAAGTTGATCCATCGCCTTTCGACGAGGTTATATTGAATGGGGAAAACGTGAATCTCTCCATTGGGGAGTTTTGTGGCGTAGGCTTGTTGAAACTTCGACCCAATGGTGTAGTCCACTAAATAGCGATGCCAGCTGCCTTCGGATCGTCTAATCTCGAAATAGTAGCGGCCGTGGCGAATAACCATGCGGGCAAACGGCTCCTTTCCGGTGCGGCGGCTCGCGTTCCCATTCCCCTGCCGGTAGTCACCTTCGTCATCGAGATAAAACTGATTGTCCTTTGTAAAGTCGCCTACCACGTTTTGGGCCGCATAAGGCCGAAACATCTTGGACATTCCGCTTTCCGACCAATGTCTAAAGATTTCCGCATGGCATTCCCGGCAACCGGTCGAACCAAGGTAAGCAGACGACGTATGACGACTCGACTCGGTCTCCGTGGAAACGTGGGCCGGTGTCAGTTGCACCGCGGTCGTGCGATTGTTTGCATCATCTAGAAAGTTTTCGAATGAAATGGAAGAGCCAGGGTAGAGCACCTGGTAAATAGTCCGCAGATTGGAGAGGGCTCTCGGCGCAAGCTCGCCTCCCGCACGGTAGACGGAAGCGAAGTTGCTAGCGGCCTTCTGCGAATCGTGCATGGTGAGTTGCGTTAGGCCCAACACGTATATTGTCTCCAGGTCTGCTGAATTCAATTCCTGAGAAAGGAGCAGAGCAGCTTGGGAGTCGCTAAGAAGAGAATCTCGCTTCTCTCCAGCAGGATGCCTAAGCGCCTGTTGTAGCAGGGCGCGACCTTTTGAGAATAAGGCTGAGGATTCGAGGTTGCGCCGCAAGGCCGGCCACTTGCTCTCGGGTACGGATGACGGTGGTCCGCAGTGTAGGAGTCCTTCAAATGCTTCGTCCGCATGAACAATGGCATCCGAGTCCAGGTCCTGGTGGGCTTCGACATCGGCAACCGCGGTAAGCAGCATAGGATTCTCCGGCAGCATAGATAAGGATCTTTGCGCGTCGGCCAAGCCCTGCTTAAAATTCTGCAAGTCAAAACTAGCGCGCGCGGCCACCTCATAGGCCTGCGCCCTATAAGCGGATTGGGGAAATCCGCTCAGGAACTTGTCGGCACGTTCACGCATTTGGAGCGGTGGCGCTTGCTGGAAGAGCTGCAGAAAAGCGGCGCGCTCGGCTGGATCACCGATTTGTTCTGCGATGGTGGCCGGGCTGCGCTTTTGGATTGACGGGCTCACGTCGATGTCCTGACCCCATAGTGGGATGATTCCACAGACCAGGAGTATCAATACCCAGAGGCAGGTCCGCAGGGCAGTGCTTAGAGCCGGGAACTCTAGGACAGTACATCGGGAATGCAAGAAGGCTGCTGGCGGGAACATTGCGATTTGGTTAACTTTCCGGTGTTCACCTTGCGACTAAATCGCTCGAGCGTAGTCAGAGTAACACTATCCTGATAGAGCATGTCGTCCGTAGCGTTTTCATGAAGAAACAAAGACTGTCATGCGCATCTTCTACTGCCACTACTACGTTTCACCTTCGACCCGGTTTGCGCCACGAAGGCCAACAGCTTCATCCGAACTTGCTAAGGAGAACTCTGATTCTGTGGCGATGATCGTTCCTGCGGCCGGGCAAATTGCGCATCGCCTACCGGTACGTTATCCCGCACTTCTTCAATTTGAATCGTGAAGCGGGAACCGGGTCGGGCGACTACACGTTGGAACGCCATTTTCACGCCGCCCACGGAGCGATAATCCTCAAAGTCGATCTGCGTTGGGCTAAGCCCGAAGGGAGTATCGACATACCGAACCATTCGCAACAACAAGCCGGAATGTTCATCGAAGTACAAATTCGCCGCCAGTTTGTCGGCGATGTACCCGGATACGACAAATGTATCATGATCGCCAATCTTCTCAGCCCTATCAGAATGAAGATCGCTGAACAATTGGTTCAGGCGAATCGGTAAATGCAGATCGGTCTCCAGCCGGGCGGAAGCAACTTCGGGCGCGGCTATGTCGAGAACGGGGCGATTTTGCGCGTGGGTCCAACCGAAGGTTGTGTCATATGCGGTTACGCTGTCGCCATCGGGCATGTGAATAAGCGTGATTCGCCTGCCCGGGTCCTTGCTGGAAATCTCGATGGGGAGTTTCTTCTCACCAAAGCGGATCGTACCCTTTTCGACACGAGTCGAGAGCCGTCCAATGGCCGATGCGCCGCCGAGAGCATCGGTAAACGCGACAAGAATCTTCTCCGGCGATGGCATGTTTGCAGGAGCAGGCTCCTCCTTCCCTTCGTCGCGCGGATGTTCGAAGGGGGCCTCAGTTCCTACCTGTGCAACGAGGGGCGTTGTCAACGGCTGCGAAGAACCCCGGTGGCATGTGAAGCAGGAAACTTCGCGTCTCCCGTGAAAGTTCACTCTGTTGATGGTTAGCATCATCTGCATCATTTCTCGAGCCATCAGTTTCTGCTTCTTATCGTCTCGATCAAACGCGCCTTCCACATGACAGAAACTGCATTCCACTCCGAGCGAGTAGGTAATGAATTGCATTGCAGGGATGATTTGATCGGCAGGAATACCCTTCAACTGCTGGATATTCTTATAGACTGCTTCCGCTGGTTTCGCAGGCGAGACCTCGAGCTCGGCTGGCGAGATCTGCAGACCTGATGAGGCGCCTGCCAGACACCGAATAGCCAGAAGTCCCAGCACAGTTCCTATCGAAAAGTGAATATTCATTTTCATCGGGATTTTTTGGGCCCTTGTTAATACGGTGGCAAGCCGCGATCGTCGCCCTTTCTGAAAAGTCGTATGCTCGGACCGAATTTACCTGAATATTGCGTAAGGTTATACGTCTCGATCCAGGAGGGATTCAAGGCGCATATATTCACAACAATGGTATAAATGGGAAACATCCTCACGTCGAGGATTATCACAAGCAAATGAATAAAATCAACTACGAACGCGAGGTTCATGACATCTATGCTTTCGCGCCGCGATTTTCTGTCACTTCTTGCTTTTCTGGCGGCGCCTACGGCAACGCTCGCCCCGCAGGGGATGTCAAGCCGGAATGTCAAACCAACTCCTCGCGGCAGGCCGTCGGGTATTCCCTTTCTCGCGCAATTCACTGACGTTGCAGAGCAAGCTGGACTTACTTCCCCCGTAATCTATGGAGAAGAAGGCAAGAGAGAATACATTCTCGAAACCATGGGATGCGGGGTAGCTTTCTTCGATTTCGACAATGACGGCTGGCTTGACATCCTCGTATTGAGCGGAATTCGCCTGGAGAACACGCCGCCTCAGACTTCCAATCGCCTGTATAAAAACAATCGTGACGGAACCTTCAAGGATGTGACAGTGCAGGCCGGCCTTTTCAAGAGTGGATGGGCCAGTTCAGTCACGGTTGGGGACTTCAACAACGATGGGTTCGAAGATCTGTTCATTACTTACTATGGTGAAAATGTTCTTTACCGAAACAACGGAGATGGAACTTTTACCGATGTCACGAAGCAGGCCGGCCTAGTGCAATCCGGGCAGCTTTGGGGATCCGGCTGCACATTCATCGACTACGACCGGGACGGTAATCTCGATCTCTTCATCGCGAATTATCTGGATTTGGATCTGAAAACGGTGCCGAAGCCGGGCCAAAATGCCGACTGCAATTGGAAGGGTGTCCCTGTCAATTGCGGGCCGCGCGGGTTGAAATCCGCTCGCAATTATCTATTTCACAACAACGGCGACGGAACTTTTACGGGTGTTAGCGAGAAATCTGGCATCTCCAAGGCCGAAGGCAGCTATGCATTGACTGCGGTAGCCGCGGATTTCGACAACGACGGATGGCAGGACATCTATGTGGCCTGCGATTCGACTCCGAGTTATCTGTTTCGCAATCAGCATAATGGCACATTCGCGGAAGAAGGCCTGGAACGAGGCGTCGCGCTGAACGAGGACGGAACGCAGCAGGCCGGCATGGGAGTTGGCATAGGGGACACCGGGCTCAGTGGAAATCTCGATTTATTCGGGACGCACTTCTGCCAAGATACTGCTGTTCTCTACCTGAATAGCGGAACAGGCGAGTTTTCCGATGCCACCTTAGCGTCCGGTCTCGCGGTTGAAACACGCTATACAAGTTGGGGAGCTGGAATCGTTGACCTGGATAACGATGGCTGGCCGGATATCTTTATTGTGACCGGCTCAGTCTATCCTGAAGTCGAAGCGCTCTTTCCACAGTACCCCCTGAAGACTCCGCGCCTAGTATTTCGCAATCTGGGCGGCGGAAAGTTTGAGGAGTTGATAGAGCAGGCAGGCCCTGGCGTCGCTGCACCGCATTGCAGCCGTGGGTGCGCCTTTGGAGACTTTGACAACGACGGCGATATCGATATCGTGATCATCAATCTAAACGAGCCGCCATCCTTGTTGCGCAATGACCTCACCGGCCAACGGAATTGGCTGAAGGTCTTGCTGGTTGGTACAGTATCAAACCGAAGTGCGATCGGCTCCAGGGTGAAGGCTCACTACGGTGGCCAGATTCAAGCGCAAACTGTTACGGCGCAGTCGAGTTATTATTCCGTGAACGATCGGCGCCTGCATTTCGGACTTGGCAAGGCTACTACCGCGAATCTGGAGATCCGCTGGACAAATGGACAAACGGAAAGAATCCCTAACGTTGCCGCGAATCAACTGGTTGTGATCAAAGAGGGAGCAGGAGTAGTCAAGAGCGAAAAATGGACCAACTCCGGCAAGATAGTCCCGAAGACGATCAGTTGATCGCAGAATCAACACCGGTACTGCGAAGGTCGTCGTCGATTGTTTGCGTTCCGCAGACAATGTTGTTGTAGCCGCTTGGTTGGGAGACGGGGCTGATTTCGAACAGGGTCTTGTTATCTGAGCGAACAAGTAGGGATCGGCTATAGCCATTGCCAACGGTTGCACCGATCGGTATCCAAAGGGAGCCAGGCGCTCCAAACGAACGATTTGCAAGGAGTTCGTCGTGGCCATAGGAACTCAAAATGATTGCGCCATTACGGCCGCCTGAGGGCATCCAGACGACATATGGTGTGCCGCCGGTGTGGGAAACTATTGTGCCGGTTTCGTTGGCATTCCAATGTTCGGGGTCGTTACTGGTTTTAATCGCGGTATATGAGGTGCCGTCGCAGACGCATTCCAATGACATGATGTATTTGCCATTACCCATTTTGGCGACTACCGGCATCCCAGGACGTTGCTTGAGGCCGATGGCGACATCGTCGACCACACTTTCCCAGGTGAGTCCGTCGACGCTGGCTTGGTGAACAATCTTCTGGTTATGTGCCGGGTCGCGCTCGTCAGAGTAGTAGACGATGAGTTTGCCGTTGGTCAAAAGCGCAAACGGTTCCCACACAGGATCCTGAGTCCCGTCAGGGTTGGCGGCTCCGCCTTGGGCGATGTGGCTGACAAAACTCCAAGTGGCCCCATGATCGAGACTCTTATACATGTCAAGCCGGGTTTTAGAGAGGTCGTCTGGGATTGAGTTCCCGAGGCACAAGATTGTTCCAGCAGGCATCGATGCGAAGGGTTCCGGTAGTTCGTAGAGGAAGGGTTGAAAACGCATTCCCCAACCATTCCGGGTATCAAAGACGTGGGATAAGAGCTTCCAACTCACGCCACCATTGGTGCTGCGATAGATTGGAAAACTCGGCATCCCCTTGGAGCTCATTTCGAATGTAGCGAGCATGTAACCGTTTTGCGAGCCGGCATGTTGCAACTCCAACGCGCGCGGGTAGAGACTGCCTGGTTTTAGTCTGGTGGAGGAGGGTGCATACATCACCGAAGAGCCATGCTCAGCGGCGAATAGAACCGAGATGCATGTTACGCAAAAGAGTGACGCTGTTGCAAGTCTACGAGATTTGATGCGCATGTAGTGCTCCAAATAAGTGGTTGGTCTTGTCCCACTTAGGACTGAATGGATCGAGTCGACTCCTACCAGTGCGATGTGAAAAGTCATCAGGTTGGCGAAGATTTGTTCGTTCGGCCTCTCAGAATAAGGGCAAGATCCGCTAACCCGCATTCCGGAGTGAAAGATGGATTCTGCGGCAGAACTCTATTCCTGGTGCTTCGAGGACTTTGAGTCGACCTCTGCCTGTTCTTTGGCAATAAATAGCGCTCTCGCGGCCGCTCCGTTGTCAGGGTCCAAGCGAAGAACCTCCTGGATTTCCGCAATCCCATCATGCCACTGGCGCAGCCTGCATAGCGCGAGTCCGTAATTGAGGCGTATGCCTCCGGCTGTTGGGTCAAGGTCGAGCGCCATGCGGTACTTCGTAGCTGCGCCCTGAAGGTCACCCTGCTTCTCGAGTTGAATTCCTTCGTCATTCAAACTGGAAATCAGCAACGCATTTTCCGAGCTGATACGGCTGATTTGTAGCTGATGCTCCATCTGGCTGCGAACTTTTTGAGCTTCCTTCATATCGCCTGCTTTGCGCAGCGCCAGCTCAAGATTGTAAAGCGTAGCCCTATCCGCATCGCCCCATTTAAGCGCAGCATGCAAATGCTCGACGGCCAGCTTCGCCTCTCCCCTACGAAGGTACGCCGTGCCCAGTCGATATTGCGCTACGGAATCCTTGGGGTTCAACAGGACAGATTTTTCCAGGGCCTGCATCTCGCCTGCTTTGTCTGAAAGCATCCTTCGGACCCAACCCAAGTCCGACCAAGCTTCCGCGAAATTAGGTCGCAGCCTTACGGCCTGTTGAAGATCAGCGTCGGCTTTGTCAAATTGAGTCTGCGCGATCCAAGTTGTGGCACGGAGATAGCGAGTATATGCAGACGTAGAAGTATTGCCCTGAAGGGCCAGCGCGCGATCGAGGTGCTCATCGGCGCTTTCCCAATCGCCGGATTGAGCCAGAAGCAACGCGAGATTCACGTGGGCTTCCGCGAGACTCGGGTCTAACCGAATCGCTTTCTCAAAAGCGGCCCGGGCATCCGCCGTTTCCATGAAGCGGCTAAGCGTGGAGCCGAGAAGATTGAAGGCTTGGGCAGACTGAGGCCGCAACTTTACCGCCTCGGTCATCTGTTCAATGGACTCACTTCGAACTCCTTGAATCGCCAGCGTTCTGCCTAGCATTGTCCTGGCATCGAAATTTGCCGGATCTGATTTTACGAGTTCGCGCAGAATTGCTACTGCCTGATCCAGCTTGCCTTGAACAATGAACGTACGGGCTTGGCTTAATGCGAGCGATTGGGCGAAGGCGTGGGTATTGCATGCCAGAGCCAAACACACGAGCCACAGACTGACCATTCTATTCATGATGACTCGTTGCCGCGCATGGTTGGGCATGAAATGGCCTGGCTCCTCAGTGCGTGCGATCCATTTCGTTCTTTATAGGTGACGGAGTCACGCGGCTTAGCTCAGCATACTTGCGCGCCAACGCCGTTTCGCCGAGTCGGCTGTAGACTTGCTCCAATAAGACATAAATCTGCAGATCGGCTATTACACCCTGCGGATCGTCGATACCGGCTGCTTTCTCGGCATCGGTCCGGGCCTGCTCGAGGTTTTGGAGGCGCACATTCAGCCGCGCACGCTCGTACCAAACGGCCCGCACTTGAGGCGTCAACACGACGGCTCGGTCCAGTTGTTCTCTGCTCGCGGAAAGCTGATTGCGCTTCATCAGAAATCGGCCGTAGTTATAAGGCAAGAATGCATCAAAGTAAGATCCCTGCCGGTTCTCGCTCAAGCCGCGTGCATAGGCCTGCTGGGCACGATCTATTTCGCCAAGCGGCTCAAGATTCAGGGCAAGGTAATCCCATGCACGCGCATCGAAGGGGTTTATCGCAACAACTTCGGCAAAATACTGGACTGCTTGCTTTGGATGCAAGGAACGATCGTAAATACCGCCGAGTTGGAATCTTGTTTCAGCGTCGTCAGGATCGAGGCGAATGGCTTGCTCCAACAATGCGATTCCTTCCTGCGATTCCCCTTTTAAGTCCAGGATTTGGCCCTTTACTGCCATCGCTACCGCGTCACCGGGACCACAATCCGTTGCCAGGCTGGCTGCGGCGTCCGCCCGTTGGTAAGCCTCCTGAGCCAGCAGGTACCGCGCCAGATAGCCCCAGCCCTCGGCGTCGTGAGGCTCTAGTGTCGTGTAGTGCACGAATGTCTCATCGGCGGCGTCATCGCCTTTCGCGGCTTGCAGGCGAGCCCGGTCGAGGATGAGTTCGTCGCAATCGGGATGGGACGCTTGCAGCGCCTCCAGGGACCGCTCCGCGCCGACGGTGTCGCCGCGGGACAACAGCTTCGATACGGAACGGAGTTGATCTTCGCTCCCCGCGCAGGTGTTGGCATATACGGGCCTCAATGCGCAAACCGTGACTGCCAGAAAAATGATGATCGCTTTCATGGATCACTCTTCGGTTATCTTTAGTATCTGATCCGCTTTCACATTGTGCAGCGTCTGGACCTTTCCCGAAGGCCAGCGGAGTTCAATTTCCCTGATAGTGGAATCTTTGCCCAATCCGAAGTGAACCCGCGGGTCGGACGAACTAGCATAACTGCCCGCGGTGGTGACGTGATTGTACTGAGTCAACCCAGATTCCCCGACGATCTTGATGCGTGTTCCGATTCCGTCGCGGTTACTTTTGACACCGACGGTTTGAATCGAGATCCAATGATTGCGAGACGGAGAAGTATTGTAAAGTATCTCCGGTGGACCGCCGATTACCGAGACGACAACATCAATCTTGCCGTCGTTATTCAGGTCGCCAAATGCGGCGCCTCGGTGAGGGGCGCGGACCTGGAGGTCCGGTCCGGCCCCGCTGCTGACATCCTGAAAGGTGCCATTATGCATATTTCGGAAGACCTTATTTGATTGCAGATATTGGTGCTGGGACTCAGGATCAGTAATCACGTTGACATGGGAGTTGGCGCTGAACAAGTCTTTAAAGCCATCATTGTCGAAGTCATAGATGCCCGCGCCCCAACCGCTCATTCGCATGCTCTGGAATCCAATTCCTGCTTTGTAATCATCTGTGCTAAACAAGCCATTGCCTTCGTTGCGAAAGAGAGGAAACGTCTCTCCGTCCAAAGCAGTGACGAACAGGCCGGGCAGCCCGTCGTTGTTCCAGTCCCTGAAATCAACGCCCATGTTCGATATTGCCAGCCCATCGTCGTTAAACGCGACAAAGGATTCCATGCCAACTTCATCGAATCCGCGGCCGCCACCCCGGTTCCTGAAGAGAAAGTTGGCCATCTTGTCGTTGGCGACAAAGATATCCATCCACCCATCTCCGTTGTAGTCCGCAATGGCGATCCCCATCCCCTTGCCGATGTGCTGAGAGATTCCCATCGCGGCGGATACGTCGGTGAAGGTGCCGTCGCCATTATTGTGATAAAGAAAGCTGGGCTGTCCGTCGTAGAGGTTTGGGTGGCACGATAATCTCTGACCGACCGGGCCGCAAACACGGTTATTCTGCGGAGTCCAGTCCAGATAGCTGTTGACAAAAAGATCCAGGAGCCCGTCGTTATCGTAGTCAACCCAAGCGGCGGAGACTGACCAGAGTTTCTTCCCCGTCGCAGTGATCGCAGGAACACCCGCATGAGCTGTAACATCGGTAAACGTGCCGTCGCCGTTGTTATGGTACAGAAAATTGCGGTTGACACCGGTAACGTAGAGGTCCGTCCAGCCGTCGTTGTCGTAGTCCGCCGCTGCGATGCCCATGCTGTAGCCTTCACCGCGAAGTCCAGCTTTTTCTGTGACGTCGGTAAACGTTCCGTCGTGGTTGTTGTGATACAGGCGATTGTAGAAGCTCGGACCGTCTTTGGTGAGAGCCGGGATTGTCGCACCATTGGTGAAGAAAATGTCGAGGTAGCCGTCGTTATCGTAGTCCAGAAGCGCGACGCCACCAAGGACACTGTCGATAACGGGCTTGTTCTCTGTGGGGTAATTATCGAGGACGAACTCAACACCGGATGATTTCTGGCGATTAACGAACTTTATCGCAGATGCGTCCTGCGCGGCTAACTCAGGGATCAGGCACGTAAGGCTAAGGACAACCACCACGAGATGCCTGGAAACGGCTTGCAGCCATTCTCCGCCGAATTGATTCCCCGACAAGATACGCGCCACCTCTTTTCTTAGTATTCAGCGAGTCCCGGCGATTTGTGCCATTCGAGAGCGCAATCTTTTTCAATAGGCAGCATTGAGCTTCCTAAGCCAATCATGATCAGGACCTTGCATCCGATCAAAGACCATAATAGATTCCAGGTCATTTGAGTAGTTGAGTTGAAGCAGCGCGAATTGTCTTGACAAGGTAAACGCTTTCCTCTAGTAGTATCGGACTAGGATTTGCTGAGGATTGCTGATGGTGCGGCATTTGGTCGACCATCTTGACTCTCCTCGATTGAACAAGTCATGCCAAGTGCCGTGGGGCCCAACAGTTTCAATGCATCGTTTTGGGGATTTGATTCAGGAAAGCCAGTAGAGGAAGCTCACGCGGGAAGCCGGAAAGACGGGAACTTTCATTGCCTGGTCCCTTCATCTTGGTGGAATGCGCCAGGAGGTCCAAGAAGACGGATGCGCCGATCCAAGGATAGTTACGATATGCGAGGCGAATCGATGTGTTATTCCGACCTCCTGCTGCTCAGTGACGATGGCTTGATGCTGGAGGTTTGCGCGGGTAACAGCGATGCATTTGCCGTAGTTTTCAAGCGCTACCATCGCCTGGTGCATACGGTTGCACTTCGCATATTGCGAGATGCTGCGGAAGCTGAGGACGTGACGCAGACGGTATTCCTTGAAATCTTTCGAAACGCGGTACAGTTTGACTCACGCAGAGGCATACTTAAGGTATGGCTTCTTCAGTACGCTTACAGTCGGAGCATGAACCGTCGCAACTACCTTCTGGTTCGCCATGCTTATGACGACAAAGAGTTCAGCTCGATCGATGAGGCCGAGACATTCTGGGCTCCGGCACGTCTACTGGTGCAGGAAGCAAACCAGCTTTCCTGCGAGGCAATGACTTGTTTGTCGGCGTCACAGCGAGAAACCATTGAAATGTTCTTCTTTGAAGGATTGACCTACAGGGAAATTGCAACGCGCACAGGCAATTCCTACGCAAATGTACGCCATCATTACTACCGGGGACTAGAACAGATGCGGGCCTTCTTCGAAGTCCTAACATTTAAACGGTCCAAGGCAAAAGTGAGGGTTGGTGCGAAGGATTTAGGGGCATGACCGTGCAGAAACACGATTTTTTTGAAAAAATTTGCGCAGCAGCCAGCCTGGGGAAAGCCTCGCCAGAGGATCTTGTGAAGCTGGAGCGGCATGTAGTAGATTGCCCCAGTTGCTGGCAGGCTTATCACGAATACGTAAGCGCCGCGGCATTCGAGTTTGCGTCGGTCACGCAGGATATTAGGCTGTCCTCCAATGACGCGAAAGAATGCCTGGATTCGGATCTGTTCATCCGGCGTTGGTTTGATCGAGCGGAACGGGAAGGAATTGCATTCTCCAAGGAGGTGCGGCGCCCCATCAGTCGCGATAAGCGGACTCAATGGCTTCTATCCCCCATCCTGATTTGGAGGGAATATGCCACGCCCCTGGTCTATGCAACGCTCGTAGTGTTGGCGTTGTCGACTGGTTACATGTACTGGGAGAGTACGAAGAATACCGCGGTGGGCGTGGGGCGAAACTCCGGGTCGCAAGATGCTTCTGCATCCTCGCTCGCAATGCGAGCCATGGAATTGACGGCGGCCAATCAAACACTAAAAGTGGAAATCGATCGTTTGAATTTAGAGCTGGCCGATGCCGAGCACCGGCTCAGTACCACTGAGGCCAGCAGCCAGAATGCAATCGTCCAGGAACACAGAGATTTTTCTGCCCAACGCGATCTAATGCAATTGCAAGCACTTCAGTTGCAAACGCAATTGCAGACAAGCCGGAACGAACTTTCAAAGCTGCAATCCCTTGCTGGCGACCGGCAAGAGGAAGCGGAAGAGCAACGAAAGCGCGCGGGCGGCCTGGAGACAAGTCTCGCAGTTGCACAAAATGACTTGAACGACATCACTGGGAAATTGAAGGAACAATCGGCAGCACTCGCACGGGAGCGCGAACTTCTCGCCATGGGCCGCGACGTGACAGACTTAATGGGTGCGCGCAATCTTCATATTCTGGATGTCGTAGATACCGACTCCCGTGGGAAGACTCGACCTGCTTTCGGCCGGATCTTTTTCACGGAAGGGAAGTCGCTGGTATTTTACGCCTACGATCTAAATGAAGCGAAGATGCAGAAAGCCAACCTTCAATACCAGGTTTGGGCGAAAAAGGAAGGCCCAAATCGCCCGGTTCGGAGACTCGGAATCTTCTATTCCGATGACAAGTCCCAAAACCGTTGGGTGTTCAAGTGCGATGATGCCAAAGTCGTGAAGGAGATTGACTCTGTCTTTGTCACGCTTGGTCGGCCCAATAGCGATTCGACCCGCCCAGAAGGCTCACCCTTGATGTTTGCGTATTTGCATGGCGCGCCCAACCATCCGTAGTGCTTGTCTTTGCTTCTTCGGATGCTCTCGCCAAAGGGACGACCTCCTTGCTCAGGCATCCCCACCATTCGATTGAGATAAAAATAAATCAATTTGTTGGGACAATTGGAGTGGCCTCTAGGAATACTGGACAGGAGGACCATTCGTGAACAATTTCCGTTTCGTCGGAAGTAGATTTAGCGCGATTGCCGTTCTGGTTGCCGTTGCCTTAATGTTCATTTGGTGCGGTAGAGGAATTGCGCAAGTGGAGACGGCGTCTTTGTCCGGACGCGTGACAGACCAGACAGGCGCGATCGTCATAGGCGCTCGGGTTGAAATCAGGAACACAGAGACAGGGATCGTGTCCCTGGTCGAAACGAATAATGACGGCATTTACAGTGCGCCGTCCTTGAAGCCCGGCAGTTACGTGATGACCGTCGACAAACTAGGATTCCGCGCCGTTTCCGTGACCGGCTTGACTCTGAACGTACAGGAGAATCTTGTACGAAACTTTGCCTTACAGGTTGGATCTTCCGCAGAATCGATCACAGTAAGTGCCGATGCCCTCGAACTACAAACCGCCGATGCTCAACTAGGCACGGCTGTTTCGGAGCAGGCAGTGGCGGATTTGCCTTTGAATGGCCGTAATTTCACCCAACTGCTCACGTTGACGCCGGGCGCGACTCCGATCAGTACGAGTCAAGGCGCCAACTTGGGAGCTGACGACGGCTCGACCGTTGCCATCCCCGGATCCTCGTTCGCTAATCCCTCAATCCATGGACAGTGGAACCGCTCGACAGTCTACCTGCTCGATGGTATTGTCAACACCGATTTCCGCACAACGACCTATACGATTCTGCCTATCGTCGATACCATTCAAGAATTCAAGGTTCAATCCCACAACGACAGTGCCGAGTTTGGGATGGTTCTAGGTGGTGTCGTGAACCTGGTCTCAAAATCGGGGACAAATGGTCTTCATGGGTCGGCCTGGGAGTTTGTGCGCAACAACGATTTCGATGCTCGCAACAAGTTCAACGATGTGAACGGAAACGGCAATCCCACCGCTCCGGCACCCTACCACCAAAATGAGTTTGGCGCTGCCGTTGGCGGACCCATCTGGATCCCAAAACTGTACAACGGCAAGAACAGGACCTTTTTCTATTTCGGATATGAAGGGTGGCGCTACAATAAAGCCGCCAACGCGAAATACCGCAATCCAACCGGCACAGAACTTGGGGGCGATTTTTCGACCGCCAATAACACACTCTCAGAACAGCCGATCTTCGACCCGGCCACTACAACGACCGTTAACGGCGTTGTGATCCGGACGCAGTTTCCGGGAAATGTGATTCCGAGCAATCGCATCGATAAGTTGACGCAGTCCTATCTGCAAACCTATTTTGACAAGCCAAATCTCAGCGGCGACCCGAACTACAATGTCATCGACAGAAATCCAAACGTTAACAACAACAACAGCTATACGATCAGGATCGATGACAAGGTCGGCGACAAGGATAGCGGCTGGTTCAGGTATAGCAGGATGAACGTCGCCCAGCTGAATGCGTCGACGATCCTGGTGACTCAAAGCCAGGCCATGCAGGCCAAGAATATCGGAGGAGGATGGTCGCACGTTTTCGGCCGATCGCTCATAGCCGATGCGCAAGGTGGATATGCTTCGCGGCCATTTACCTTCGAATCGCTGCCAAGCAATGGCATTGCAGCGATGAAAAGCGAAGGTTGGGCTAATATCGACACATACGGGCCGGTGGCTCTGAACCTGGCAGGGCCGTACAATAGCTCTGGCGTCTCCAATGCAGCATTGCGCGGAAATCCAAACTGGAGCGTCTCCGGGAATCTCTCCTGGCAGCACTCAGCACACACCTTCCGTGCCGGGTACGTCTTGATCGATCAGAGGCGGACCCAAAGCGGCAACAGCCAAAGCTGGACTTTCAGTAACGACCAGACAGCGGATCTTAGCGGCGCCAATGCAGCGAGCGGCAACTCAGTGGCCTCCGCGCTCCTTGGGCTGCCGGCGAATGCCGGTTTTGCGTTTAACAACGTAATCGACTACACCATCAAGAGCTGGGGGACATACTTCCAGGATACATGGAAGATAAAGCCAAACCTGACCTTGAATCTTGGATTGCGCTATGACCACTTCAACCAGCCAAACCTCGCGGCAGGTCTTCAGACATCAATCGATAACACCACCGGAAACTACGAGATCGGCGGAGGAAAACTTCCGGGACTCTGCAGTGCTTTGCATGCAGCCCCGTGTATCCCCGACAATGTTCCGTTCAGCAGCCACATCATTGTCGACCCGAATCCTATCCACGGGCCGAACCCGGTATGGAGCAATGTGGGGCCCCGGCTCGGTGTCGCCTGGAGCGTAACCCCTAAGACAGTTGTGCGCGCGGGATACGGCTTGGTTTACGACACGTTGACCGGATTAAGCCAGACGTTTTCCAACTCCATGAATAGCTGGCCTGCGAGCGGCTCGTCTGCACCAAGCTATAACGGCGTAGGCCAGTCGCTTACCACTGTAGATACGGCGCAGGCATCCATCCAGTCGGCCCTTCCGGGTGCCTCGCCTTGGGGCAATGGCACCTGGTATTACGATGCCAACCACAAGGACGCGTATTCTCACCAATGGAATTTAGAGATTCAACGGCAAATGACGAGTAATCTTCTTATGTCGGTGGGTTACGTGGGCAGCAAGACCGGGAACAACGATCTGTGCGGGTATGCCAACACTGCTGCGCCAAGCACGAACGCCTCCAACATTCAGGCCCGCACTCCATTCCCTTGGTACGGCGGGCAGTATTTCTTCTCGACGTCTGGAGGCGTAGCCGCTTATAACGCCTTCGAATTCAAGGCACAACGAAATTATGCCTCAGGTTTCCAGTACCTGATTGCGTACACTTGGTCGAAGGCGACTGACAATGGATCGAGCGGATGGTTCGACTCTGAAGGCGGAGCAGGAGGCTCGGGGCTGCAAGACATCAATAACCCGAACGGCAGCAGGTCCGTGTCCGGTTACGATATCCCGCAGTTTCTCTCCATAGCCGGCACATATGAGCCACCGCTTGGCAAGGGAAAGCAATTCCTCAACAGCGGGCCCGCTTCGTGGATACTTGGCAACTGGCAAATCAACACTGTTACGCAATTACGTTCCGGTCAGCCTTACAATCTCAGCGTCACGGGAGACCCTGCCAACATCGGCCCAGGTATATCGTGGTTCTCCTATGCCCGCCCCAACCTTGTGGGCAATCCTCATCCTGCCCACCCAAATGCCTCACAGTGGTTCAATCCGGCCGCGTTTGTAGCACCCGTCGGAGAATTCGGTACCTTTCCGCGCAATGCGCTCCGTTCCGCCAATGTCTACAACGCCGACCTCTCTCTTTTCAAGAATTTTCCAATCCGGGACCAGTTTTCCGTCGAATTCCGCGCGGAGGCCTTCAACGCCCTCAACATACAAAACTTGGCCTCCCCGAATGCCACGCTTTTCCAGAGCAACACTGGGCAAATCACTGGTTTGGCCAACAATCCCAGAGAACTTCAATTTGCGCTCAAGACTGTCTTTTAGACTGAGCTATACTCGGTGCGATCCTCCTGATTCCGGGAGGATCGCACTGCCCCGCCTGTTCGCTCAACTCTAAATGCTGTAACAAGTGCGGTTCTTCTTAAGCAGATATCCTACTCCGAAATCCCGGACGGGTTCAGATGACAGCAAGACAATCTCGTTTCTGGCCTTGGTTGATTTTCTTACTATCAGCGATGACCCTGTCAAACGGAACCGCTGGTGCAGAGATTCGATCCGCACCCATGCGCGCAATCATTATCGAAACCCCGAGTCTCAGCGTGGTATTGGATCCCTCGGACGGGCTTCCGTACAAGTACCTCTTCGATGAAGGAAGTATTTGGGGTGAGGATTCCGGCTCTGGAATAACTGCGATCCTATGCCGTCTCAAGCCTCGACTTTACGAAACGGTAACACTCACGCCAACATCTTCGAAGGTCAGTCAATCCGAAGCCACCTTCTCATTCGAGGTTGCATTCCGGGGTCACCCGGCCGTTTCGTTCGTCCTTAAATATTCATTGAACGGTTCTTCCCTAGTCCTCACCATGGAGCAAGTGCAAGAGCACGCTGGATTTGAGTTGATCGAGGTCTCAATTCCGGATCTGGCCACCGTGCGCGAAGAGGACGGACCTTCCTGGTTGGCTCATGGAAACAACGGCGGCTCTGTTGTAGATTTGAGCCAGTCGAAACCCTATCGGATGCCAGCAGATCGCTTCTTTGGGAATATTGCAGCAACTCTTCCGATCGCGATGGTGGGAAGCGGACAGATCGCGGCAGCGATGGAGGTCAGCGCCTTTATGGATGGCCTGCAGCTGGAAATCGCAGGCCAGCCAGGTCACCGTCACGCACGGATTGGCACGGTTGAGACCTACCGTGTGCATGGTGGGCGCGCCTACGAAATGAACGACCTCGGTCCGCCAATTGCCGGCAACGAACATACCCCAAATCTGTTGGTTGGACAGGTGCCGCGCTGTCGAATCGATTTCTTCGGAGATGTCGACGGCGACGGATCGGTGGACTGGTTAGATGGTGCGAAGTTGATACGTCAACGTATGCCGGCCATCCCAACGCATTATTTTGATGACAAACTGCTTTACCTGACTGGCGGCAAGTACAAGCTCGAAAAAGAGCCAAGAACGACGTTCGCCCAGTCGGAGCAAATGATTCACGATGTTGCAATGCTCACTGACTACGCCCCGCAAGTTGTTCTCGTTGGGGGATGGGCGTACGACGGACAGGATACTGGCTATCCGGCGGAAGACAAAGTCAACGACAGCATGGGTGGCTATAACGGATTGATGCACTTGATCGACTCTGGCCAGGCGTTCAATGCCAACGTCAGCCTGAACACAAACTATGACGACGCCTATATGAGCAGTCCCAAATGGAATCCAGCAATCATCGCGCGGCGTCCCGACGGCGCGCTTTGGAAGAGCCGCGACTGGGCTGGAGAAACATCCTATATAGTCGGCATGGCGAAATACATGCAAGGGCCAGGCCCAGAACGAGTTGCCCACGCCGTTAAACGCTACCATCTCCGTGATGCGATTCTGATCGATGCCATGTCATGGTTTGCAATTCGCAATGACTGGGATCCAGAGAATCCGGCCAGCGGTTATAAGAACCTGGTCGACGGGCGCTACAAAGTAATCGATGAATTCCGCAAGCTCGGCGTCAACGTTCTATCCGAGCAATTACGCTATCCCTACCTCGGCCACCTGGCACTCTCTGTGGATGGGGTCTCTGGTGGAGATGACCCATTCGGAGGCCAGCCGGTTCCCTTGCTTCCGACCCTCTATCGCAAATCGGCAATTTGGGGCACCGGAGGAGCTTCCCTCAATGAAGTCCCGCGCAACCTCTTTTGGAACTCGCGTCCCGGGCCCTGGTTCGTCAATGCGACTGATCGTCGCGACATTTCAGACTTCTACTATAGGACGGTCCTTCCCTGGAGGCAGCTTCACGATTTGGATATTCAGAGCTACAAGCGTGATGGGGACCGTAGTGTTATAGGACTGAGCGACCACTCAGAACTTGACGTTAATTGGATCACGCATGAGTATTCTGTCGTCGCGCATGGAGTTGAAATTGCAAGTGAAAAGGGAACATTCTGCCCTATGGATGAGGATCGCGTAGCGTTCTTCTCGCGGGAGGCGCGTTCGTTGCAGGCAATTCTACCTTCGGGTTGGGATGCCAGCAAGATTGTTGGCTGGGCTCTCTTTGTAGATCACCGGGAGCCGGTTCCCGTCAGAGTGGAGGCAAACAGGATCGGTGTCGACATCCCGGCAAGTCGCCCGATTATCGTGTATCGAAATGCCACTGTAGCTGCCAGGCATCACGGCGGGTGATCAATGGACCACGCCCAGTGAGCACATCGGAGGGCATCCAGGCTGTGGGAAGAGGCTATCCTCATCGCTGAAAGTGTCTGGCTTGTGTCCAGCTTGGCTCTGGAGATCCGCTCAATAAAAACCGGCCGGCCCCGCAAAGGGCGTAGTGTTCCTCGAGGCCGAAAACGACATCAAGAGATCAAAAAGACAAGCAGCAACCCGCACTCACTGACAGAAAACCGATTCGAAATCATGAAATCAGCTGCTGTCGACTCGCCGCTACAAAATCACGCACCTGGGCAGAGATTCCCTGATATTGGAAGACTTCAAGCGGATCACGCTGAATCCTGGAGAAACGCAAAATAGGAATATCCGCTTGAAGTTGTAGACTCAGCCTGTGCCGGGCGCGTCTTGGATTTGCGAGCGCCGACTGGATAAGCTTGTTGTCAACCCGGGACGAATCTGGGACGACTAACGCGTATCTGCACGGAAAAGGAGCTTGATCCTCATATGACTACTAGGAGAGACTTTCTCGCACTCGCATCGGGCTTTCCTCTCTACCTTCATTCCGCAATTAGCGCTTTGGCTGCTCCGTGGGATATGCCCGAGCCGGTGAGCGATTTGGCCGCCGCCTTCACGAGTCCTCCGGACTCAACGCGCCCCTATGTGCTTTGGATGTGGATGGGCAGCAATATCAGCAAAGAAGGAATCACGCGCGACCTCGAAGCAATGAGAGATGCAGGAATTGGCGGAGCGACCATCTTTAGCCTGGCCGATACTCTGATCCCCTGGTCGGGTGTCATCCTCAATAGTCCCACGCCAGAGATCGTCACCTGGACTGAACCGTGGTGGGAGATGGTTCACCACGCTGCCAGTGAGTGCCGCCGGTTGGGTCTCGATCTCATCCTGCATAACTGCGCCGGCTACGAGAGCAGCGGCGGCACTTGGATCACACCTGAACTTGCGATGCAGGAAGTCATCTGGTCTGAACAGAAGATACAGGGTGGCAAGCATATCAAGACGAGTCTCAGCAAAGCCGTGGTGGATCCTCATCCGCACTCGCAATTCCCTGAGCTTTACATTCCCTCGCTCGGGAAGATTGCAGCTCCTATTGTCGAGGGAAGAAAGACCTACTATCGCGACATCGCGGTGATCGCTCTGCCTTCTTCCGGTATCCCGACTGCCGATCAAGTGTTCGATCTATCCGCAAAGATGAATGCCGACGGGGAACTGACATGGGATGCACCGGAAGGTGAATGGTCCATCTTTCGCTTTGGTCATACGACGACCGGCGCGATGATTCAGCCCGCCCAATGGGATGCGATTGGCCTGGAATGCGACAAAATGAACACTGAAGCAGTGGTCTTCCATTTGCAGCATGTGCTGGGAGAGATCGAAAAGCATCTTGGCGATCTTGCCGGCACGGTTCTCAGCACGCTCTACTTCGACAGCTATGAAGCGGGCGAGCCAACCTGGACGCCGAAGATGGCCGAGGAGTTCAAGAACCGCCGCGGTTACGATATTCTTCCCTGGCTCCCAGTCTTTGCCGGACGCACCCTCGGCAGCAAGCGAGCTACCGATGAGTTCCACGCCGACTTCCAGCGCACAATCAAGGATCTCTATCGCGACTGCTATTGGGCCACGCCGCGGGCTCTCGCTCATAAAGCTGGATTGCAGTTCGTGGCCGAGCCGTACACGGGCCCCTGGGAGATCGACGAGGTCGTGAAGTTTCTCGATCATCCAAACATGGAATTCTGGTGCGGCAAAGACAAATGGGGTCCAGTTGCTGACGATCCCATCATCCCTTGCTCGCATGAACTCGATCAGCGCATCATTGGGGCCGAGGCCTTCACTACGACTCCTGACCTGGCTCGATGGAATGAACATCCTGCATGGCTCAAGCCTATTGGAGACCAGGCCTTTTGCGCCGGCGTCAACCGCATGAACTTGCATCATTTCGTGCAACAGCCATGGGGGCCTGAGTACAAGCCAGGCAACGCCATGGGTCAATGGGGTGTGCATTTCGGTCGCTACCAGACATGGTGGGAACCGGGCAAGGAGTGGTTCCATTACTTATGGCGTTGCCAGACGCTGCTGCAAGCGGGGAGTTTCGTCCCAGCGTCCGAAGGTACCAGCGGAGTCTTCAAGGCCATTGGAGGGACGCTCGATTTGCAGAGCATCCATCGTCGCCATAAGGACGCAGAGATTTACTTCGTCGCGAATATCGCCAAGACTGGCGGAACTGCGTATTGCAGCTTCCCGATTACGGGAAAGCAGCCTGAACTTTGGGATCCGGTGTGGGGAACGATGCGCGATCTGCCGGCGTTTGAACAAGCGAACGGCGCCACCACGCTTGACCTGAACCTCGAGCCTACACAAAGTTTCTTCATCATCTTAAGTAGGCCCGTGAGCCAGTCCAAAGCGGGAGCGATAAACTTCCCTGAGCTCAAGGCCGTCACAGAGATCGATGGAAGCTGGCAGGTCCATTTCGATCCTGACTGGGGCGGCCCAGCATCAGTTGAGTTCAAGAGCCTTGAAGACTGGACAACCCACTCCGAAGAGGGCATTAAGTACTACTCCGGCACCGCAGTCTACAAGAAGTCGGTCCATCTTGCCACCGTGCCAACGGACGGCAAGATGTATCTCGATCTCGGCGTCGTCAACTATCTGGCAACAGCGAGTGTGAATGGAAAGAAAATCGGCGTAGTGTGGACGTCGCCCTGGCGCATCGATATCAGCAATGCGGTTATGCCCGGCGAGAACACGATTGAAATTGCGGTCACCAACGTCTGGGCCAACCGGCTGATCGGCGACGAACAAGGCCCCCCAGATCTCATATGGCAAGAGGGCGACCCAAAGTTCAAGAGCGGCCATTTTCTGAAGGAATTTCCAGATTGGTTCCTCAAACACGAGAAGCGCCCGTCGCAAGGGCGCTATACATTTACTACCTGGAACTACTTCACCAAGGATTCCCCGCTTTCGCCGTCCGGACTTATAGGACCAGTAAGAATTCTTACTGGACAGTGCTGAGTTCGAAGTATTCATCACGCAGCGATCTCCTTTGAATCCAAATGAATATCGGAGCGCCTGTATTGGTCGAGGATTTTCTTCAGTTTGGGGTCCAACATGGAAGACGAGAAAAATCCTGGAATGG